>Ga0163144_10007477_pt1 | contig 23968 bp, 28 predicted proteins | sample OliLak19BULKMAT1_FD_123175 | JGI IMG/M metagenome (GOLD analysis project Ga0163144, IMG submission 123175) | Freshwater microbial mat bacterial communities from Lake Vanda, McMurdo Dry Valleys, Antarctica - Oligotrophic Lake LV.19.BULKMAT1 | ecosystem: Environmental > Aquatic > Freshwater >...
CTCCATGAAATCACGAATCGAGAGCCGCTCACCGATCGTCTCCGCGGTATGCTCATCGCCGCGCGGATCGAGCACCGCCACCCCGTTCGGCACCAGCAGCGCCGCCAGCGGAATGTCCTGGGTAATGACCAGATCTCCAGCCACCGCCTCCGCAGCGATGTGCTGGTCGGCCACGTCGGGGCCACCGTCCACCCACACCGCCGAGACCATCGGATTGCCGGGTGGAGTCTGGAGCCGCTGGTTGGCCACCATGATGGCGGGAATCTGAAGGCGCTTGGCGGCGCGGAACACCAGTTCCTTCACATCCCGCGGGGCGGCGTCGGCGTCGATCCAGATCTTCATGCCTGGGCACCGGCTCCAAACGTGATCCGATACATCACGTGCCGCAGCCCGGCGTGCTCCACCTCGCGCTGGTACGTCATGCCGACCTTCTCCATCACCCGCCGCGACCGGAAATTGTCGGGCAGGGTCACCGCCACGATTGAGTCCAGGCCAAGTCGCTCCCGACCCAGCCGCAAGCACTCGGCGGCGATCTCCGGGGCCAGCCCCTGCCCCCAGGACTCGGCGAGGACACTGTAGCCCACCTCTACCACACCATCTCCTTCCAGTTCCAGGTGGCGCAGCAGGGCTCGACCAGCCACCGCACCACTGGCCCGCTCGCGCAGCAGCCAGACGCCAAAGCCATGACGTGCCCAATGTTCCAGGTTCCGCCCCATGTACTCAGCGGTCTGCTCCGCCGTGCGCACTCCACCCAGCGTGGCCATCTGGACCGGATCGAGGTGCATCGCGTGGATCAGGGGTCCGTGCTCGGGCCGCAGCCGCTCGGCCCGGAGGCGTTCCGTTTCGAACGACGCCAGGTCGCTCAGGGCAGCTCCCGCACCCAGATGTTGCGAAAGCTGATCGGCAGGCTGGGATCACCATGGGCCTGGAGCATGATGCGGGCATTGTCAAATGCGTGGTATTCGGGCTTGCCGATGAAGACCGTGGTCCCCAGCAGCTCGAAATCATCCTGCACCAGCACCCCGTTGAAGCGGACGGTGACGCGGGCGGGAGACTGGAGCGACCCGTCCGGAAGGAACCGCGGTGCGGTCCACTCCACATCGTAGCTTTGCCACTCGCCAGGCGGACGGCTGGCGTTGACCAGCGGAATCGCCTGCTTGTAGATGCTCCCCGCCATCCCATTGACGTAGGTCTCGTTGCGATACGAGTCAAGAATCTGAAGTTCGTACCCGCCGCGGCCCCCGCCCGGAAACGCCAGGAACACCCCGCTGTTGCCGCGGGCCTGACCCTCGCCGGCAATGTCCGTCGGGATGCGCCACTCGATATGCAACTGGAAGTCGCGAAACCGACGCCGGGTCTGGATGTCGCCCACGCGCTTGACGACGGTGAAGTGCCCATCCGACACCGTCCATCCGGCGTCCGCCGAGTCGCGGACGTTGACCCACTCGGCCAGGGTAGCGCCGCCGAACAGGACGATGGCATCCGGTGGTGGCGGCGCCGGCACCATGCCCGGCGGCGTCACCACCGGCGGCACCGGCCGCCAGATTTCGGTGTCCTCGGGTCGCGGGCGGCCGCTGGTGCTTTGGGCAGCCACACTGGAGGCCATCGTCCCCCCCGCGAAAAGTGCCAGCGCGTACCGACCCAGCATCTGATGCCGTCTCGACATGGTGAGTCTCCAGCGTTCAAGGGGGCAGTCGTCAGTCGGGTGTGCAGCGGGGGGCGCCGGCGGGAAACCCGGCAGGAGTGCGGCAGCCGGCATCGAGCGGCAGGAAGGTCCCGTCGTCCACCTGTCCGGCGGTAACCCGGTGGAGGGTAATGCCGGACACCGGACCGTAGGCACTGCCTCTACCGGCGGCGGGGCCCACCACCGCAGCCGCCGTGATCAAGCGCTGTTCCCCTGCCTGGGTCTGGTACTTGAGCACTTCGCGCATGTGGATGTGCCCCTGCAGTGCCACCTCCAGGCGATCCTGGATCGGCCCCAGGACGTCCTGGTGATTGTAGACCACATGCCGGAAGCGGGTGCGGCCATCAATCGTGATGGTCGAGGGGGCCACCCCCGCCTCCTGATACCCACCCCGCACCTCGCCGCCGCCAATGAACGGAATATGACTGAACGTCACCAGGCGCATCTCTGGCGGAAGGGCCGCGACATCCGCCGCGATCCATCCAAGCTGGAGGTCATCGACATGCCCATGGTACCACATGTCGTCGTAATCCACGGTATCGAGGCCGAGAAAGTGCACGCCCCCATAGGTGAAGCTGAAATAGTTCGGACCCCGATAGGATCGGTACATCCGGTTGCCGTACAGCGGGTGATCGGGAGTTACACCCGATTGGAGTCTCTCAATTCCGAACTTCTCGTGGTTCCCGGGCACCGTGAACACCGGCACCGGGAACTGGGACAGCTCGCGGGCGAGGAGCTCGTAATAGCCCCTCGCCACTGCCTCAGGCACCCGAAGCGCATCCCGGACCAGGTCTCCAGTGATCAGCACGAAGGCGGGGCGGAGGGAGTCCACCATCGCCCGCAGGCGACGAACGCGGGACACGCTTTCCTCGCTGATGTGCAGATCCGACGCATGCACGAAAGTGAACGACGACACCCGCGGCGTCGCGGTGAGCCCGAACGCCATCGAGTTCCCGTCGACTGCCCGCCACGGCAGTCCCCGCGCGAGATAGCCGTCGGGCGGTGACACAACGACGAGTCCGTAGCCGCGGGCCTCCATGGTGAACCGGCCGGAGGCGTCGGTGCGGACCACCTGGATCTGGTCGGAGACGACGACTCCGGGAACACCGGGCTCCCCCGCCTCCCAGCGGCCGTCCCCGTTGCGGTCATCGAACACCAGGCCCTCGACCCGGGTCGGCTCGGCGAGCCGCTCGCTGGTGGCCTGAGCGCCGGCGGCCACCGGCACGGCTGCGAGGACCACCACCAGCTGCACAATCCAGCTCTTCATGGCTCGTCCTCCAGTCCTGCCGGTTCGTTGACTGCGGGTCATTGGAAATCCCGGCATCCGATGAGGATCAAGTCTCAAGTCGGGGCGATGGCGTGGCGTTCAACTGCGCCGGAGAGGGTTTCACCAGCAACCGTAAGGTAGAGGTGCCCATCGCTCACCGAGAGGCTGAACGCCACGCGCCGATCCAGATGGGACACCAGCCCTGCCAGCATCTCGCGATCCAGCGAGTAGAACTCCAGCGCCTCCACCCGGTGAATCCGCTCCCCGACCAGCTGGGGCAGCACCTGGCGCGGCTCCTTGTGGGTGTACACCACCACTCGACGGCAGGCCTGGCTGGCCTTGTGCAGCCGGGCGGCGTCGGGAGAACCGATTTCCACCCAGACCAGGAGCCCGCCACTCAGGTCGCGCACTGTCAGCGCCGGCTCCCCCGGTTCTGCCAATCCCTTGCCGAAGCTGATCCCCTCCGCGTACTCCAGGCAGTAGGCCAGCACCCGGGTCATCAGGTACTCGGAGGTCTCCGACGGCTGGCACGCCACTCTGAGGCTCAACTGTTCGTACACCCCCCGGTCCACGTCGGAGAGGTCGATTTCGAAGTTGTAGATCGTTGCGGTCTGGGCCACGGGACATCGGGGAATGGGGGAGAGGGAATGGGAAATGTAGTGAGGGGTCAGGGGCCGGCGCCTACAGCAACCAGCGCACCAGAGTGTCCAGGATTCCCAGGCCGAAGATCGGCCCGAAGATCTCCTTGTTATACCGGGCCAGCCACCGCGGCAGGTAGATGTCGAAATTGGGCTCCCGTTCGTCGGTGCAACGCTCCGCCATGTCGGTCAGGGGGCAGGGGAGCTGGTTCAGTGCCAGGACCGCGACCTCGACCATCACGATGCCGATCAGGATCGCGGCCACGTCGAGGCGGTCGGCATGTGCCGCCACGAACACGCCGGCAATGCACCCGACCACGGGCGCCCAGACAACGGTGTGGAGGGTCTTGATGAAGGTGAGCATGGCCTATCGATCCCGCCTGAGGATCAGCTCCAGGTTCCGCCGTGCCACCAGATCCCGTGTCGCCGGACTGAGTTGGGCCAGGAACCCCAGCACGCTCGTGATCTTGTCGCGGTCGCTGTCCACCGAGCGCAGCGACGCATCGGTTCCTACGATGAACCGGCGGGGCATCCGCTCCACCAGCGCCAGCCACTGTGGCCACACATCCACTCCATTGCGGAGGATGGTGTAGTCGGCGGAACGCGGGTGTTCCGGCCAGGTCCGGGCGCTCAGCTCATAGATCAGGTTGGGATAGCCGGCCAGCAATCGCTCCGCCAGGAACACCGGAGTATACCCGCCATGGGCCCAGATCACCGTCACGTCGGGAAAGGCCGCCAGCAGTGCCTCGAATTCGCGCAGCCGGGTGACCTCGACATGCATCGTGACCGGCACGCCGCGGCGGCGCGCCACCTCCATCAGTCCACGCATCACCCGGCCGTCCGGATCGAAATCGGCCTCGGGAAATCCCGCACCGGGAAAGTGGCTCACCGAAAGCTCCCCGATGCCGAAGAACCCGCCAGCAGCCAGCATCGAGTCGGCCTCGGCCACCAGCGACATGTCCTCCGCAGCCCAGCGGGCCCGATACTCCTGGTGTTCGGGGCTGATCGACAGGAACGGGATCAAACGACCGGGCCAGCGGCGTGCGGCGGCCAGGAGGCCGGCATTGTCGATGTCGCGGCCGCGAAAGATGATTGCCCGGTCGATGCCCGAGGTGTCCATCATCCGGATCCAGGCAGCGGGGTCGTTGAGGTGGACGTGGGCGTCGGAAAAGGTGGCCGGGGATTGTGCCGCGAGGGGAATTGGCCTCGATGCTGGGATCAGCACGGCACCCAGCAGAATCAGGAGCCGTCGCGCGTGGTCACCGACTTTGCCACTTCCCACCGTAGTAGCATCCTGTTTGGGGAGACCGGATTCAGGGAGCGCGCGGGGGCCAGGGTCGGCCGGCGGGACGCGAGGCTGGTCGCTCCGTTGACGAGTCTTTCGGTCGGGGCCCGACCCCCCGTAGGACTCGTGGACGGCGAGGACGACGATGACCACCATGGCGAACAGGAAGCCGAGCATGCCAATCGTCATGACCAGCTGGGCGCTCCCTATCCGCTCCGGGTGATCACCGGCCTTTGCCAGGTCGATGACGTAGCCTGCCCCCAGCGCACCGGCCAGGCACGGCACCATCAATGCCAAAGCCCACCGCCCGGTGACGAAGCGGAGGGCACCCTTCAGGTGGGGCCATGCGAAATAGGCCGTGGCGGTTGTCCCAAGAAGGACCAGGCCAAGTTCCAGAGACTCCATCCGTCCCCCTTCCCCCTCTCACTGTTCCGGATAGAACTTTGCCCAACGCGTTTCGGCCAGATCGCCGAGCCGCCGAGCCAACCACCGGCTGCTGCGACAGCAGATCTGTGGTCCCGAAGGGGGCGTTGGCGAGATCAGACAGCGATCGATCGATCATCTCCTGCCGAGACCTTCCTGCCTGCCCGTCGTGTCCCGACTCCCCCAGTGTCCGGCAATCATGCGTCAGGTGCAGCATCCCGCGACCGCCGCCGCTGATCACCCCCTTGAAGACAGTGCGGCTCGAGAAGGCGTAGCAATCGTGGAGCCTGGTGCCGCCGTGAGGGTCCGGGCATGTCAGCCAAGATGCCTTTCCCCACCCGTGTCGGCTAGGGGATCCCCCCAACCGGGGCCGACCGACGATGTGCCATCGCGGTATCCAGCGCCGCCGCCATCCCGGCCCCGACGACATGGCAGACCAGGTCGCTCCAGAGGAATCCGCTGCCCAACACGAGGCGACCGGGCAGGGTGTCGCGCAGGGTGTCGATCCACGGAGCGTGGTAGAGCTGGCTACCCTCCACTGCGAACGCAATCACCACGGTCACGATGGCAAGGCGAGCCGTCGCCTGTCGACGAAAGAGCAGGGCAAGGCACCAGAACACCCGGGCAGCCCAGAGGGTATCGCCAGCATACGTGGCAACAAATGCCGGCATGGCGGTCGGATAGCACCGCGACGCCAGCCCCAGCGCCCCAGTGACCAGGATGAGCAGGGCGACCACGCCTCGATGCCGTTCGCGCATGGCCGCGCACCCGTGCAGACCGAACCGTCTGAGGGTGGATCCAGTTGGCATGAAACCCAGGGGAAGAAGGTTCTGGAATCGTGGTTGACGGCGACGGATCGGCGTGCCGGGACCGCCTACGCCGCCGGCAGCCCGTCCGTCAGCGAAGATGCCGGGAGTCCCCACGCAACATCGACCACCAGATGGCCGGGTGCGGCCGTCCGATAGCGGAAGCCATGCTGGCCATCGAGGACCAGCGATCCCGAGCGACCGGCGGCGTACACCCGCTCCAGGCACCGGGTCTCGTGCTCCGGGACGCAACCGATCGGCACCTCGGCGCGCACCCCGGCCACCGACCGCGCCGCACATCCACCTCGGCGGAGTGAAGTCAGCCTGTCAGGGGCTCCAGCAGGCCCGCCGTCCCGTAGCAGAGCACTTCCGTCACCTCCTTCATCAGTTCATTCGCGTCATACCGGATGCCGATCACGGCGTCGGCATCGGCCAGATGCGCCTGGTGGAGCATGGTGTCGAACGCCTGTTGGCGGGTCCGTCCCGCGAGTTCCGTGAACAGCGAGATGTTGCCACCGAGCAGGGTCTGCAACCGCGCCGCGATGGTACCGCAGACCGATCGTGACCGGACCACGACACCGCGCACCACCCCCATGTTCTCCACGATGTAAAAGCCGGGCATGTCAAAGCCGGTCGTGGTCATGTCGTGCGGAATGTCGGCGGCCTGCGACTGGATGATTGCATTCATGGGCTTGCCCGTGGTGGTGGGTGATGAATCGCGTTGGTGCGCTGGTGACCTGCGGTTCTGCAGCGGGGCCAGGTACGACCCCCACCGTCTTGGGAAGCCAGGGCTCGACAGCGAGGCCGTCAGCCCCGACTGCAGCAGGCGCGTGTTGGCCTGCGACATCTCTGCCGGTTCAACCCGGGCACATGGGCGAAAGGTGTCCGGACATCCGTGACACGTCTCCACCCCCAAAGGGGCGGAGGAGCGATACCGGCACTGGAGACCAACCCCGTGCCTGAACGCCATCCTTTCGCTCGCGATCTCCCCAGCGGTCACGTGACGATGACAGCGCTCTACGAATGAAACGGGATCAATGGCAACGCCGGGTACCAGGAGCCGCATCTTGGCCGCCCTTGACGCGCGGCCAGGGGTTCGGGGCCCCCATGGACCCGGGCACCGGCTACCGTGGCTGGCGCACCAGACGCGCCCCCGCGGTCACGAGGCTCAGCGTGGCCGCGATGATCAGCCACCAGGCGACGTCGGGGGCCGCGGAAAGCAGTTCGTGCCACGACAGCCCCGCCAACCTCGGGATGCCAAACGCGACCACTACCACGAAGGCCAGATCCGCGACAATCGACATTCCGGCGCGCCGCGCGCGGTCGCCACTGTTCCCGATTCGCAGTATCCGCAGCAGGCCGCGCAGCTGGCTGAGGGTGATCAGGAGCATCGCGGCAGCGATCGCGCCGAACAGCCAGCGATGCTTGTTCGACGGCACGGGGAGTGGCACGCCGATGAGCGCGGCGGCGATCTCGTCGGCCATGACATGACTCGTGGCAGCGATCGGCCACGGCATCGCCGACGACACGTTGGTGAGCACCACCAGGCCCAGGCGTCGATCGGGGAGCATCACCATCTTGCCCCGGAAGTTCGGAACGATGCCGCCATGATGCACCGCGCGCTCGCCGGCGATCGTGCCATCACGCCAGCCGAAGGCGTACGCATACCCGTCCGACGGCGCGCCACCGGTGTGCATCTGCGCAAAACCGGCCGGGCTCAACAGGTTGCCGGAATCCGTGCCCAGCTGCGCCACGAGAAAGCGCCCCATGTCGGCAGCACTGCTGATCAACGCGGCCGTCGGAAGCCGGCTCCCCTCGTGCGGCAGCGCGCGGAGTACGGGAAAGCCGAACCGGTACACATGTCCGCCCGACAGGCGTCCCGGACTGCTGCGGTCGGGCGCCATCGTCTGCTCGACGTGGCTGTCGCGCATGCCCAGGGGCGCAAAGATCGACGCCTGCACATACGTCGCGTAGGAACGCCGGGACACCACTTCCACGATCGCGCCGAGCACCAGATAATTCGGACTCGCGTACTCGTGCACCGTGCCCGGCGCGTGGTTCAGTGTCACGTCGGCGAGGGCGCGCACCTGATCGGTGAGCGTGCGCGAGGCGCCGCTGGCTCGCGGTGCCTTCGTGGCAATGCCGCTGGTGTGGTGCAGGAGATGGCGTACCGTGATACCCGCACTGGCGGCGGCGTCTGCCACGCGAAACCAGGGCAGGTACTGCTGCACCGGCGCGTCCAGCTGCACCAGATGCCGTTCCACCAGCTGCATCACGGCCAGCGCGGTGATCGACTTGCTCATGGACCCCAGCACGAATCCGGTCCGCTCGGTGACCGGCGCCCCGAAACCGTCGCTGCCGAATCCCCGGGCGTAGATCACCGAGTCATTTGACACGATCGCGATCGCCACACCGGGAATCCGGTTGCGCTGCATCTGCTGCGCGATGTAGCGCTCAAGGGCAGCAATGTCCACCCGAACCTCGGCCGCAGCGGTGCGCCCGGGTTGGGCAGGCAATGTCATCAGGAGGGCGGCCAGGGCGAGGTGGCGCGCGAGTCGCGGATGATTCCGGAGCAGTGAGTGCATCGTCAATGGTACGTGGTCTTCTCAGCGGAAGGTTTCAGCCGATGTCGGCCACTGTTGGCTCGCGAAGGTGTCCAGCCATCAGGTCCACCAGCTGGGCGGCTGCGCTGCCGCGCGATGCCGTCGATCCGATATCGGACCCGCCGGCCTGCCAACCGCAGGTCTGGCCAACGACCTGCGGCGCTGCGGCGGGGCCAGGCAAGACGGCTGCCGTGTTGGGAAGCTACGGCCCGGTCGCCCGGTCCGTCAGCCCTGCCCGCAGCACGCGCTTGCGAGGTGGCTACTTGACGTTGTAACGTCATAACGTTGCACCGCATCATGCCTACCGCGAAGCGCGCCACCGTGTATTTCGATGCCAGCCTGCACAAGGCCCTGCGGCTCAAAGCCGCGGAGACCGAGCAAAGTATTTCGGACCTGGTCAACGCTGCGGTGCGAAACACCCTGGCCGAGGACGCCGAGGATCTCCAGGCCTTTCGCGATCGCGTCAAGGAACCCACGCTCGCCTTCGAGGATCTCATCCGCGACATGAAGCAGCGTGGCAAGCTATAGCGTCCGCTTCAAACAATCGGCCGCCAAAGAGCTTGAGCGCATCCCGTTCAAAGACCGCCGCCGGATCGTTCACCGCATTGAATCCCTCGGCACCGCCCCTCGGCCGCCCGGCTGCGAGAAACTCAGTGGTGAGGAGAAATATCGCCTCCGCCAAGGAGACTATCGCATCCTGTATGCAATCGTGGACCAGGCGCTGATCGTCACCGTCGTCACGATCGGCCACCACCGAGAGAGCTACCGCTGATTGAGGGCTGGGTCTTCGCCACCTGACGGCCTGCGGTTCAGGCGCGAAGGCGCGGCACCAGGACCGCGGGCATGCGCGGAGCGGATCGGGCCATCGCCCGCTGCATGTGTTTGTCAGGACGACCAACAACGTGTCGGCGTCGCCGATCGTCATGCCTGATTGTACGCTCTCTCGAGTGCTGCGACGTCGAGCTTCACCATCGTCATCATGGCTTCCGTCACCGCCTGTACTTTCTTAGGGTTCTGATCGCTGATGAGTTCCATGAAACGCCTCGGAACAATCTGCCACGTGACACCGCACTGGTCGGTAATCCAGCTGCACTGCAATGGGGTTGCGGCGGCGTTGACGAGCTTGTTCCAGTACTCGTCAACCTCCTCTTGGTCCTCGCAGTCGACAAAAAGCGAGAACCCTTGGGACACACTGAAGTACGGGCCGCCGTTGTAGCCCATGAAGGACTGACCACCGATGACGAATGCGGCGGAAGTGATTGGGCCGTCTTTTCCGGTGCGTGCGACGTTCTTGATTCTAGAGTCCGGGAACATAACGGTGTATAACGCTATTGCCGCCTCGAGTTGGTCGTTGAACATCAGGAATGGCGTCACTGTGGACATCGGTATATCTCCCTGTTTGTAGTCGCGGCCTGAGCTTTGGCCGCGAGGCCGCTACGCGCCGGCAACGCTACGGGAATGTCTTGATGACCGGCGGCCTCGTCGGTCTCCAAGCTCGGGTTAGGCCGCGAATCGGAGCACGGCGATCCCGTGACAGGCAGAGCCCGCAAGCACGAACAAGTGCCACACGAAGTGAGCGTACCGGATCCGGCTGGCTGCGTAGAACCCCACGCCTGCCGTGTACGCGACGCCGCCGGCCGCAAGCCAGAAGAGGCCCCAGCCTGGCATCGCGTCCCACAGGGGCTTTGCGGCGACCACAATCAGCCAACCCATGGCGAGGTAGAGTCCGGTCGAAAGTCGAGGGTGTCGAACACCCCCGATGCTCTTGAGAACAACGCCAGCCAGGGCGAGGGTCCAGATAAGCGCCAGGAGCGTCCAACCCCAAGCGCCGCGAAGTACGCCCAGTGTGAACGGCGTGTAGGTCCCGGCGATCAGAAGGTATATGGCTGCGTGGTCGAGGATCTGGAGGACGCGCTTGGCGCGATTCGGGACGAGCGCGTGGTAGAGCGTCGAGGCAAGGTAGAGGAGTACCATGGCCGTACCAAATACGGATGCACCCACGATGGCTGCCGGACCGTGCCGGACCGCGCCGAGGATGAGCACTGGCAGGGCGACCACCGCGGCAAGGAATCCCACGCCGTGGCTGATACTGTTCGCAAGTTCTTCCCCGAGGGATTGGACCCGATGCCCGACTGCAGATGCCTCGACCATATAGCTCTCCATGATACGCGGTCGAACGTTCTGCGCTTCTGCGGCGGCCGCGCACCGCGCCGAAGGCGCTCAGGTGCAGCGCGGTCGACCGCAGCAAGCGCGGGTTAGAGTGCCCCGCCGCTCGCGAGACCTTCTACGGCCATGATCCGCCGCACCTGCCTGGCGAGCTCGGGAAGTTCAGTCCGCACCATTTCCCAGGCGAGTGCGAGATCGACGCGGAAGTACTCATGAACCAAGATGTCCCGGGCGCCGGCAATACTGCGCCAAGGGACTTCGGGGTACTGCGCACGGAACGCCTCGGGCAAGCCTTTGACCGCCTCACCGATCACCGCGAGCCGACGCACCACTGCGTCCTGCTTTTCGATGTTCGCCTCGAAATCGTCGAAGTTGAGCCTGCCGTGTACTGCGCGATGAGGTCGGTCGCTTCGAGTAGTTCACCGAGCAGGAGCGGAACCGCGCAGGTCATAGGAGGGGAACGAGTTCGCGGAGGATACGGTCGCGGAGGCGGGGGTGCAGGGAGTTGCGCGTGGCAACATCCACCTCGCGCCCGAGGGCATCGCGGAGTGCGACGCGAAGCTCCGCCAAATCGAGCAGGCTGCGCCCGCGCTCGAATTCGACGAGGAAATCCACATCGCTGCCCGAGCGATCGTCACCGCGCGCGACAGAGCCGAACACTCCAGCGTGCACAACACCGTGCCGCCGCATGGGTGCCTCGACTTTCCTCCGGAGGACTTCGAGAGACGGACTCATAGTCGGCAATCTACGTCCTGTGGCGGGAAGATGGGAACTGGGGCGCCATAGCCAATTCCCAGTGTTTCGCTAGGACACTCTATCGAGGCTGTAGAATAACCCGCATTCCTTCTCGATGCGGCGGCACGCATGCTGCAGGACAGCCCGAGAGACTGATGGTGTCCGCCCCCTCCTCCCGGTGCCCGCATGGCCCGCTGCAAGTATATCGACACGAATCCGCGCTTCGTGGCCGTGGACCTTGCCCACCAGCTGCTGCCGGGCACCTTCGAGCATGCCCTGCATCACCTTCTCGAACACGCCATCGATCTCTCCGCGTTCGATGCGCGCTTCCGGAATGACGCCACCGGCGCCACGGCCTCTCCGCCCGGGATGTTACTGCAGGTGGTGCTCTTCGCCTACTCGCGCGGCATCGTCAGCAGCCGCAGCATGGCGCGCGCCTGTCGCGAGCACGTGACGTTTATTGCCTCTGCGGCGATACGGCCCCCCATTTCACGACGCTGGCGCATTTCGTGAGTACCCTGGGTGACGACATCGCCCGGGTGGTCGCGGCGGTCGTGGAGATCTGCGATGCCCACGGACTCATCGGGCGCGAGATGTGCGCCATCGATGGCGTCACGCTGCCCAGTAACGCCTCGAAGCATCGGAGTGGGACCCGGGCCGACTTCGCCCGGCATGCCACCACACTGGAAGCCGCGACGGCCCTGATGGTGGAGCGGCATCGCTCCACCGATGCCCTGCCGAGCGAACCCGACCTGGCGGCGAAGGCGGGCCAGCGGATCGCCCGGCTCGAACGGGATGCCACCGAGCTGCGCCGCTGGCTCGCGGCCCATCCGGCGGACCGTCGCGGACCGAAAAGCACGCTCCGGAAGAGCAAGCGCACCGACAATGACAGCGCCAGGATGGCCACCGGCAAGGGGGTGATCCAGGGGTACACCGGAGTGGCCGCGGTCGATGCCCGCCATCAGATCATTGTCGAGGCCCAGGCGCACGGGACGGGCTCGGAGGAGGAGCTGTTGGGATCGGTCGTGGACGCGCTGCGGGCCGTGCCGGGATTGCTCACCGCCACGTCGGTGATCACCGCCGACGCCGGGTATCACAGCGAAGCGAATCTGAAGCAGCTGGCCTCACTCCCGGGTGATGCGCTCATCGCGGACCCGGGCATGCGCGGGCGGGATGCCCGCTTCACGACGCAGCACCGGTACCACGCCAGGCCGGAGGGGCTGCATACCAAGGCCGGCCCCGCCCCACCCCGCGAGGCAACGGTCTATCAACCGCACGATGTTCCCTGGCGTCCCGTCGTGGCGCAGATCGCCGACAAGTTCCTCGCCTGCGGCGTGCTGGAGCACGGCTTCGCCCGCATCCGCTACGACGACTGTGCGCACGAGTACCTGCTCGCGTTTTCGTGCAAGGCTCGCTACTTCTGCCCGAGTTGTCACGCCAAGCGCCTCGTGATCTGGACGCAGTGGCTGGACACCACCCTGCTCGCGCGGTAGTGCGCGCGGAATCCCGTCGCGCTGGAGCGACTGACGTACGACCGGGCTGCGAAGGCCGTGACCTATCGGTCGGACAAGTCCGAAGGCCCGACGGCGGGCACCGAGACCGTGGACCCGCTCGCGTTCCTGGCCCGGGTCGTGGTGCCCATCCCCGACAAGGGGCGCGTCACGACGCGGTACGACGCCTGGTATGCCAATCGCCAGCGGGGCACGCGGTGCAAGGCGGAGCCTTCGGCGGCGGCGGTGCCGCCCGCGATCGTCCCCGCCCCCGCTCGCCCCGGGCCACCCGCCCCGACCCGAAACCCCACATTCGAATCGCCCGTACGATACTCCGTCTCGTTTCACACGGAAACTCCCATGCTCGCAACCCTCGATACCCTACACCGACGTGCTCCCGGCTGGCACCCCCTTCCAGCGCCTCGCGATCATCTCGCGGATCCTCCTCGCGCTCGCCTGCATCCCGACGGACCGGGACCTTCCCAGTACGGTCCCGATCGCGCGCCTCGAGCGGGCCGGCTACGTCGTCGGCACGGTAGCCGGGATGGCGGTCCTGCTCGGCGTACGGAGTCGCTTCCCGGTCGCGTGGCTGATGGCGATGATTGGCGTATCCCTGCTCGGTGGAGTGCTCGTGATGATCGGTTGGGTGCAGGCGGCGACGCAGGTACGATCACCAGCGAACGGCCAAGCGTGACCAGCGAGCGCGCCCGCGTGACGCTTCCCCCTGACCCGGAGTGCCTCCAATGACCGTTGCCTCGATCGTACACACCACTCTGGGCAGCATCGCACTGACGGCAGGTGCTGCGGTGGTCCTCCTCCCCAAGGGGACGATGACGCACCGCCGAGTGGGCCGGACCTATGCCATCGCGATGCTCGCCCTCTGCGTGCTGTCCTTCACGATTCGAGGGAGTACACTGTTCTTTGGCGGATTCGGCGCTTTTCACATCATGGCGTTGGTGAGTCTGGTGACCGTCAGCCTTGGCGTGCGAGCGGTCCGCACGCGGAGCCGCTCCCCCGACTGGCGCAGCACACACCTCGCATGGATGCTCTGGTCGTACGTGGGACTGGTCATGGCGACGGGGTCGCACTTGGTACGACCGGTCTTCCTCGCGTTGCGCGAGCCCCTCGGCAACGCCACCGTGGCGATGACCCTCACCGGGCTGGTGCTCTGGGGGCTCCCGATGGCGATCGGTGCGAGTCGGATCCCCCGGACCGCGCGTCAGGCGGAGGCGTCGGGGGCGTAGCGCCGCCTCGCACATCGTCGCTGATTGTCCGGTGACGCGTTCCATCATCGCGCGGAGCACCGCACAGTCGGCGCGCCGCGTGTCATCGGCGATCGCGTGGTATACTCGACCGACACCAATCGAATGTCCTGTCACGGTCCGATTCTTCGTCGGATCGGGTGTCAACAGTGCGAACACACTCTACTGGGGGCGACCGGCTGCGATCTTCGCCAACAAAGGTGACTGCGTCCAGCTCCGCTTCCCGGGTGGGGGCTTCTACCTGATTGGTTCCGTCGTAGGCTGTCACTGAATGTGCGCCTCAGGCGGTCACCCGCGAGGGTGACCGCCTGCGTGCTCGTGGTCGGAGTGCTCCCTCGCCAGCAGGCATGCTGAGGGGCGACTCCATCCAATCCAGGGTAGGGATGAACCTCGACGGGGGGAGGCTGCGCGTAACTGGCAGACCCCTTTGATCGAGGCTCTGGCTTATGTCCAAGCTCCATCCCGCCCGTGGCGCACTCTTCCTTCTGGGGCTGCTCGTTGCCTGCGGTGGCTCTGAGCCGACCACGCCTCCGCCACCGGCTAAGACCCCGGCCTCGATTGCCATGCTTGCCGGTAACGGCCAGATCGCCGGCCCCGGAGCGGCCGTCGCCATCAACCCTGCGGTGCGGGTCCTGGATGGCAGTGGAGCGTCACTTTCGGCCGTGGTGGTCCGGTTCGACGTGGATTCCGGGGGCGGTGCAGTGGCCTCGTCATCTGTCTCGACGGGGAGCGACGGAACCGCCTCCCCGGGTCGTTGGACCCTTGGCTCGACCGGCCCCCAAGTCCTCGCCGTCACGGCAGGCAACATCAAGGTCAAGATCCGCGCCACCGTCCAGGTGACCAATACGGAACTCACGACGCAGACTGTGACAGCCGGCGGCGGCACCATCACCGTGAGCAAACCGGGATCCCCGCTGGACGGTGTCACCTTCACGATTCCGACTGGCGCCATCACGGGAAGTTCGACGATTTCGCTCACGGAAGTATCCACCACGGGGATGTCGCTTCCGGCCGGTGTGACCGCGGTGACGCCTGCCGTCGGGATTGCGTCGAGCGTTGGGGCGCTACGGATCCCGGCACTCGTTCGCTTCCCGCGAGCCGCGACAGGGAGCGGCATCGCCATGATTGCCGTCCGCAATCCGACCACTGGCGCCTTCGCGGTGCTTCCGCCCGTGGCGATGGATGCCGCGAGCATCACAGTGGCACTGACGGCTCTCAATGGCGAGGCGCTCCCGGGCCTCCGGGCATTCAGCCCTCGCTTCATGCCGATGTTGCAGGACCCCGCGGGTGCACTGCTCTTTCAGGTCGCCATTGATCCGGCACTGCTCGCCCGGGATTTCGATTCTGGCTTTCGTCCGGGCATCGATGACTGGGATTTTCCGCGCCGACCCGTCGCCTCGCTGCCGTTCCTCCGGGGCGGCGGGCAAGCGCAGTCCGTGGTCGACCCGGCGGATGGCATGGTCGCCACCTCGCTCTGGTATTTCGTGAATCAACGCGCCAGCGGCGGACGGCTCTCCACCAAGCTGCAGCTCCAGGCTGGTGAGCCGGAGAGCAATCGCGAGGGCATCCGGTGGAGCGCGATCGCGACGAGCGACGTGCCGGATCTCTTTGCTACGGGCGCAATTGCCACTGCGTGGGAAGAGCAGATTACGCTGGACGCGGTGGGTTTCGCTGCCGCCCAGTTTACCGGCATCAAGGCGATGTTCCTCCTCGGCTTCGAGCGCCCGATGCCGGTCCTCCTCTTCACCAACGCCGATGACGAGGCACCGCGACTCGGTGTGGCGTATCGCGTCATCGGCAATAGCGTCGACATCGCGGTGCCCGATCGCCCGGGCGCTTCCTACCGTGCCACGTATTCCGCCCAGGGGATGACGCCATTTACTATCGTGGGCATCAATGACCTCACGTATCAGGTGCGCGCCATGGCCGGCCTGAGCTACGCCATGGTGGTGAAGGACGCGACTCTGGCCTCCCAGTGGGGACGCGTGGCGGCGGGTACGATCGGCAAGAGCGAGGGATGGCCGAGCGTGGAGCTGCACTTCGAGAAGGGAAAGCTCGATACCGCGGCGGTCTTCGTTGCCGACACCCTCCGACACTGGTGGCAGTGTGACGGCTGTCCGGACTACGGGTTCCGACCCTCAGCCGTTCCCGCCACCGCGTCGCGCGTGCAGTCCTTCCGGTTTGGCACGATCGAAGGTGGAGTATTCGCTGGCCTGGGGAACATGTTCGGCTCAGCCGCGTTCGACGCGAAGGGCATTCCTGGCACTGGAGACACGTACAAGACTGGTCACGCCATCTATCTCCCGGGTCCTGGCAGCGCTGGCAATACGCCTGCCACCCCAGGTTGGCTCGACTGGAATACCGTGACCTACAAGCGCATGACGTTGCGCCCATCTCCCGACTCGCTCGAGGTGGGTGGGGACACCGCGGTGACCTTCACCGTAGCCCCAACTCCGACTCCGCCAACCGGGACGAAGTACGCGTGGGTGCTCCGCACGGCCAGTGGCCGCGATAGCGTGGAGACCGCGGCTGGCACGCAAGTTCGAAACCTCGCGGCGGGTACCGAGGGCGTGCTCCTCATCACGGCACTCGAACCGGTCACGCGTCGCGTGATCGGGCGGGATTCGGTCGCCATCACCGCCGGTGGGGCGCCCTTCTGGCGAATCACCTCCTTCACCGACCTGGACGACTACCTGGTTCCCGATCCATCCGAGGACACACAGGATGAGGCGGTGCTGCGGCGGCTGCTGACATCGCCTGGCATGGGGTTGATCGCCGTGACCCAGCGTTCGCCCACGGCCAGCGATTTGGAACTCCGCATTCTCACGAGTCTCTGGGATCCGACCGCGCCATCCCCCACGCCGGCGCGTCGGCCAGGCGAGTTCGACTATCCTCTCGGCGAGATACCCACGGTGTCGACCCCCATGGGGTCGTTCTTCGCAGGATGGGACACGAACTTCTGGTCGCAATCCTCGACCAACTTGAACATCGGTACCATGACCGGGCAGTCGCGCCTGGGGCTGGGTGTCTGGCCAATCAAGGACGCCGGAAGCCAAGTGGGGCCCATGGGTGCCACGCGCTTCACCGCCACGCGTAGCGGCATCACGATGTCCGGGACGATCTTCCTCTGGGTCTGGTACATCGAAGAGTCGGGATTTGTCGAGCGTCCTGCGGTGGGATACCGCTTCCCGTTCACGGCGACGCGGATGCGCTGACCTGCAGTCGGCTCCGCCAGGTGGCCGCTTCGTCGGGCTTCAACCAGGCCTCGTACAGCTGGACCAGACGCTTCCGCGCATCCTGAATGATGGGTGCGCTCTCACCCCGCGCCTCGACAAGCGCGGCCTCTCCTTCGAGCAGGTTCCGCTCGGCTTCCAGAAACCTTCGGGCGAGCACCAGGTGCGCGCCGAGAATGCTCTGGCTCGAGGCGATGAGGAAGTGCCCCTCCGGAAGGTTCTCCTTCCGGAGTCTCCAGCTCTCGCGGAGCCAGCGCTCCCCAGCCGCGAGGGAGTCCATCCGCCCAAGTGCACGGCCGAGGACGGACATCGCGGTGGCTACCGCGGGGTGGGCGTCGCTCAGGGACCGTCCCCGGAGCGCCAGCACCTTGCGCGACCATTCCGCCGCTTCAGCATTCCGCCCCATCAGCAGCAGGTGATCGGCGTAGCTGAACATCGTCCAGGCATAGTCTGGGTGCTCGGGGCCGAGTAGTTGCTCGCGCATCGCGAGGGTGGCCCGGAAGGTGGAATCGGCGCGCTCGATCTCGCCGGCACGCTCCTGTACGGTCGCGAGCGGGGAGAGGACGGCCGCGACCAAGGGGTGCACGTCACCGTAGGCCCGACGCGCGGCGGCGACAGCGTGCACGAAAAGTGTCTCGGCCGAGGCGTTCTGTCCCAATTCGCTGCGCACCATGCCGAGGTTGGCGTAGGCCTCAACCGTGGCAGAGTCGTTGGTCGGGGTCGCCTTGAGTTGGAGGGCCAACGCCTCGGCCAGGAGTGGCTCTGCCTCGGCCATCTGCCCGAGTCGCACGAGGAGACGTCCGCGCAGGTCAAGATGTGCGGCGCGCGCGAGTACATCGGGAAATCCGAATTGATCGTACTGGCGCGTCGCCAGCTGTTCGACTGAGTCGGCCTCGGCGTAGCGACCCGCGAATTCCAGAACCGCCCCAACCTGGCTGTACGCGAGAGCGACCGCACGGCTTCCGTTCGGGGAGGTGGCCTGCGTGAGGGCAAGTGCCCGGCGGTACTGCTCTTCCGCGAGCTCGAACTCGCCGAGTGCGAGGTAGGTGCCGCCGATGATGTCGCGTATCTCCGCTTCCAATGCCGGTTGCCCACGCATCGCATCAGCCCGCAGTGCGGCTGAATCCAGGACGGTGCGCATCTGCACATCCTTGCCGAATGCGCCGGGGCGCGCCGCACCGAGCATGGTGGTCAGGAATTCCTTCACCTGACTGACCCGTTCCCGTCCCCGGATCGCCTCGCGCGTCTGGACCGCCGTGGCCACTGCGCCGGCGAGGAGGAAGGTCGTCGCAAGGGTGATTCCGACGGCCTCCCCTTTGCGCCGTCGCACCAGCTTCCCAAATCGGTAGGCCACGCTGTCTGGCCGCGCAGTCACTGGCCGACCTTCGCGCAGTCGCCGGAGGTCGGCGGCGAGCTCTTCCACGGAGCCATAGCGGCGCTCCGGTTCCTTCCGAATCGCCTTGAGGATGATGGCGTCAAGGTCGCCGGCAATGCGTGCCACGGCGCGGGCGTGTGTGCGCTCGCCGAGTCGGTCCGCGTGCTCGAGGGGAAGCATCGTGCTCGGCGGTGCGGGTGGTGTTTCGCTGACCAGTCGTTCGACCTCGCCCGCCGACTTGCCGGCCAGTGCGAAGGGGCGTGCACCAGTTACCAGTTCATGGAGCACCACGCCGAGCGAGTACACATCGGACCGTGTCCCAACGGCCCGCCCGAGCAGCTGTTCGGGGGAGGCGTAGTCCGGCGTGTAGGCGCGTGCACCGACCTGTGTGACCGACTCCTCCTCACTGCCCGTATCGGTCCGAAGGAGTTTCGCGATGCCGAAGTCGAGGAGCTTCACGACGCCGTCGGCGGTCACGAAGATGTTGCCAGGCTTCAGGTCACGGTGCACCACCAGGCTCTGGTGGGCGTAGTGCACCGCAGCGCAGACCTGCTCGAAGAGTACCAGGCGGTCGGCGACCGAGAGCCTCCGCGCGTCGCACCAGTGAGTGATCGCATCGCCGTCGAGGTACTCCATGACGAAATAGGGCTGATCGTCCGGGGTGACCCCGCCGTCGAGCAGCACGGCGATGTTGGGGTGCTGGAGGGTAGCGAGGATCTGCCGTTCGTCGCGGAAGCGCTGGCGCATGGACTCGCTGGACGCCTGTTGTCGGAGCAACTTGATGGCAACGGATTGCTGATACTCGGCATCGACGCGGATGCCTGCGTAGACCGTTCCCATCCCCCCTTCGCCGATGCGCCGCTCGATCTCGTACGAACCGAGGCGTGCGCCAAGCCACGGATCGTGCCCCGCACCGTGAATGCGTGATGCCGCGCCAGGCAATGGACTCTGCAGGGCAGGGCCGGTGCGCTCGTGGGCCACCAGCAGACGCCGCACCCGGAGCGCGAGATTCTGGTCTGCGAGTCCGGTGAGAAAGCCATCCCGTTCCGCGAATGGCATTCCCAGCGCCTGCCCGAAGAGATCCTGGAGTTCCGTCAGCCGGGTGGGGGTGAGCGGGGTCTCGTCTTTCGCGTTCATGCGTCCTCCTGCAGCGACTCGAGCAGGAATGCGCGGGCGAAGGTCCAGTCTCGCTTGACAGTGCTGACGGAGACGCCGAGCACCTCCGCGACTTCTTCGTTCTCAAGCCCGCCGAAGAACTTCAGCTCCACGACTTCTCCCTGACGCGGCGCCAGCGTCGCCAGCTGTTGCAGGGCATCATCCAACGCGAGCAGGTCAAGGGAGTCCGGGACGTCTCGGGCCATCGCGGCATCGAGCGTCACCCGGATGCCGTAGTCGCGCTTGAGGCTCCGTCTGCGTCGGGCGTGGTCGAGGAGGATGCGCCGGATGGTCTTGGCTGCGAGGGCATAGAAATGACTGCGGTTCTGCCACGTGACTTGCTGCTGGCCCATCAGCCGGACGAAGGCCTCGTCGACGAGTTCCGTGGCCTGGAGCGTGTGCCCGGAGGATTCCCGGCGGAGCGCCGCCTCAGCGATCTGATGCAGCTCCGCCTGCACGCGCGCAGCCACACGGTCGGCAGCACCCGGAACGGCGCGTTGCATCTGGTCCAGCAGTTGAGTGATATCTGGGGAGGCGGGGCTGGTCATTGGTGACTGACCTTATGTGCGAATACAACAGCGCGCAGCAAGGTTGAGTCGGTGTCCAGGCGCTCTGGCGTGACTCCGGCGCTGGCCGAGAGGAGACCGTCACACTCGGCGAGAATGTGCCGGAGGAACTCACGCGGATCGAATGACATCCTGTGCTCCGGCGAGAATGTGAGCTCGAAGAAACGGAGACAACGCTTCGGGAGTCACCAACTCGACCGGGTGGGCGACAATACCCTCGAGTAGATCGCCAAGCGCCAGAAATCGATCATAGCTCTTCTGGCCGGGCCGGAACTCGACGAGGACGTCGACATCGCTATCCTCGCGCGCCGTGCCGCGTGGTACCGAACCGAACAGGGCCAGCTGCCGCACACCCAGGCCAAGAATGGCTGAATGAGCGGTTGCGAGGCACGACTCCGCCTCCGCGAAGGTCAGGATCTGTTCGGGCATCTGGGAAATCTAGCTCCTCGGTGGCCATCAGCATAACTGCAAATCAGCGGCGAGGGCGCCGCACCAAAGCCACACTCCCTGGTAAGTATTCGGGCGCCATCGGCCGCTGCATTGGTTTGTTAGGCGGAAGCCTGGACAGGGATCGCTACCTGCGGTCCGAGGGGACCCTCGCTATCACCCGCCGCTACCCGCCTGACTCTGGCGATCACGACCCCGACGACTTCGGGATTCGTCCCTACGGCCGCCCACTCCTGATTCGACGCAGTAGTCATGATGATGGAGTTCGCTGGCGGGGGAGAGTACCCGACCAATGCCTTGATGTCTTCCGTGTAGCGCCCCTGAGCAGCGCCACATCGTTCCTGGGCTTCCCTCAAGCTTGCTATTTCCGTGTTCAGTTGTGCCACCGCCGCTTGAGTCGAGGGGGCTATGAGTTGGACGCTCGTCTTCAGGTCGACATTGTACTGAGCCTCCACGGGGGCGGCGGCCACACACAGCAGAAGTCCTGCTGTGGTCGCAACCGATCCTGGGGCGTAGCGCATCGCGGCTGCTCCTCTAAATGGAGATGGTGGACTCGGATAGTGCGAGCTGGTCGTGTTCAATCGTGGTGAATTGCTCCAGAACCTGCACTAAGGCGGGATGGCTGCCGCCGAACGGCCTGCCGATAAGCTGCGGGCGCCGCAGGCGACCGGTAGCTTCATCGGTTAGTTGGGCGGCGCTTAGCTTCGCGTCGCTCCGCGATCCATGACATGCCTACTCCGCCGGCCAGGATAAGAAGCACCACCGCCAGCAAATAGAAGTGGAAGTTTTTCCCGAGCTGTTCCTTGAGCCAACCAGCAACCAGAATCTTTACACCCACGAGCATCAGTATCAGCGCGAGGGACGCCTTGAGGTATCTAAACTTGTCCATTAATCCTGCCAAGGCGAAATAGAGCGAGCGCAAGCCGAGAATGGCAAAGACATTACTGGTGAACACCAGGAAGGGATCGGCGGTAATCGAGAAAATCGCTGGGATCGAGTCCACCGCAAAAATCAGATCCGTGAACTCGACCATGATCAGGGCCAGGGCCAAGGGCGTCAGCATCAGCGTGCCGGGCTTGGCTCGGTCCACGGCTTCATCCGGCATGGCGGCCGCACCGGGGAACTCGCTCTCGTATGAGGCCGGCGCTCCAGCCCACACGACGAAGTGCTCCCCGTGGAACCGGGCGGTGACGGGGAAGAAACGTCGTGTCAGCCGGACGACGAGGTTCAGGTTCGGGTCTCCGTGCTCGGTCTTCAGAACCAGCATCTTGATCGCCGTGAGGATCAAGAAACCGCCGAAGATGTACAGAACCCAGTGAAACTCCGCGACAAGTTTCGCGCCAACGACGATCATCGCGCCACGCATCACCAGGGCGCCCAGGATGCCCCAGAACAATACCCGATGCTGGTAGATCGGCGGGACCGCGAAGAAGCCGAAGATCATGGCAATCACGAAGATGTTGTCAACGCTCAGCGACTTCTCGACGACGTAACCCGTCAAGTACTTGACCGTCGCCGTCGCGCCATCGTTGATCAGCCCGTCGGCAGCATCGATCGAACGACCCAGTCCCATCCACTGGTTCTCGTACCCGTAGTAGATGAACACGGCAAAGGTCAGCCCCAGCGTCGCCCACACGACAGACCACCCGAGAGCTTCCCTCACAGTTACCACATGGGCTTTCCGATGAAAGACCCCCAGGTCCAGTGCCAACAACAGAAGCACAAAGCCGATAAATGCCAACCAGAGCCACACCATTCGCTACTCTCCTCTTTCGTGGGTCAAGCCGCCTGGCGCTACCCGTCAGCCGATACCGTGGGCGCGTTCATGAACCGTATCACCTGGGGCACTGGTTCCGTACCGCGATCGTCGGCGAGGACAACGGTGGGTTCATCCCTCTCCCTCCATGTGAGGTCACGGTGGGGAAGGCCTGCGCAGCGCATCAATCTCCTGCCGCAACGCTCGTACCTCGTCGAGGATCAACCGGGTATGCGCCTCTCCCTCGCCCTTGAGGTCTTCCGTGACCTGTGACTGCATCGCGTTGACGACCACCGCGATGAACAGGTTCAATACCATGAACGTGGCGATCAGCAGATACACGACAAAGAACACCCATGCATACGGCGACTGCGCCATGACACCGCGCGCGATGTCGGGCCAGCCCTCGATCGTCATCACCTGGAACAGCGTGAAGAGCGAGGTGCCGAGATCGCCGAAGAACTCCGGCGAGATCTCGCGGAACAGTTTCGTGGCCAGCACCGCCGACACGTAAAGCACGAGTGCCAGCAGGCCGACGATCGACGCCATCCCCGGCAATGCGGTGAGCAGCGCGCTGACCACCCCGCGCATCGAGGGCACCAGCGACACGAGCCGCAGGACACGCAACACGCGCAACGCGCGCAAGACGCTGAACGCGCTGCTCGCGGGCATCAGCGCGATCCCGACGACCACGAAATCGAACACGCGCCACGGATCGTGGAAGAAACGTGTGCGGTAGACGAAGAAGCGCGACAGCAACTCGACCACGAAGACTCCCAGTGCCGTGCGGTCGATTACGTGAAGCAAGCCGCCGAAGCGGGCGACGACCGCAGGCGAGGTTTCGAGCCCGAGCGTGATGGCGTTTGCGACGATCAGCGCGGTAATGGCCCTTTCGAAGCGCACATCCTCAATCAGAACGCGGACGCGCTCGCGCGGGCCCGGTGCGCGATCGGAAAGGCTCATTGTCAACGTGCCCTCCTCATGGAGTCGAGATAAGCCCTGCCATCACCCGTCCCGACAGTGCGGCTCCTCGTGCCGGCAGTAGGCGGCCAGTCCGTGATGTAGTGGTTGTTTCAC
>Ga0163144_10007478_pt1 | contig 23965 bp, 16 predicted proteins | sample OliLak19BULKMAT1_FD_123175 | JGI IMG/M metagenome (GOLD analysis project Ga0163144, IMG submission 123175) | Freshwater microbial mat bacterial communities from Lake Vanda, McMurdo Dry Valleys, Antarctica - Oligotrophic Lake LV.19.BULKMAT1 | ecosystem: Environmental > Aquatic > Freshwater >...
ACCACGAAGGGGTGTGTCTACGATGTGGTTGCCATTGGAAATGAATCCTACAATCGAATGCACGCGAAACTTGGGAGTGCTAACTCCATTTTGGCGTGGGGTCACGCCCGGGTAATCGAAAATCTGCTCGCTGCCGAGACGAGTCTCAGGCCCCCACCGGTGCGGGCAGTCAGCGATCAATTTGCCTCGAGCAAGCGAACGGTCGAAAAGGCCCTGATGGAGAAAGGAAGCCAACTGGAGCTTGTTCAACGGCATCGAGCCGAGACCGACATCGCGGTCGCCGCGGCATCGATTCTGGCTCGGGACGAATTTGTTATCCGGATGTCCGCTCTTGGGCGCGAAGCCGGTTTGATCCTCAAAAAAGGGGCATCGAAGGAGGTGGAATCGGTCGGCTCGGCGCTGGTTTCGAAGCTTGGCCGAGACGCTCTGAAACGCTTCGCGAAGCTCCACTTCCAAACGTCGACGCGAGTTCTTGAGGGCGCGACTGGATAGTTGGGGAAACAATCTCTCTTCTACGAACAATACCGTTGACACGGGTGGAGTGGAATCCTAGACCTGTGGGAGCGTTCGGGTGGATAGAGTAACTTGATCGTCGGTCCAAAACCGGAAGCGGGCTGGACCGAAGGTCTTTTTGTCGTTTGAATCAACCCGACTTTTAGAAAGTCGATGTGCCCATGTAGCTCAGTTGGCAGAGCACGTCCTTGGTAAGGACGAGGTCACCGGTTCAAGCCCGGTCATGGGCTCCATCGAGTAATATTTTGTTCAACCAAACAGCAACACATCAGGAGATAGCAAATGGCTAAGGAAGCGTTCCAGCGTAAGAAGCCGCACGTCAATGTAGGCACTATCGGTCACGTCGATCACGGCAAGTCCACGACCACTGCGGCGATCGTCGCGACCCAGGTTCGTCGCGGTTTGGCTACCCCTATTTCCTACGCGGATATTACCAAGGGCGGAACCGTGCGTGATGACACTAAGACTGTGACCATCGCGGTGTCCCATGTCGAATACGAGAGCGCGAACCGACATTACGCTCACGTCGATTGCCCGGGTCATGCCGACTATGTGAAAAACATGATCACAGGAGCGGCCCAGATGGATGGCGCGATCCTCGTCGTGTCAGCTGCGGACGGCCCGATGCCGCAGACCCGAGAGCACATTCTGCTGGCCCGTCAGGTCGGCGTTCCTTCGATGGTTGTGTTCCTTAACAAGGTTGATTTGGTTGATGACAAGGACCTCTTGGAACTCGTCGAGATGGAAATCCGTGACCTTCTTACCAAGTATGGATTCCCCGGGGACAAGACCCCAATCGTTCGCGGTTCAGCCACGGCTGCTCTGGCTGGTCAGGCCGACGGCGAACAGTCCATTCAGGACCTTTTGGCGGCCCTTGACACTTTCATTCCTGAGCCCGTTCGTGAAACTGACAAGCCGTTTCTCATGTGCGTCGAGGATGTGTTCACGATCGAAGGCCGTGGCACCGTCGTCACTGGCCGGGTTGAACGTGGTATTCTTAAGAAGATGGAGGAAATCGAAATCGTCGGCTTGCGCGACACCCGCAAGACCACTGCCACCGATATCGAAATGTTCCGTAAGCTGCTAGATAGCGCGCAGCCAGGTGACAACGTTGGAGTCCTGCTCCGTGGCACCACAAAGGACGAAGTCGAACGCGGAATGGTTCTCGCCAAACCAGGTTCCATTAAACCGCACACCAAGTTCAAGGCCGAAGTTTACGTCCTCACCAAAGATGAGGGTGGACGCCACACGCCCTTCTTCACCAATTATCGTCCTCAGTTCTACTTCCGCACTTCAGACGTAACTGGAACAGTTACTTTGCCTGCGGGAACCGAAATGATCATGCCGGGTGACAACGTTAACGTTGACATCGAATTGATTGCTCCGATAGCGATGGAGAAAGGTCTGCGCTTCGCGATTCGTGAGGGCGGCCGAACGATTGGTGCGGGTCGAGTGACCGACATTGCTGTCTAAAAACAGGTCTTGATTTTTGCGAGGAGTTGGGATGTTCTCCCAACTCCTTTTTTGACCCCGCTGTGGATTGAACCATTTGGCGGAGTAGGGCAGTAGCTCAATTGGTAGAGTAGCGGTCTCCAAAACCGTTGGTTGGGGGTTCGATTCCCTCCTGCCCTGCCACCAAATTGTCGCCGGAGGGGTGGCAGAGTGGTCTATCGCGGCGGTCTTGAAAACCGCTGTGGGTGAAAGCCCACCGGGGGTTCGAATCCCTCCCCCTCCGCCAGTCAGTGCCATGAATAACATTGGAACAATTGTCGCCGTCGTCGCATTCGCGGTGGTCTTTGGCCTGCTGTGGAAGCAGGGTCAATTGGCCCGCTTTTCTCGTTTTATCGGGGATACCCGTGAGGAGTTGCGCAAGTGCACTTGGCCAACTCGAGAAGAGTTGGCCGGTCACACCGTCGTAGTTTTTGTTGCCATCGGACTCTTGGGTCTATTCACCGCTGCCGCGGATCTGGTCCTTGCCCAGTTTGTCCGAATTCTTGCGTCCCTCTGAGACTGATTATGAAGCACCAGTGGTTTATCGTTCATACTCTCTCGGGACAGGAGATGAAGGTCAAAGACAGCATCGAGAAGCGCATACCGGCAGAGGAGATGGGCGACTACATTCGCGAGATATTGGTTCCGATGGAAAAGGTTGCCGAGGTTCGGAACGGAAAAAAGTCAGTAACTAACCGCAAGCTATATCCCGGCTACGTCTTCATCGATCTGGCACTCTATGATGAAAGCAGGAGGGTATTGGAGCGGCCGTGGTATTTTATCAAAGAGACGCCCGGGGTGATTGGATTCGCAAGCGGCGATCCGCCGTCGGCCTCGTCCAACGAAGAAATCGAGCTGATTAAGGCGCAGATTTCGGATTCGGAAGACAGTGAGCGTCCGAGGGTAAATTTCTCGGTAGGCGAAACTGTGAAGGTCAACGATGGTCCATTTCTCAATTTCGAGGGGGTCATCGAAGAGATGGAGCCTGAAAAGGGCAAGTTGAAGGTTACTGTGAACATTTTCGGACGGAACACTCCTGTGGAACTTGAATATTGGCAGGTTGAGAAGAAGTGATTTCGAAACGAACCCCTGAGACGGCAAATCCAAATTTCCTATGGCGAAAAAAGTTACTGGTCAAATCAAGCTTCAGATTCCGGGCGGACAGGCTAATCCCGCCCCTCCGGTTGGCCCTGCATTGGGCCAGCACGGCGTGAACATCATGGGCTTCTGCAAAGAGTTCAACGCGGCCACCAAAGATGCGGCAGGAATGGTGATCCCCGTCATCATCACCGTATTCCAGGACAAATCGTTCACCTTCATATTGAAGAGCCCGCCGGCGTCTGCATTGCTCAAGAAAGCTGCCGGAATCGCCTCCGGTTCAAAGGTTCCAAACAAAGACAAGGTCGGCAAGGTGACCAAGAAACAGATTCTGGAAATCGTGAAGCTCAAGATGAAAGATCTGAATGCTTTGAACGAAGATGCGGCTTCCCGCATGGTCGCGGGCACAGCGCGGAGCATGGGGATCGATGTGGTCGGTTAATCAACTCGCGGGAGAGCTCACGCTCGATACTACCGCAACGCAAAATGCCAAAAAAACAAAGTAAACGGTTTCGTAAGGCCCTCGAGATGGTGGACTCGTCCAAGTCCTACCCCCTCAAGCAGGCGGTGGAAGTTCTCCTGAAATTCCCCAAGGCTAAATTCAATGAGACGGTAGAAGTGTCCTGCAAACTGGGTGTTGATCCAAAGCAGTCGGACCAGATGGTCCGCGGGACAGTTCCGTTGCCACATGGGAGTGGCAAGACTGTGCGAGTCTTGGTGTTCGCAAAACCCGGTCCTGGCGCGGATGCCGCCACCAAGGCGGGTGCCGAATTCGTCGGTTTCGACGACATGATCAAGAAGGTGACCGAAGGCTGGGCAGACTTCGACGTTGCGATCTCGACCACAGAAGCCATGGTTGAGGTTCGCAAATTGGGCAAGGTTCTCGGGCCCCGTGGTTTGATGCCGAATCCCAAAACCGGCACTGTGACTGACGACACCGCGAAAGCCGTTCGCGAGGTCAAGGCTGGCCGTGTGGAATTCAAAATCGATAAAGCTGCGAACATTCATGTTGTTGCTGGTAAGGGTTCGTTTGCAGCTGACCAGATTTGCGAAAATGCCCGGGCGGTGATTGAGGCGATAGTGAAAGCTAAGCCGTCCAGCGCCCGAGGAACGTTTCTTCAACACTGCTCCATATCTCTTACAATGAGTCCGGCTGTTTCGGTTGATCTCCGGGAGTTTTCGGCGGCCTAATCTTCAACGAACACAAAACATGCGCGCTGAAAAAACCAACATCGGGAAGGAATACCTTTCCCGTCTCAATTCCTCGCCTTTCTTCATCGTTGTCGATTACACCGGTTTAAAGGTCGCTCCATTGACGGAGCTTCGCCGACGGCTGCACAAAGCTTCCGCCGAAGTCCATGTCGTAAAAAATTCGATCTTCCGGGTGGCCGCCAAGGAATCTGGAATCGCGGACCTCGCGGGCCAGCTCGCCGGACAGATTGCGATCGTTACCGGACAAAAAGACGTCACTGCCGCGGCCAAGGTCCTCAAAACCTTCGTTTCGGAGTTTGACAAGCCCAAGGTCAAGTTTGGCTTCCTGAACAACAAGCGTTTGGAGTCCGCAGACCTTGACCTCCTCGCCGATCTCCCTTCGCTAGAAGAGCTGCGGGCCAAGATTCTCGGAGTTCTCAACGCCCCTGCGCAAAAACTTGTGGCTGTTATCAATACTCCCGGAAGCCAGCTGGCGCGTGTCATTAAGGCCAAGTCCGAGAAGTCCGAGTAGCACAACCAATTTCGATCTGTGTCAATCACGACTCAGAACGGAGACCAACAGAAACAACAAAGTAAATCGTCGGGTTCCTGGCTGGAGCCTGAAATGACCGCAGCCGCGGTTCGCGACGAGACTGAAAGAAAACATGGCCGATATCTCTACAATCGTTGATCAGCTCAGCTCCCTCACCGTAATGGAAGCCGCTGACCTAGTTAAGAAGCTCGAGGAGAAGTGGGGCGTCACAGCCGCTGCTCCCGCCGCCGCCGCCGCGGGTCCTGCCGGTGCTGCTGCCGCTCCGGCTGCCGCCGCCAAGGATACGTTCGACGTGATCCTCGTTTCGGCTCCCGCCGACAAGAAGATTTCCGTCATCAAGGCGGTCCGTGAGCTCAAGGCCGGTCTCGGGCTCGCCGAAGCCAAAGCTCTCGTCGAAGGTGCTCCGAAGCCGATCCTCGAAGGTGCCAACAAGGCGGATTCCGATGCTGCTAAGAAGAAGCTCGAAGAGGCCGGTGCCAAGGTCGAGGTCAAGTAATCAGATTCTGCAAACCTCGGAGATGGCAGCAGTTCTGCCATCTCCGAGGCCCGTTCCAACAGAGACAATCAGCTGGAAATCGAAGATCATCCAAGTCCGATTTGACACATCAGGATATTGTAACAGGCGGAGTTACCTGCACGAGCGGGTCTCCAGCCTTGTGTCATTTGTAGGATGATGGGGTCATGACGAGGGCGTCTGACCAACAACTAAAGCTATAGCAATGCCATCCAAAACGTCTGAGCGACTCAATTTCGGGAAGATCAAAGAGGTCATCGCGCCTCCCAACCTGATCGAACTTCAGACCATCTCATATAAGGATTTTCTCCAAAGGGAAGTGGCTCCCTCGCGTCGTAAGAACACCGGTCTGCAGGCGGTGTTCACCGAGGTTTTCCCGATCGAAAGCTACGACGGGAAGTGCGTTCTGGATTTTGTAAGCTACGAGATCGGTGACCCCAAGATCGACTGGCTGGATTGCCTCCGGGAAGGCATCACCTACGGGGCTCCCTTGCATGTCACGTTCATGCTCAAGGAGGAGACTAAGGGCGGCAAAGAAGAGAAGGTCTTCATGGGCGAGTTGCCGCTCATGACCCCCCAAGGAACATTTGTCATCAACGGCGCTGAACGCGTCATCGTCAGCCAGTTGCATCGTTCACCCGGTCTCGCTTTCGAAGAGACCATCCACCCAAACGGCAAGAAACTTTTCTCGTTCCGGATCATTCCAGACCGCGGTTCCTGGTATGAAGCGCAATTCGATACGAGCGACCTCCTTTACGTCTACCTCGACCGCAAAAAACGTCGGAGAAAATTCCTAACCACGACATTGTTCCGGGCCTTGATGGCCCTGAATGTCGAGGGCGGTTCCAAGACGGACCTGACCAAAATCGGTCTGGACGGCGAGGTGCTCCAGCTTTTCTACAACGTTGAATCCGTGTCCATCAAGGAAGCGGAGAAGCTCGAAGACATCCAGAACAAGGTTCTGGTGGAAGATGCGGTTGACCCCGACAAGGGCATCGTTGTTGCCCGGGCATTCGAGCCTTTGTCCAAGGCGGTTGTGAAGCAGATCGGCGACCTCGGTGTCACCAAGATCCGGGTCGTCGATACCAGCACTGATGACGGCATCGTCATCAAGTGCATGAAGAAGGATCCGACCAAGAACGCCGACGAGGCGCTCAAGGACATCTATCGGCGTCTCCGGCCTGGCGATCCTCCGACGGCGGCCAATGCCAAGGCATTGATCAAGCGTCTGTTCTTTGATCCGAAGCGCTATGATTTGGGACGCGTCGGCCGTTACAAGATATGCCAGAAGCTTGGCCTTAAGAGTAACGAATCTCGCATTCTCACGGCAAACGACCTTGTCGAGGCGACCAAGTATTTGCTCATCCTAAAAAAGGGCGGCGGATCGTTGGACGACATAGATCACCTTGGCAGCCGCCGCATCCGGACAGTGGGCGAGCTTCTTGCCAACCAATGCCGTGTCGGGTTGGCCCGGACCGAGCGCTTGGTGAAAGAGCGCATGACCCTGTTCGATCAGAGCATGGAGCAGATGACCCCTCAAAAACTGATCAATCCGAAAGCACTATCCGCGGTCATCCGCGACTTTTTCGGACGCTCCCAGTTGAGCCAGTTCATGGATCAGATCAATCCTCTGGCCGAGCTGACCCACAAGCGCCGTCTTTCCGCACTCGGGCCAGGCGGTCTCTCGCGAGATCGTGCCGGTTTCGAAGTGCGCGACGTTCACCCGTCGCACTACGGTCGTATTTGCCCAATTGAAACGCCTGAAGGGCCCAACATCGGTCTAATCGCGTCGTTGGCGACATTCGCACGGGTCAACGACTTCGGGTTTATCGAAACGCCGTATCGGAAGGTCGAGAATGGCAAGGTGACAACCCAGCTCGATTATCTCACCGCTGATCGCGAAGAGCAGTTCACCGTCGCGCAGGCCAACGCCGTGATCGACGACAAGGGCCACTTCAAGAGCGACCGTGTGACGTGCCGTCGCAAGGGCGACTTCATCGACGTCGAACCTGCGGCGGTCGACTACATGGACGTTTCGCCTAAGCAGCTCGTCTCCGTCGCCGCCTCGTTGATCCCGTTCTTGGAGCACGACGATGCGAATCGCGCCTTGATGGGTTCGAACATGCAGCGGCAAGCCGTGCCCCTGTTGGTGACAGAGGCGCCGTTCGTTGCGACTGGTCTCGAAGACCGTGTTGCCCGGGATTCCCGTGCGGTTCTGGTGGCTGAAGAGGCGGGCAAAGTCGCCTCGGTCTCGGGCAATCAGATCATCATCACAGCGGACGGGAAAGTGCCGGAATCGAAGAAACGCCTGAAGCACTCACCGGAGGACGGGGTCTACATCTATCAGCTCCGGAAGTTCATGCGGTCGAACGCCGCGACATGCATCAATCAGAAGTCGCTCGTCTCCCGCGGCGACTCCGTCAAAAAGGGACAGATCATCGCCGACGGACCCTGCACCCAGGGCGGAGAACTCGCGCTGGGACGGAACATCCTCTGCGCGTTTATGCCGTGGAACGGCTACAACTTCGAAGACGCGATCCTGATCTCCGAAAAGATCTCGAAGGACGATATTTTCACCTCGATCCACATCGACGAGTTCGAGGTCAGCGCCCGGGACACGAAGCTTGGGCCAGAGGAAATCACTCGGGACATCCCGAATCTTGGGGATGAGGCCCTGCGCAACCTCGGACCGGATGGCGTCATTCGGATCGGAGCGGAGGTCAAGCCCGGCGACATCCTCGTCGGCAAGATCACTCCGAAGTCGGAGACCGAGTTGGCCCCGGAAGAACGTCTCCTCCGCGCCATTTTCGGCGAGAAGGCGGCCGACGTGAAGGACACCTCTCTCAAGGTTCCTTCCGGCACCTATGGCATTGTCATGGACGTCAAGGTCTCCTCCAAAAAGGATTCCGATCGCGATGTCCGCCCAACTCCTTCCGGTTCATCTTCCGCTGGTGGCGGGGAAGTGAAACGACAGGCCAAGGAAGTCCAGGACGAGCACAAGCGTAAGGCCGACGAACTGCGCGAGCAGCTCACGGAAGCGCTGTCGAACATCCTGCTCGGCGAGAAGATTCCTCTCGACGTCGTCAACAGCGAAACCGGTGAAATCATCATCCCGGCGAACCGCAAGATCACCAAGACTCTGCTCCGCAAGCTGGCGGGCGTCTATGATCGCATCGAGATCGACCCGTCGCCGATCCGTAACAAGATCAACGAAATCATCGGTCAGTTTAAGAAGAAGTTCGATGATCTCCAGATGCAGTATGACGAGGAGATCGAGCGTGCGGAATCCGGTGAAGAAACCGACTCCGGCATCGTGAAGCAGGTCAAGGTCTACATCGCTTCGAAGCGCAAGCTGTCGGTCGGTGACAAGATGGCCGGGCGCCACGGCAACAAGGGTGTCGTCGCCAAGATCGTTCCAGAGGAGGATATGCCGTTCCTCGCCGACGGAACCCCTGTCCAGATCGTGCTGAACCCGCTGGGCGTGCCTTCGCGCATGAACGTCGGGCAGCTCCTCGAAACCCACTTGGGTTGGGCGTGCAAGCTTCTTGGCATCAAGATCGCGACGCCGGTGTTCGATGGTATCCCCGAAAAGGATATCCGCGGCTACCTAAAGGAAGTGATCGAAATGCAGAAGAAGGCCGGGGAGATCACTCTCATTGGGGAGAACGGAAAAGCCACGCTGTTCGACGGACGCACCGGTGAGTGCTTCGACCAGGAAGTGGTCGTCGGCTACATCTACATGCTGAAGCTGGGCCACTTGGTTGCGGACAAGATCCACGCCCGTGCCGTCGGTCCCTACTCGCTCGTCACCCAGCAACCGCTGGGCGGCAAGGCGCAGTATGGCGGCCAGCGTTTCGGCGAGATGGAAGTTTGGGCCATGGAAGCGTATGGCGCTGCCTACACCCTGCAGGAGTTGCTCACCGTCAAATCGGACGATGTGCAGGGCAGGACCCGGATCTACGAATCAATCGTCAAGGGCGACAACACTCTCGAAGCCGGCGTGCCGGAATCGTTCAACGTGTTGGTTAAGGAAATGCAGTCGCTGGGTCTCGATGTGCGGGTTGGTTACAACAACCCCGTCGGCCAGCCTGAACAGCCGGGCACCATTGCCCTCGGCTGACCTCGACCGGAAATTGTGATCGGATAATTAGCAGTCTAGACCCTATGATCAGCACGAAGGAAGCGACGCGGGAATTGCTCGGGCTCGACAAGGTGAATCAGGTGGACCACGTCTCCATCTCGATCGCCTCGCCGGAATCCATCCGGGCTTGGTCGAAAGGCGAGGTCAAGAACCCCGAGACCATCAACTACCGCACGTTTAAGCCCGAGAAGGGCGGCCTTTTCTGCGAGCGCATCTTCGGTCCCGTAAAGGACTGGGAATGCTCGTGCGGAAAATACAAGCGGATCAAGCACCGCGGGGTTGTTTGCGACCGATGCGGCGTCGAGGTGACTCTTGCCCGCGTTCGACGCGAGCGCATGGGCCATATCGAGCTTTCCGTTCCGGTCTCGCACATCTGGTTCTTCAAGTGCATGCCGAGCCGTCTTGGTCTCGTTGTCGACGTCAGCGCCCGCGACCTCGAGCGCGTCATCTACTACGAGGACTACATGGTCATCGACCCGGGCACGACTCCGCTGCTGGTCAACCAGCTCCTTACCGAGACCGAGTTCCGCGAGGCCAAAGAAACCTACGGGGCCGACGCCTTCATCGCCAAGATGGGCGCCGAGGCCGTCCGTGACGCGCTTGCCCATGTCGACCTGGCTCGCGAGGTCGAGAAGCTCCAGCAGGCGATGACCGAGACCAAGAGCAAGCAGAACAAGAAAAAGTATTCGAAGCGCATCCGGCTCTTGAGCTCGTTTTTGGCGACCAAGGTTCACCCTGAATGGATGATCCTCACGGTCTTGCCCGTGATCCCTCCCGATCTTCGTCCTTTGGTGCCCCTCGAAGGCGGACGTTTTGCCACGTCCGATCTGAACGACCTGTATCGCCGCGTCATCAACCGGAACAACCGGTTGAAGAACCTCCTCCAGCTGAAGACCCCCGAGGTCATCATCCGGAACGAGAAGCGAATGCTCCAGGAGGCTGTGGATGCTTTGTTCGACAATGGTCGCCATGGCCGGGCCGTGACCGGCGCGGGCAACCGTTCCCTCAAATCGCTCTCCGACATGCTCAAGGGCAAGTCTGGCCGTTTCCGCCAGAACTTGCTGGGCAAACGCGTCGATTACTCCGGACGTTCCGTCATCGTCATCGGGCCGGAGCTCAAGCTCCACCAGTGCGGTCTTCCCAAGAAGATGGCATTGGTCTTGTTCGAACCGTTCATCATCCGCAAGCTGAAGGAGCGTGGTTATGTCCACACCGTCAGGTCGGCGAAGAAGATGATCGAACGCCAGACCCCCGAGGTTTGGGACATATTGGAAGAGGTCACCAAGGGCCATGCCGTCCTCCTCAATCGCGCTCCAACGCTCCATCGGCTATCGATCCAGGCATTCGAGCCAACGTTGATCGAAGGCGAGGCCATCCGCATCCATCCGCTGGTCTGCACCGCCTACAACGCGGACTTCGACGGTGATCAGATGGCAGTTCATGTGCCCTTGTCGGTCGAAGCACAATTGGAGGCCCGGCTGCTCATGCTGGCGACCAACAACATCTTTTCCCCTTCGAGCGGAAAACCCGTGATGACCCCGACGCAGGACATCACCCTTGGCTGCTATTACCTGACGGCCGAACCCCGGAAGCAGAAGAAAGAATCCGATCGTCTGATGCTGTTTGGCACGAAGTCCGAGGCGATCTTCGCGCACCATGACGGTGCCCTGAAGCTCCATGACCGTGTGCTCCTCAAGAACCCGGACTTCGGCCACAAAACCATCTATGGCAACAAAGACGCCAAGATGATCGAAACCACGGTTGGTCGGGTCGTGTTCTCCGAGATTTGGCCGGCTGAGCTCGGATTTCCCAACCGCGTCGTCGGCAAGGGAGAACTCGGCAACCTGATCGGCAACTGTTACAAGACCTGTGGACAGGAAAAGACCGTGGAGATGCTCGATCGGCTCAAGGAAATGGGCTTCCGCGAAGCGACCCATTCCGGATGTTCGATTGGAATCGATGACATGATCATCCCGAAGGAGAAGGATCAGGAAATCGAGGCAGCCTTAAAACAAATCTCGGACATCGAGAAGCAATACAAGAAGGGTGTGATCACCAACTTGGAGCGCTACAACAAGGTCATCGATATCTGGACAGTCTGCACCGACAAGATCTCGGGCGTCATGCTCAAGACTTTCGAGGCGAACCAGGGCAAGAAAGAATACAACCCGATCTCGCTGATGGTTGATTCAGGCGCCCGGGGCAACAAGCAGCAGGTTCGTCAGCTTGCCGGGCTCCGTGGTCTGATGGCGAAGCCGGACGGATCGATCATCGAGAAGCCCATTCTCTCGAACTTCCGCGAAGGCCTCACGGTTCTCGAATATTTCATCTCGACGCACGGCGCCCGTAAGGGACTCGCCGATACAGCGCTCAAGACGGCCGACTCTGGTTACATGACCCGAAAGCTGGTCGACGTGGCGCAGGACGTCATTGTCCAGGCAGTCGATTGCGGAACGACCAACGGCATCTGGGTCCAGGCCATCTACGAGGGGGAGGAAGCAGTCGTGAAGCTGGCCGACCGGATCGTTGGCCGTGTGAGTTCCGAGGGGATCCAAGATCCTTCGAACCCGAAGAAATATTTGGTCAAGGCCGGCGAAGAGCTGGACGAGGTCAAGGCCAAGATCATCGACAACTCGGGCGTGGAAAGCGTCAAAATCAGGTCCGTGTTGACCTGCGAAACTAAACAGGGCATCTGCGCACTTTGCTACGGACGCAACTTGGCGACCGGCCTTTTGGTCAAACTCGGTGAAGCGACGGGAATTGTTGCCGCCCAGTCGATCGGCGAACCGGGCACGCAGCTCACGATGCGCACCTTCCATACGGGTGGTGTCGCCGCTGGTGTCTCCAAGAACCCGATCATCAAGGTCAAACATGACGGCATCGTCCGCTACAGCGACGACATCCGCTATGTGGAGCTCCAGGACGGTAGCAACATCGTTCTGAACAAGAACGGATCGCTCGCCGTCTTCACCGAAGATGGCCGTGAACTCGAGAGCCACAACATCGTCATCGGCTCAGTTCTGGCGATTGGCAACGGAGGTCAGATCAAGAAGGGCGAAACACTTGCCCAGTGGGATCCCTACAACGTTCCGATTCTTTCCGAGAAAGCGGGGCGGGTCCGGTTTCATGACATCATAGAAGGGGTCACGATGAAGCAGGAGCTTGACGAGACCACGGGGCAGGAATCGATGGTCATCATCGACCATAAGGAAGATCTCCATCCGCAGGTCATCGTTCTAGATGAGCATGGGGATCCGACCGCCCAATACGCGATTCCTTCGGGAGCGCATATCGCCATCAACGAAGGCGATAAGATCGTCGCCGGAACGCTGCTGGCCAAGACACCGCGCAAGAGTTCCAAGACCAAGGACATTACCGGTGGTCTTCCCCGTGTCGCTGAATTGTTCGAAGCCCGACGGCCGAAGGATGCTGCGGAGATTTCGAAAATCGATGGTGTAGTTGATTTCGGACCCAGTGTTCGCGGCAAACGATGCATCGTAATCAAGGATCCAGTGACGGCTGCCGAAGAGGAGCATCTCATCCCGATCGGAAAACACGTGGTTGTGTTCAAGGGTGACTTCGTCAAGAAGGGCCAGCAGTTGACCGAAGGCCCCATGGACCCGCACGAAATCCTCGAGATCCTCGGGCCGCAGGAGCTTCAGGAACACATGGTCAACGAAGTGCAGGAGGTCTACCGACTCCAGGGCGTGACCATCAACGACAAGCACATCGAAATCATCGTTCGCCAGATGCTGCGCAAAGTCCGGATCACCGAGCCGGGCGATACCCAGTTCCTGTGGGGCGAACAGATCGACAAGGTTGTCTTCGAGGACGAAAACAACCGCGTGGAACAAATGGGTGGCAAGCCAGCGGAAGCGATGCCCGTCCTTTTGGGAATCACCAAGGCATCCTTGGAAACGGAGTCGTTCCTGAGCGCGGCTTCCTTCCAGGACACAACCCGTGTCCTTACTGATGCCGCCACGATGGGCAAGACGGACATTCTCCGTGGCTTCAAGGAGAACGTCATCATGGGGCACATCATTCCTGCGGGAACCGGCTATCAGGGACACAGAAATGTTGCTTTGGTTCCGCTTGTCGAACCCATCCCGGAAGCGCCTGCCGAACAGGCCGACGAAATGTCACCACTTGCCGGTTAAGCCGATCCAAATCACTGGATTCTCGAAAATCCAAATTAACTTATTGCCCCGAAGATCTCGTTTGTTATCTTCCGCCTCCCATTTCGCCAAGCCGCGACGCGGATAACCAGAAAGCATTTGTAAATGCCGACCATCAATCAGCTTGTTCGCAAAGGACGCTCCAAAGTCCGCACAAAGTCCAAATCGCCCGCTTTGGAATCATCGCCATTCCGTCGGGGTGTGTGTCTCCAGGTGATGACCCGCACGCCGAAGAAGCCGAACTCGGCAATGCGGAAAGTCGCCAAGATCCGCCTTACCAACGGCTTTGAGATCATCGCCTATATTCCGGATGAAGGTCATAACCTCCAGGAACATTCGATCGTTCTGGTCCGGGGTGGTCGTGTGAAGGATCTTCCCGGTGTTCGATACCACATCGTTCGTGGTGCACTTGATGCCGCCGGAGTTGAGAAGCGCCGGGTCAGCCGTTCCAAATATGGTGTGAAGCGCCCGAAAGTGGTCGTCGCTAAGAAGTAATCAGCATTCATTTCTATGTCACGTCGTCGTCAAGCAGATAAGCGGTCGGTGCTTCCGGATAACCGGTTCAACAGCACACTCGTCACGCGTCTCATCAATACAGTCATGCAGTGGGGTCAGCGTTCTGTTGCCGAACGTATCGTCTATCAGGCATTCGTTGGTCTTGCAGAGAAGACTCCGAACGTCAGCCCCTTGGAAGTTCTCCAGCGTGCCGTCGACAACGCCAAGCCCCGTCTTGAGGTTAAGCCTAGACGGGTCGGCGGTGCGACTTATCAGGTCCCGATGGAGGTTCCTGGTGACCGTCAGGCGTCGCTCGCGATGCGCTGGTTGGTTGACTTCGCAGATGCCCGGAAGGGTATCCCGATGCGCGAAGCACTGGCTGCCGAAATCCTTGAAGCCTATCAGGGCCAGGGCAACGCGATCCGCAAGCGGGACGAGGTGCACAAGATGGCACAGGCCAACAAGGCGTTCGCTCACTTTCGCTGGTAAAACCCGTCAATAACGAACACGCCCCGGTCGCTTAGGCGCCGCGGGGCGTTTTTAGTCTCAAGAAGATGGCCGACAACACACAGCTCAATTCGCCCAACCGCCAATACACGTTGGAGCGGACCCGTAATATTGGAATTGCCGCGCATATTGACGCCGGCAAGACCACCACTACGGAGCGAATTCTCTTCTACACTGGCCTGATTCATAAGATCGGTGACGTTGACGACGGCAACACCGTCACCGACTGGATGGAGCAGGAGAAAGAGCGTGGTATCACCATCACGTCGGCGGCTGTGACCTGCTTCTGGACGCAGAAATGCGCGAAGCCGGGTGAAGAATTAATTTACAAGGCGTTCAAAGACGTGCCGCATCGCGTCAACATCATCGATACGCCGGGCCACGTCGATTTCACCGCGGAAGTCGAACGTTCCATGCGCGTGCTCGACGGCGCGGTTGCCGTCTTCTGCGCTGTTGCGGGCGTGCAGCCGCAATCTGAAACCGTCTGGCGTCAGGCAACCAAATACCACGTTCCACGAATCGCGTTCGTCAACAAGATGGATCGCATCGGCGCGAATTTTGAAAACGCGTTGAACGACATGCGCACCAAGCTGCGCGCCTATGCTTTCCCGATCTTCCTGCCCCTCGGCGCCGGCCCGACCGAGGCCGACAATAAGCCGATAACAGGGGGATTTGAGGGAGTGATCGACGTGGTCAACCAGAAGGCGGTGAACTGGGGTCCGACCGAGGCCAACGAAGGACTGAACTACGAGGTCTCGGAAATTCCGGCCGAACATCAGGCGCGCGCCAAGGCCGCGCTGGCGGAGTTGATCGACGCCGTCTCCAATAAGGACGACGAGATCGCCAACCTCGTCCTCGATGAGAAACCGATCAGCGCTGTGGTTCTTAAGGCGGCGATCCGGCGGCTGACCTGCAAGATCGAGTTGATACCCGTCCTTTGCGGTTCGGCGTTCAAGAAAAAAGGCGTGCAGGTATTGGTGGACGCCGTGCTCGACTATCTGCCGAGCCCTCTAGACATCCCGCCTGCCGAAGGACTCGACCCCGTGGCTGGGGGAGTGGTCAAGGTTCCGACTGATGACAACCAGAAATTTTGTTCGCTGGCATTCAAGCTGTGGACCGATCCCTACGCGGGTAAGCTGGTTTTCTTCCGAGTCTATTCCGGCCATCTGAAGAAAGGCGACACGATCTACAATCCTCGCACGCGCCGTCGCGAACGGGTCAGCCGCCTTATGGTCATCCAAGGCAGCGAACGCAAGGACATCGACGAGGTCTATGCCGGCGACATCGCCGCGCTAGTCGGCTTGCGCAACATCACGACGGGCGACACCATCTGCAATGAGGACTTTGATGTGGCCCTGGAGCCGCCAACGTTCCCCGAGCCGGTCATCAGCATGGCCGTCGAACCGAAGACCAAGCAGGACCAAGACAAGATGTCCCAAGGCCTGCAGCGGCTGGCCGAAGAGGATCCCACGTTCCGGTGTTTTACGAACGAGGAGACTGCTCAGCTCATTATAGCGGGAATGGGCGAGTTGCATCTGGAAATCATCGTCGATCGACTGAAACGTGAGTTCAAGGTCGAGGCCAATACGGGTGCTCCACAGATCGCTTATCGCGAAACGATCACCGCCTCCGCCGAGGGCGAGGGCAAGTTCATCCGTCAGTCTGGAGGGCGCGGCCAATACGGACATGCTTGCATCACCGTCGAGCCCAACGAAAAGGGCAAGGGCGTCGAGGTAAACAACAAGGTTGTCGGCGGAGCGATCCCGAAGGAATATATCCCTGCGGTGATTCATGGCATCGAAGAAGCGATCAAGAGCGGCGTCTACGCGGGCTTCCAAGTGATCGATATCAAGGTCAACGTCACGGACGGATCGTTCCACGAAGTCGATTCAAACGAGCTTGCATTCAAGATGGCCGGCATCTTCGCGCTGAAAGACGCCTTCAAGAAAGCGAACCCGATTGTCCTCGAGCCGATCATGAAGGTCGAAGTGACCACCCCGGACGAATATCAGGGTGATCTTCTTGGTGACATCAATCGTCGTCGCGGCGTGATCCAAGGGGTCGAGGCGAAGATGGGCCAAACGGTCCTCAACGCCAACGTGCCACTCGCCGAAATGTTCGGCTACGCGACTGCCATCCGTTCCCTTTCGAAAGGACGTGCGTCCTACTCGATGGAGCCCCTAAACTTCGAGCAGGTGCCCAATAGTGTCTTGAATCAGATTCTGGACACTGCGAAGGCTCGTCCTGCCGCCCGTAGCTAAACCATAACCCTTGTTCTTTGACTTATGCCTGGACAACGAATCCGTATCCGTTTGAAGGCCTTCGATCATCGGGTAATAGACCAGTCCGCCCACGAGATCGTAGAGACCGTGAAGCGCACAGGTGCCCGAGTCGCCGGCCCAATCCCCCTGCCGACGCGCGTTGAGCGTTTCACCGTCCTGCGTTCGCCGCATGCGGATAAAAAGTCCCAGGAAACCTTCGAGCAACGCACCCACAAGCGCCTGCTCGACATCATCGACCCCACCGCCAAGACAGTCGATGAGCTCAAAAAATTGAACCTCCCGGCGGGTGTCGACATCACCATCAAGATCTAACGCCATGATCGCACTCATCGGAAAAAAACTTGGCCACACGCGAGTCTACAACGACAAAGGCGTCGCCGTCCCAGTGACGGTCGTGAAGGCGGGCCCCAACTACGTTCTCCAATGCAAGACCGTCGAGTCCGACGGTTACAACGCCGTCCAGCTTGGATTCGACGACCAGAAAGCTCAGCGCATCAACAAGCCATTGACGGGCCACCTTGCAAAATTCAACGGCAAGCCCGTGAAGCGCATCCGTGAGGTCCGCGACTTCTCGGTCAGTGTGAAGCCGGGTGATGTCGTCGGCGCGACGCTGTTCGCCAAAGGCGACTTCATCGATGCGATCGGGGTCACCAAGGGCCGGGGCTTCGAAGGTGTCGTGAAACGGCACGGATTCCGCGGTGGTGACTCCACCCACGGTGCCAAGGGTTGGCATCGCCGTGGCGGCGCAATCGGTCAGCGCCTGTTTCCCGGAACCGTCATGCGCGGCATGAAGATGCCCGGTCACATGGGTCAGGTGCAGCGCACGACCCAGAACCTCGAGGTCGTCGGGGTTCTCGAAGAGGACAACATCCTTCTCATCAAGGGAGCCATCCCTGGCGCCGAAAACGATTACGTCATCATCCGCGAGGCGAAAAAACTTCCGAAGGGTTCGGAACGTGCAAAACGTCGGGCGGGTCTCATCGCACTTGCTGGACCGGCCAAGACTGCGAAGGGTGGAGCCAAGGCCGCAGCCAAGAAATAGTAAGCCATGAAGCTCTCCATTATCGATCTCAAGGGCAAGACCACCGGCGAACACGAAGTCAAGTTCGAGGTTATTCTCAACGGCATCGGAACCCAGGCGGTTCACGACACCGTGACCGCCCAACGGGCCGCCCAACGTGCAGGCACCGCGTGCACCAAGACGGTCGGCGATGTCGCCGGCTCCAACAAGAAGCCGTGGCGGCAGAAAGGCACCGGCCGAGCCCGCGCGGGCTCCTTCCGTTCGCCTCTATGGCGTGGCGGCGGTGTCGTGTTCGGACCTAAACCGCGTGACTTCTCCAAGAAGGTCAACGTAAAGACCAAGAAGCTCGCCTTCCGCAAAGCCCTGAGCGAGCGGATCAAGTCTGGCGAGGTCATCATCGTCGAGAACCTGTCCGTGACCGCGCCCAAGACGAAGGAAGTCGTGGCAATCCTCAAGGATTTGAACTTGGACGGGACCGTCACGCTCGTCTGCGAGGCCCAGAACAAGACGTTGTTCGCCGCATCCCGCAACATTCCCTACGTCGACCTGATCACGGCGGATCTGCTCAACACCTACGACGTCCTGAAGAACGACAAGATCGTTTTCTCGAAGGCCGCCTTCGCCAAGGTAGAGGAACGTCTCACCAGGGAGTAACCAGCCATGAATTCCTTCGACATCATCAAGACCGTCCGCATCACGGAGAAGGGCACCCGCCAGTCCGAGAAGCTCAACAAATACACGCTCATGTGCGATCCGAAGGCCGACAAGCCCCAGATCAAGCAGGCCGTGGAAGAGCTCTTCAAGGTCAAGGTTGTCCGCGTCAATACCCTTCATGTGAGGGGCAAGCTCCGCCGGAAATCGACACCCGCCCGGGGCCGCACTCCCAAGTGGAAGAAGGCCATCGTCACGTTGAAAGTCGGTGACAAGATCCAGCTCGTTTGAGCTGAGACAAGATTCAAGCAGAAGGGCGGCTGGAGAAATCCAGCCGCCCTTTTCTCGTTTCAATGGTTGGACCGATCAGGGTTTTGGCGGCGCGAGAAGGTTGTTCTTCTGGTTGTCGGACAAAGGCGATTTTTCAATCCAGCTGCGGGCGGCGGCCGCGTTTAGGTCCAGCCAACGCTTTGCGACCGCATAGGTCCTGTTGTTCCTCGCATCCCCTTCGGGGAGCATCTCGGCCCAACGGATGGCGGCCGCGGGATCGGTTTCAGCCAAGGCGACGGAGTAGGCCCCGATTGCTTGGTCCTTGTTGGCTCCAGGAGGAAGTTTTCCAATCCATTCGGCTGCAGCAACCGGTTCCCGTCCGGCCCAGGTTCCCACTGTTGTTCGGAGCGCGATTTCCTGCAGCTCTCCGTCCGGAAATGACGCGGCCCACGTCGTCGCCGGCGACGGATCGACGGCAACCCAGCGCTGGAGGATCTCGATGGCGGCCCTCGATTGGTCTCGGCCGGGCGGAATTGCGGCGATCGCGTAGTTGGCGGCGGCTTCGGGATCGGTCGCCGACCAAGCGCTGGCGATGTCCGCGAGAGCACGGGTGCGAAGGTCCACGTCGTCGATGAGCTCGGCCCAAGATGCGGCACTGGTGGGTTCCTTCGTGGCCCACTGCTTGGCGGCATGGATCACCAGATCATCGCGTTCAATGCCCGCCGGGAGGTCGAGGATGAACTCGAGGGCCTGTTTCGGATTGGTCCGTGAGGCTTCGTAGGCGATCGAATGGATCGCGACGTTGCGATCGGCCCCTTCTGACAGCGTCATTGCCCACACGATTGCGCCGTCGAGGTCTTTTCCGGCCCAGACGACGCCGAGTTGGCGAAAGGAACTCTGACGGAGATCGGGTTCGGCCACGCCTGCAACCCACTGTGCTGCGGCCGCGGGATCGGCGAGGGCAAGACGCCGGAGGATCTCGTCGGAGACTCCGGGTGGTCCGCCGCCTTTGGGCAGGGCGTTCAGGAGAAGGATGAGCTCTTTCGGTGGAAGCGACTTCAAGAGGTCGTCAAGAAGAGCCGCTCGGCGGATCGGATCCGTCTCTGCCAGGACAGCATTGAACCCGGGGCGAATTGCGGCCGGAACCGCGCTCATCGGGTCGAGAACGGCCTGGATGGCGTTGCTTCGCTGGGTGGCCGAGTCGGGTGTGAAAGGGGCTCCTGTCGGCGCAGCCAACTTGGCTGGTGCCGATGCGGACTGCGTTTCGGACTGGACGACGGATCTCTTTGGGGGATTGACGACAAGCCATCCGGCCACGCCGGCTAATGCCAAAGTGCCGACGATATAAATCCGCTTCCGGGTTTGGGCCACGGGGAGATTCTGCCCTGAACCAGCGTGATGGCAAAGGGCAGAAACGAAAACAGCCGGAGGCTTGTGGCCTCCGGCTGTCGCAGTTTCGATCAGGACTAGATCAAGGAACAACCGTCACGTTGCTGACCTTGCACTCGCTGGTGAGCGCGCTGTTGTGCGACGTGACCGCGATTCCGATGTAGCAGTTGGATGCCATCGGGATGTTGCAGCTGCCCACCTGGGTCCAGCTGACTCCGTCCCTCGACTTGTAGGACGTGAACGTGTTGCCGCGGCGGACGAGCTTAACCCAGCAGCTGCCGTCGCTGCCGCCCGAGGTGTGCTCGGAGGCGGCACCGGTGCCGTTGCGGCGCTGGAAGGCGAGGCCGTTTCCGGCCGTGAGGCACATGAACGCATGGCTGCTGTTTCCGTTGAGGGACTCACGGATCATGACGCCGCACTTCGCCCACGGGTCGGTGTTTCCAACGGAGCAGATCTTGGCCTTGATTTCGCAGTCGCCCACGGAGTTCTGGAACATTTTGTGGCACTCGTCGCTGCTGCCCCAGATGTCGGATCCGGAACCTTTGATGTAGCAGTCGCCGTAGCTTTCCTTCGTCTCACCGGGCCGTGCGCAGTTGCCGATGTCCCGGGTCTGCCACGGAACACTGACATCGCACCTGCCGGAGTAGCCGCCGGAGAAGAGCACGCACTTCGGAACGACCTGTTTCGGAGTGGTGGCGCTGGACCACGAAAGGATGGCCGAGGCCGTCCCAACATTTTCGAAGTATTCCAGCTTGATGTCATACTTCTGGCCCGCCACGAGGGCGATGGTGCCGCTGGTTTCCGTCGTGGTGGTATTGCCCCAGAGATCAACGATCTTGGTGCCGTTGACCCACAGGCGGTAGCCGTTGTTGGCGTTCACGTAGAACGTGTAGGTCTCGGAGACCTGCGCTTGGATCTGGCCGGTCCAGCGGACGCTGAAGCAGTCGGCGTTGATCGAGGAAGCGGGCGAACCGTAACCCCAGTCGAAGCAGACGTTCGCATCGAGGCGGGTGAACTTGTAGCAGGTGAGGTCCTTCGCGTTGTAATACTCGCCCTTCAAGCCGTCGCCGCAGGTTCCGTAGAGCTGCGTGCAAGGAATGATCTCCTTCGCGCTGCAGCTGCTGGACCACGCGAGGCGGACGCTGGCCCCGCCGGTGTTTTCGTAATACTCGAGCTTGATGTCATACTTTTGGCCGGCCACGAGCGAGATGGTCCCGCTCTTCTCGGTCGGACCCTGGTCCACGTAGTTGTTGATGATCAACTGGCCGTTCACCCACAGGCGATAACCGTCGTCGCCGGTCACGTAGAACGTGTAGGTGTCGGTGTATTGGGCCTGCACCTGGCCGGTCCAGCGGACGCTGAACGTGTCGCTACCGATGCTGGTGGCCGGGGATCCGGTGCCCCAGTCGAAGCAGATGCCGCAGTCGATGCGGGTCAACTTCGAGGAGGTGAAGTTGATGCTGTCGAAGTATTCACCGACGAGGCCCTTGCCCGTTCCGATGATCGGGGCGGCGGCGGACGTGACGGTCAGTTCGTTCGAGTAGTCCGCGCATTCGCAGGTGCGGATGCGATAGGTGTAGCTGACGCAGGGCTGCACCATGGAGTCGGTGAAGGTCGTGCAGTTCGCGGCCACCTGGCCGATCTTGATCCAAGCACCGGTGCCGGTCTTGCGCTCGATCTGGAAGCAGGACTCGGAGGTCGAGTTGTCCGTCCAACAGATCACGACCTTGCCGGCGACTTTCGATCCAAGAACGAGGTTGCTTGGCGGATTCGGGCAGGGCAGCGGAGTCGTGATGCACACTTCAGCTGTGTATTCTGGGCAGTTTTTCGTGCGGACGCGGTAGCAGTAGGTCGTGCAGATCGCGACCGTGGTGTCCGTGTAGGTCGTGGTGTTCGCGGCGACTACTCCACCGACTAGCGGAGCGAGCGGGGCCCAGGTTCCGGTGGCGCCGGTTTTGCGCTGGATGATGAAGCCCGTCTCGGTGGCGGAGTTGTCGGACCAGGTGAGGACGACCTTTCCCTGGGCGTTTACCGTGAGAACTAGGTCCGTGGGGGCGGTCGGGCAGGTCGAGGGCGCGCAGGTGAGCGAGTCACGATGCTGCGCACAGGCGAGCCGGCCGTTGTTGTAGTCGTCGAGCTTGGTTGCGAGCGGGGCTCCGGCCGTCCAGGCCGCGCTACTACCGGCAACACCACTTCCCAGCGGATAGGTGACGAGCCACTGGTCAGCGGCGGCGATGGTGGTGTCGATGCAGCTCGAGTTGTTGCCGAACAGGACGTTCAACTTGGCCGAGATCAGGTGGCGGAACATCGTGTAGGTATTGTCACCGGCGGGCGATGTGCCCATCGCTGCGATCCCCTGAGCCTTCGTGTAGGTCTTGCCACCGATCACGATCGAGCTGACGGGCCAGGCTTCCGGATGATTCTTCCAGTAGCCGGGGGTGCCGGTTCCAACGCACTGCGGCGGAGGGGGAGGCGTGAATGTGCAGGGCGTGATGTCGAGGTTGAAGTCGCCGTGGCTGGTCGGGTAGAAGGCGCCGCCGGTCGTGGGATTCTTCGTCACCGTCACGGTGAACCAACCGGATCCACCATCGTTGGTGTTCTTGCCGTTGGCTCCGTAGCCGAGCTGGAACGAGGGGCCCATGCGGGCGATCGCGATGGATCCACCGGCATACTGGCCGAGACCCGTGAGAGTTCCGGAGAAGGTCGTGTAGTAGGACCACTTTGTCGTGTCAACCGGGCCGGTCGGCAGGTATGCGCTCGCCGGAAGTTCGAGCTTCGGGCTGCCGCTCGGGGCAGGGGCCGGAGGTTCAATGAGGCCGCTCAGGTTCACGTTGATCGCGAAACCCTGATTGGTATTCGACTTCTTGTAGACGTTGCCGGAGAGGAGGGCGGTGCCGTCCTCATACTTGGTCAACTTCAGCGGGCCGCTGCTCGCGATGAAGTCCGTGCCGATTCCGGGCAGGTAGACGGCGTGACCGCCGGAGACGAGCGCCGGGAAGGCCTCCTTGACGCAGACTTCCTCGTCAAGGCACGGCGCGATGTCGAGGTTGAAGTCCCCGTGGCTCGTCGGGATAAAGGCCGGTCCAGTGGTCGGACTCTTGACGACCGTCACAGTGAACCAGGCGGAACCACCGTCGTTGGCGTTCTTACCGTTGGCACCGATGCCGAACTGTGGGGCCGGTCCCATGTTGGTGATTTTGAGTTGGCCGCCAGCGTAGCAGCCGACGCCGGTCAACGTTCCAACCATGTTCGAGTAATAGTGCCAGCCGTTCGTATCGACGATGCCAGTTCCCACCGGCGGGACGTAGTAGGAGTTGGGAAGTTCAAGCTTCGGGCTGCCCGGTCCGGCCGAGGTCAGGCCGGAAAGCGCGATGTCGACGATGAAGGACTTGCAGGGGTTCGACGCGCTGAAGACAATACCGGTAATCGAGCCCTTGCCGTTCGAGGACTCGATGAACTTCAACGGAACGTTGCCCGCGATGAAGTCAGTGCCGATGCCGGGCAGGTAGAAGGCATGGCCACCGCTCACACCGGAAACAGGCAGCGCCTGGTTCAAGCAGATCTGGTCGACGTCGGGGCACTCGATGATCTGGCCGGCGAGGACTGCGGGATTCGTGACCGTGCCGAGTGTGGTTCCCCAGACGATGCTGGAGAAATATCCGTTCAGCAGATTG
>Ga0163144_10007481_pt1 | contig 23955 bp, 22 predicted proteins | sample OliLak19BULKMAT1_FD_123175 | JGI IMG/M metagenome (GOLD analysis project Ga0163144, IMG submission 123175) | Freshwater microbial mat bacterial communities from Lake Vanda, McMurdo Dry Valleys, Antarctica - Oligotrophic Lake LV.19.BULKMAT1 | ecosystem: Environmental > Aquatic > Freshwater >...
ACTATGTGCGCATGCAGTGGCTGATGCTGCAACAGGAGCAGCCCGAGGACTTCGTCATCGCCACCGGCATACAGTTCAGCGTGCGCCAGTTCGTCGAGAAAAGCGCGGCGCAACTGGGCATCCGAGTGCGCTGGCAGGGCGAAGGGGTGGATGAAGTCGGTATCGTCGATGCCGTCGTCACCGATCAGGCTGCCAAGCGCTGCCCTGCGCTGAAGCCCGGCATGACTATCCTGCGCATTGATCCGCGTTACTTCCGGCCAACCGAGGTCGAGACACTGCTGGGCGACGCGTCCAAGGCCCGGAACAAGTTGGGCTGGGCCCCGCAGATCACGCTCGACCAGATGATCGAGGAAATGATCGAGTCCGATCTGGAGGAGGCGCGGCATGCGGTGCTGATCAGAGACGCGAAGACACAACCGTGAACACGATCCCCCTGGTCTGGCTGAACCAGAGTGCCACCCGTTTTGCCGATGCCCGTGGCCACCTCGACGTTTTGTACGAACACGGCGGCGTTGTGCTCAAGCGGTCGTTCTCGCATACTGGCGTGTTTCGTGGCATGCACTGGCAACGCCCGCCGCATGCCCAGACCAAACTGATTCGCGTCGTATCCGGTCGCATCCTGGACTTCGTCGTCGACCCGCAGTCCGAGGGCCGGCAACTGTTTCACCGCGAGCTCGGGCCGCACGACGGATGGGTACTGGTGCCGGCAAATCTGGCACACGGCTTTTATGCGCTGCAGGACACCGAGTTCGAGTACCTGTGCCACGGCGCATATGCCGAGGCGGCCGAGCACAGTTATTCCATCCTCCAGCATCTTGCCGAGCACCACGGCATCCGCGCTGCGACGGTATCGGCCAAGGACGCCGCCGCTGCGCCCCTGGCGGTAACGGCCGCGCCGCAACAGGCCTGAAACGGGCCATCTCTTATCTGCACCCATGAAAATATCCATCATCACGGCCTCGTTTCGCAGCGCTGCGACGATCCGCGACACGCTCGAGTCGGTCAACGCTCAGACCTATCCGGACATCGACCATGTCATCATCGATGCGGCATCCAAGGACGACACCTTGAAGATCGTGCGCGACGTGGGCAAACGCGTCGTGCACATCACCTGCGAGCCCGACAAGGGCATTTTCGATGCCTACAACAAAGGGCTCAGGATGGCCAAGGGCGATGTCATCGGTATTCTGAATTCGGACGATTTCTATGCTTCGCCGACCGTCATCGCCGACGTGATGCGGGTATTCGAAGACCCGAAGGTGGACGCGGTGTATGCCGACCTGGTCTACATCGACAAGGATGACACCAGCCGTATTGTGCGGCACTGGAAATCCCGCCCTTACCACGACGGCGACTTCAGCCGCGCGTTCTCCCCGCCCCACCCCACCCTGTTCCTGCGCCGCTCGGTCTATGAACGCACCGGCGGCTTCAACCCGGCCTTCCGGCTCGCCGGCGACTACGAATACATGTTGCGCGCCTTCCACACGGCCAGGGTCCATTCAGTCTACCTGCCGCGGGTCGTCGTCAAGATGCGCACTGGCGGCGCCACTGGCGGCACCTGGAAGTTCATCAAGCACCAGAACGTCGAGATCCTGCAGGCGCTCGAAAGCCAGCAGGTACCGGTCTTCAAACCCGGTTTCTTCCTGCGCAAACTGGTGGACCGGTTGATGCAGCGCATCCGTGCGCGTTTTCTCCGCCTGCCGGCCTGACCCCGGAAACTAGCATGATCGGCGAAGCACGTGTCCTGGCCCTGATCCCTGCCCGAGCGGGGTCCAAGGGGCTGCCCGGCAAGAACATCCGCCCACTGCACGGCAAGCCGCTGCTGGCCTGGCCGATCGCCGCCGCGCGGGCGTCGCGTTACGTGGACCGCGTCGTGTTGTCGACCGACAGCGCCGCATTCGCCCGCATCGGCGAGACCTTCGGCGCTGAAGCGCCCTTTCTGCGCCCAGCTGAACTGGCAGCCGACACGGCACCCAGCAGCGCCGCCGTCATGCATGCGCTCGACTTCCTGGCGGCACACGGCGAGACCTACGACTACCTGGTGCTGCTCGAGCCGACATCACCGCTGACCGAAGGCACCGATGTGGATGCGGCACTGGAGGCGCTGGTCGCCCAGCGTGCCGATGCCGATGCCATCGTCAGCGTGAGTGAACTGGTCAGCAGCCACCCGGCGTTTGCGGTGCGCATCGGCCCCGACGGCCGCATCAGCCCATATTCGGCAGCCGACTTCACCCGGTTGCCGCGGCGTCAGGACACCGAACCGGTGTTCGCGCTCGACGGCAGCCTGTACCTATCCGACGTGGCGCGTTACCGTGAACGGTTGAGTTTTTGCCACGAGCGTACCGCGGCCCACCGCATGCCCCATCACAAGTCGCATGAAATTGACGATCTGGTCGATTTCCTTTGCATCGAGGCCATCCTGGCCCATTACGACGAGGTACGCGCCTGCGCCTGAGCGGGCTCACCCATTGAATCCGGAGAACCACCATGAAACGTTGCACCCGTTGCCTGACCAAAGAGACCGTGGACACCATCACCTATGACGAATTCGGTGTGTGCAGCGTCTGTCGCCAGGTCGAATTCAAAAAGGAGAAGATCGACTGGGCCGAACGTGGCGCCCAGTTGACCCAACTCGTCGACGAACACCGCGGCAAGGGCATCTATGACTGCGTCGTCCCCTACAGTGGCGGCAAGGACAGCGTGTTCCAGCTCTGGTACATCGTGAAGAAGCTGGGGCTCAAACCCTTGGTCGTGCGTTACAACCACTGGGGTTACCGTCCGCTGGTGGGCGAGAACAACACCAAGGTATTCAAGCAGTTGGGCGTGGACATCGTCGAGTTCTCGACCAATTTCCAGGTCGTGCGCGAACTGATGCTCGAGTCGCTCAAGCGCCGGGGCGACTTTTGCTGGCATTGCCACACCGGCATCTATGCCGGAGTCATGCACATGGCGTTGAAATTCGACACCCCGCTGATTTTCTGGGGCGAGTCCACCGCCGAGTACCACAGCTGGTACACCTTCGAGGAGATGGAGGAGGTCGATGAAAAACGCTTCAACCGCCTGATGAACCAGGGCATGACCGCCGATGACATGTTCGAGTTCCTGGGCGGGCGGGTCGAGCGGCGTGATCTGTGGATGTTCGATTATCCGAAACGCAAGGATCTGCTCAAACTCAAGGTGCAATCCATCTGCCTGGGTAACTACATCGAATGGAACACCAAGGCGCAGGTCGAGATCATCAAGCGGGAACTCGGCTGGTTGGGCCAGCCGGTTGAAGGCGTACCCCCGCAGTACGACTACGAGAAGATCGAGTGCACCTTCCAGGGAATGCGCGACTACGCCAAATTCGTCAAGCGCGGATATGGCCGCACCAACCATCTGGCGACCATCGATATCCGCAACGGCGAGCTGGACCGTGAGACAGCGCTCGCGCTCGAGGCCCAATACGATGGCAAGCGCCCGGCCTCGCTCGACTGGTTCCTGGACATCTTGCAGATCACCGAAGACGAGTTCTACGAGATACTGGAAAAACACCAGGTCCATCCGTGGAGGTTCGATCGCGATGCGGTTGAAACCGGCAAACCCATGCCGGACATGGACCGCTGGGACCACACCCGGCTCGATACACCCGTTGGCCCGGCCAAGGACGCCGCTGGAAAGACCGTCAAATACGTATGATCGCCATCGTCGATTACGGCATGGGTAACCTGCGCTCCCTGTCCAATGCCTTCGAGTACCTGGGACAGGAGGTGGTGGTCACTGACGACGCCGGCGAACTCGACGCGGCCGATCGCATCGTGATCCCGGGTGTCGGTGCGTTCGGCGATGCGATGCAGGCGATGCGGTCCCATGGCGTGATCGACGTGCTGCAGCGCGAAGTGCGTGAGCGGGGCAAGCCGACACTGGGTATCTGCCTGGGCATGCAACTGGTGGCGCGCAGCAGTTGCGAACACGGCCAGCATGAAGGCCTGGGCTGGCTGGACGCGCATATCGATCGGCTGCAGGTGGCGCCACCACTGAAGGTGCCGCACGTGGGCTGGAACAACCTCGACTATCCACAGGACGATTGGCTGTTCAAGGGCATCCGGCGCAAGGAAGCCAACTTCTATTTCGTGCACAGCTTTCACATGGTCTGCGACGACCCGGCCGACCTGCTGGCGACGACCGACCACGGCGGCCCGGTGACGGCAGTCGTGCGCAAGGCCAATATCGTGGCCATGCAGTTCCATCCCGAGAAAAGCCAGGACAACGGCCTGCGCCTGCTGCAGAACTGGGTTGACTGGACACCTGACTGATGCTCAAGAAACGCATCATTCCGAAGTTCCTGATCCGCGGTGGCCGCCTGGTCAAGGGCGTGCGTTTCCACGAGAACTTCCGCGAAGCCGGCAATCCGGTGTCCACCGCCAAGGTCTACGACGCCTACGGTGTCGACGAGATGATGTTCGTCGATATCGACGCCAGCCGCGACAGCCGCTCGGTGGCCGGCAGCATCATAGAACGGGTGTCGGAAGAGGTGTTCATGCCGTTCACTGTCGGTGGCGGCATCACCCGCCTGGAGCAGATCGCCAACCTGCTGCGGTGCGGCGCCGACAAGATCTCCATCACCTCGGCGGCCGTGGAGCATCCCGGTTTCGTGCGTGATGCCGCCGCGCGTTTCGGCGACCAGTGCATCGTGGTCGGGCTGGACTACCAGCGCATGCCCGACGGCCTCAACCGGCTGTTCACCCATGGTGGCACAGTAGCCACCGAACTCGACCCAGTAGAGCAGGCGCTGCGCATGCAGGACCAGCATGCCGGTGAAATTCTGCTGTGCTCGATCGATCGTGACGGCACCATGACCGGTTACGACCTGGAGTTGATCCACCTGCTCGGCGAGAAACTCGACATCCCACTGATTGCATCCAGCGGCGCCGGCACCTTGCAACACTGCCGCGACGCGCTGGAGGCGGGCGCGTCGGCGATCACGATCAGCAGCATGTTCCTCTTCTCGGACCATAGTCCGATCAAGGTGCGGACCTATCTGTCGACCAACGGTGTCGGCGTGCGCTCGCAAAGTGGCAGTCACAGCTGATGGCCAGCCGACTGACAACCTCGCTCGATGCCGCGGCTTTGTGCCGGTTGGCGTCGCACCAGGTGAACAGCCTGTTTCCGGATGGCACGCCAGTGCCCGCCGACGCATTGCGCGATAGTGCGCTGCGCGCGGTGGCGCGGTTGGAGCATTGCTTCAGCCAAGTCAACAACCGCTATTTCTTCGATGGCGCGCAGGTGGTGTTCGACCACCTGCATGGCGATCAGTACGCGATGTGGCTGTATTTCCTGTCCAACCAGTTGCACCGCGACGGCGCGCCCGGCCACTGGTGCAAGAAGTTGTTCTTGCTCAACAAGAGCCTGCACGGCTGCGACATTTTCTACGAGGTCGCGCTGCCCTCGGTGTTCCTGCTGGTGCACCCGCTGGGCACGGTCCTCGGAAGGGCCGAATACAACGACCACCTGCTGGTCTACCAGCGCTGCGGCGTGGGCAGCAATCACGATGTCTATCCCCGGCTGGGGCAACACCTGAGCCTGCGCCCAGGCAGCGCGGTGCTTGGACGCTGCATCGTTGGCGACAACGTGACGATCGCCGCCGAGTCCCTGGTGCTGGACCGGGACATCATCGACAACACCACCTATATCGGAAACCCGCGTGACTGTGTCACGCATGCCAGACACGGCACGGAGAACATATGGCGAACTTGAACGAATCCGGCGTCAGCGCCGAAGAGTGGCGCGCGCGCCTGCACGGGGTCATCCCGGGAGGTGCCCACACCTACTCCCGGGGCGATGACCAGTTCCCGGCAAACGCCCCGCCACTGCTGACCCATGGCAAGGGGGCTTATGTCTGGGGTATCGACGGCAAGCGTTACCTGGACTACGGCATGGCGCTGCGGGCCGTGACTCTGGGATACGCAAACGACCGCGTCAACGCAGCGGCCTTTGCCGAGATGGAAAAAGGCGTCAACCTCACGCGGGCGACGCTGACCGAACTGCAGGCGGCCCAGGCGCTGGTGGACCTGGTGCCTTCGGTGGACATGGTCAAGTTCGCCAAGAACGGCTCCAACGTCACCACCGCGGCGGTCAAGATCGCACGAGCCTACACCGGACGTCGGTTGGTCTGTGTGCCCCGCCAGCAGCCGTTTTTCTCGTTCGACGACTGGTTCATCGGCACCACCAGTCTCAAGCGCGGTGTGCCCGGCGAACATGTCAGCAACACCTTGCTGTTCGACTACGGCGACGCCGCCAGCCTGCAGCGCCTCTTCGACGAGAACCCCGGCGACATCGCTGCGGTGATGCTTGAGCCGGCCACGACCATGCTTCCCTGTGCCGGCGCCTGCGCGCAGATCGCGCAATGGCCTGCAAGCCCCTGCAGCACCTGCCCGCGCAATGGTGACAATTTCCTGCACAGCGTGCAGGCCATGTGCCGCAGCGGCGGCGCCTTGTTCATCCTGGACGAGATGATCACCGGCTTTCGTTGGCACATCGCCGGCGCGCAGACTTTCTTCGGCGTGACGCCCGACATCACCACCTTCGGCAAGGGCATGGCCAACGGGTATTCCGTGGCTGCGGTGACGGGCCGGCGCGATGTGATGCAGGTCGGCTCCATCGACCAGCCCGGTATGGAACGCACCTTCCTGCTCTCGACGACACACGGCGCCGAGATGCCGGGCCTGGGCGCGTTCCTGGAGACGTTGCGTGTCTACCGCGACGAGGATGTGACCGGCCACCTGTGGGATTACGGACACAAGCTCAAGGCGGGCCTGCAGCAGGTGGCCGAGCGCCACGGCCTGCAGCAGCACTTCCGGCTCGACGGGCCGGACATCGCGCTGAGCTACCTGGCGCTCGATACCAACGGGCAGGCCTCGCTCGGCCTGCGTACCCTGTACGCCCAGGAGATGATCAAGCGCGGCGTGATGATGCCGTGGATCGCAATCTCTCAGTCGCACGGCGACGCCGAACTGCAACTCACGCTGGACGCGGCCGATGGCGCGCTGGGCGTGCTCAAGGTGGCGCTGGCAGACGGCGTCGACAAACACCTGGTGGGCCCGGCGATCAAGCCGGTGTTCCGCTCGCACAACTGAGGCACGCGTGATGACAATTGCAGACAAGTTCAGGCTCGAGGGCAAGGTGGCGCTCGTCACCGGTGGTGCGGGCATCCTCGGTCGCGGGTTTGTCAAAGGGCTGGCCGAGGCAGGTGCCCAGGTAGCCATTGTCGACATGCACGCCGAGGCGGTCGATGCGCTGGCCAGGGAAGTGGGCCCGCAGGCGGCCGGCTTCGTCTGCGACGTCGCGAACCCGGATTCAGTGGAGCAATGTGTCGCCAGCATCCTGGCGCGGTTCGGCGCCATCGACATCCTGCACAACAACGCCGCCACCAAGACCGCCGATGCGCGCAAGTTCTTCACGCCGTTCGAGGACTACCCGCTGGACGTCTGGCGCGAGGTCATGTCGGTCAACATCGACGGCATGTTCCTGATGGCCAAGGCCGTCGGGCGCGACATGGTGCGCCGCGGCAAGGGCGGCTCGGTGATACAGACTGCGTCCATCTACGGCCTGGTCGGTCCCGATCCACGCATCTACGAAGGCTCCGACTATCTGGGTGGCGCCATCAACACGCCAGCGGTGTATGCGACGTCCAAGGCAGCCGTCATCGGGCTGACCCGCTGGTTGTCCACGCACTGGGGGCCGGCTGGCATCCGTGTCAACTGCCTGGTGCCGGGCGGCGTCTCCAGCGGTCAGAACTCGGTGTTCTCGGCAAAATACTCTGCGCGAGTCCCACTGGGCCGAATGGCCCGTGCCGATGAAATGGTGCCGGCTCTGCTCTATCTTGCTTCCGACGCGTCCAGCTACATGACAGGGCAAGTCGTCGCGATCGACGGCGGCTTGACAGCCTGGTGACCCTGACCTCATAAACTCCCTCATGAAGAACACGATCAAGCACCTCATCTACACGCGCGTCATGCCGGCCATAAATTGGCTGCTGAGACGGATATCCCTCAAGCTTGTCACTGCTCGCACTCCGAATCGCAATTTCACCGAGTTTTTTGAACACCTTGCGAAGTTGTCGTTCCGGGCAGAAACAATTATTGACGTCGGGGTCGGAAACGGCACGCAATCACTTTACGCTGCGCATCCCGGCGCAGCTTTCTATCTGATCGAGCCTGTGCCCGACGATCGCGGGACCGTCACCGCGATTGCCGCGCGTCTTAAAGCGTCGTTCTTCAACGTCGCCGCCGGAGCAACGCACGGCACTATTGCATTCAACATGCACGCCGACGTGACGGGCTCCTCCATCTACCGGCAACTGGAGGGGGAAGCCTTGGATGGTCAACGAATCACGGTACCGATGCGTACCCTGGACGAGTTGATTCCCGCGGATATCGCGCGGCCATGTGTCCTCAAGATCGATACCCAGGGCGCGGAACTTGATGTGATCCGCGGCGCCGCCTCCACCATGAAGAGGGTCGACGTGGCGATTGTCGAAGTATCGCTGCATCAGTTCAGACAGGGCGCGGTCGAAATGCACGAGGTGGTCCAGGCGATGGCGGACATCGGATTTCGGTGCTACGACATTTTGGAAGGGCATTTTCGGTCGGTCGACAATGCCCTGGCACAGGTGGACCTCGTCTTTGTTCGTGACGACTCTGCGCTTCGCAGAGTAAAGACGTTCTTCGACCAAAAGCAAGTCGGCACCTACTTGTCGACCGGTAGAGTCTAGTTCGCAGCCAGGCCGGAACGATCCACCATGGCCCGCCATTTCGTCATATTGCTGAAGCTGACAGATACTGTCTTGCGCGGTATGTTCCTGCTGTTGTGCACTTACAGACTCGGGCTGGTCGAGGCAGGCCGGTTCGGCCTGACTGCGGCCTTGATTGCATTCACCTGCTTCGTCCTGGGCTACGAGAGCTTCAACGATTTGCAGCGCCGAGCGGCAGGGCAAGCGTTGCACATGGTACGCCGACAACTGCAGGACAAGTTGAAGTTCTATTTTGCACACAATCTGATGGTTGTTCCTTTAGCGTTTTTAGTACTGGTGTACGCATTCGACTGGCCATACAGCGTTGTTGTTCTGGTGATCACCATCGCTCTGGCAGAACATGTATCGACGCAGTCGTACTATGCATCCGTACTCCATCCAAAAAACTGCCCTCTCCTTGTTCTTTTGACGATCAAGAATGCCGCCTTACTGGTGTCTGCCCTGTTTCTCTACAGTTCCCATCAGGTCCAGTTCACATTCGAAAATATCCTGCTTCTTTGGGCCACGGTATCCGCAATCTACCTCGTCTTGTCGGCGGTCGTATGGATTGCGTGGCCAGGCATGTCTGCGGTCAAAGGCACGCCGATGCCCACAGGAGCACGCAGCGTTCCAGCGCACTACATTGCCTCATGGTGGCATTTCCTCACCGGGTTTTTGGCAATCGTCGCGCTTCAGGTCGACAAAGCAATTGTCGGCGCAACACTCGACGGACATGACGTAGGCATCTATTTCCGGAACGTGACATTGACCAGTCTGATCTTGCAGCTATTCAGTATCATCTATTTCACTCGCTCATCACCACGGATCTTCGCCATGTCCCGCGAAGGCAAATTCGAACAGTCACGCGCGATCGCCAGCACCGAATTCTGGCGCTTCTTCGTACATTCGGTCGCCGCCTTTTCGGTGGCATGGGTCGCCAATGCCTTGCTTGACGATCCCGCTGCCCAGTTGGGGGTGAGTTTTGTCTTTTTGTCGATATTGTTGGTTGGCGTGCTCATGAGAGCCGCCGCAGATTTCATGGCCGTCCTATTGTTCTCCGTCGGAGCGGCGAGACCGGTACTCCGCAATCAGGCCATTGCAATTGTCTTTGGCGTAGCCACATTTATCGGCTGCGCACAGGCCTTCGGCTTGCCGGGTGCAATTGCTGGCTCCCTGGTCATGCCGTTCGGCTTTCTTGTTCTCAATCGCAATAGCGTCAATCACTGCATCGCAACCAAAGCGAGTTTGCCAACCACCATGTGAATGCGCCAATGCACGACACATGTCCGGCAATACCTGCCGGAACAGCTTGCCGGAGCAGCTACACCGAAACGAACGGATTGAACCACCCATGACCCGCAACGGCTTCTCCCTGATGACGCCTCCGCGTGAGGTTTCTGCGATCGACCTGGCCGTGTTGCAGACCGCGATGCATATCGATTACGTGGCGCACCCTGCCTACGCGTCGTTTTTCCAGAAGGCGGCAATGCGCGACAGGGTACGCGCCGTGGTGCGATTCGCCCGATCCTGGTTCGTCATCAAACTCAAAAGGCTGATCCGCTACGAGATGATCCCGCTGGACGTACGTAAGCCCAACGACGCCGGCGGCTGGCTGAGGCTTGCCATCACAAGCGCAACGCACGCGCTTCAGCGAGCAAGACGACCAGGCGTCCCTGAGCCAGACGCCCAACGAAGCCTGCAGGAGTGCCAGTTCCGCGCCAACGGCTGCGTCGTCGTATCCATGCCGCTCCATCTGCTCGAAAAAGTCCAGAGTTTGTCCAAACCAGCTTTTTCCGCACTGGCCAGTCGGAGAAGGAACACAAAGGGAACTGCACGCGATTTCGAAGAATCCCGCTATTACGCGAGCAGAACGGAAGCGCTCGCCTTGTTCGAACTGATCGATCACATATTGCAAGAATCCGGGTTGCTAGAGACGGCCAGTGCCTATTTGGGCCGCAAGGCCAAGCTAGTGGACGTCAATCCGCAAATCAATGATGCCAGTGACGATTTTTGGCGACGTGTCTTTCCGGACTTACCCGCCACACTTCCCAATAGCGCATATTTCCACCGAGACGCGTCGGGCGGAGACCTCAAGGTGATTGTCTATTTGTCCGATGTCACACCACAAGCCGGCCCATTTCAATTTGTCGTCGGCTCGCATTTGCTGCAGACAAGCACCTTCGAGACGCATACCTGCGAGACTAACGACTCCAACGGCTTGTCAGGGACAGCCCCCCTCGAGCGCGAACTGTTTGCCATGTTGCCGGCCCGGCTGCGCATGAAGGGCGCGTTCGGCAATGATGTCGTCGATGGCGGCCCGCTTGACCAGGCACTGAGTGCGTCAAACTGGTCCATCACTGGGCTCGCGGGTTCCGTCGTCATGTTCGACACCAAAGGCGTGCATCGAGGCGGCATGGTTTTGGACGGGGTGCGCAGGGCAATCACCTGCGTGATCGGATAAACCTGCAACTCCAACACAGCGTTCCCGCACCCGGGTCTACACGACAGTGGGCCACCGCAAAAGTTACTTTACGAACAGCACCATCCCAAACCCTGAGAGCGGAAAATTGATTACTCGACATGATTACGATGGCTGCATACTGATTTTTTCGATCCACCGGACTGACCCCTGGTGGCGCCATGTCGCAGCCAATACGGGCTTCCGGACCTGCGTCACGTTATCGGACATCCATGGAGACGGCGACCTTTGCACAGTCGACGACTTCTACCCTGCCTACCAGGCGCACCTCGATCAATGTCATCAAGCGTCGGCCTTGTTGTCTGCGTCAGAGGTCGACGATGTGATCGCTCGATGTCGAGTGTTGCGCTGGCTGCCCAAGCACCAGGCGGTGGCCATGGCTCTCGGGATGGCCGACGTGATGCAGAAGATCATCGACACCGTCAAGCCGTCGGCAGTGCTTAGTTTCCCCATCGACCGCTACGCGAAAGACATTCTTGCGCGCCGCGCGCTGGCCTCACAGATCCCGTATTTGGAACTCACTGCCAGCCCGCTCCCGGGCATGTCGATGTTGCTCAACCGCAGCAAGCTGGTGCAACTGGAGGGACAGCCGGAAGCATCCGTTGTGGATGCAAGAGTCGCCGAAATTGCCGACCCGGCATTCACACCGACTTATGTGCAGGGGCGCACAAAATTCACTTTGCCACGATTTCTTCGAACTTTGCTCTACTTCAAGGTACGCGGCTACGCATTCAAGGCCTTGTCTGTCGTCAAACGGGACCCCTTGAATCTGCACTATCTTGATGCGCAGTCCGTCCTTGGGCACAAACCCCGTCTGTCGGATAGGCGTGTTCTGTCTCTCATTGATGCCGACTGGCGCGCCCGGATCTCCCTGTTCGCGAAGTCAAAACGACTGCTGATTGGCCTGCAGTTGTATCCCGAGGCATCGATCGATTACTGGATAGAAGGCGCCGACCTGATAGATCATGAAGCCCTGTTATACGACGTGGCCAAGGCCTTTTCGCTTGCGGGTTACGTAGTTATGGTCAAGGATCACCCGCTGCAATTCGGATTCCGTCAGGCTGGCTTGCTAGAACGATTGAAGACCCTGCCCCACGTCGTGATCTTGCCGTATGACGTCAGCGGCAACGAGGCGCTGGACCTTGTCGACAATAATTTCACGTGCACCGGCACACTCGGATTGCAAGCTGCGCTGGCCGGAAAAAAGTCGATCGTCACTCGGTGCTACTACTCCAATGACGAGGACTTCATTATTCTGTCCCGACGTCACGAGGTGACCGGCCTTCCTGAAGCGGTCGAACGCATGGCGCCACCATCCGTATTGGCCGAGCGTCAACGTCGAATCGTCGCCCACCTGCTACGTGGCAGTTTCGACAGTGACTTTTTCTGTTTTAAGAACTTCGAGCCAAAGACGCCGAGTGCGGCTGTGGCAGATCTCGGCGCCAAGATCGGTTCCCGCATCGCAAGGCTGCGCCGGCGAGAACCGTCGGCAACGTCCAACCCATGATTCTTGTTTCAGGCGCGAACGGGAAACTGGGGCGCGCAGTGCTGGCGCATCTGGGTAACGCCGGCCACTCGGCCATCGGCGCAGTCAGGGCAACCGCTTCGGACAATGCCGCCGGGCCACCCATGGTAGCGGTCGGTGAATTGTCGGCAACCACAGATTGGCGCGCGACCCTGACTGGTGTCGATAAGGTCGTTCACTGCGCAGCTCTTGTTCACCTGCCAGACGGATCTTGCGACTCCCGCTTGCAACTGTTCCGAGCAGTCAATGTGCACGCCACCGTCCGGTTGGCGCGTCAGGCGGCACAGGCCGGAGTCCGAAGGATGGTGTTCATCAGTTCGCTCACTGTCAATGGGCGCACCAGTGGCGAACGGCCCTTTTTTCACGATCAGGAGCCTGACGCGCAGGGCGTCTACGCTCGTAGCAAGTTAGAAGCAGAAACTGCGCTGATGAACGTCGCGCGGGACACGGGGATAGAGATAGTCATCATTAGGCCGCCACGGATCATCTGGCCCGATCTGGGAGGCAACTTGCGCTCGCTCGCTGCATTGATCCGCAGGCGGATTCCATTGCCATTCGGCCTGATTACGGAAAATCGACGCGATAATGTCAGCGGCAGAAACCTCGTCGACATGATCGATGCCTGTCTGCAAGTGCCAGGCATTGGCGGTGAGACATTCCTTGCCAGCGACCGAGATCCGGTGTCGACTTGTGAACTCATGCGACGGCTGGGCAACTACGTCGGCGTAGCACCTTTGCTGCTGCCGGTCCCGCCATGGGCGGTCCGGCAACTCATCGCCGTGATGCCGTCTCGGCTGCTTGGACACCTGAGCCGGCAAGGCATGCAATCGGAAATCCTGGGCAATCTGGAGATCGACTTGACGCATACGACGGAGCGACTTGGCTGGTCACCTGCCTGCAAGACGTTGTCCATTGCCGGAACGCGGGCCCAGTGAGACTACATCCTGCGCTTACGATGTCGCTGGTCTGGCTGGTCTGCATCACTGTCTTTTACGCCTTGCCGTTTGAACTGCTCGCCCAGCCGCTATCCTGGTCAGGCGTGCTTGGCCAGACGTCGTTTCTGCTAGCGTTCAACTTCGGCGCTTTGCTGATCACCACACCGCAGCCAATGCGTCTGGCAACCTTGGTGAGGCGCATCGACTCGAAAAGCTGCGAGCGCTTGTTGACGTTTGGATCGATCCTGGCCTTGTTGTGCCTGACGATGGATGCCAGTCACAAGGAGGTTTTCAACTTGGCAGAGTCATACCAAAGCCGCTCCGTTACTGCACAGGCCCTGCAGACGGGCCAGGCCTCGGCCAGTTCGTTGTGGTTTCAACTCGGGTTCTTGCTTTATCCCGCCGGATACGTCTTTGCAGCCGTCCACATCCTCTATTCCCGCCGCCTCAACCTGGCTCGGCTGCTGCTGTTTGGTGCCGCTCCCATCGCTATGGCGACACTGGTCATGGGCGGCCGCATGCCGGTACTGTATTTCGTGCTGCTATTTTTCTTGTCGCTACGCGAACGACGCCGTAACGCCCAAGTCGTGCCAGTTCAGCGGACCGGCGTAGCTTCCACGTTGAGGAGGGTTTTCGCTGCGCTGACGGTTATTTTCGTCGCCTACTATTTCATCGCCGTGTTCCTGGTGCGCGCAGACTCCGTCGGCGGCGCCTCGGTCATGTTCAACATTGCCGAGGAAAGCTGGGGTATTGGGTTCAGAGGGCCTATGTCTGACGGACTTTTCAGTGTGCTGGGTGAAAAGCCGACCTATCTGCTGTTTGTCTTTGTCTGGTACATCGTTCAGGGATTTGTCATTGGCAACCATATCTTCTCGCTTTACGATCACTCGTACCAGTTCGGCGTCTACGGGATTGATCTGATGTCGGCGGTGATGCGCCGATTGGCACCGGATAGTCTGGCAGACGGATTCAGCGCCTTGCTCGACATTGGCGCTTACGGTTTCTTTCCATCGGCATGGGGCTCACTCTACGTCGACTTCGGCTTAGCCGGCGCGGCGCTGTGCGCATGCTGGGGAATGCTGGCGGGTCTTGTTTATCGGCGTATCGTGATCGAGCAGCAGCACGACTGGGTCTTGCTCGGCCCCTTCGTCACGATCGGAATTGTGCTGAGCACCATCAACACACCGATCGGACTGGCCAATGGCCTGATGATCTATGCATGGTTGTTATTCGCGTTCCTGCTGCTACGCCGCTCCGGCATGCTCCTCCGTGAATCGACCTGAGTTCGTCCCGACGGCGGCCGACTGGATACATGGCTGATCGACCGCGGGCGATCCATTACCGTCCAGAAATTGACGGCCTACGATGCATCGCGGTGCTGGCGGTGATCTTCTTCCACGCCGGTTTCGCACCGTTTTCGGGTGGTTTCATCGGCGTGGACATCTTCTTCGTCATCAGCGGCTACCTGATCACCCGCATCATCCAGGGCGAGATCGCGCAGGGACGGTTCAGTTTTGCGCGCTTCTATGAGCGCAGGGTCCGGCGAATCTTTCCGGCCTTGTTCGCGATGGCGCTGGCCACCAGCGTCGCCGCCCTGTGCCTGCTCTCGCCGGACCAGCTACAACAATACGGCCACAGCCTGGTCGCGATGAACCTGTTCCTTTCGAACCGATACTTCTTTCAGCAGACCGGATATTTCGCGCCCAACGTCGATGAGATACCCCTGCTGCACACCTGGTCGCTGTCGGTCGAGGAGCAGTTCTATCTGGTTTTTCCGCTGGTGCTGATCGCACTCATGCGCTGGTGGCCGCACCGCCTGCGTGGTGCCCTGGCCGGCGTGTTGTTGCTGTCGTTCGCGCTGTGTGTATACCGCGAGCAGACCGGCAAGCTTGACCTGGCATTTTTCAGCACGACATCACGCGTCTGGGAACTGCTACTCGGTTGCTGGCTCGCCGCCCGGGAGATCCGGCTTGGCGCCCGTCGCGCGCCAGCATCGGGAGCCTGGGCCGCAGCCGGCCTGCTGATGACCGTGGTCCCGGTGCTCACGTTCGACGCAACCACCGGTTATCCCGGCTGGCTCACCGCGATCCCGGTGGTGGGAACCGCGCTACTGCTACGCCATGCCGACGCCGCGAACCCGATCGGAAAACTGCTGGGCATGCGGCCGATGGTCGCTATCGGGCTGGTCTCGTACAGCGCCTACCTGTGGCACCAACCGGTGTTTGCCATGGCAATCCACGCGCGGGGGCAACATGCCGCGACCGGCTTGCAACTCGGCCTTGTCGTGCTGACCCTGAGTCTGGCTTACCTTAGCTGGCGGTATGTTGAGCAACCGATGCGCTCGCCGGCGCGGGTTCCAACCCGGCGCATCTGGATCGGCGCCGTCCTGGGCAGCACCGCGCTGATCACAGCAGGACTGGTTGCCCACATCAGCGAAGGCCTGCCCGGCCGGTTCGCGCAGGACTTCAGCGCCTTCCAGGCGATCGACCTGCCGCAGCAGCACCAGCATTGCCTGTCGCTTTTTCCGGGGGTCGAGGCCAACTGCCTGGCAAGCACCTCCGTCGTTCCGGGCAAGGAGATCGACTACCTGGTGCTGGGAGACAGCCATGCGCAGGCATTCGCCGCCGGGCTGATCGTGCGTCGGCCCGCATTGCGCATCGTGACGGTCGGCCGTGACGGCTGCCCGCCGTTCGATGGTATCGAGCGTTACGACATGAATGAGAAGATTCCCTGCCAACAAACGCGCGAGTTGCTGGAGCGATATCCGTTGACGGCCAAGAACACGATTTTGGTCGCACGATATGCCTACTACGAACAAGGCTCGGGTTTCGGTTCCGCCGACACGGCAGGTCGGCGGCTGCGCAGCATTCACATCCAAGCGCGAGGGCCGACAGAGCGCACCGACACTCCCGTCTACGCGAAGGTGCTGGCCGATGGCCTGCAGGCCACGCTGCAACGCCTGAAGGCCACGGGGACCACCCGCGTACACGTTCTGTTGCAACCACCTGAATTGGGTATGGATCCGCGCAACTGCCTGGCCTTCGGCATGCGTTTGCGCGAACCGCAGGCCTGTACCGTCGACGCGGCCGTGGTACGGGCACGCCAGCATGGTTACCGGCAGGCGATGGAACAGGTGCTGTCTCGCCATCCAGACGTCAACGTGATCGACCCAATGCGGGTGCTGTGTCGCGCGCAGTCCTGCACGGCCATCGACTCGGGGAAAATACTGTACCGGGACGACGACCACCTCAGCATCGATGGCGCGGAGCTGGTGTTCGAGCGCCTGTTCTAGAACAACGGAATCGCCACGTGCATGTTTTGATCACCGGAGCCTCGGGATATATAGGCCGGGCCATCACCGGGCGACTGCTGGACGACGGGCATGCCGTGACGGCCCTTGTGCGCCGGCACGACCTCCGGCTGCCGGGAGCGGCAACGGCGTGGCATGTACCAGACATCTGCACGCTGCCAGCGGACAGCGCGCAGCGCCTGCAGTCCGTGCATTGCGTGATCCACTGCGCGGCACGGGTACATGTGATGCGCGAAACGCAGGCAGATCCGATGGACGCATTTCGCAGGGTCAATGTCGATGCGACACTGGCACTGGCACAACAGGCGGCTACCGCCGGCGTGCGGCGTTTCGTCTTCCTCAGCACCATCGGCATCCATGGCAGCGATTCCCGTTCGGGCGCGTTCCGGCATGACGACACGCCCCAGCCGCAAACACCTTACGCGGTCTCCAAGTGGGAAGCCGAACAGGCGCTGGACGCTTCGTGCCGGGGCGGGCCCATGCAGACCCTGCACCTGCGCCCGCCACTGGTTTACGGACCTGAGGCGCCCGGCAACTTCGCCTTGTTGCGCAAGGCCGTTGCCAGCGGTCTGCCGTTGCCGCTGGGGGCGCTGAACCATGCGCGCAGCTTTGTGTCGCTGGACAACCTGGTGGACTTGCTGGCGCACCTGGCCACCTGGCCCGGGCGCGGCCATGGCCCCTATCTGGTCAGCGACGGGCAGGACCTGAGCACGACGGCATTTGTGCGGGCGATGGCCCTGGCCATGGGTCGCCGACCCCTGCTGCTACCGGTCCCGGAGTCGCTGCTGACGGCACTGGCGGGCCTCGTCGGGCGAGCGGACCAGGTCCGCAAGATGGCCGTGCCGCTGACACTGGATATCACCCACACCCGCGACACGCTGGGCTGGAATCCGCCTTGGTCGGTACAACAGTCCCTGCAGCGGGCACTTGGCGCAGCCGACAATATGAACCAGGCTCCCGCCGGGAGCAGGAGAACCCAGTGACACCCGTATTCATCATCGCCGAGGCCGGCGTCAACCACAACGGGGACGAAACCATGGCCGCCGAACTCGTCGATATCGCCGCGCGTTGCGGTGCCGACGCTGTCAAGTTCCAGACCTTCTCTGCCGACAAACTGGTCGCGCGCGGAACAGCCAAGGCGGCCTACCAGAGCCGCGAGACCGGCGACGGCGACCAGCATGCCATGCTCAAGGCGCTGGAGTTGTCGCACGAAGCCCATGAACGGCTGGCGGCGCGTTGCGCAGCGTTGGGCATCGAGTTCATGTCGACCCCATTTGACACCGACAGCGTGGACATGCTGCTGCGCCTGGGCATGCGGCGCATCAAGGTGCCATCGGGCGAGATCACCAACCTGCCCTTTCTGGCCTATGTCGCAGCCAAGTGTGTCCCCCTGGTGGTTTCCACCGGCATGGCCGACATGGACGAGATCCAGCGTGCGGTCGCGCTGATCCGGCAGACCTGGCAGCAGCACGGGTTCGCCCCGCCTGCCGACGCCCTGACCGTACTGCATTGCACTTCCAATTACCCAGCCGCTTTCACCGACGTCAACATGCGCGCCCTGCACACCATCGCGCAGGGCGCAGGCACGCCGGTAGGTTATTCGGACCACACGAAGGGTACGGCAATCGCCATCGCCGCCGTGGCGCTGGGCGCTACCGTGATCGAAAAGCACTTCACCATCGACACCCGACTGCCCGGCCCGGATCACAGCGCCTCGCTCGATCCGCAGGAACTGGCCGCCATGGTGGCGTCGATCCGCGCCGTCGAGCAGGCCATGGGTTCGGCCACCAAGGCACCCACCGCATCGGAATTGCCGATCCGCGACCTGGTGCGGCGCAGCGCGACGCTGGCGCGCGACGTCCCGGCCGGGGAGACACTCAGTGCCGCCGACCTGGTGCTGCTGCGCCCGGGCACCGGCATCCCCCCGGCGGAACTCGGCCAAATTCCTGGCAAACGCACGACGCGCGACCTTTGCGCTGGTGCGACGCTGCAATGGTCCGATCTGGCCTGAATCACCAGCGCGGGCCGGCGTCGCGATGAACCGCAGGATCTGTTACGTCACCGGCACCCGGGCCGACTTCGGCCTGATGGCGTCCACGCTGCAGGCCATCAGCGACGACGCCGCGCTGGAACTGGACTTGCTGGTGACCGGCATGCACCTGAGCGCCGACCACGGGCACACGGTCGACGAGATCGTGACAACGGGTCTGCGGATCCGCGCCCGCCTGCCCATCGCGCTGCGGCCAACCACCGGCGCCACCATGGCACGCGGCATCGGCCACATGCTGATCGGCTGTGTCGATGCGTTGCAGGCCGATCCGCCCGATATGTTGCTGTTGCTCGGCGACCGCGGCGAGATGCTCGCCGCAGCGATCGCGGCACTGCACCTGAACCTGCCGATCGTGCATATCCACGGCGGCGAGCGCTCGGGCACGGTTGACGAACCGGTGCGCCATGCGATCTCCAAACTGGCCCACTACCACTGCGTGGCCACGCAGCAGTCCCGCGAGCGGCTGGTACGCATGGGTGAACAGCCCGGGTCGGTTTTCGTCACCGGCGCACCCGGCCTGGACGGGTTGGCCGCGCTGGCCACGCTGAGCCGGGCGGACCTGTGCGCGTCCCTGGCGCTCGACCCGGCCCGCCCGGTGGCGCTGATGGTGTTCCACCCGGTGCTGCAGGAAGCCGACGATGCGGCAGCGGCGGCCACCACGATACTCGACGCACTGCATTCACATGGCAGCCAGGTCGTGGCGCTGATGCCCAATTCGGACGCTGGCAGCGACGCCATCCGGCAGGTGCTGCGATCGGCGCAAAGCCATCCGGACGTGCGGGTGCTGACCCACCTGGGCCGGCCACGTTTCGCGGCTTGGATGGCCGCATGCGACTGCATGATCGGCAACTCCAGCGCTGGCATCATCGAGGCTGCCACCTTTGCAACCAAGGTGCTCAACCTGGGCAGCCGGCAGAACCTGCGCGAACGCAACAGCAACGTCATCGACCTGCCATTGCAGGCCGAACCGATACGCCAGGCCATCGGTGCTGCGCTGGCTACGCCCAGACAACCCTGCGTCAACGTGTATGGCGACGGCAGCGCCCGCGCCCGTATCGTCGACCTGCTCAAGACCCTGCCGCTGGGCACGAGCCTGCTGGCCAAGACCAATGTCTACTGAACCCGTGACCATCCTGGGAGCCGGCGGACACGCCAGCGTCGTCGTCGATGCCTTGTTGTGCTGCGGATGGCTGGCACACGACATCACTGTGCGCGACGACCGGATCGAACTGGTCGGCACCCTGCTGCTGGGTTGCCGGATCGAAGCGCCGGCGCTGGTGCGCATCCCGCCCGATCGCCGCGTGCACGCGGCGATCGGTGACAATATCGTGCGCCAACACCTGCTTGCGGGTTCGGGCATCGCCCATGAGCGTTGGCTGGTCGTTCGCCACCCGGCGGCCGTGCTGGCCGCGTCGGCCGAAGTTGGCGCCGGCAGCTTCTTCGCCGCGCAGTCGGTGACTGGCCCGAACGCATCGATCGGCCGCGCGGTGATCGTCAACCACGGTGCCGTCATCGACCACGACTGCCGGGTCGGCGACTTCAGCCATATTGCACCGCGCGCCAGCCTGGGTGGAGGCGTGCGGGTAGGCGACGGTGTTTTGGTGGGTACGGGCGCGATCGTGCTGCCTGGCCTCACCATCGGCGCCGGCGCCGTGATCGGCGCCGGCGCGGTGGTGCTGGCCGATGTTGCGCCGGGTCTCATGGTGGCCGGTGTCCCGGCACACCCCATCAACAAGGGAACAAGATAATGGAGAACGTTGCATCGGTGAGCGTGACGCGCGGCACCAGCCTGCGTGAGGCATTGTCCACACTGGACCGAACCGGCGCGGGACTGCTGCTGCTGGTGGACGGCGAAGGCGTGCTCGAACGCACCCTGACCGATGGCGACCTGCGCCGGCTGATCCTGGCGGGCAGCGGCCTTGACGACACGCTCGCACCGACACCGCATATCCACTCGCATGTGCTGGCCGAAGGCGGCAGCCGCCGCGATGCGCTGGAGCTGATGAACCGCAAGGGCATCAACCATCTGCCGGTGGTGGACCGCAGCGGCAAGGTGGTGGCCATCCTGGATCGCAAGGAGATCGACGAGCACATCCTGTTGTCGACACCGCACATGGGTGAGGCGGAGCGGGCTTACGTCGAGGAGGCGTTTCGCACCAACTGGATTGCGCCGCTGGGGCCGAACGTGGACGCCTTTGAACAGGAGTTCGCAGCCAAGGTCGGCGTGCGGCACGCGGCCGCATTGTCCTCGGGCACGGCCGCGATCCACCTGGGTCTGCGGCTGCTCGGCGTTGGTGCCGGCGACCGAGTGTTCTGCTCGAGCCTGACCTTCGCCGCCAGCGCCAACCCCATCGTCTACCAGAATGCCGAGCCGGTCTTCATCGACTCGGACGATGTGAGCTGGAACATGTCGCCGCGCGCGTTGGAGCGGGCATTCGAAACTGCCCGTACCGAGGGCTGGATGCCCAAGGCGATCATCATCGTCAACCTGTACGGGCAAAGCGCCGACATGGACCCGCTGCTGGCCTTGTGCGAGCGTTTTGGCGTGCCGGTGCTGGAAGACGCGGCGGAGTCACTGGGCGCAACCTACAAGGGCCGCCCCAGCGGATCGTTCGGCCGCATGGGCGCCTATTCGTTCAATGGCAACAAGATCATCACCACGTCGGGCGGCGGCATGCTGGTGTCGGACGATGCCGAGCTGATCGCGCGCGCGCGCTTTTTCGCGACCCAGGCGCGCGACCCGGCGCCACACTACGAACACACCGAGATCGGCTACAACTACCGCATGAGCAACATCCTGGCCGGCGTTGGCCGGGGGCAACTGATGGTACTGGACGAGCGGGTCGAGGCGCGCCGGGCCGTGTTTGCGGCGTACCGGGACACGTTCCAGGACGTAGCAGACCGCATCACCTGGATGCCGGAGCCTGACTGGAGCTACTCGACGCACTGGCTGACGGTGTGCACGATTGCGCCAGATGCCGGCATCACCAGCGCGGAGCTGATGCAGCGCCTGGCCGGCGAGATGATCGAGGCGCGGCCGTTGTGGAAACCCATGCACCTGCAACCGGTGTTCCGGCACTGCCGCTACTTCACCGATGGCAAGCAGTCTGTCGCCGACCGCCTGTTCGCCCAGGGCCTGTGCCTGCCGTCGGGCTCCAACATGAACGCCGGCCAGATCGAACGCATCCTGTCGGTGATCCGCAAGAGCCTGCGCTGAGGCCAGCCGTGAAGCGCGTTTTCGATGTGGCGCTTGCGCTGTTCGCGGGCCTGTTATTGTTCGTGCCGCTGCTCGCCATCTGGCTGCTGGTGCGCCTGACTTCAGCGGGCCCGGCGCTGTATTGGTCCGACCGGGTCGGATGGCGCAATTGCATCTTCTCGATGCCCAAATTCCGCACCATGCGTATCGGCACACCCGCCGTGGCCACGCACCTGCTGGCCAACCCGGATGCCCACCTGACGCCGGTGGGCTCGTTCCTGCGCAAGAGCAGCGTGGACGAACTTCCGCAACTGTGGAGCATCCTGGCAGGCGACATGAGTTTCGTGGGCCCGCGACCCGCCCTGTTCAACCAGGACGACCTGGTCACGCTGCGCACTGAACAGGGAGTTCACGAACTGCTGCCCGGCCTGACCGGCTGGGCACAGGTCAACGGTCGCGACGGCATTTCGATTCCGGACAAGGTCAAGCTCGATGCCCAATATCTGCGGCGCCAGTCGCTCTGGTTTGACATCCGCATACTGTGGCTGACCGCCCTCAAGGTGGTACGACGCGACGACGTCTCGCATTGACGAAACAGCGCCGCGCGGCGCCCGCGATCAGAAATGTATCCCCCGCATCATCTGCTGCATCGCAATCGCCTCCGGCGATAGCTGCTGCTTCGCCGGCTTCTCCCCCGCCTTGGCCCCCTTGGCCGCCGACGAATCCGGAAACATCCGGAAACTCGTGTTCATCGCGATCTGCGCCACGCGCGGCAACAACGCATGCAACAGCTGGCCGGTGATGCCCAGGCGGGTGGCGATGCGCACCGGCTTGAAGATGCAGGCCTGGGCAATCATGTCGGCGGCCTCTTCGGGTGCCAGGGTCGGCACGTTGTTGTACAGGCCAGTAGGTGCGATCATCGGCGTGCGCACCAGCGGCATGTTGATGGTGGTGAACGAAACACCCTGGTCGGCGAACTCGCTTGAGGCGCAGCGCGTCCAGGCTTCCAGCGCCGCCTTGGACGCGACATAGGCCGAAAAGCGTGGCGCGTTGGTCAGTACGCCGATCGAACTGATGTTGACCACATGGCCCTTCTTCTTGGCCGCCATTGCCGGCAACACGCCCATCGTCACCCTCAGGCAACCGAAATAGTTGAGCTGCATGGTGCGCTCATAGTCATGGAAACGGTCATAGCTGGACTCGATCGCGCGCCGGATCGAGCGGCCCGCGTTGTTGATCAGGAAGTCAACCCCGCCGTGCTTGTCGTGCAGCACCTGGAGGAATCGGTCGCAATCGGTCATGTCGGCGATGTCGACTGGATAGGCGACGAAACTGTATCCCCTGGCCTTGGCTTCCTTGCAGGCCTCCTCGAGCTTGTCCACATCGCGCCCGCAGATGATGGTGGTGGCGCCGGCCTCGGCAAACTTGTGCGCCGCTGCCAGGCCGATGCCCGATGAGCCGCCGGTGACCAGCACCACCTTGCCGGCGACGGTACCGCGCAGCGAGCGATCGATGTGCAGATCCGGGTCCAGATGGCGCTCCCAGTAGTCCCAGATGCGCCAGGCGTAGTCCTTGAGGTTCGGGCAGGCAATGCCGCTGCCCTTGAGCGCGGCCAGCGTCTCGCGGCAATCGAACCGGGTGGGGTAGTTGACGAAGGTCAGCATGTCCTCGGGCAGGCCCAGGTCCTTCA
>Ga0163144_10007483_pt1 | contig 23953 bp, 15 predicted proteins | sample OliLak19BULKMAT1_FD_123175 | JGI IMG/M metagenome (GOLD analysis project Ga0163144, IMG submission 123175) | Freshwater microbial mat bacterial communities from Lake Vanda, McMurdo Dry Valleys, Antarctica - Oligotrophic Lake LV.19.BULKMAT1 | ecosystem: Environmental > Aquatic > Freshwater >...
CCGCCAATGCCAATGCCAATGCCAATGCCGATGGGCATGATGGGCACTCCGCCGGGACCCTCTGCCAGTATGATGGGCGGGCCGTCGGCCAGCATGATGGGCGGGCCCTCCGTCAGCATGATGGGAGGCGAAGGTATGATGGGTGGGACGCCGGCACCGCCCACTCCGCCGCCGTCGACCAGTCGTCGCATTGCCTATCGCACGTTGCGCAACAGCAAACTCAAATCGACCCTAGATCGCATGGAAACTCCCGCGGAGGAAAAGGACAAGGTTCTGTTTTCTTCCGCCACCGATCTGACCGCCGCGGTTTTCGCGCCGCCGGGCGCGGATCACCGAGGCAAGGTTTTGTATCGGCCTCGCCTCGCTTGGGATGTCACTCTCCTGTTGGATGAGAGGCGCCCGCGCTTGCAATCGATAGGCACGGGGATGGTTCAGCGTGATTCCCGCAAGTTCCAATATCGCGAGGAATTGGTATGTCTGTCCGAAGAGGACGCCAAGGAAATGCGCAAGGAATTGCGCGAGACCCAGTCCCGCGACATCGTGCGTTTTGTCGACCGCCTGCTGGGACATGGGATCGAGATGCCGCCGCCGGACCTGCCGCCGATGCCGCCTCCCGGGACGGGCCCTTACCCAGGTCCGGGCGGCATGCCCATGCCTGGACCGGGCGGTTCCCCCATGTTCCCACCGCCTCCGCCAATGGGCGGGTCCGACGGCAGTCCGATGCCTCCCTACGGCACGCCCGGCACTCCGCCCGTGAAGACGGAAGCGACCAAATCGCGTCTCCTCGTTGAAGGCGTGGGCAAGGTCATCGACTACAATTTGGATCTGATCCTGGACTCGTCCTCGTATCGAAGGCTTGAAAACGTCGTGACCATGTTCGCGGCCAGCCTGGGCGCGGAATTGGAAACGGTCAACGCGGAACTCAATCGTCACACGCTCGCCATGGGAGTGAAAACCATGGCGGAAAAGGGTAGCACACGGATCGGACCCGCTTTGCCGCCCGGCAAATACCCGCCCGCGTCCTTTGCTCGGCCCAGCAGTCCGACCCGTCTGGGCATGCTTCCGGACGGTCAGGTCAGCTGGATGGCTGCATTATTGCCGTTCGTCGGGCAGGAAGCCTTGCACCGCAAAATTCGCTTTGAAGATTCCTGGCGAGATTCCTCCAACTGGATGGCGGGACGAACACTCGTGCCGCAATTCCTCGATCCGACGTACCCGGATTCTTCCCGCTTCGTCGCCTATGACGACCTGCCGATCGAGATGGGTGCGACGCATTATGTGGGCATTTCCGGCATCGGCTTGGACGCGGCCTCTTATAAGCCGGGCGATCCGGCCACGATTCACAAGCGCGGCGTCTTCGGTTACGGCCGTCAGCTTGCGTTTGAGGAGATCAAATCGGGGCGAGGCTTGTCCAATGTCGCCGTCATGATCCAGATACCGCACGATTCCCCTACGGGCGTCACGCCTTGGATTGCGGGCGGCGGCGCGACGACGCGCGGCGTTCCCGAGAAAAACTCCATTGCCCCATTCATTTTGGGCAAGGACCGCACCGGCAAGGTCATCACCCAAGACGGCAAACGCGGCACGTATGTGTTGATGTCCGATGGGTCCGTGCGCTTCGTCGATCAAAATGTTTCGGACGACGTCTTCAAGGCGATGGTCACCGTTCAGGGACCGGCGCCCAAGTATTTTGACCTAAACGGCAACGAACATACTCCGCTTGTGCTTCCGCCGGGCGGCAAGGCGCCGCCAACGACGAAGACGCCGACGCCTCCCACCAAGGTTTCGCCGCCGGAAAAGAAACCCTTCTTCCCATTCCCCTTCCCCAAAAAGGCGACGGAGCCAAAGACCGAGCCGGCGCCGCCAATGAAGAAAGTCCTGTTGCCTCCAAAGGCGGAAACGGGGCCGATGAGTTTTCTGGACGCAGTCCCCCGCCGCCAAGATTGGCAGGCATTCGCCGCTCTAGGCCATCGTGAAATGCACTTCACGCTCTGACAATTTGTTTCGGAGAGAACCGCGCTCCTGATCTGTCTCGGACGGATCAGGAGCGTTTTCCAACCTATGTCGACACCTTGCTACATCCGGTTGACGCGCTCGCGGTTGGCATGATCGCGGATGGCTTCCAGGTGTTCCGTCAGGGCGCCGTTCAGATGCTGAACCTGCTGGTGGGTTTCCAAGAGCTTTCGCAAGGCATTATGAACGGCGAGCAAAGTGGGATAATGGCTGCGGCGGCGCACCGGACGCGACAGGTCGCGAAAATCGTTGATCTTCGACAGATAGCTGGAGGTCATCAATTCGGACAGATCGCGCGACAGTTTCTCCGCATGCGTGAGCAACTGACGCAAAGTCATACGCCGGATCGGCTTGTCCGTGGCCATGGCAGGAAACTCTCAGGTCGCGCGGGGCGCGGTTTCGGATGCGAAAATCCAGAACGCGTTTGAGTGCGAGTCCGACGCGTTCTTCCAGGCATCCTTTCCAGGCACAGCCGGCGAGAATAAGCTAGAGTGTCAAAGCTGTGCATCCTTCCATCCTCTCTTGAAATCTCGGGGAGGTCAAGAGGGTTTGCCCAAGAAGGCGATCCGGCCATGCGAATTCTCCTACTTGCCGACATCCATGCCAATTGGCCGGCGCTCCAAGCCATCAATGAGCCTTTCGATCAATGCCTTGTCCTTGGCGACTTGGTTGACTACGGCCTGGAACCGTCTCCCTGCATCGACTGGGTCCGCAAGAACGCCGTTCACGTCATCCGCGGCAATCACGACCATGGCGTCGCGCAGCAGGTCAAAGTCAACGGCAAGGTGGGATTCAAGTATCTGACCGCGGTCACCCGCCCCATCTCGCAGGAGCGCGTCACCTCGAATGATCGCCGCTACCTCGCCGGTCTTCCGGTTTCCAAACGCGTCACGATCGACAACACCCGCTTCCTCCTGGTCCACGCCACGCCTCGCGATCCGCTCGACGAATACGCCATCAACGACGCCGATTTTTGGTCGCGCCGCCTCGCCAATGTCGAGGCCAACGTCATTTGCGTCGGCCATACCCATCATCCTTACGTGCTTGAGGTCGGCGACAAACTCGTCATCAACCCCGGCAGCGTCGGTCAACCGCGCGACGGCGATCCCCGCGCCGCCTATGCCATCATCGACAACCACCGCGTCGAACTCAAACGCCTCGAATACCCCATCGAAGACACCGTCAAATCCGTCCTGGAAAGCAACCTCGCCGAACCCGCAAAAGCCCTCCTCGCCGAAGTCTTCCGCACCGGCGGCCTGCAAAAACCGGATAGCGGCAAACAGAAAGGCGAAACCGCCAACAGCGCTTGAGCGGAATCTCCAATTGGTAGTCGCCGTGGAAACAGCGTAGTGCTTCGTCAACGCTTAATTTTCGGGTCATCCGAGCCTGAGCGCCATGCGAAGAGCACGGCTGGCCGTTCGCTTGGCGCTCAGGCTCGGAAATCCGTCACCCGAAGTTTTAGCGTTGACGATGCAGTAGACTGGATCTTCTAATGGGGAAAAGCGGATGGCGATTGCGAGTTGGCGTTCGGTAAATCGACGGCTCTGGAGAATTCTCCGTATTGGAGCGCCGCTCGCACTCGTTGCCGCCTTCGTCTATTGGATTCGTTTCGCCCCGAGTGTGGTCGTTCGGCACGAAGTTGTCCGGGGCGAAATCGTTGCCGAAGTCCTGGGCACCGGCACTCTGGAAGCGCGCGTCAAGACTACGGTGAGCCCAAAAATCTCGGGACGCATCGACCAGATTCTCGTCGATCAAGGTGATCCCGTTCGACGCGGACAATTGCTCGTGCGTCTGGACAGCTTGGAACTTCAACAGCAGGTTGCGATCGCCCAGGCCAATCGGGAAGCGGCGGCCGCTGCGATCGACCGTCTGAAAACCGACAAGGAACGGGCGATCGCGGTGTTCAATCAAGAAAGAAAGAGCCACGGCCGGGTCGAAGCGCTCTTTGCCAAAAACGCCGCCAGCCGAGAAGAAATGGAGCGCGCCACGGAGGCGGTCGCGGTGGCGCAAGCGGGTCTGTCGCGCGCGGAAGCCGGCATTACGGAGGGGCAAAAGCTCCTCATCGCCGCCGAGAAAACCTTGCATTACCACCAAGCCAGATTGGCCGATACTGAGATTGTAGCGCCGTTCGATGGTCTCATCGTGGAGCGCCAACGCGATCCCGGCGATGTCGTGGTGCCCGCCAGCGCCGTGCTCACGCTCATTTCGACCGACGAGCTTTGGATCAGCGCGTGGGTGGATGAATCCGAAATGGCCAAACTCAGCGACGAGCAATCCGCGCGCATCTTTTTTCGCTCCGAACCAGAGCGTTCTCATCAGGGCAAAGTTGCGCGGCTAGGCCGAAAGGCCGACCCGGAGAGTCGTGAATTCATCGTCGACGTGCGCGTCATTGATCTGCCGCGGAATTGGGCGGTCGGTCAGCGCGCCGAAGTCTACATCGAGACCGCCCGCAAGCCGGGAGTGATTCTGCTCCCCAGCAAGTATTTGGCGATGCGCGAGGATCGTCCCGGCGTCTTCCTGAACCGAGACGGGCGCGCCGAGTGGAAATCACTCAAACTCGGCCTACGCGCCCCGGAGACGGTGGAAGTCGTCGAGGGACTCGATCCCGGCGACCTCGCCGTCATCCCCGCCGACCCAAGAAGCACGCTGCGCGACGGTCAGAGGATCGAGCCATGAATCTCGCCGTCAGGGATATTCGGCACAATCTCGGAAGGTTCGTCCTCACGACGCTCGGCGTGGGCATGCTGCTCATGGTCGTCATGGGAATGAGCGGCATTTATCGCGGAATCGTCGAGGATGCGACCCTTCTCATCGATCGGATCGATGCCGATCTCTGGATCGTGCAGCGCGACACGCGCGGCCCTTTCGCGGAGGTCTCCCGCGTTCCCGCCAACCTCGTTCATCGCGCCTTGGCGGTGCCCGGAGTGCGAACGGCCAGGGAATTCGTTTATCACACCATCCAGCGCGAACGAAACGGAAAACCTCTGCGGATCTCCGTGCTTGGGCTGAGCTGGCCGCGCGACCGGGGCGAATGGGTTCCGCTCCGGGCGGGACGCCCTTTGGGGCAAAGCCACTTCGAGATGATCGCCGATGAATCGTTGGGATTGCAACTGGGCGACACCATTGCGTTGGGCAAGGATTCCTATTCGGTCGTCGGCATCGCCAAGAGCATGATTAGCTCGAATGGGGACGGGATTGGTTTTTTCACCGTCGCGGACGCCCAGGCGATTCAGTTCAATATTCCCGGTGAAGCAATTCGGCTGGAGCGGGCGGCGCGCGCGGCGCGTGGCGGGCGCAGTGATCTAGGGACGAAACAGCCCGCACTCTTGGAGCAAGCGGGCAGGCCGGCGGGCGAGTTGCCGGCCATCGCCCGTCCGCAATTGAGCGCGGTGATGGTCGCGGTGGCGCCGGGCGGCGACCCCAAGCGGATCGCCCAGATCATCTCGGGGTGGAGCGACGTATCGGTCTATACGCACAAGGGCCAGCGCGAGTTGTTGCTGGAAGGATCGGTCGAAAAGATTCGCCGCCAGATCGGCCTGTTCCGCCTCCTGCTGACGGTGATCGCCGCCATCATCATGGCCCTCATTCTTTACACGTTGACGCTCGACAAGATTCATTCCATTGCTCTCTTGAAACTCATCGGCGCTCCGAACACCGTGGTCTTGGGCCTGATTTTGCAACAGGCCCTGCTCTTGGGCGTTTGCGGATACGGAATCGCCTACCTGATTGGACAGCGAGTCTTTCCTTTGTTTCCGCGCCGCGTGATTCTCACCGAAGAGGATCTGTTGCAGTTGGCGGCCATCGTTCTATTGATCTCCGTGGCTTCGAGCGTCTTGGGCATCTGGAAGGCCATGCGCGTCTCTCCCAACGAAGCGCTCTCGTAAGGGTGGTCAGGATGCAGAACCCATTCGCCATTGAAATCCAAAACCTGACGAAGATTTACGGCAGCGGAAACACCGAAGTCGTCGCCATGCGCGACGCCTCCATGCAGGTGCGGCACGGCGAGGTGGTCGCTTTGCTGGGTCCAAGCGGCTCCGGAAAATCGACCTTGCTCACGGCAGTCGGCCTGATCAATCCACCGACTTCCGGTCGCGTTCTTATCGCGGGCCAAATCGTCCTCGACGGTCCGCTGCCTCAAGTGAACTTGCGTAGCTTTCGCCGCAAGCACATTGGCTTCGTGTTTCAGAAATCCAACCTGATTCCCTTCCTCACGGCAGTCGAAAACGTCCAGATCGCGCTGGAACTCAATGGCAAGACTCCGCGCGAGGCCCGCGCTCACGCCATGGAATTGCTGGATTATCTTGGCGTCGGGGAGCGGGCGGCGAATCTGCCCTCGATGCTTTCCGGCGGGCAACAACAGCGCGTCGCCGTCGCGCGGGCGCTGGCCAATGAGCCCAGCGTGATCCTGGCCGATGAGCCGACCGCCGCCCTCGATAGTCAACGGGGTCGACAGGTAATGGACCTCTTCGCAATGGTGGCCCACAAACAGAAAGCCGGCGTAATCGTCGTCACGCACGACCAGCGATCGCTGGACCTGTTCGATACGATTTACGAGATGGAAGACGGACTCCTGCGACGCAAAGAAAAGGCCGCCAGCTGATGCAACCTGCCCGAACCCGCCGAAGCCCTCTTTGCCGAAGTCTTCCGCGGAAAGGGACGTATCGTCCATCGGCCTGGAAATAATCCAGGGGAGAATTTGATGCGCGCCACCTTGGACCATATCGGTTAATATGTTCAAGCAAAGGGGATGATCGTCATTGTGCCCGATCGTCGTACCGACCGGAAATATCCAAAAACCATCCGTCCCACATGTCGAGAGATTTTACCTGGACGGAGCTGATCGCTACGTTTTCGCCATGAGTAATGCGCTAAACAAATCGGTTGGGGACACCTCGGTCCGGGCGGGGATGTCCGTGCGCTTCAAGCTGAGCTTGTTCGTGGCGGCGGCGCTGGTGCTCACCGCGGGCGCCTTGAGTTGGGGCAGCTATGAAGTCGGCTATCGCATTGTCCGCACGCAGATTCATCAGCACCTCCAGACCGCGGCCGCCGACCGCCATCAGATGGTGATGTCGTATGTCGCCCAGCAGCACGAACGCGTGGCGCTGGTGGCCAGCCGCACGCGTTTTCGCCAGATGATCGGCGACTTCGAAAAAGGCCGGCTGGACGCGGCCGCCATGCGCAAGGCGACCCGGGCCATTCTGGAAGATGCCGGCCGGAGCACTGAGGGGTTCGTGCGAATTTGGTTGGTCGACCTAAATGGCAAGGTGATAACCGCGACCGACGAGAAATTGCTCGGCAAGGATTTCTCCACCAATCCGGACTTCCTCCAGGGCCTGATGCAGCCGCATTTGGGCAAGCCTTTCCTGTTTCAGGGCAAGTACCATGCATATTTGAGCGGTCCCGCCAGGGGCATTGAGGACCAACCGCTCGGCGCGGTCATGATCGAGCTCGACGTGGCGCCCCTGGTTCGCATTCTGTCAGAAACCGCGGGTCTGGGGGACACCGGCGAAGTGCTGATCGGCACGCGCGTCGGCGCTACCGCGCAGTACCTTCTCCCACCGGCGGTAGGGGTCGCCAATCCTTCCCTGGCAGACGTGGCGCCGATGGCCGCCGCGATCAACGGAGAGACCAGTGCCCAAATCGTGGAGACGCTTTACGCCGGTCGCGCTGTTCTCGCTCTTTATCGCCCGGTCGAATTCCAAGCGGAGAGTTTTCAGCCGTGGGGCTTGGTGGCGAAGATCGACGCGGCCGAAGCCTACGCTCCGCTCGCTTTCCTTCGTCGGACCATGTTGTTGATTACGACCGGTCTCGTGTTGGCCGGTCTGCTCGGCGCTTTTTGGTTGGCTCGACGGTTGACGCGGCCATTGCAAGAAATGACGAAGACTGCGGTCACGATTGCCGCGGGAGACTATGAAGCGAGAGTGCCCGTCAGTTCAAACGATGAATTTGGAGTTCTCGCCGCCACCTTCAACGCCATGACCGAACGCCTTGCCCGTTCCCATGCCACGCTCGAGGAGCAAGTGCGCCTGCGCACGGCCGAACTAGAGACGAGCGAGAAGCGGTTCCGCGTCTTGGTCGAACATTCGCCGGAAGCCATCGTGGTTTTGGATGTGGGTTCTGGGTGTTTCGTGGATGCCAACGATAACGCGTCTCGGCTGTTTGAGTTGACGCACGAAGAATTGCTCTCCCGGGGCGTTCTGGACGTCAGCCCCGCGCAGCAACCCGACGGACGACCTTCCCTGGACGCGGCTAGCGAGTACGTCCTTGCGGCGACCCAGGGGCTTAATCCCGTTTTCGACTGGGTCCATCGCGGCAAGTCCGGCCGCGAAGTACGGTGTGAGGTGCGCCTGATCCGCCTGCCGGCCGATGGCCGCAACCTGGTCCGCGCCAGCATCGCCGATGTGACCTGGCGAAAGGAGATCGAGGACGAGTTGCGCCGCGCCAAGGAGCAGGCGGAGGCGGCGGCCCTCGCCAAAAGTGCCTTCCTGGCCAACATGAGCCACGAAATCCGCACGCCCATGAACGGCATCATCGGCATGACGGAACTGGTCCTGATGACCGCGCTGAACCCGAAGCAGCGCGAGTATCTGAAAACGCTCAAGGCGTCCGCCGACGCCTTGCTGACCCTATTGAACGACATTCTCGATTTCTCCAAGATCGAGGCGGGCAAACTGGAATTGGAGAGTATCGAATTCAGCCTGCGCGGCGTCCTGGATGACACCGTCCATGCCCTGGGTCTGAACGCACACCAAAAGGGCGTCGAGTTGGCTTGTCATGTGCCGCCCGACCTTCCCGACGCTTTGCTCGGCGACCCCGGGCGTCTGCGTCAGATTGTCGTGAATCTGATGGGCAACGCCGTCAAGTTCACCGAGCGCGGAGAGGTCGTCGTTAAAGTCGAGCTCGAATCACGCCAAGAAAAAACCTCCCTTTTCCACTTTACCGTGCGCGACACCGGCATCGGCATCGCGCAGGAAAAACTCCCGAGGTTGTTCAAGTCCTTTAGCCAGGTCGATGGTTCCACCACGCGCCGCTACGGCGGCACGGGCCTGGGCCTGGCCATCGTTCAGCAACTGGTTCAGCTCATGAACGGCAAGGTGTGGGTCGAAAGCGAGCCGGGCCGCGGGAGCACGTTCCACTTCACCGCGCAGTTAATTCAGATCAATGAAACGCCGATTCTTCCGCGGTCCGGCCCGATCTATTGGAAGGGCATGCGCGTGCTGGTCGTGGACGACAACGAGACCAACCGCCGCATCTTAGAGGAGATACTGGCAAGCTGGGGCATGAGCCCCGTCGTCGTCGACAGCGCTCGCTCCGCCCTCGCGCGCCTGAAAGAAGCGGCCTCGAAGGGCCAACCCTTCCGCCTCGCCCTTCTCGACGTCATGATGCCGGAAATGGACGGCTACGACCTCGTCCGCGAAATCCGCCGCCACTACCCGACGGACTGTGTGCCCTTCATCATGCTTTCGTCCGCGAACAATATCCCTCCGGCGGAACTGAACATCCCGTTTTCCCTGACCAAGCCGGTGCGGCAGTCCGATTTGTTCGACACGATGCTGCGCGTCTTGAGCCTCAAACCGATTCCGGGACTCCAGCCGGACGCTCCCTCCCAACGCGAAAAGGCGGCGAGGCCGTTACGCATTCTGCTGGCCGAGGACTCCATCGTGAACCAACGCGTCGCCCTGGGCTATTTGGAGGAGCCGGGCCATTTCGTCGTCATTGCCAACAACGGCAAACAGGTTCTCGCCGCCCTGGAAAAAGTATCGTTCGACGTCATCTTGATGGACGTGCAAATGCCCGAGATGGACGGTCTGGAAGCGACCGCCGCCATCCGCCGCAAAGAACAGACCACCGGCCGCCATATCCCCATCATCGCCATGACCGCCCACGCCATTAAGGGAGATCGCGAACTCTGCCTCAGAGCCGGTATGGACGGCTACGTCTCCAAACCCTTCCAACCCGAAGAACTGTTTCACGCCCTGGAAACCGTGCCGTTAGCGAGATCATCCCCGGAACCCAACGCCGGCAATACGGCACAGGCAAGTGACGCGCCTTCTCTTCCCGTCCCCGCCGACACCGAAAGCGTTCCCACACCGAAGGCGACGTCCGCACTCGCCGCCGCCGTCCTGGCCAAGTTCGGCGGCCGCTCCGACCGCGTCCGCAAGCTCGCTCCAACCTTCCTGGAAGAGTCGTCCACGCTGATGTCCCAGCTAAGCCAAGCCCTCGCCGACCGCGACGCGCCGGCCCTGGGCCGCGCGGCCCACACGCTCAAGGGCGCCCTTGGCTATTTCGGCATCGCCGCGGCTTCGCAAGCGGCGGCGACCCTGGAGAGCATGGGCCGCAAGGGCGATTTGGCGGGAGCGGACGACACGTTCGCGAGGCTGGCGGCGGTGATGGAAGAATTGCGCGGCGTGCTGGCGGGATGGGAATAATCCGAGGTTCCAACAGACATTTTAGTTGTGGCGTTCGTCGCCTCCAGTCAACGACTCGGGAATGATCGGACTCGAAATGAAGGTGGTTTGAAACCCAACCGAACTTGAACACAAACTCCGAACTTGTCGGCTCACTCATTTTCCTTTATGTTGACGCATGTAAAACGGTCCGATGGAAAAATCATGATACGTTGCGGCGTTGGTTTACTCTTGATCGCCCTTCAGCTAATGGTGCCAAGCCTTTCGGTCGCCCACGCGCATGATGCCAATGGGGACGACGAACAGCAAACCGCCCAGACTCTCAGTCCTTCCGAACGCCCACACGTACACTTCCTCCCGTTTTTGAGTCATCACCATCATTCGCACGGGCATGGTCACTCTCATGGCGACCACAACCACGGCAATGATCCATCGGAAACGAATCAGGACGATTCCGATCCCGGTCTGCCGGCGGATTCGGGCGACAGTGACCAAACAATTCCGGAACAGCTTCCGGAACCAATTCCTGCCGATCACGAAGAAACGACACTTCCAGATTCGCTCGTGTACCTAAATAGCGAAAAGCCGACATCGTCGAGCCGCCTCTTATCGCTTTTTCAGACTTTCCATCTTCTGGACTTTGTTCCTCTCGTGCCCGTTTCAGGAACGGAACATGGAGTCTCAGGGAGAAATCCGCCCAACACAGGCCCACCCAAAGCGCCAGTTCCAATCTACCTCCTCACGCTCCACCTCGTAATTTGATTCGCTCCGCCATGCATTCGTCTTGATGCCAAGTCGACGGCCAGGGTGCGCGTTTCGCGGCCGCATTCGAATGATTGACTCAAAGTCACCCACTTGACTCGGCTCGCAATCTCAAATTCCAAATTCCAACTGTCAAAAAACAAGGTCGTCGCTTTGCCCCAGGGAAGGTGCAATTGCGACACATGGGATTTTCATGCACGGAAGACCGTTTCCGTTGCCCTCACACCGAAACCATGAAATCAAGGAGAACGCCGTGCGGAATCTATTGCATCCTAAGGTGCTCATCGGAACGGGGATAATCCTCGTCTTGCTCGCGACAGCCTTTTTAACGCGCGACCAATGGCAGCATTGGCTGGGCGGTTGGGCAGCGGACAAATCCGCGGACCAGCCGCGCAAGGCCCCGCTTGCCGAACCGACCGTGCTCAAGCTCAGTCCACAAGCGCGCAAGAACTTGGGATTGATATCATTGCCGCTCAAATTGGATACCTACACTCGATCCATTCGCATTCCCGGTGTCATCGTCGATAGGCCCGGCGTATCCGACCGAGGTGTGTCCGCCCCGGCGGTTGGGGTTGTTACCAAGATTCACGTTTATCCCGGTGAAACGGTTCGACCCGGCGAGGTACTCGTCACTCTGCGCCTTATCAGCGAGTATTTGCAGAATTCCCAGTCTGAACTCTTCAAAACGACTCGCGATTATGAAGTGGTCAAAGATCAGTTCGATCGCCTGGAAGCCCTTACCAAAGGCGGAGCGGTCCCGCAAATCAAGGTCATCGAATTGGCGGGGCAATTGAAACGTCTCTCCGCCGCGATCCAAGGGTATCGGCAGGAGCTACTTTCGCGAGGTCTGAATCCCAAGCTGATCGACGGAATCAGTGCGGGCAAGTTCGTTTCGGAGATTGACGTGGTTGCCCCGCCACGGGCCGAGTCCGCACTCATCGCTACTGCGAAAGACTCTTCCGTGGGGCAAGCGTATGAGGTTCAGGAACTCAAGGCCGAGCTAGGACAGCAGGTCAATGCGGGGGAACTACTGTGCGTGCTGGCAATTCATAGCTCCCTATATATCGAAGGTCGTAGCTTCCGCAGGGAGGCGCCCTTCCTTGAAAAAACGGCCGAGAACGGTTGGGACGTGCGCGTGGAGTTCGGCGAAGACACCGTCACTCGAGATGCGGAAGGCAAAGAGTTGAGCAAAGACGAGAAAGTCGCATCCGGAACCAAGACCTGGCCCGACATGCACCAGCGATTCCAGATACGCCACCTTTCCAACACCGTCGACCCAACGAGCCGAACTCTTGCCTTTTACCTTCCCTTGGAAAACCAAATGCGCTCCTACTACAAGGAAGGGCGAACCTTCCTCGTCTGGCGTTTTCGTCCCGGCCAACGGGTTCAGCTCTACGTGCCCGTCGAGAAGATGGCGAACGTCTACATCCTGCCGGCCGAAGCCGTGGTGCGCGAAGGCCCCGAGGCCTATCTGTTCATCCAAAATGGCGACCTATTTCATCGCAAGCCGGTGCAGATTCTGCATGAAGATCGAGAGTCCGTGGTCGTGGCCAAGGATGCGGAATTGGAAGAAGGACAATACGTCGCTCAAAACGCCGCCGCGTCGCTGAATCGCGTGCTCAAAGCCCAGGCAGCCAGCGGGGTGCCGGCCAACGTTCATGTGCATCCCGACGGCACGGTCCACGAAGCGCACTAAGGAGACATCATGTTAAATGCAACCATCCGTTTCGCGCTGCGTTACCGATCTCTTGTCGTGGTTCTCAGCCTGACGCTGCTCGTTTACGGCGCCTACCTGGCCACCAAGATGCCCATCGACGTCTTCCCGGACCTCGATCGGCCGCGCGTCGTCATCCTCACGGAGTGTCCCGGCCTGGCTACGGAGGAGGTAGAAACGCTGGTCACCCAACCCATCGAAATCGCTTTGTTGGGCGCCAACGGAGTCCAGGCGGTGCGCAGCCAGGCGACGTCGGGCCTGAGCGTCATCTACATCGAATTCGATTGGTCCACCGACGTGCGCGCCGCCCGCCAAACCGTACAGGAGAGACTTGCCACGCTTGAGGGATTGCTGCCGGCAAACATCCGACCGCAAATGACCCCGACCGCCTCCATCATGGGCCAAATCGTTATCGCGGGCATGTATCGCCAGGAGGGCCCCAACGGGGGACGATTGGCCTCAGTGGAAAAGACGAATCTCCTTGCGGAATTAGTGATTTCCCAGAAAGGCGACCCAGGCCTTTTCCTGTGGAAGCCGGTGGAACGAGATCGCCCTTCCACCTGGAAATCCGTCGCGATCGATAAGCTGAAGTGGACGCTTGCGCCGAGTATCGAGTCAAAAACGGCGGGCACTGGCGAGGCGAGAGCGACGATTCTCCTGGGCGACGTCAAACATGATGTTGTTTTCGCGTCCCCACTGCAACAGCAGATGGCACTGCGTACCATTACCGATTGGGTCATTCGACCGCGGCTTCTTCAGATTCCCGGCATCGCGGAAGTTTTCATACAAGGAGGCGAGCGCAAACAGTACCAAATCCTGGTCGATCCGACGGCGCTCCAGGAATTTGAAGTGACGTTGCAGCAGGTTGAGCAAGCCCTAAAGGAAAGCAATATCAACACCAGCGGCGGCTTTGCCGTCACGGGCGAGTCGGAACGACCCATCCGCGTGCTAGGTCGGCTGGGTCCCGACTCACGCATTGTTCTGGAAGACTTGGCGAAGGTTCCGATCAAAGCAAGCCGGGAACGTACCGTGCTGCTGGAAAACGTCGCGCGCGTTACGGAAGGCCCGCAATTCAAGCGCGGCGATGGCAGCGTGAACGGCCGGCCGGCCGTCGTCTTCACCATCGCCAAGCAACCACATGTGGACACCCGTGCTCTCACGGAAAAAATCACCGCAGCCTTGAAAGATGCCGAGGCCTCGCTTCCCGCGGATATCGTCATCAACTCTGACTTGTTTCGCCTCAAGAACTTCATCGACCGCGGTATTTTTAACGTGGGCGAGGCATTGGTCCTCGGCGCCCTTCTGGTTCTCATCGTCCTTTTTCTGTTCCTCTTGAACTTCAGGACGACGTTCATTACCTTGACGGCGATTCCCCTTTCCCTGGTAATAACCACCCTGATATTTCGGATCATTGGCTACCTGACGGGGACACCCCTTTCCATCAACGTCATGACTCTGGGCGGAATCGCGGTCGCCATGGGCGAGTTGGTGGATGACGCCATCGTGGATGTCGAGAATATCTTTCGCAGACTCAAGGAGAACAACTCTCTTGCTCAACCCCGGCCCGCGCTGCGCGTAGTGTACGAGGCCAGTAAGGAAATACGTAGCGCCATTGTCTTCGGAACGGCCGTCGTGATCCTTGTCTTCCTGCCGCTTTTTGCGCTTTCCGGCGTGGAAGGACGTCTTTTCGCTCCCTTGGGTTTCGCTTACATCGTCTCGATCTTGGCCTCACTCATTGTTTCTCTCACCGTTACGCCGGTCCTGTCGTTCTATTTGCTCCCCCAATCCCGCGCTACCCACGGCGAAGGCGACAGTTTCCTTTTGAGGACGCTCAAGAAAGGCGCGAGTTACCTCATTCGCTTAAGCATGGCTAGACCCCGACTGTTATTGGTGTTGACGTGGCTGTTCGTGGGAATCTGCGCTATATTGTTATTGCGCATGGGTCGAAACTTCTTGCCGGAGTTCGACGAAGGGAGTGTTCAGGTGAATGTTACCTTGCCCCCTACTTCGTCCCTGCAAGCGTCCAACAAACTCGCCAAGAACATTGACGTCAGGCTGAAAGAGTTGCAAAAAACCGACCGAAATCCCGACGGCGAAATCCTTAACTTTGTACGCCGCACCGGTAGGGCGGACTTGGATGAACATGCCCAGCCGGTTAACTCCAGCGAATACATCTTGAGCATGAACCCGCATAGCGGCAAGTCGCGGGAGGAAACGCTAGGCCGACTCCTTGCCGAGTTACGGCAGGAAGTGCCCGGCGTCGATATTGAAGTCGAGCAACCCCTCGCGCATCTCATCAGCCACATGGTTTCCGGCGTATACGCCCAGATCGCGATCAAGATCCACGGCGACGACCTGGACATCCTCCTGCGAACCGCGGAACGAATCAAAGCCGCCATTCAGGATACTCCCGGTCTCACGCCTCCGGTGATCGAACCCGTGCGACAGACGGAGGAACTCCATATACGGCTTAAGCCTTTGGCTTTGGCGCATTACGGTGTCACGCGCGCTTTCGTCGCGGACGTTCTGCAAACGGCACTTCAAGGCGAAGTCCTGTCCCAAGTTCTCGAGGGCCAACGACGCTTTGATCTCATGGTGCGGCTGGAGGAGAGCTATCGAACAGATTACGCCAATCTTGGGCTGCTGCGAATCGACCTACCGGACAAGCGTGGTCAAGTCGAACTTCGCGAATTAGCGGAAGTAGGTCCGGGCTCCGGGCCTAATGCGGTAAACCGTGAAAACGCACGGCGTCGCATCGTAATTCGTTGCAACACCCAAGGACGCGATCTTGCCGGCGCCGTCGGAGAGATAAAGCAACGAGTCCAGGATCAAGTCGAATTGCCCGAAGGCTACTTCGTTGAATATGGAGGACAATTCGAAAGTCAGCAACGCGCGACGCTTCTAATCGGTGTTCTCGCCGTTGTTGCTTTTGTTGGCGTGTTTGTGGTCCTGATGATGCTTTACCCTTCGGTGCGGATCACGCTGCAAATCCTCAATGCCCTTCCCACGGCATTCATCGGCGGCGTGCTGGCCTTGGTGCTTACTCGACAGCCGTTGACCGTGGCCAGTCTCGTGGGATTCATTTCCCTTGGGGGCATCGCCGTGCGCAACGGCATTCTTCTTGTCACCCATTACTTTCACTTGATGAAGGAAGAAGGCGAGGCTTTTTCCAAAGAAATGATTCTCCGGGGGAGTTTGGAACGTCTTGCTCCAGTTCTCATGACCGCCTTGACGGCGGGAATCGCCCTAATGCCGTTGGTGATCGGCGGTCATGAACCGGGCCGGGAGATTCTTTATCCCGTTGCGACCGTGATCCTGGGCGGACTTATTACTTCGACGCTTTGCGAGTTTCTAATTCATCCCGGTCTGTTCTGGCGTTTCAGCGGAAAAGACGCCGACAAGCTCGCCCACACGGAGAACGATGAAGAGAAAGCACTGTCCGACGCGGCCGTGTAAGCCGTGACAAATGTGGCATCGACGGAAGAGGTTTACCAGTTTCACACCTTTCAAATGGAGAGACGAATGAAGTTCCTATGCACGTCCCTAACTTGCCTGGTTTTCCTGGCGACGCTTGGATTGACAAGCGGCTGCGGCCAAAAGGACAAACCGAGCAAAGTTGACGACAAGTCCGGAAAAGTCAGCCCGAAGGGCAAGGAAGAACACGCGCACGGTTCCGGCCCTCATGGCGGGCCAATCGGGGATTGGGGCGGCGGCAAATACCACGTCGAGTTCAAGGTCGACCACGACAAACAAGAGGCCACAGTGTATGTGCTTGGCAGTGATGAGAAAACCGCCTCACCCATCAAAGCCAAGGATGGAGAGATTACACTCAACATAAAAGAACCCGCCTTTACGGTTCAGTTGAAGGCGTCGCCGATGAAGGGTGAAGCGGACGGGGCGTCGTCCCGATTCGTCGGGAATCACAAAAACCTGGGCATCGTTCAAGAGTTTGAGGGGACGATTACGGGCGTCGTTGACGGTACGCCTTACACGGGACCTTTCAAGGAGGAACCGGAAACGAAGTAAGTCAATTCAGAAATCGGCACCGGCCATGGCAACCTCCCCTGTCGTGGCCGGTTTTCTTCCTGCATCCTGGTCCCGCATTCACGCGGAAGCGAGTCCCCATGGCTTACTTTCTTTTGAAGCTCACCATTTCCGCCGGTCTCGTTGTCGCCGTCTCCGAGTTGTCGAAACGGTCCACTTCTTTCGGCGCGCTCCTTGCCTCGCTCCCCTTGGTGTCATTGCTGGCGCTCATTTGGATGCACTTGGAGGGCCAGGATAACGCCCTGCTCGCTGATCTTTCCGGGTCGATATTCTGGCTGGTGCTGCCTTCGCTCGCCCTTTTCTTGGCGTTGCCGGCGCTGCTGCGAGCCGGCTGGGGATTTTGGCCCAGCCTTGGCGCTGCGTCCTGCCTTACGGTCGTCCTCTACTTATTAGAATTGTGGCTGCTGCCTCGCTTCGGAGTGAAAATATAGAGTGGTCTCAAAGACGCAAAGCCGGGTGGTGTCCTTCCTGGTGGACAAAGCCTCTCTTTTTCCGGACAATGACATAAGTGAGATGATAAGGTGTGAGAATGCGCTGGAGCGTCGTCCGCACCTTGCCGCCGGGTTCTCTCAGCGGGGTGAAATCCTGACGGAACGTGATATCGGTTTTCTGGCCGTGTACAATAAAAAGAAAAGTTCCCGCTTTTCCGCCACGGACTCCCCCCGCCATGTCCCCCCACGCTTTCGTCGAAGAAGTCGAACTGCAAGGGCATATCATCGACTCCCTGCTCCTGCCCAAGGTGCTCGATGAAATCTTGACGCATGGCGGCAGTTATGTGCTCAAGAAAATCGAGGTGGGGCAGCGGCAGGCGGACCGAAGCTACGCCCAGATCGAGGTTCACGCCCAAAGTGCGGCGATGCTCGAAGAGATTCTCGACGCCATCCACGATCACGGCGCCGTCCCGGTCGAAGCACGCGACTGCGCGATTCAGGATGCTGACATGGACGGCGCCTTTCCCGAGACTTTTTACAGCACGACGAATTATCGCACCGAGGTGCGCCTCGACGGTGAATGGGTCGAAGTGCAAGATCAGGAAATGGACTGCGGCATCCTCGTCGAGTCCGACGGCAAACGAGTTCGCTGCGTGCCGATGATTCGCGTCAAAAAGGGCGATCACATCGTCGTTGGAAGATCGGGGTTGCGCGTCCACCCGGCCGAGGTCAGCGCCCGGCAGCATCTCTTCGAGTTCATGAATAGTTCGGTTTCCAGCGAGAAGCCCAAGGGCGTGACGGTCCGCGAGATCGCCGCCGCCATGAAACGGACGCGCAAGGCGGGGGAGAAAATCCTCGCCGTCCTCGGTCCGGCGGTGGTGCATACCGGCAGCGTTTCGCTTATTTGTGAAATGATCCGCCTTGGCTACATGAACGTCCTCTTTGCTGGCAACGCGCTCGCCACGCATGACATCGAGCAGGCGCTGTTCGGCACCAGCCTGGGCATCAGTCTCGAACTTGGCCTACCTGCGGAGGAAGGCCACGAGCACCACTTGCGCGCCATCAACGCCATTCGCCGATTGGGCGGCATTCGGCCCGCCGTCGAAAAAGGCAAGCTCACCAGCGGCATCATGTACGAGTGCGTCAAGCACGATATTCCGTTCGTCCTCGCCGGCAGCATTCGCGACGACGGCCCGTTGCCGGACGTCATCACCGATGCGGTCATCGCACAGGATGTCATGCGCGAACATGTACGCGGCGTCGGCTTTTGCCTGATGATGGCGACCATGTTGCATTCCATTGCGACCGGCAATCTGTTGCCGGCCTGGGTCCGTGTCGCCTGCGTGGACATCAACCCCGCGACGGTGACCAAGCTCGCGGACCGCGGCAGCCATCAGACGGTCGGCGTCGTAACGGATGCCGAACCGTTTCTGCGTTCGCTCGTACAGGAATTGAAAGTCGGGAAGGCGTAGAATGGGGATCGTGTGCGTACGCTCCGGGGGCTAACGCCACCCGGCTCGCCGTTGTGAAATGTCCAGCGAGGATTCTTGCGATCTCATGAAATCCATCCAGCAATTGTTGGTTTGTGTCGCATTCCTTGCCGGCGGGGGCATCGCACAGGGCCAGGGCAGAGGCAACGTGCCTCGTCTCGACGCGGAAAGCGTGCAGGCGCAGACGCGCCTCGAAGCCGTCCGCGCGCGCATGCTGCCCACAACGGATCCCCTCGCCGTCGCCGGTTTGGTCGGGCGATTCCCCGCTTTGGAGGTTCTTTTCGCGCACCTCCCGGCCGTGCAAACTTATGACGTGGAAAAAACCGTCGATGCCGTCGCGGAACTGCGGCAACTCGTGGAGGATTTGGGCGATGGCCTTGTCCCCTTGCCGCCTTCGCCCTTTTCGACGATGCCCCCGCCCCTGCTTTCGGTGCGTCGGCAGGCCGCGCAACTCGTGGCCCAATGGCCTCGCTCGGTGCGGGTCAAGTATTACCAGGCGGCGGAAAAGCACAGTGCCGAGGTGCTGAAACGGGGCCTTGCAGATCGTTCCGAAGCACTGCTGCAGCGCGTCGTCCGAGAGGCCGCGGGGACCGCTTCCGCCGCTCGTGCCGTGGAGGCGCTGGGCGACATCGCGTTTTTCAAAGGGCATCTGCACGAGGCATTGTCGTGGTGGTCCCGCCTGGCGCCGTTGCCGACCCGCGCGGCCGACGGGGAAACTACGGCCTATGCCGATGCCGCGTTCGACCGCCCCGGCCTGCATGCGCGACAAGTCCTCGCGCTTGCCTACCTCGGCAATCTCCCCGAAGCGAAGAAGCAACGCGACGCCTTCGCGCACATGTACCCAAAGGCCACGGGAAGTTTCGCGGGCATCAAAGGTTCCTACGTCGAAACGCTCGATGGGTTATTGCGGCGATTTGGTGAATCGGGAGACATCACGCTGCAAACGGATTGGCCGACGCTGGGCGGCAATGCCGAACGCCAAGCCGTCAATCCACGCTGCCCTTCGTCGACGCTTTGGATCGACGGTCCGTCCTGGCGAATCCCGTTGCCGGAACGGGCGCAGCCGCCCAAACAAGACGGCGTCGTCCTCGCGTCGGCCCGGCCGTTGCATCATCCCTTGATCGTGGGAGATCGCATTTTGCTTGCCGATGATCAGAGTCTCACCGCATATCACCTTGCCACTGGAAAGCAGATCTTTCGGCAGACGTTTCCCGAAGCCATGAATCCGAGCGCTTCCGCGCAAATGCCCGCATTCACCGCGAGTGCGGACCGGGACTTGGCGGTCCTCCGCCTGGGGCAGCCGCCCGATCTCGCCACCCACCTTGCAAAACCCGCCGAGCGTACCTGGCTCGCGGGCGTCGAGCTTGGCGACGTCGAGAAGGACAAGCGCGTCCGCTGGCTGGTAAGCGTTCCGGTCGACAAGCCCGCCGACGCCTCGTTCACAAGTCCGCCGCTCTTTCATCGAGGCAGGGTGTGGGTCGCGTTTCAAGAATGGAAAGGGGCAAATCTTCTGCAGGGCGTCGCGAGCCTGAATCCCGAGACCGGACGCTGGCTTAGCAACACAACACTCGGCAAGGAGCCTCTGCCGCCGCCGGGCCGGGACGCGCCGCGCCAACCTGTGCTCCTCAGTGGCGCGGGAAGCCTTATCATCGTCTGCATGCAGGCAGGCGCCGTCGCCGCCCTCGACGCGCATACGGGAAGCCCCGTCTGGGCCATCCGTTATCCCACCCAAGGGCCCTATACGCGCTTGGTGACATTGAGCGCCCGCGAACTTTGCGCGCCGCTGTTCGCGTTGGATCGTGTCTTCGTCGCGCCTCAGGATACGGATCTCTTGCTCTGCATCGACCCGCACACCGGCGCCATTGTGTGGGAACGGGAGATTCTCGACATCGTCCAACTATTGGGTTGCTCGCAAGGAAAGTTGATTTTCACGACCTCCGACGGCCTGCGCTCCGTCGCCGCCGAAACGGGAATGGATCGCGACGGTTGGCTCGCGCCGCCCTCCGGCGCTTTAGCCCCCCATGGCCGAGGACTCATTCTCGGCGAGTGGGTTTTTTGGCCCACGAAGAACCCCACGCTGCCGATGCGGGTGCTTTCGGTCGAACGTGGACTACCGGAGTTGGACCGCGAGTTGTCGGCGTGGAATCGACCGCGACCTCTTTTCTTCGGACCGACCACGCTGCACCGCCTTCCCGCGGGCAATTTGGCCTTCGGCCAAGACTCCCTCGTCATCGCCACCGAAAAGGAACTGGTCGGCTTCGTCTCGCCGCGGCGATTGCTCGACGCTCGCAAAACCGACGCCGACAAGAAACCAACGCCAATCGCTCACTTTCTACTCGCCTTGAGCGAAGCGGACGCAGGCATGCGGGAAGCAGCAGTGCAGAGACTGCGCGGCCCCATTCTCACCGGTCCGACGGAATGGCGTGATCTTGCCCTAGACCGGCTCCATGATCTGCTCGCGGAAAAGACGCCGGAGGCTGCCCGCACCGACGAAGAAGTCTGGCTCACCGACAACTCCCCGACCGCCGCTTCCCCGTTTCGCGCTCGCCCCGATCCCGCTTCCGTTATCTGGAAGACCGCAAAAACGTCATTCCCTTTTCGCAGGGCATTCCATCTGACCGACGCAAGGTTGCTCCCCCTCCACCGCACCGCGGCAACCACCGAAGCGAACGTGCTCTTCGTTCAGAATTCGGCAAGCGTGCTATGTCTCGACGCACTGAGCGGAAAACCCCATTGGAGTGTTTCTTGGACCGGGGCCGCGGACTGGGTAGGGATAGATAAAGGCAAAGCGTTTATCGCGGGGCCGAATGTCGTTCAATGTCTCGCTTTGAAGGACGGTGCGATTCGCTGGACAAAGCGCAATCCACGGCGACTCCAAGACCGGTACGTGCTCGATGGAATATTGCCTCGCTTTTTGAAGGCCGTGGACGATCTTCATGACTTCGCGCTTGGCGAGGAAGCGATTTTCTGCCGCCTGGGCCCCGATTTGCAGCTGACCATCGACATCGACACGGGACAAGTGCGACAGCGCTACGATCGCGCCGACGATATTCGCGGGGTCGGATCGAAGGTCGCGATGGCGGTTTCGGTTCGCCTGGAAACCTGGAAGGACGCCATCACCGCGTTCCAAAAGGACTCCGGCACAACGCTTTGGGAGCTACGCCTGCCAGTCAGCGCCCAGGAGTGGAGCCATTTTCAACAAGGCAACCTGCTAATCCTACATCCTTCCGGAAAAGAGCGTGTTTGCCCAGCCGCCTTGCGTTTTTCCTCAGCCCTGGCCCTTGCCTGGCAGCAAAAGAACCCCATCGCCGTCGATGACGCGGAGTTTTTTCTCATTGATCCGGTCCGTGGAAAGGTCCAGCAACGTATTAGTTTGGGGAGAGGCCCCGGCCCTTTCCGCGCGCAACCGTTCCCGGGCGGCCTCGCCGTCACGAACGGAAGGGAAACTGCGGGATTTGTATTCGACCCCTGAAAAGCAGGTGACGTACCCCTTCCCAGTGTTTACCATGATGAAAGCCCGCGTCGGCTGATTATGGAAGCCCCGCGATAACTTCCTTGAGAACCCTTCATGAGCACAACGAGTTCCGTTCCCACGCGCTGTCCCAAATGCAGCAATACCCTCAACGTGCCAGTCGGCGGTAAACGCCTGTGCGCCTGCGGCACCTGGGTGGCGGCCGACGCTGCCCCGTCGTTGTCGCCTTCGCCCGGCGTCGTCGAGCCGATCCTCACCAACGATCGCGCCCAATGGCCCAAGATCGAGGGCGATCTTTCCGCAATCGAACGCCTCAACGACGGCTATCGCCGCATCACCCGCGAGCTTAGCAAGGCCATCGTCGGCCAACAGCGCGTCATCGAGGAGTTGCTGGTCGCGATTTTCGCCAAGGGGCATTGTCTCCTGGTCGGCGTGCCCGGTCTCGCCAAGACGTTGATGATTCGCACTCTGGCCGACGCCCTCAACCTTTCCTTTAGCCGGGTGCAGTTCACGCCCGACTTGATGCCGTCCGACATCACCGGCACGGAGGTTCTGCAAGAGGACAAGATGACGGGGCAGCGCGTCTTCAAATTTTTGCAAGGCCCCATCTTTTCCAACGTCATCCTTGCCGACGAAATCAACCGCACGCCCCCGAAAACTCAGGCGGCTCTATTGGAGGCCATGCAGGAACGCCAGGTCACCGTAGGCGGCGTCAAGCATAAACTGCCCAATCCCTTCTTCGTTCTCGCCACCCAAAACCCCATCGAACAAGAAGGAACCTATCCCCTGCCGGAAGCCCAGCAGGACCGCTTTATGTTCAACGTCCTCGTCGATTATCCCGAAGAAGAAGAAGAGTTTCGCATCGTCGAGATGACGACCTCCACTCATGTCGCCGTGGTGGAAAAAGTTCTTTCCGGCGACGACATCCTGGAGATGCAAGACATCGTTCGCAAGGTTCCCGTGGCGCCGTACGTCATTCGCTATGCGATGAAGTTCGCCCGCCTCACCCGCAAGGAAAAGGGCGACGTGCCCGATTTCATCCGCGACTACGTGACCTGGGGCGCCGGGCCGCGTGCCTCGCAGTATCTCGTGTTGGGGGCCAAGGCGCGAGCCGTTTTGCATGGCCGATACTATGTGTCGTGCGAAGACATCCGCGAGGTGGCCGTTCCCGTCCTCCGGCATCGCATCCTCACCAACTTCAATGCCGAAGCCGAGGGGATCAAGCCCGAGGACATCGTGCGCCGGCTCGCCCAGATCATTCCGCGTGATCCGAATGAGGACGCTTTGGCGCGCGGCAAGACGGCCGCGACGACGGTTGCGGTATCTTCCTAACCCGCTTGCGGCTTAGCGGGCGCGCTAAGCCGCAAGCGGCAAACAACGAAGGGATCATGTCAACGATTTCGAAACCACCTGTGGAATTCGCGACTGTCGCGCCGCCTTCCGGCGCGCCGGTCGATGATCGCCCATGGCCTCCAACGGATTTGCCTTCCGAGGATGGTGAAAACTTGGAATCCGACTGGCATCGCCTGGAAATGACGCTGCTGATCGACTGCGTCCGGCAGCATTACCTGGGCCGTTCCGACATCTATGTCGGCGGCAACATGTTCATCCATTTCAGC
>Ga0163144_10007484_pt1 | contig 23951 bp, 21 predicted proteins | sample OliLak19BULKMAT1_FD_123175 | JGI IMG/M metagenome (GOLD analysis project Ga0163144, IMG submission 123175) | Freshwater microbial mat bacterial communities from Lake Vanda, McMurdo Dry Valleys, Antarctica - Oligotrophic Lake LV.19.BULKMAT1 | ecosystem: Environmental > Aquatic > Freshwater >...
CCCGCAGGCATCGGACCAGCTGGTGCTGGACCTCTGATGGACCAACCCAAAGAGCCGGATGCGGGCCCGCAAGTCCGGTTCTGTGAGAGGCGCGATGGAGCAATCCATCGCGCCTACTCGACGGGTGGCAGCGCGCGTCGGCGCGCTGACGGGGAGGTTTCGCGGGACCTTCGCAAGTACGGACCATTTCGAATTCAAGGAACCTCCCCGTCACGCGCTGCGCGCGTGCCACCCCTCCTATCGCGTGCCGCGACAGGAGGGGATGACGTGCAGGCTGCGCTTCGGGGTTTGAGTCTCGATCGACGTGATGCCTGCCTCACTCGAGGACGGGCGACTTTCAGGACCACCGTTGCTTGGTGTGTCGCGTTCAAGGGAATCCTGATTGGGCGCGTGGCTCAGCGTGATCCGGCCCACTCCGGCAATCCAACGCCGCGGCGCCAGGCGTGGGCGATCTCGTCGCGGCGCGCGAACCACACGCCGCGCTTCGCGGCCATGTGTGCAAGCAGGCGCTCCAAGCCGCCGATCCGTGCCGGACGGCCGATGATGCGCAGATGCAGGCCGATCGACAGCATGCGCGGCGCGCGAGCGCCTTCCTCATGGAGGCGATCGAAGGCGTCGATGCAGTAGCGCGCGAAGTCATCGGCGAACACGAAACCACCGCCGCGTTGGAAGCGCATGTCGTTGGTGTCGAACGCATAGGGCAGCACGACATGCGCGTGGCCTCCGACATCGACGACATAGGGCAGATCGTCGTTGTAGGCGTTGCTGTCATAGAGGAATCCTCCCTCTTCGACGAGCAGCCGGCGGGTGTGGGGCGACGTCGCGGAGCGCGTATGCCAGCCGACGGGGCGCGCACCACAGGCCGTGCGGATCGCGGCGACGCTGCGCGCGATCACGGCACGCTCGTCGTTCTCGCTCATGTTGGCGTGCCGCTCCCAACGCCAGCCGTGGCACGACACTTCATGGCCGGCAGCGATGGCCTGTTGCGCGAGCCAGGGCGTCACGGCGACCGCGCGGCCGCAGGCGTTGAGTGTCGCTCTCGCGCCGTGACCGGCCAGCAGGTCGCGGATGCGCGGCCAGCCGGCGCGCGGGCCGTATTCGAAGTGCGATTCCATGCACGAATCCGCGACGCCCGTGACTTCCTCGACCACCTCGTAGACCGACTCGTTGCGCGCATCGCCGGCCGAGAGGGTGAGTTCGGCGCCTTCCTCGACATTGACGACGAGCGAGACCGCCAGCCGGGCGTCGCCGGGCCAGCGCACCGCCGGCGGCGACTCGCCATAGCCACGAAAGTCACGTCCCTGATTCAGCTCATCGCTCATGCCGCCATTTCGAGCCGCGTGACGCGGTGACGTCAACCCTCTTACTCTCGGGGCCACGCAGATCATCTGCTCGGGAGCCTCATGTCCAAGCGCACGCTTCTCGGCATGCTCACGCCGTCATCGAACACGATTCTCGAGCCGGTCAGCGCGGCGATGCTCGCTGCGCTGCCCGACGTCAGCGCGCATTTCGGGCGGTTTCGCGTCACGGAGATCTCGCTGCGTGATCAGGCGCTCGGCCAGTTCGACGACGAGCCGATCCTCGGGGCATGCGATCTCCTCGCCGACGCGCGGGTCAATGCGATCGTGTGGAACGGCACGTCGTCGGGCTGGCTCGGGCTGCAACGCGACCGCGATCTCTGCTCGGCCATCGCCAAGCGCACGGGAATCGCCGCGACCACATCGGTGCTCGCGCTCGCCGAAATCTTCCGCGCGACCGGCGTGCGGCGCTACGGCCTGGTCACGCCTTATCTCGATGAGATCCAGGAGAAGATCCTGCCGAATTTCGAGCGCGAGGGATTCACGTGCACGGGGGAGCGCCATCTCGGCGATCGCGGCAATTTCTCCTTCTCGGAATTCAGTGCGGACACCATCGCGCGGCTGGTGCGCGAGGTCGCCGCGTCCAAGCCGCAGGCGATTGCGATCTTCTGCACCAATCTGCGCGGCGCCCCGCTGGTCGAAGCGCTGGAGCGCGAGACAGGGATCCCGATCTACGACACCGTCGCGACCGCCATGTGGGGCTCGCTCAGACTCGCAGGCGTCGATCCCGCGCGCGTGCAAGGCTGGGGCCGGTTGTTTCGCGAGGTCCGCTGAGCGCGACGCGGGTCAAGAGCTTGCGCCCGGCAGATCCGGATGCGTGATCCTGCGCGCTTCGCGCGATGAGCGGTCGAAGAGATGGAAGAGTTCGACCACGCGCCGGCCTTCTCGTGCCGTCAGCACGATCTCCGGCGCACGGCCACGCAGCACGTCGACGAAATGCAGCGTCGAGAGGCGGAAGCTCTCGCCCCAATCCTGTTCGAGATTGTGCCAGGACCGCATTTCGCCATCGCGGTAGAGCGTCAGCACCGGCTCGTCGAGCAGGCGATCGGAGCAGCGATTTACCTGAATGATTTCGGCCTCGCCCTGGATTTCGAATCGCTCATGCTCCGCATAGTAGTTCGTGCGCACGCGCATCTTCAGCGCCAGGCTGACGTCCCAGACGGCGTGGATGGCGGGATCGCGGTGGCGCCACGTCAGCGTCGCCGGCGCGTCCAGCTGGTGGCCCTGGGGCGCCGTGGTCGACTCGATGCACGCATAGCAATCGCGCACATCGCCGAACAGCCAGAGCGCGACGGCCATCATGTGGTGGCCGTGGTCGAACACGACGGGACCTCCGCTGCCTTGGGCGCCGAGCTGATGGCGCCAGGCATTGCTCTCCGGCGGCACATTCCAAGCGGTGCTTTGATCGCCGAGCGCGCGAGCACGAGTTTGAAGGGCGCGCGCTCGGGATGAGTCGCGGCGAAGAGGTAGCGCGCGGTCTTCACCGCGAGGAAGTTGCTTTCGCTGCCGCCCGTCGTGACGGTGCCACCGGCGCCCTCCGGCGCGTTGAAGAGATCGAGACCCATTTCGACCAGCTCCTGCTCGATCGCGCGCAGGCTCGGGAACGAAGAGTCGGCATAGAGCACGTTCTGCTCGGCGACCGCGGCGGAGACTTCGTCGATCAGGGCGAGGACATCGTCCCCGATGAAATAGTTCGGGCGGAAGTTATGCGTGCCATGGGCAGGCACGTCGTCGCGTTGATGCTCGGCCAGCGCCGCGCGGATAGCTTCGCGCGACACGCCGCGCTCGGGGAAACCCGGACGGTTGGGCCGGTCGGATGGGTTCATGCGTGCCGCTCGAAATACCCGGGCCTCATCGCGCGCGTCGCAGGACGAGGCCCAGCAAGTGTGACGGCCTATTTCAGCCAGACGTTCGACATGCGCGGGATGTAGTAGGATTTGAAGTTCTCGACATTGGCGCGCAAGGCCTGGACCTTCGGCATCGTGCCCATCGGCACGACCATCACGTCGTCGTAGGCGATGCGCTGGGCGCGTTCGAACGATGCCTTGCGCTGTTCGATCGTGGCGCCGACCGCGATCGCATCCCATTCCTTCTTGAACTCCGGGTTGGTCTTGTTCTCCTTGGGCTTGTGCACGTTGGTCGGCTCGACGAGGAAGCGCAGCGATTGCGCGCCGCCCGAGGCCGTGACCGTGATCCAGCCGGTGAAGAAGAAGTTCCAGCCCGTGGTGTCCTTCATGCTCTTGTCGAGCGCGGCGGGCCAGTCGAGCACCAGAAGTTCGGCGTTGATGCCGACGGCCTTGAGCTGCTCGGCCATCACGACCGACGTGTTGTACATGCTCTGGTATTCGCGATTGGTGAGCAGGATGACCTTCTCGCCCTTGTAGCCGCCTTCCTGCAGCAGGCGCTTCGCCTTGTCCTTGTTCCTCTGATTGTAGAGCTCCTTGCCGACATCCGAATAATAGGCGCTGCCGTTGAACTGCAGGGCGTGGTGGAGCTTGTAGGCGCCGTCGCTCGCGCCCTCCATCAGCTCTTCCATGTCGAGCGCGGCCTGGATCGCCTGCCTGACCTTGGAATTGTCGGTCGGCGGGAAGGAGAAGTTCGGATAGGTCACGTGCAGTCAGAAGCTGTCGAGCCTGACCATCTTCAGCGCGGCGTTCGACGACAGGCGCTTCTGCATCAGCGTGGGCACATCCTCGACGCCGTGCACTTCGCGGACTTCGAGCGCGGCGATGCGCGCCGCGGGCTCGGTCATCATCTTGAACGTGACCGTGTCGAGGCACGCCGTCTTGGCGCCGCCGAAGCCCAGGACGTCCTTGTGGCGGGTGTCGGCCTTGTAGCCGTCGAAGCGCTTGATCTTCACATGGCTGTCGCCGACGAACTCGACGAGCTGGAACGGGCCGGAGCCGATGATCGGCAACTGGTTGGGCGCCGCGTCCTTGTTCTCCTTGGGGATGATGACGATCGGCGTGGTGAAGGCCGAGAACGTCTCCATGAAGGTCGGACGCGCTTCCTTGATCGTGACGACGAAGGTGGCGGGATCCGGCGCCTCCCATTTCGCGACGATGTCGAGGATCGAGCGGTCGATGCCGACGCGCTTGTAGCGCTCGAACGATGCCAGGATGTCCTCGGAGGTGAGGGCGTTGCCGTTGTGGAACCTGGCGCCCGGCCGGACCTTGAACGTGTAGGTGAGCTTGTCGGCGCTCTCGTGCACGGACTCGGCGAGTTCGAGCATCGGGTTCATGCTTTCGTCGCGCGTCAGCAGCGACTCGAAGATGTTCATGGTGACGTTGCGTGGCGCCGCCGGTTTGGTCGCGTGCTGGTCGAGCGTGGCGACGCGTGCTTCGAGCGCAAACACCAGATCGCCGCCTTTGCGCGGGCACTCGAAGCCTTGCGCCGTCGCGATGTCGGCGAGGCAGAGCAGCGCCGGGCTTCCCAGCGCGAGGCCGCGCCAGCCAGTTGTCAGCATCGTCATACCGAAATCTCCCCCCGAGTGATCTTCCCAGTGGTCTGAGCGGATGGAATACCCGCCCATCGGCGAAGCCGCATGAGCGATGCCTCGACATATGTCAGGATCATGACCGACGCCGTCGCAGACGGTCAATCCGGGGGAGTTCGATGCATCCGTTGCTGGGCTATGTGGATCGCTGGAGCGCGAAGCCAGGCGAGACGATCAAGCTGATGGTGAGTTCGGCGGGCGGCACGCCGTTCGAGGCGCGGTTCGCGCGCATCATCTGCGGCGATCCCAATCCGCGCGGGCCCGGCTACCGCGAGATCGCCATGCCGCATGATGCGACGGGGATCCACCCTGCGTTGGACCAGAAGATCCATCTCGGCTCCTCGGCGCGCGTGAAGCGGTTGGATTTCTCCGCGGGTGTCCAGAGTCTCGTCTTCTGCGCGACGCTTTGGCCGACGATTCCGACGCGCGGCCGCCAGGTCGTCATGAGTTGGCGCGGCGAGGCGGGCGCCCTGCTCACGCTCGAAATCGATCGCGATGGCATCGTCGCCAGCTTCGCCAGTGACGGAAAGACCACGCGCATCGCGACGGGCAAGAGCGTTCTCGAGCGTGTCTGGTACGATTTGTGGTTGGCGCTGGACCTGCGCACGGGTCGGCTTTCCGTCGGGCAGCGGCCGCGGGAATTGCATCCGAGGTTCGACGACGCGGGACAGGCGAGCACGGCCGTACCCGGCGGCGTTGTCCTCGGCGGCGGTCGTGCGTGCTTCGCCGCATTGGCCGATTTGGATGTGAACGCACCGCCGTCCTGTCACATGAACGGCAAGCTGGAGCGACCCTGCTTCTGGTCGGGCGTGCCGGCCGAGCATGCGCTCGCGGCGCAACGCCTGCCGATCGTGAACGAACCGCCGCAGGGGCTCATCGCCTGCTGGGATTTCTCGCGCGGTATTTCGACGCTCGAGATCACCGACATCGGTCCGCATCAATTTCACGGCGCGGTCGAGAACCTGCCCACTCGGGCGATGACCGGCTCGACCTGGTCGGGGCGCGAGTACCGTTGGACGCATGCGCCGGACGAGTGGGGCGCAATCCATTTCCACGACGATGATCTCGGTGATGCCGGCTGGAAGCCGGCGCTGGAAATCAAGATTCCCGGCGCCTGGCCGTCGGGCATCTATGCCGTCCACCTCGAGAGCGAGCATGGCATCGACAACGTGCCCTTCGTGGTGCGGCCTGCGGATGGCGCGCCCAAGGCGCGCGTCGCGATCCTGTTGCCGACGGTGAGTTATCACATCTATGGCAACTACGTGCGTCCTGGCTGGGGCAAGCAGAACCGCGCGCGAGCGCTCGAATGGGGTTCGATCACGCACACGCCCGACGAGAATCCCGAACTCGGCCTGTCGCCGTACAATTATCATTCCGATGGCAGTGGCGTGTCGGTCGCCAGCATGGCGCGGCCGATGATCGACAAGCGCGTGAATCACTTCGAGATGATGGATCCGGCCGAGTACGGCTCCGGCTGCTACTGGTTGAATGTCGACAGCTACATCGTCGATTGGCTGACGCGCAAAGGCATCGAGCACGACGTCATCACCGATCATGATCTGCACGCCGAGGGCGTCGATCTGCTGAAACCCTACAGTCTGGTCATCACCTGCCAGCATCCGGAATACCACACGCCGCAGATGCTCGATGGGCTCGAGGGTTTTCTCGCGCGTGGCGGGCGGCTGATGTATCTCGGCGGCAACGGCTTCTACTGGAAGACGGTGTTTCATCCGCAGGCGCCCTACGCGCTGGAGGTGCGGCGCGCGGAAACCGGCATCCGCACCTGGCCCACGGAAGTCGGGGAGGACTATCACAGCTTCGACGGCAGCTATGGCGGGTTGTGGCGGCGTGTCGGCAGGCCCGCGCACCGCCTCGTCGGCAACGGCTTCTCGAGCCAGGGCATCTATCTCGGCTTTCCCTATACCGTGAACGACGCGATGACCGACGAGCGCGTCGCGTTCATTCGCGAAGGGCTCGAGGCGGAGCTGAAGCCGGGCGTGAAGCTCGGCGAGCGCGGCTACATGGGCGGTGGCGCCGCGGGGCACGAACTCGATCGCGCGGATGTGCGCCATGGCACGCCGCGCCACGCGCTGATCGTCGCGACGGCGATCGTCGATCATCCGCAGTTCAAGCCGGTCAACGAAGACCGTCTCGACCATTACTGGCCTGCGAAGCTCGAGGAGCTCATCCGCGCGGACATGGTGTTCTTCGAGACGCCGGCCGGAGGCGCCGTCTTTTCCGTCGGGTCGATGAATTTCGTCGGCTCCTTGCCGATCGATGGTTATGACGATCTACTGACCCGCATGATGACGAATGTAGTCCGCCGCTTCATCGATCCCACGCCGTTCGGCTGAGCGATGGCAAATAGCGCGTCGTTGCCCGTCGTTTCCGTACCGAGCCGTGCCGCACCGCCAGGAGCGGTCGATTGCCACCATCACGTCTATGACAGTCGCTTCGCCACAATTCCCGGCGCCGCCTATCGGCCGCCCGATGCGACGGCCCAGGACTATCGTGCTTTCCGCGAAACGCTCGGCCTCGCGCGCAGCGTCGTCGTCCAGCCCTCGGTCTATGGCGTCGACAACCGCTGCACCTTCGATGCGGTGGCGCAGCTCGGCGACGCGGCGCGCGCCATCGTCCTGATCGCGGGCGACGAAACGCGCGATGAGCTGGAGGCGATGGCGCGTGCCGGCGCGGTCGGTGTGCGGCTCCAGGCCGTCGGCCAATCGCGCGGCGCCTTCGATCGTCTGGAATGGCTCGCCACCCGCGTCGTGGAGATGGACTGGCATCTGCAGCTCCATCTCGATGCCGATCTGATCGTCGCCGCTGCGCCGCGGTTGCGCGCGCTGAAATCGCGGCTCGTGTTCGATCATTTCGGACGCATTCCCCTGGCCGAGGGCGTGAAGCATCCGGCCTTCCAGGTGCTCGCGGATCTCGTCGCCGACGGCAACACCTGGGTGAAGCTGAGCGCGGGCTATCATTTCTCGAAGCTCGGGCCGCCGCGATATGCCGATGTCGGCGTGCTCACCCAGGCGTTCCTGCGCCTCGGGCCCGAGCGCATGCTCTGGGGAACGGATTGGCCGCATCCCACCGAGGCGTCGAAGCCCGACAGCGCCGTGCTGCTCGATCGCTTCAGCGAATGGGCCGGCGACGAGGCGACGCGCACGCGCGTGCTCGTACGCAATCCCGAGAGCGTCTATCGATTTCCGTCCCTCATCCCGCAACCCTAGCAGGACGCATGGTCACCCAAGATGAGAAGCGGCGCGTGCGCGGCGCGTGCCAGCGCTCGCTTTCGCGTCATGGTATCCGCTCGATGCGCAACGAGTTGCGCGCGATTGCCGAGCTGACGCCCGACGGACCGCCCGACGAATACGGCGCGGGCGATGTCGTCCAGGCGCTCGAGCGCGAAGTCGCGACGCTGCTCGGCAAGGAGGCGGCGATCTTCATGGCCAAGGGCGTGATCGCCCAGCTCGTCGCGCTCAGGACCTGGGCCGAGCTCAAGGAGCGGTCGGCGATCCTGCTGCACCCGCAATGCCACATCGATCGCGACGAGGACTCCGCCTTCGAGCGGCTGCATCAGCTGATTCCCATACGCCGCGGCGCGGTCAATCGGGCGCTTCGCGCGGACGATCTGACAGATGTGCGAGTGCCCGTGGCGGCCGTGGTGACCGAGCTGCCGCTGCGCAATGGCGGCTTCATCCTGCCGAGTTGGCCGGAGCTCGCCGCGACGTCGCAATGGGCCCGCAACAGCGGTGCTGCCTTCCATCTCGATGGCGCGCGGATTTGGGAATCGCAGGGCTTCTATGGCCGTTCGCTGGCCGAGATCTGCGCGCTGGCGGATTCCGTCTACGTCTCGTTCTACAAGGGGCTCGGCGGATTGGCCGGCTGCGTGCTGGCCGGCGAGCGTCGCTTCATCGATGCGACCGCATCGTGGCGCCATCGGCACGGGTCGGAACTCTGGAGCGCCTATCCCTACGCGATCGCCGCCCATCATGGCTTGCGCACGCATCTGCCGCGGATGGCGCAGTATCGCGCTCGCGCCCAGGCGATCGCCAAGCTGGTCACCGAGATCGACATCATCAGGATCTATCCCGACCCGCCGCACACCAACGCCTTCCAGCTCTTCATGCTCGGCGACGCCGCGGCGCTCGAAGCGCGGGTGATCGAGATCGCGCGCGACAGCGGCGTCTGGCTCTTCGACCACATCCGCCCGACGCCGGTGCCCGGCGTCGCCATGGGCGAGATCCAGATCGGCGCCGCCGCCGATCAGCTCTCGGATGCGGAGATCCGCAGTTTGCTCGAACGCTTGGTGGCGACCTGAGCCGTCTGGTCAGGGGCCGGGAAAGAAACACGCTGCCGCACTGCCTGCGCTGGGCATCAGCCCGGGCTCCTCGGTGCTGCAGCGCGGCTGCGCCTTGAGGCACCGGGTACGGAATCGGCAGCCGCTGGGAAGATTGGCGGGATCGGGCGGCTCGCCGGTGAGCGTGAATTCCGCGGCGATGCGCTTGCCGCCGATGCGCGGCGTCGCAGCGAGCAGCGAGCGCGTGTAGGGGTGTTGCGGGTTGGCGAAGATCGCCTCGGTCGGACCGATCTCGACGAGCTTGCCGAGATACATCACCGCGACGCGATCGCACATCGTGCGCACGACGGCAAGGTCGTGGCTGACGAGTATGTAGGTCAGATTGAACTCGCGCTGCAGATCCCGGAACAGCGTGAGCACCGTGGCCTGCACCGACACATCGAGGCCCGAGGTCGGCTCATCGAGCACGACGACCCTCGGGCGAAGCGTCAGGATACGCGCCAACCCGACGCGGCGCTGCTGGCCGCCGGAGATCTCGTGCGGGTAGAGATCGAGATGTCCCTCGGGCAGCCCGACCAGGCGCACGATCTCGCGCACCTGCGCGTCGCGCATGGCGCGCGACCCGTTGGTGTGGACGACCAACGGCTCATGCAGGGAGTCACGGATCTTCCAGCGCGGATCAAGCGAGGCGCCAGGATCCTGATACGCGTATTGCACCTTGGCGCGCATCGCATTGTCGCGCCTGACGCCGCTGCCCGCGATGACATTGCCCTCGAAGCGCACCTCGCCGGCGCTGGGCTCATGGATGCCCATGATCGTCTTGCCGAGCGTCGACTTGCCGCAGCCGGATTCGCCGACGAGCCCCAGCACTTCACCGGGCGCCAGCGAAAAGCTGACATTGTCGACGGCGTGCAGCCGCGCCTTCACGCGGCCGAAACTACCGAGCACGGGGAAGATCTTCGACAGCCCGTCGATTTCGAGGATCGGCGCGATTGGCTCAGCCACGGGACGTCTCCGCGGGATTGTGGCAGGCCAGGCGATGATCGCCGACGCCGCCATCGAAACGCGGACGCTGGCTGCCGCAGACATCGATCGCGCGCGTGCAGCGCGGCGCGAAACGACAGCCCGGCGGTGGCGCCATCAGGTTGGGCACCTCGCCGGGAATTCCCTGCAGCCGCCCGCTGCCGTCGAGCAGGCTGGCCAGCAGCGCCTGCGTGTAGGGATGACGCGGCCGCTCGAAGAACACATCGACGGGCGCGGCCTCGGCGTTCTGCCCGGCATACATCACCGCCACGGAATCACAGATCTCATAGGCGGCGCCGAGATCATGGGTGGTGAACAAGACGGCGCAGCCGTGATCATTGGCGAGGCGCCGCAGCAGGCCGAGGATCTGCGCCTGGATCGTGACATCGAGCGCGGTGGTCGGTTCGTCGGCGACGATGAGGCTCGGGCCGGGCAGCAATGCCATCGCGATCATCAGGCGTTGGCGCTGTCCGCCGGACACCTCGTGGGGATATTTCGACAGGATCTGACGCGGTTGCGGCAGCTGCACCGCGTCGAGCAGTTCGAGAATGCGCGTCTCGCGTTGCGGCTTCGACAGGTCGGTGCATTTGAAGCGTGCGAGATCGCGGATCTGGCCGCCGATCGTGAACAACGGATTGAACGACGTGAACGGATCCTGCGGGATGAGCGTGATCGCGCGGCCGCGGATGTCGCGGGCCGCGTCCGACTCCGACATCGCCAGGAGATCCTGCCTGCCGAAATGGATCGAGCCGCCGTGGATGTCGATCCCGCCGCGCGGCAGGGCGCCGAGAATGGCGCGGCCGAGCGTCGACTTGCCGCAGCCGGATTCGCCGACCAGTCCGACGATCTCGCCGGCGCCGATGCTGAGACTGACTCCGTCGAGGACGCGCACCAGTCCGGCCTCGACGCGGTAGCTGAGCGACAATTCCTCGACCGCGAGCAGCGCCTCAGCCACGACGCGCCTCACCGCGACGGATGCGCGGATCGAGAATGTCGCGCAACCCGTCGCCGAGCAGGTTGAAGCCCATCACCACGAAGAAGATCGCGAGGCCGGGCGCGGTGACGTACCACCAGGCTTCGGGCAGGAACTCGCGCGCCTCGTTGATCATGCGTCCCCATTCAGGCGTGGTGGGCGGCGCGCCGAGACCAAGGAAGCCGAGCACGGCGGCGTTGAGGATCGTGACGCCCATGCCGATCGACGTGCGCACGATCAGCGGCGAGGCGATGTTGGGCAGCACGTGCAGCAGCATCACCCGCGGCCCCGAGCAGCCCAGCGCGACCGCGGATTCGATGAAGACCTCGTTCTTGATCGAGCGCGTCTCGGCATAGGCGAGGCGGGCCCAGAACGGCCAGAACGATGCCGCGAGCGACAGCACGATGTTCTCGATCGAGGGCCCGAGCGTCTGCGAGATCGCGATGGCGAGCACGATCTGCGGCACCGAGAGGAAGATCTCGGCGATGCGCATCAGGAGGTCGGAGAACCATCCCTTGTAGTAGCCGGCGATCACGCCGATGGGGATGCCGACGATGCAGGCGGCGCCCACCGCGATGACGCAGATGGTCAGCGTGGTGCGCGCGCCGAACATCATGCGCGACATCAGATCGCTGCCCATGCGATCGGTGCCGAAGGGATTGTTCCAGCTCGGCGCCTTGAGGCGATTGGCGGTGTGGAAGTCGTAGATGTCGTTGGGATGCGGCGCGAGGAACGGCGCGAAGATCGCGCAGAACACGAGCGCCAGCACGATCGCCGCCCCAAGGAAGGACGCACGATCGCGGAGGAATCGACGCAGGACCGCCGCGCGTTGGCCGCTCATCGCACGATCCGCGGGTCCACGAATGTGTGCACCAGATCGACGATCAGATTGACGACGATGAAGATCATGCCGGCCCAGATCGTGAAGCCGATGATGCCGTTGTAGTCGGAACGCAGGATCGAGTTGACGGCGAACAGCCCGATGCCGGGCCAGTCGAACACCGTCTCGACGACGATCGCTCCGGCCAGGACGTAGACGCCGAAGATCAGGCCGATCTGCGTGATGGTCGCGGTCATCGCCGCGCGCAGCACGTATTTCCAGATGATCGTCCGTTCCGGGAATCCCATCGCGCGCTGGTAGAGCACGTGGTTGGAGTTGATCACTTCGAGTACGCCGGCGCGCGTGAGGCGGACGAGCTGCGCGGCGGCCGGCAGGCACAGCGTGAGGGCGGGAAGGGCGAGATGGCGCAGCACATCGTCGAGCGCCTTCCAATCGCCGGCGGTGATGGCATCGATGATGAGAAACCCCGAGCGTCCCTCCGGCGGGAAGCCGGACATCCGGCCCGAGAGGGGCGTCCAGGACAGCCGCATCGAGAACAGCAATTGCAGCTCCATCGCCAGCCAGAAGCTCGCGATGGCGAGGCCCGAGACGGAGATCACGCGCACGACATGGTCGAGCAGCGTGTTGCGGCGCACGGCGCTGACCACGCCAAGCGGCACGCCGATGAGCACCGCGAGGATCACCGCGCTGATGCCGAGCTCCAATGTCGCTGGCAGCCGCGTCATCAGATCCTCGACGATCGGCCGCTGGCTGAACAGGCTGGTGCCGAGATCGCCGGTCGCGACCTTCCCGAGATAGGTGATGAACTGCTCCCAGAGAGGGCGGTCGAAACCGAGCTTCTCGCGCAGCTGGGCGATCTGCTCGGCCGTCGCCTGTTCGCCCGCGATCGCGCGCACCGGATCGGCCGGAATGATATGCGAGATCGTGAAGACGAGTGCGATCAGCCCGATCAGAGTCGGCACGAACCACAGCAGCCTGGAAAAGATGAGGGCGACGCGTTTCATATCGAAGTCCTATCCCCTCCTGTTCGCCGCAGGCGAATAGGAGGGGTGCCCGAGCGAAGCGAGGGCGGGGAGGTTCCCTGAACGCGGCGTCAACGAAACCTCCCCGGCCGCTACGCGGCCACCCCTCCTATGCCGCTGAGCGGCACAGGAGGGGACGGACATCCCTACTTGAAATACGACCAGCGCATTTCCTGGCCGCTGCCGATCGGCGAGAAGCGGATGCCTCCCACCTTCGTCGAGTACGGCCCGAACCATTTCGTGTTGTAGACGAAGATGCCGACGGCCTCGTCGCCGACGAGACGGATCGCCTTGTCGTAGAGCGCGGCGCGGGCCGCCTGGTCGTTGGTCTTGAGCGCGTCGTCGGTCAGCTTGTCCAAGGCCGGGTTGGAGTACCAGGTGGTGCTGCGCCCGCCCTGATGGCGCGTGGTGAAGAGCTCACCGACCCAGTTGTTGGGATCGGCGTAATAGGTGCTCTTCCACAGCGGCACCATGTCATGCATCGTGTCCTTGCTGCGGAAACGGTCGGAGACGATGTTCCACGGCGAGGCTTCGACCTTCACGTCGATCCCGATCTTGCGCAGCGAGTTGGCGAACAGCACGGCGGCCTGCTCGGTCTCGGGGAAGCCGGCCAGCGGATTGATGGTCAGCGTGCGCATCGGCACATTGGCCTTCGCCAACTCGGCCTTGGCCTTTTCGAGATCGTAAGTGAAGCCCTTGATGTCCTTCGGCGTACCCCAGAGGTTGTTCGGATTCGAACTCGGGTTGCGCACGACCGAGCCCTTGAGGATGTCGTTGATGAAGCCGTCGTAGTCGAAGGCATAGGAGAGCGCGCGCCGGAAATTTACGTTGTCCATCGGCGGCCGCGTGGTGTTGAACGCGAAGTAGAAGACGCGCATCGATTCGTCCTCGATGATCTGGATGCCCTCGGTCTTGCGCAGGCGCTCGATCTGATCGTACGGCAGATAGCCGTCGGTGCCGTGGTAATCGCCCTTGATCATGCCGAGCACGCGGGTGTTGACGTCGAGCACCGAGCGGAACTCGATCTCGTCGAACCATTTCTTGCCCGCCTCCCAGCCCAGGAAATGCTCCTTGAACCGCGATGCGACGAAGCCGACCGCCGGATCGTAGCGGCGCAGCACGAATGATCCGGTGCCGGCGTCGTTCTTGCTCAGCCAGCCTTCGCCGTGATCGCCGTCCTTGACGTTGCGCTGGACGAGCTTCGCGTTCACGACCTGGATTTCCGGCACGGTCGAGACGAAGACGGCCGAGGGTTCCTTGAGCGTGAACACGACGGTGTAATCATCCGGCGCCTTCGTGGTGCCCGGTGCGACGGATCCGATGAAGAGGCCGGCTGGCCCCTTCTTCATCGCGAGCATGCGTTCCATCGTGTAGACGACGTCGGCAGAGGTCATCTCCGAGCCGTCGTGGAACTTCACGCCGCGCCGCAGCTTGAACGTATAGGTCAGCCCGTCGGGCGACACGGTGTGGCTCTCGGCCAGCCACGGAATCATCTTCGGCGGGTTGTCGACCCAGCGATAGAGCCCGTCATACATGTTGATGCGCGAGGCGGCGCGGCCGACATCGTAGACCGCATGTGGATCGAGATTGTCGTAAGGCGAGTTGTTGGCGTGGACGTACTTGCCCTGCGCCAGCGCGGCTGTCGGCGCCGCGAGCGCGAGCGCCGCGGCGAGCAGCATGCCAAGCGGATTTGTCTTCATCGTCGTGCCTCCTGTTGATTCGCTTATTTGAAGTATGCCCAGCGCATCTCCTGGCCGTTGCCGACCGGTGAGAAGCGGATGCCGTCGATCTTGTTCGAGTATGGCCCGAACCATTTCGTGTTGTAGACGAAGATGTTCGCGGCTTCGTCGACGACGAAGCGGATCGCCTGATCGTAGAGCTTCGCGCGCTCGGCCTGATCGCTGGTCTTGAGCGCGGCTTCGGTGAGCTTGTCGAGTTCCGGGTTGCTGTACCAGTTCAGGTTCCGGCCACCGAGATAGCGGGTCGAGAACAACTCACCGACCCAGTTGTTCGGGTCGGCGTAGAAGGTGCTCTTCCACAGCGGCACCATGTCGAGCATCGTGTCCGCCTTGAGGAAGCGCTGCGAGACGATCGACCACGGCGACGTCTCGACCCGCGCCTCGATGCCGATCTTGCGCAGGGCATTGGCGAGCAGCACGCCGGCCTGCTCGGTCTCGGCAAAACCTGCGAGCGCGTTGATCGTGATCGGCCGCAGCGGGCCGCCGTATTTCTTGAGCTCCTCCTTCGCCTTCTCGAGATCGTAGACGTAGCCCTTCACGTCCTTGGGCGTGCCCCAGAGATTGTTCGGGTTCGAGGTCGGGTTGCGTGCGACCGAACCCTTGAGGATGTCGTTGATGAAGCCGTCATAGTCGAAGGCATAGGAGAGCGCACGGCGGAAATGCACGTTGTCGAAGGGTGGCCGCGACGCGTTGATGCAGAACAGGAAGACGCGCATCGATTCCGCTTCGAGGACCTGAATGCCCTCGGTTTTGCGCAGGCGCTCGATCTGGTCGTAGGGCAGATAGCCGTCGGAGCCGTGGTAATCGCCCTTCATCAACCCGAGGACGCGAGTATTGGTGTCGAGGATGGAACGGAACTCGATCTCGTCGAACCATTTCTTGCCCGGCTCCCAGCCGAGGAAATGTTCCTTGAAGCGCGCGGCGACGAAGCCGACGGCGGGATCGTAGCGGCGCAGCGCGAAGGAGCCCGAGCCGGCATCGTTCTTCGACAGCCAGGTCTCGCCCCAATCGCCATCCTTCTCGTTCTTCTTCACGAGCTTGGCGTTGACCACCTGGATCTCCGGCATCACGGCCTCGAAGATCGCGGATGGCGCCTTGAGCGTGAAGACCACGGTGTGCGGGTCCGGCGCCTTGGTCGTGCCGGGATCGATCGTGCCGAGGAAGAAGCTCGCGGGCCCCTTCTTCATGCCGAGCATGCGCTCCATCGAGTAGACGACATCCTCGGACGTCATGTCGGCGCCGTCGTGGAACTTCACGCCGCGTCGCAGCTTGACGGTATAGACCAGCCCGTCGGCCGACACGGTGTGACTCTCCGCCAGCCACGGAATCATCTTCGGCGGGTTGTCCACCCAGCGATAGAGCCCGTCATAGAGATTGATACGCGAGGCGGCGCGGCCGACATCGTTGACCGCGTGCGGGTCGAGATTGTCGTAAGGGCTGTTGTTGGCGTGGATGTAGCGCCCCTGAGCGAGCGCCAGCATCGGCGCCAGGCACAGCGCGCCGATCGCAACCAAGCGTGCTAACGAGATCGATCGCATCGGAAACCTCCCTTTTGTGTTGGTTGGTACTGCTTCATGCCTAGGGTCCGCCGGTGACCGGCAGCACCTGGCCGTTGATGAAGGCGGCATAGGGCGAGGCGAGGAACATCACCGCATAGGCGATCTCCTCGGGCTTGCCGAGCCGGCGCACGGGTGTGCGGTCGATCAGGGCCTGCTGGCCCGTCGTGCCGTAGCTCGCCCATTGGCGCTCGTAATCGGGCGATGTCGGCATGAAGCCCGGCGCGACTGCATTGACCGTGATGCCGGCCGGCCCGAGTTCATGCGCGAGCTGGCGCATCAGCCCGAGCTGTGCCGCCTTCGCCGATGCGTAGCTCTGGATGCCTGTCAGACTCACGGCCATGCCGGCGCGGCTGGAGATGATGACGATGCGGCCGGCATGGGCCTGCTTCATCCCCGGAACCACGGCCCGCACCGCGTTGAAGGCGCCCATCACATTGGCGTCGTAGATCTCGCGCCAATCGCCTGTGCTGACCTCCTCGATCGGCTGCTGGCGCTTGCCGCGCACACCCCCGGCGACATGGACGAGGATATCGACGCGCCCGCTGCGCGCCTCCGCTTCGCGCACGAAGCTCTGCACTGCCGCTTCGTCGGTCACATCGACGGCGCGGCCATGCACGCCGGCGGGCAACGCAGCGAGCGCGTCCGCGGCGACGTCGCAGGCCCAGACCTGCGCGCCGCGGTCGGCGAAGCCTTGCACGATGGCGCTGCCGATGCCGCGCGCCGCGCCGGTGATGACGACCGTCTGTCCTGCGAAGTCGATCTGCATGATCAGGTCATTCCGCGGCCGTCTTCGCCGTGAGGTGGCGCAGCTCGGGGAATTCGGCGACCGCGGCGGCGAAGGCGGCGCGCACTTCGCTGCCGTCGCCGAGGCGATCCTGGATCGCGATGGCGCCGAGCCGATCGAAGATCCGGCGCTTCACGAAATGCCGCCAATGCACCGGCAAGGTCGCGAGCGACGCGCTGAGCGCGTCGTAATTCGCATCGTTCCATTCGCGCTCGAACGCCTCGCGCGCGGGGTTGTAGTGGAAATGCGCGGGCGGGCGCTGCGCCGCGATCTTCGCCAGCGCTGCGCGCGCGGCGGATGTCGCAGCGGGATCGAGTTTGCCGTCGCGCAGGACGTAGCCGTAGTCACGCTCGGCCGCCTCGGGCGTCACCTTGCCTTGTTGGATGTCGCGCAGCACGGCTTCGACATTGCGCTCGGTGGGCGCGCCCCAGCCTGCGCCGCCGGCGGCGATGATGCGGATCACGTCGCCGGGATCGAGATTGACGACGTCGGTGTTGCCGAGATTCTCGGCATGGTTGGAGTCGGGATTGCGCCAGAAGCTCGACGTCGCGCCGGGCAGCCCGCCAGCCGCGCCCCAGGTGCTGAAGCGTGTACGATCGCGATTGCGCGCGGTCACCACGGAGTTGGGCGAGAAGAGCTGGAATTCGAGCTCGGTCGCCAGGCCGCCGCGAAATTTACCTGCACCGCCGCTATCCGGCACCAGCCCGTAGCTGTGGAAGCGGATCGGCACTTCCGCTTCGTTGATCTCTACCGGCGTGTTCTTGAGGAAGGAGGAATTGGCGCCTGAACCGTCGGCGCCGTCGCCGAAGGATGAGCCGCCGGCGCCGCCGGTCATCGGATTGATCGAGGCCATGATGCGGCGCCCGGTCTTCGCATCGATCGTCTTCACGTTCATGATGCCGGCACTCGAGCCGGGCCCCGCGGGCATCGCCTGCGGCATCGCGGCCTGGAATGCGCCGATGATCACGCTCTGCAATCGGCCGCAGGTGAGGCTGCGCATGCCGACGGCGGCGGGGAATTTCGGATTGAGCACCGAGCCTTCGGGAATGATGCAGCGCGCCGGCCGCGTGATGCCGCCATTCAGCGGGATCGTCGGATCGATCGTGTAGAGCGAGTAGGTATAGCCGACCATCAGCAGGATGTGCCGCTCGGCGCCACCTGTCGGCACGTTGAGCGAAGAATGGAGCTGCGGGTCGGAGCCGCTGAAATCGAGGACACATTCTTCGCCTTCGATCTTCAACGTCAGTGCGAGGCGGACCGGCACGCCGCCCGGGCCGTCCTCATCGAGGTAGTCGACGAAGCGATACTCGCCGTCGGGTATGCCGTCGATCACCGCGCGTGCGCGGCGCTCTCCGAGATCGAGAAGATCTTTCACGCCCTGGCGAAACACGTCGACGCCGAAGCGGCGGATCATCTCGTGCACCTTGCGCTCGCCGGTCGCGACCGAGGCGAGCTGGGCCTTGAAGTCGCCCCAGTTCTGCTCCGGCATGCGCACGTTGGTGAGCATCACGTCGAGCAGCGTCTTGTTGAGCTTGCCTTCATCGTAGATCTTGCTCGGCGGGATGCGGATGCCTTCCTGATGCACTTCCGTGAGCTGGCGCGAGAGAGAGGCCGGCACCGCGCCGCCGACATCGGTGTTGTGGATATGGCCAACGGCGAAGGCCACGATCTCGTCGCCCCAGAAGATCGGCTTCCAGATGTGCAGATCTGGCGAATGCGTGCAGACATAGCCCGAATACGGGTCGTTGGTGATGCACACGTCGCCCGGCTTGTAGTCCTGGATCATGCGGATCGCATTGCCGTAATCGAGGCCGATGAACCAGGTCGCGCCGAGATCGCGCGGGCTGGCGAAGGTCATGCCGTCGGGCGTGGTGAGACCCGAGGTGAAATCCTCGGTCTCCTTGACGAAGGTCGAATGCGCGGTGCGAAACAGCGTGAACGCCATCGCCTCGGCAGCGGCCTGGGCGTGATTGGCGAGGACTTGCAGCGTGACGGGGTCGATCGACATGGGTTCAGCTCTGGCGCTTGAGATGGAGGTTGCCATAGGCATCGACGGTGCCGGCATAGCCCTCGGTCACGACGCTCGTCGTGTCGTCCTGGTAGATCACGCAAGGCCCGCTGAAGCTCTGGCCATGGCCGAGATCGCTGCGGCGATAGAGCGGCACACGCCGGCGCTTGCCGTCGAGCAGGACGTCGATCTGCGCTTGCGGCGTCGGCGTCCCGCTGCGCTTCGCCTGCTGCGGCAGTTTGGGCTTGGCGTTCTGACCCACCGCGATCAGGCGCAACGCGACGATGTCGACGGTGGCGGCCTCGTCGGCATGGCCGTAGATGCGATCGTGTTCGTGATGGAACGACGCCGCGATGCGCGCGATATCGCCGGACTTGATCCATTCCAGTTCGAGCGGCGTCTCGATCTCGAAGCTTTGGCCGTGATAGCGCAGATCGGCGGAGGCGAGCAGCGTGGTGGCGCCCGCATGCCCCTGCCGGTCGCGCAGCCAGGCGACCGCCTCCCGCGCCAGCGCGTCGAAGCCCTCGCGCAACTGGCCGAGCGTGTCCGCTTGCAGCGGCGCGTAGAGCGTCTTGATGAAATCGTTCTTGACGTCCGCGACCAACCCGCCCAGTGCCGAGAGCACCCCGGGCGTGGTGGGGATCAGCACGCCTTGCATGCCGAGTTCGCGCGCCAGCAGACACGCGGTCATCGGGCCGCCGCCGCCGAAGGCGAGCAGATCGAATTCGCGCAGATCGACGCCCTGATGCGCGGCGAGCTTGCTCACTTCGCGATACATGCCCGACACCGCGACCTGGATGACGGCCTCGGCGGCGGACTCGATGCTGCGGCCGAGCGCCTTGGCGATCGGGCCGAGCGCGGCTTCGGCGCAGGCGCGATCGACCTTCACCGCGCTGTAGCCGAGATCGCCATGTCCCATGAAGCCGCAGACGACGAAGGCGTCGGTGAGCGTCGCGCGTTCACCGCCGCGGCCATAGCAGGCGGGGCCCGGCGTCGAGCCGGCGCTCTCCGGCCCGACCGTGAGCGCGCCGAACGGATCGACCTTGGCGATCGATCCGCCGCCCGCGCCGATCGAGGTCACGGACACCGTCGGGATGTAGATCGGGAATTCGCCGACCATCTCGCCGGAACGGTAGCTCGGCGCACCGTCGATGATCACGGAAACATCGGCCGAGGTGCCGCCGACATCGAGCGCGAGCACGCGCGGCGTATCGGCGTGACGCGCCACGAAGGCGGCGCCCATCGCACCCGCGGCCGTGCCCGAGAGCAGAATCTGGATGCATTGCGTCTTGCCGAGTTCGGCGGTCATCACGCCGCCATTCGATTTGGTGGTCAGCGGTTCGGCGATAACGCCGGCCCGCTTGAGCGACGCTTGCAGGGACGTGATGTAGGACGCCACGCGCGGTTGGACATAGCCATGCACCACCGCCGTCGAGGTGCGCTCGAATTCGCGGATGATCGGCCAGATGTCGGACGAGCAGAATACCGGCAGGCCGGGCGCCCATTCGCCGACCAGCCGCTTCGCTTCCGCCTCGTGCGCGTCGTTGCGATAGCCGTGCAGGAAGGAGATCACGATGCCCTCGGCGCCCAGTTGGCGCGCGCGGGTCAGGCCTGCGCGCAGCGAGCCATGGTCGAGCGGCGTGGCGACGCTGCCGTCGGCCAGCATGCGCTCGCGGATGCCGATCACGCGCTCGCGCGTCACCAGCGGCACCGGCCGATGCGAGAGCAGGTGATAGGGATCGGGCATCTTCAGTCGCGCGAGTTCGAGCACGTCGACGAATTTTTCCGTCGTGAACAGGGCGAGCGTCACGCCCTTGCGCTGAATCACCGCGTTGATGCCGACGGTGGTGCCGTGGGTGAAGTAGTCGATCGCGTCGGGTGCAATGGCGAAGCGCTGGGCGAGCGCATCGATTCCCTGCATCACCTCGCGGCCGGGCTCGGCCGGCGTCGATAGAACCTTGAGGGTATGCACCGCCCCGGAGTCCTCATCGAGGGCGCAGAAATCAGCAAAGGTGCCACCGATGTCGACACCAACACGAAACGCCATTTCTCTAGATCCCCTCGCCACGCAAGTCCGCTTTCACCATTGTGACACGCTAGGGAAGGCTCGATGCTGGGTCAATCACGGGGGATGAGATTCATGAAAGTTGCAATCGTGACGGGCGGTGCGCGCGGCATCGGGCGGGGCTGCGCTCACGCCCTGGCCGAAAAGGGCTTCGACATCGCGCTGGTCGACCTGCTGCGCCCCGAAATGGAGCGCACCGCTGGCGAGATTCGCGCCATGGGACGGCTCGTGTCCATCCATGAGGCCGATGTCGCGCATTTCGCGCGCGCGGCCGAGATCGTCGCGGACGTGCACCGCGCCTGGGGCCGCATCGATTTCCTGCTCAACAACGCGGGCAAGTCGATGCCCAAGCCGATGCTCGAGATCACCGAGGACGAGTTCGATCGCACCCTCGCGATCAATCTCAAGAGCTGCTTCAACTACATCCATGCCGTCGCGCCGATCATGAAACACCAGGGCGCCGGCCGCATCGTCAGCATGTCATCGCTCAATGCCTATACGGGCGGCGTCACCAGCGCGGTGTCGAAATTCGCCTATGCCGCCGCGAAGGCCGGCATTCTCGGCATGACTCGCGCCCTGGCCAAGGAACTCGGACCGGAGATCGCGGTCAACGCGATCTGCCCGGGCGTGATCAAGACCGAGCTCGGCAACAGCCTTACCCAAGCGCGCGAGCCGGAGCTGATCAAAGGCATCGCGCTGAATCGGTTGGGGTCGCCGCAGGATGTCGGGCAACTCGTCGCCTTTCTGGCCACGGTCGAGCCGAATTTCATGACCGGCCAGGATTTCAAGATCGATGGGTTTCAGTGGGTGATCTGACGTGAGAGAAGCCGGCGTGGCGAAGAGCGGCGTCCCGCACTGGGTCGCGCCGCTCGCCATCACCATGATCATGCAGACCATGGCGGCGTTCCTGATGCGCGTGCTGCCGGTGATCGCGCCCGAACTGACGGCGGCGGCGGGCGTGGCGCCGGAGAAGATCGGCATTCTCGCCGGCATCGTCGCGGGCGGCACGATGTGGTTCCTGGTCGGCGGCAGCCTGCTGCTGGCGTTCTTCGGGCCGGTGCGGCTGCTGCAGCTCGGCGCCTTGATCGGCGCCGCGGGGACGATCGCCGTGATCACCGCGAATTGGTGGATCCTGCTCGTCGCCTCGTTCTTCATCGGTGTTGGCTATGGTCCGTCGCCACCCGCGGGCAGCGAGATCCTGACGCGCGCCGCGCCCAAGGGGCGGCGCTCCCTGATCATGTCGATCAAGCAATCCGGCGTGCCGCTCGGCGGCGCGCTCGCGGGGCTGATCCTGCCGCCGATCGCGGCGCATGCGGGTTGGCGGGCCTCGCTGCTCGTCGCGGCCATGCTCGCGTTGATCGCGGCGCTGTGCGTGCAGCCCTGGCGCTCCACGCTTGATCAGACACGCGACACGACGCGTCCGCCGAGCTTCGGCAATCTCTTCTCGCCCGCCAATCTGAAGGCGCCCTTCGTGGTGCTCTGGAACATCCCGGGCATGCTGCCGGTGACCTTCGCGGGGTTCTGCTTCGCCTGCGTGCAAGGCTGTCTGCTCACGTTCTTCGTGACGCAGATGACGACCGAGATCGGGTTCTCGCTCGCCGTCGCCGGCGCCGCCTTCTCGGCGATGCAGTTCTCCGGCACCTTCGCGCGCGTCGTTATGGGTTGGCTCGCGGACAAGCTCGGCGGCCCACGCGCGCTGATGCTGCTGGCGGTCGGCTCCTCGGCGATGATCTTCGTGGTCTCGCGCATCGGCGTGCAATGGCCGATCTGGCTGATCACCGTGGTCGGCCTCGTCGTCGGCACGACCTCGACGAGCTGGAACGGCGTCTATCTCGCCGAAGTCGCGCGCCTCGCGCCGCCGGGCCGCGTCGGCGACGCAACAGCGGGCTCGACCTTCTTCACCTTCAGCGGCTATCTGCTGGCGCCGATCATCTTCGCGCTGGCGCTTCCCTATGTCGGCAATTACGGCGCCTGTTTCGTAGTCCTGTCGGCGATCGCCTTGCTTGCGGTCCCGGCGCTGTGGCGCTTCGCGCGGCGGCCGGTCGCCTGATCGGCTGCCGATCGCTTCGTGGCGCGAGGATCGCGACGGTTCCGACGCGAGGGCGCAGCATCGACGCGACGTGGGAACTTTCCATCAAGCCGAACTCACAGCAACCCGGCGCCGACACCGAGGCCGGCGCCGAACGCGACATGCGAGGCGAGGGATTGAAGACAGGCGAGCCGTGGCTCCGTCGTGTTGCGGCCGAGCACGCCCGACCCCATCGCCGGCATGAAGAAGAACCACGGCACGGCCAACCTGGCGGCGCCGAAAAGCAAGCCATTGACCAGCGAAGGCTCGATGCCGAACACGTCGCGCATCAACGGCACGTAGACGAAGCCATAGGCAATGCCGACGAGATAGTGACCGGTCCATCCGATCGCGAGCTCGTTGGCTTCGGTCGGCGCCGCAGCGATCGAGGTGTGAAATAGCTTGCCGCGAAAGGCGTTGACGAACCAGCGGCCGACCAGCGCCCAATTCGCAGCGGGTAGGCCGGTCGCGGCGCGCAGGACGCTTTGCCAGACATCGAGACAGATCGTCGCCATCAGGCCCGACGCGATCATTGCAAGCATGCACTGCGTTCCAAAGCGTGAGTTTGGAACGTAGCCCAGACTGATCCTCTCGTGTCTGTCAAATTGGCGACGTGCCCGGGGTATGCGGGAATCCAGCGGGAATCGGGGACGGGGAATCCGGGCTCCGTCCTTATAGGCACACGTGCTCTCCACCCCGCTCGCCTGCTTCGCAGGCA
>Ga0163144_10007486_pt1 | contig 23947 bp, 12 predicted proteins | sample OliLak19BULKMAT1_FD_123175 | JGI IMG/M metagenome (GOLD analysis project Ga0163144, IMG submission 123175) | Freshwater microbial mat bacterial communities from Lake Vanda, McMurdo Dry Valleys, Antarctica - Oligotrophic Lake LV.19.BULKMAT1 | ecosystem: Environmental > Aquatic > Freshwater >...
CTGGACAGATATCACCTTTGGCCTGACTGAAGGCTGGTGGCGCTTCTCCGATAGCGATCTGCGCACTGATTACCCGCTGCTTGAGCGCACCAGATGGATCGAATTGCTGACATCGGTTGGATTGTGTGATGCGGCAACAATTCCAGCGCCAGCCGAGGCGGATATTGCTGGACAGGCGATTATGCTGGCCCGTGCGCCATTGGCAACCGGCGTACTAGCAACCGCAGACAACTGGCTCATCCTGGCCGATGGTGGCGGCATTGGCCAGCAACTCAGCGATCTGCTTGGGCAGCGTGGTATTACCGCAACCCTGATCGCTTCCGGCGATTCGGCAGTAGTAGCAGCGAACTATCAGCGAATTATTGATCTGCGTGGCCTGGATGCGCCGCTTCCGAATGCGACATTGAGCGCATCCGAGCTACAGGATGCTGTCGCCAGAACCACTGGCGCAACACTCAGCCTGGTTCAGAAATTGGTTGCAACTGGCGCGGCGGGCGAACTATGGATCGTGACACGTGGCGCGCAGGCTGTTGGCAATCTGCCCGCTGTACCAAGCCAGGCACCACTATGGGGCCTTGGGCGCGTGATTGCGTTAGAACACCCTGAGTTGTGGGGCGGCCTGATCGATCTGGACTCTGCTGGCACCCTAGCCGATGATGCAGCTGCGCTACTTGCGGAGCTGTTGCATAGCGATGGCGAGGACCAGATAGCACTGCGCGATCACCAGCGATTGGTGGCGCGGCTGGCCCGCCGTGGCCTACCGGTCGCACGAGCAACACAATGGCAACCAGATGCGAGCTACCTGATCACCGGCGGCTTGGGCGGGCTGGGCCTGAAGCTGGCCCATTGGATGGCCGAATCCGGTGCACGAACCATCGTGCTGACCAGCCGACGCGGCCTGCCTGCACGCGAGCAATGGGATAGGCTTGCGCCAGCGAGCCGCGAGACCGATCAGGTTGCGGCTATCCGTGCGATTGAGGCGCTTGGTGCTAGGGTACAGATCGTCGCCGCTGATGTCTCCGACAGGACAGCGATGCAGGCACTGTTTGATCGCTTTGGTCGCGATCTGCCGCCGCTGCGCGGTATTGTCCATGCTGCAACAGCACTGAGCAATTGGAGCATTGCCACCCTGCCGCAGGAAGCGCTGCACGATATGCTGGCCCCGAAAGTTGCTGGCACATGGCTGCTACACGAACTGAGCCGCGAACTGCCGCTTGACTTCTTCGTACTCTTTTCTTCAACCACAGCGCTATGGGGTTCGCGTGAATTGGCCCATTATGCTGCCGCCAATCAGTTCCTGGATGCGCTGGCCCACTATCGGCGGGCGCAGGGTTTGCCGGCGCTCAGCATCAATTGGGGCACCTGGGACGAGATGCGCGTCGCATCGGATGCCGAGCGCCGTACCGTCGCCAGTTTCGGACTCAGCCCGCTGCCATCCGATCAGGCGCTCGAACTATTCGGCAGCCTGCTTACCAGCGCAGATACGGCACAGATTGCCATTGCTGCCGTCGATTGGAGCCTGCTCAAACCAGCCTATGAGACGCGCCGCCAGCGCCCATTCCTGGAACTGATGGCGACCCGCTCGGTAACTCGCCAGGTAGGTGCCACGGTAGAGCAACCAGCACTTCTGGGTCAGATCGATGGCCTACCCGTTGGGGAGCGCCGCGATAGGATTGTGGCATTCTTACGCGGCGAAGTCGCACGGGCGCTTGGCATTAAATCGGCTCAGTCGATCGACACAGGCACTGGCCTGTTCGAGATGGGCATGGATTCGCTGATGTCTGTCGAACTGAAGGCACGAATTGAGACAGCGGTTGGGAAGAGTTTACCATCAACACTCACATTCAACTATCCAACAATTGATGCGTTGACGGGATTTCTGGATGGAAGCGTGCTGCCGGTTGCAGCGCAAGCAGTTCCAGTGCAGGTGGTGCAGGCAAGAGCTAGCAGCCCGGTTATTGGTGATGACATGTCTGAGGATGATCTCGCTGTCCTTCTTGCAGCGAAGCTGGCCCGCAGGCGGTAGCACTCTGCTCAACGAAAGCAATAATGGCAATACCCTGGCTGCGACAACATCGTATAAGAGATAGGCAAGGCTCATATGCAAGAATCCCCACAACTCAATGACCGCCGCGCACTATTGCAACAAGCTATGCAAGCGCTCGATGAGATGCAGGCCAGGCTTGATGCGGTTGAACAGGCCAAGACTGAGCCTATCGCTATTGTTGGCATGAGTTGCCGCTTTCCCGGCGATGCCAATAGCCCGGAAGCATACTGGAATCTGCTGTGCAATGGTGTTGATGCGATCAGCGAGTGCCCACCCGAACGGCTCACATTCGGCGCATCGCTCGAATCAATCCAGGAACCCTCCAGCGACAAACCGATCTGGTATGGCGGCTTCCTGAAAAATATTGATCAGTTCGACCCCCAGTTCTTCGGCATCTCACCGCGCGAGGCTGTAACCATGGATCCGCAGCAACGCCTGGCGCTTGAAGTGAGTTGGGAGGCGCTTGAGCGTGCTGGGATTGCTCCCGAAAGCCTGATGGGCAGCCTGACTGGCGTGTTCCTTGGCGTCAGTGCCCACGATTACAGTGAGATCGTGCGCGCTGGCAGCGCAAACAACCTTGATGGCTATGCAGCCACTGGTGGTTCGCTGAATGTCGCCGCCGGGCGAATTGCCTTTACGCTTGGGCTACAGGGGCCTTGTATGGCGCTCGACACAGCCTGTTCATCATCGTTGGTTGCGGTACACCTAGCCTGCCAGAGCCTACGCAGCCGCGAATCCAACCTCGCGCTCGCCGGCGGTGTCAATGCCGTTCTGCTCACCGATGGCTTCGTGGCCTTCAATACCTGGGGCATGATGGCCAGTGATGGCCGTTGCAAAACCTTTGATGCTGCTGCCGATGGCTTCGTGCGCTCTGAGGGCTGTGGCATGATTGTGCTGAAGCGGCTCTCCGATGCAATGGCCGATGGCGATACCGTGCTGGCGGTGATCCGTGGCTCGGCAGTCAACCAGGATGGGCGCAGCAGTGGGCTGACGGTTCCAAATGGCCCGGCCCAGCAAGCGATGATGCGACAGGCGCTGGCCAGTGCTGGCATTGAACCTGCTGCCGTTCAGTATGTTGAAGCCCACGGTACTGGCACAGCTATCGGCGATCCAATCGAGGTTGAGGCGCTTGGCGCTGTGCTAGGCCAGGGGCGCACCGCCGATCAGCCACTCGTTCTGGCCTCGGTCAAGACGAATATTGGGCACCTTGAATCGGCATCCGGCATCGCTGGCATGATCAAAGTCGTCCTGGCGATGCTCCATGGTGCCATCCCGCCACACCTGCATCTACGCGAGCGTAGCCCGAAGATCCCCTGGCCGGATTTCCCGATCATCATTCCAAGCGAGATGCATCCATGGCCAGGGGTCGATGGGCAGCGTATTGCTGGGGTGACTGGCTTTGGCTTCAGTGGCACGAATGCCCACGTCCTGCTTGAATCCGCGCCTGTGATCGAGCATTCCACGCCAACCATACCCGCCATTGCAACACCAGGATTGCTGGTTCTTTCGGCCAAGAGTGAACCAGCGCTGCGTGCGCTAGCTGGCCGATTCCACAATCATCTGACTGCGCAACCCGATCTATCGCTTGCGGATATCTGCGCGACTGCCGCAACTGGCCGTTCACATTTCGTCAACCGTATGGCCGTTACCGCCGATACAACTGCGCAGCTCAGTGAGCGCCTGGCCACATTTGCGGACGGGCAGACACCAGTTGGCCTTGTGCAGGGCCGTGCCGCACGCCCACGGGTGGCATTTCTGTTCACCGGCCAGGGCGCACAATACCCTGGCATGGCTCGTACCCTCTACCAAGCACAACCAGCCTTTCGCGCCGCACTCGACCATTGTGCCGCGCTGTTACAACCACAATTGGATCGGCCACTGCTCGATCTGCTGTTCGACGCCGCCGATCCCAATGATCGGGCGCACCCGTTACATCAGACTGCCTACACCCAACCGGCGCTGTTTGCCATCGAATATGCCCTGGCGGAACTCTGGCGCTCGTGGGGCATCACGCCACAGGCGGTACTTGGTCATTCGGTTGGCGAATATGTCGCCGCTGTGCTGGCTGGTGTGTTCTCGCTCGAAGATGGATTGCGCCTGATTGTCGCTCGTGGTCGGCTGATGCAGGCGCTTCCGGCTGGCGGCGCGATGGCAGCGATCTTCGCATCAGTAGAAGCAGTTCGCGCCGCAGTCGTACCGCATACTGCTGTACTGGATGTGGCCGCGATCAATGGCCCCGAGCATACCGTGATCGCTGGCGCAGCCGATGCCATCGCCATTGTCAGTGCCCAGTTTGCAGAAGCTGGCGTGCGTGTGCAGCCGCTGACCGTCTCGCACGCCTTCCATTCACCATTGATGGAGCCGATGCTTGCAGCCTTTGCGACCGTGGCCGCCAGTATTCGCTATAGTGTGCCGCGCCTGCGCCTGATCTCCAATGTCTCTGGTGGGTTCGCCGATGAAAGCGTGGCCAGCGCCGATTACTGGGTGCGCCATGTGCGGGCAGCGGTGCAGTTTGCCGCTGGAATGGCGGCGCTTCAGGCGGAGGGCTACGATACATTCATCGAGATTGGCCCACATCCCGTGCTGCTTGGCATGGGCCAGGGCTGCCTGCCAGCAGGAAACGCAACCTGGCTTGCATCATTGCGCCGCAATCGTGATGATCAGCAACAGATTCTCACAAGCCTCGGTGAGCTGTATACACACGGGGCACGCATCAATTGGGCAGCAGTCGCGCATGGCCAGCACGAACGTCTGTCATTGCCAACATACCCATTCCAGCGCCAGCGCTACTGGGCCGATCCACCACGGCGGCGGAAAAGCACTGTCGCTGGTGTTCACCCACTGCTTGGTCGGCGCTCACGTTCGCCGTTGATCCGTGAGACACTCTATGAGGCACAGATCAGCGCCGATGAGCCAGCATGGCTCGCCGATCATCGGGTGTATGATCGGATCATCTTTCCCGGTAGCGCCTATCTCGAACTGGCGCTTGCCGCTGGCGGTAACACAACTATCGTTGAGTCGCTGCTGATCCGCGAAGCGCTGATGCTGCCAGAGGCGGGTGAAATCGCCCTGCAAACGATTGTATCGCCCGAGGAAAACGGCACCAGGCAGATACACATCCTCAGTGTCGAACAGGCAACTGATGGCGAGCCAGGCTGGAAATCGCACGCAAGTGGCAGTGTTCGTACAGCACCAGCTGCCTTGCCAGCGGCTCCGGTTGATATCGAGGCCCTTGCCACAGGTTTTGATCAGATGATCGATACTGAAAGCTACTATCAGCAGTTGCAGAGTATCGGCCTGACCTATGGCCCGGCCTTCCGTGGCCTTATACGACTGATGCACCGTTCTGGCGCTGCACTCGGGTTGGCTCGGCTCCCAGGCACGGCTAATGATGGTGCGCGCTACCAGATCCACCCGGCCCTGCTCGACTCGTGTTTCCATGTGATTGGCGCGGCTGTCGCAACCACCCTTGGCGATCAGAATGGCGATGTGTTTGTTCCAATTGCCGCAGAACAGCTCTGTTTATACCAACCTGGGCTGAGTGCCGTCTGGTGTGAGGCGACGGTGCTTGGCGAGGTTCAGGCCAATGCAACGACGGTTTCGGTGGGGTTGCGGCTGTATAACGAGGCTGGTGCAATAGTCGCAACCATCGAGCGGCTTGATCTCAAACGTGCGCCACGTACTGCCTGGGGCAGCACTGCCCAATCCGCACATCATGACATGCTCTATTCGCTGGCCTGGCGGCCACTTCAGCGCCCAGATGCTGTTGCTGCTGCCGGAACCTGGCTCATCCTGGCCGATACAACTGGCGTCGGCGCGAGCCTAGCCCAGCGTCTGGAGGCTGCCGGTGCTACCTGCACGCTGGCCGTGCCTGGATCGATCACCAGCGAGCAAAAACCTGGCCTATGGCAGATCGATGCGACCGACCCCAACGCCTATGCTACCCTGCTTGATCGGCTACCAGCACTCGATGGCATTGCCTATCTATGCGGGCTGGATGCGCCAGATCGCCCATCTACGTTGGACGAATTGCAGGATGGGCAAGCTCACGTTCTGCGCGGGGCCCTGCACCTGGCCCAGGCGCTCGCCACACGCGAGGAACTGAACGCACGGCTCTTATTGATCACCCGTGGCGCGCAATCGATCGATGGCGAGCCAACCTCACCATTACAGGCTGCACTCTGGGGCATGGGGCGGGTGATTGCCAGTGAGCAGCCACGCCTGAACTGTACCTGTATCGATTTCGACCTTGGTACTCGCACAGTCGATGAAGACCTGGCCGCCGAACTCCTGGCGCTGCCTAGCGAGAACCAGATCGCCCTACGCGCTGGACGGCGCTTCGTGGCGCGCCTAACCAACTACACTGCGCCATCTGCACTACCTGATGGTCAGCCATACCAACTCGATCTACACGGGCGTGGCTCGCTTGAGAATCTGGCCTTTACAGCACTCAAGCGGCGTACACTACAGGCTGGCGAGTTGGAAATCGAGGTACGGGCGACAGGTCTGAACTTCCGCGACGTGCTGAATGTGCTTGGCATGTACCCAGGAGATCCAGGCCCGCCAGGACTCGAATGCGCCGGGATCGTCAGCGCTGTTGGTGCTGGAGTGCATAGCTTGCAACCGGGTGATCGGGTGGTTGGTATCGCACCACTGGCATTCAATAGCTATGTAATTACCCGTGACGATATGGTGGTGAAGGTTCCCGAGAAGCTGACCTTTGCCGAGGCAGCGACGCTGCCAATCGCCTATCTGACCGCCCATTTTGGCCTGCACCACCTGGCGCAACTCAAGCCCGGCGAGCGTGTGCTGATCCATGCCGCAGCCGGTGGAGTGGGCATGGCGGCAGTCTGGCTTGCCCAGCAGGCTGGGGCTGAGGTGTTTGCAACCGTTGGTAGTGCCGAAAAGCGCCGCTTCATCGAGTCACTTGGCGTTCGCCATATCTATAGCTCACGCACGCTCGATTTCGCCGACCAGATTCTGGCCGATACGGCTGGCGCTGGCGTGGATATTGTGCTGAATGCCCTGGCCGATGAGTTTATCGACCGCAGCTTTGCTGTGCTAGCGCCCCAAGGCCGGTTTCTTGAGATCGGCAAACGCGGCATCTGGTCGCACGAACAGGTTGCGATGCTGCGCCCGGCGGCCAGCTACTACCCATATGATCTCTCGGACTTTCTGCAAGGCGCACCCGATCAGATCCATCAGGCCCTTCAGACTGTCGTTGACGCAATTGCAACAGACGATCTGCAGACACTGCCATTTCAGGCCTTCCCAATCGAGCAGATCAGCGATGCCTTCCGCTTCATGGCCCAGGCCCACCATATTGGTAAGGTTGTGATCAGCCACAACAGCCAGGCCATGCGTCCACAACTTATACGGGAGGATGGCTGTTATCTGATCACCGGTGGGCTCGGTGGGCTGGGCTTGCAAGTTGCCCGCTGGCTAGTGGCACAGGGCGCACGACATCTTGCACTGGTTGGCCGGCGTACGCCATCGCCAGAGGCTGGTAGCGCCATCGATCAACTGCGCCAAGACGGTGCGGATGTGCTTGTGCTCCAAGGCGATATTGCCAGTGCTAGCGATGTGAGCGAGATCCTGGCCGCGATTGCGCTGACTGGGCTGCCGCTACACGGCGTCATCCATGCTGCCGGTGTGCTCGACGATGGCATGTTGGCGCAGCAAAGCTGGGAGCGCTTCACGCCCGTTCTGGCACCGAAGGTGAATGGCGCATGGCTGTTACATCAGGCCACTCGCACGCTGCCACTCGATTTCTTCGTGCTGTTCTCATCGGCCTCGGCATTGCTTGGATCGGCTGGGCAGGCCAACTACGCATCTGCCAATACCTTCCTGGATGCGCTGGCGCAGCGCCGCCATGCCGAAGGGCTACCAGCTCTGAGCATCAACTGGGGTGCCTGGGCCGAGGTTGGCATGGCGGCAAATCTGGATGAGCGTGAACAACGCCGCCTGAGCAGCCGTGGCATGCGTTCAATCAGCCCTGCTGTGGGAACGCAGGCGCTTGGTGCATTGCTTCGTGCTGGTGCTACCCAGGTTGCGCTGCTGCCGATCGATTGGCCGACACTCCTCGCGCAGCTCCCAGCTGATCAGCCACCGCCGCCACTATTTGCAGAACTTGCGGCGCAACAGGCATCGCGCCATCGCAGCGATGCGCCCGCGATTATCAATCTGCGCGAACAGCTTGAGGCCGCTGCGCCACACGAGCAGGAGCCGCTGATTATTGGCTACCTGCAACAGGCGGTGATGCAGGTGCTGGCACTGCCAGAAGTTCCCACTCCATCGCAGCCAATCGGCGATCTGGGTATGGATTCGCTGATGGCCGTTGAGTTGAAGAACCGCGTCGAGCGCGATGTTGGTGTGAGCCTGTCGGTAACGACTTACCTGGAGGGTCTACCAATTCTGGAGCTTGCCGCTCAGATCGCAGGCTACTCTACAAGCACATCGAAGCGCGATGTGACACCGGCAGTGAGTATCGAGCAGCGCACACCCGACCAACTGCTGGCGCAGATCGACCAACTCTCTGATGATGAAGTCGCTGCACTGTTGAATTCATTACAGGCTGAGCAAGAGATCATCGAGTAAGATACACGGGTAATGATTATTGTCACCGGGCATGTCGCCGGGACACAAAGGGGTTCTACGTGGGAGCCATCACCATATGAGACACTGGGTAGCGCGCATAACCGTACTGCTTGTGCTTGCAGGGGCAACTATCGGCCTCGGCGTTGCCATCGGTGCGGGGCCATTCTGCATCGCTGAGCGCTACTGCCTGTTTCTGCCAGTGCTGCGGCAAACTGATGTATCGCCAAACCCAACATCGACAACACCAATGGCAACCCTTCCGCCAGGCAGCACCGCTACAATACCAATTGGCCCAACGATTATGCCCGTATCGAAGCTTGGCGGGGTAGCGATTATTGGCGACAGCACCCAGGATGAATACCAGGCCGATAATCCGCGTGGTGCCGAGTATAATGCCACAACATTCAACTGGGTGGAACTGCTGGTACGCTATCGGAATATCGATGCTGGGCCATGGGGCACACATGCTGAACCACGCCGAAGTGGCTATGAGTACAACTGGGCGCGTAGTGGTGCTACAACCGATGATATGATTGCAACTGGCCAGCATACTGGTGTAGCCGAGCAGGTGCGTCAGGGCAAGATCTCAAACGTTCTGATCCAGATTGCCATCAACGATTTCTACTATAGTGGCATTCTGGTGAAAATATATGATGGCACCATTTCGCCAGCCGAGCAGCAGACCTGGATCGATGGCCGGGTAGCAAATATACGGCAGGCCATTCGCACCGTGAAGTCTGCTGGTAATGCCCGTGTGCTTCTGGCTGCGACACAGGATTATGTTACGCACAATATTGTTCCTGAGATGCTTATCAATGCTCCTGATCCAGTTGGAAGGCAACGAATCGTTGATGCACATGCACAGCTCAACCAGCGCCTGATGCAGATCGCTGTGGAGGAGGGTGCAACCTTCTTCGATTTTAATGCGGCATTCAAGAACAAGCTCAACCAGCTTGTAACGCCAAATAACGTTCTCGTCATCGGTGGCGAGCAGATCGATCTGAACACACGCGGAAATGAGCCGCACCACGGGCTGCTCGATGATGCATATGTGCATCCCGGAACGGTTCTGGCGGCAGTAATGGCGAATACATATATCGAGGAGCTGAATGCCGTGTATGGAACAACCATGCCGCTCTTTAGCGATGACGAAATTCTTCGCATCGCGGGAATCCGAACAACACCATAACCAATAGATAAGGAATACCGATGACAAGCTCTGCCGAACAAATCAAGCGCAATGAGCAGCGTGTACTGCTGAAGCAGATGCTGCGCGATAAGGCTCGTGCAACGGTAGCTGAACATCCATTGAGCTATGGGCAGCGGGCACTATGGTTTATTCAGCAGACTGTGCCGGACAGCCCGGTCTATGGAATTACGTTTGCGGTTCGCATTCATGCGCGTATCGATAGCGCCGCATTTGAGCGTGCGCTCCAGACACTGATCGAGCGCCATGCTGCACTACGCACCAGTTTCGCCGTAACTGATGCTGGCCTCGTTCAGCGGGTGCATGGCTATACCGATCCATGCTTCGAGCAGCTCGATGCGACTGGATGGGACGAGGAGACACTGCTGAACGAGGTGACGAGTGCATCCATGCAGCCGTTTGATCTAGAGAACAGCTCGCTCCTGCGCGTCGTGCTCTTCTCGGTGCATGCCAACGATCATGTGCTGTTGCTGGCAATGCACCATATCATCACAGATGGCTGGTCTGTCGGCGTGCTGATGAACGAACTGCGCGCCCTCTACGATAGTGAGTCTGGTGGCGTGGTAGCAGCCCTACCACCAGTGCGCACCCAGTCGAGCGATCATGTCCACTGGCAGGAACAGTTACTTACCTCGCCGGATGGCCAGCGCCTGCGCACCTACTGGCATCAGCAACTTAATGGCGAACTCCCACTCCTCAATCTGCCAATTGATCGTCCACGCACATCCAACCAGTCATTCCAGGGCACCACATTCACACTCGATCTTGGCCCAAATCTGACGCAGCAATTGCGCCAATTGGCCCAGGCTGAGCGTACCACCATGTTTGTCGTCTTGCTGGCTGGCTATCAGGCATTGCTCCATCGCTATAGTGGCCAGGAGGATATCATTGTTGGGACGCCGGTAGTTGGCCGAAACCACAGCGATTTTCAGGCCACCGTCGGCTACTTTATCAACACTGTTGCACTACGTACCAAAATGATGGGCCAGATGAGCTTCCACGATCTGCTGGCCTCGGTGCGACAGACGGTGCATGATGCGATTAGCCATCAGGATTATCCATTCGCGCTGCTTGTCGAAGAACTGCGGCCTCCACGGACAACAGGCCGTTCGGCGATCATCGAAACCATGCTCAATCTGCGCAAGGCACAGCGCCTTGGTATCGGTTCCGAAGCGGCATCTGTCACTGGATCTGCCGATCAGAACAATAAACTGCCAATGGAAGGCTACCCAATCGAACAGGATACCACCCAGTTCGATCTTGTACTCGATGTGCTTGACTCAGATCACACGATCCACATTCTGTTCCGCTATAGCACCGATATTTTCACCGAGCCGACGATTGCCCGGCTAGCTACCCATATGCACGCACTGCTGACAGGTGCAGTAGCGGCTCCAGCAACGCCAATTGGTGTACTGCCGCTGCTTGGCGTAGAAGAGCGCCGCATGGTGCTGGAGACGTGGAACGCCACTGTGCGAAGCTACCCAGCCGATCTATGCATCCATGATATGTTTGCAGCGCAGGCAGCACGAACACCAACGCAGATCGCAGCGACGTTCGATGATCAATCGTTGAGCTACGCCGAACTCGATCAGCGTTCAAATCAGCTTGCCCATCACCTGCGCGGACTTGGCGTTAGCTCTAATATGCTGGTTGGAATCTATCTTGAGCGCTCGCTCGATATGCTGGTTGCGCTATTCGGCGTGCTGAAGGCGGGCGGCGCATACCTGCCACTCGATCCATCCTTCCCACGCGAACGGCTCAGCTATATGCTGGCTGACTCGTCCGCACCAGTGCTGATCACACAGGCATCGCTGGCCGATAGCGCACCAACCAGTTCTGCACAGCATGTGTTGATCGATGCTGATCAAGAGGCACTCGCCAGCTACCCATCCGATCCACCAGTGAGCGACGTCACACCCGAACACCTGGCCTATGTGATCTATACATCTGGATCAACAGGCCGACCAAAGGGTGTTCAACTTCCACATCGCGCAGTAGTGAACTTCCTCGACACAATGCGTGAGCATCCTGGCTTGGCAACCGATGATGTGCTATTGGCGGTGACAACGCTCTCGTTTGATATTGCTGTGCTTGAGATCTTCCTGCCGCTCACCATTGGTGCGCGCATCGTGTTGGTAAGCCGCGAGACGGCCAGCGATGGCATTGAACTCGCCAGCGCCCTCAACGCAAGCGGCGCATCCGTGTTGCAGGGCACACCAGCAACATGGCAGTTGCTTCTGAGCGCGAATTGGCAGCCCGTTCGGCAGATGCGTGCGCTGTGCGGCGGTGAGCCGCTCCCGCCCGATCTCGCCAGTACACTACTTGAGCTTGGCATTGAACTATGGAATATGTATGGCCCAACCGAGACGACCGTGTGGTCAACAATCCAGCCTGTGCTAGCGGTCGATGGACCAGTGCCAATCGGGCGACCTATTGGTAACACCCAGGTGTATGTGCTCAACCCACAGCTTCAGCCCCAGCCGGCTGGAGTGGCCGGTGAACTGTTTATTGGCGGTGATGGTGTAGCACGCGGGTATCTCAATCGGGCAGAATTGACTGCGGAACGCTTTATTGCCGATCCATTCCGAACCGATTTAGCAGGGCGCATGTATCGAACCGGCGATCTGGCGCGCTTCCGGCCAGATGGCATCCTGGAGGTGCTTGGCCGCACCGATCATCAGGTCAAGATTCGCGGTTTCCGAATTGAGCTTGGTGAGATCGAGGCGGTGCTGACTGAACATCCCTCAATCAGCACCGCGGTGGTGATCGACCGTGCGGCTCCAGCGGGTGGGCGGCGGCTGGTCGCCTATCTCACATCTGCCAGTGCGAACGCACCTGGATCAAGCGAGTTGCGGCGGCATCTGCGCGGGCGTTTGCCGGAATATATGCTGCCAGCACTGTTTGTCGTGCTGCCTGCCATCCCACGCACACCCAATGGGAAGGTTGATCGCGCCGCCCTGCCTGCGCCCGAACGATCGGGCGAGGAGCGCAGTATTACGCCACCAACAACCGAGATGGAGCGTGCGCTGGTGGCGATCTGGGGTGAACTGCTTGGCACCACACGCATTGGAATTCACGATAATTTCTTTGATCTGGGCGGCCACTCGCTTCTGGCTGTCGAGGCTATGGCAAAAGCCGAAAAGCAGACTGGTGTGAAACTCAATCCAGCTATGCTCCGCAACCAGGCGCTCGATCAGCTTGCGGTAGTCTATCAGCAGCAGCAGGAACAATTGATCACCCAGCCTGTGGCAGAGGCAGCCGATGGCCTTGGCCATCGGCTGCGTGGAATGGTTCGTCGAGTGGTCGGGCGGCAATCATAGCATACAGCTATTGGCACCCGGAATCCGCAGGCTTCAGCCTGCGGGGCATGGTGCGTATGCGATACGCCCCAACATCCATAGCTAGAGGAGTACCAGATGTCGAGCGCGCCAGCAGCAGAGATGATCGAGCCATTCTTCATGGGATCGGCAGATCATCAGATCTTTGCCTGTTATCATATGCCAGCTGAGCCTGCCCGCGATTGTGGTGTGGTGATCTGCTACCCAGCCTGGCAGGAGTATATCCGCTCACACCGAGCCTGCCTGCAACTAGCACAGCGCCTGGCGCGGGCGGGCTTCCCCGTGCTGCGCGCCGATTATCTTGGCACAGGCGATTCAGCTGGGGATAGCGCAGCCGTGACGCTGGACGACTGGCGAGCCAATCTGCGTGCGGCGATCAGTGAACTCCGCGACCGCTCGGGCGTCGGCTCGATCTGCCTGGTTGGCCTGCGCCTTGGTGCCAGCCTTGCTGCCGAGATCGCCGCAAGTAGCCGTGAGATCACCTCACTGGTGTTGTGGGATCCGGCAGTGAATGGCAAACAGTATCTTGAGGAAACCGCCATCGAGCATCAGGAAGCGATCATGCGCTTCTTGGCGCGGCCAAAAGATGCGCTGAAACATGCAACTGAGCAGCGCCCAAGTGAATTACTTGGCTTCGCAATCGGGGCGCAAATGTTTGATCAGATTATGGCGATCAATATGTTGGCGGCACGGCGCAGCCCAGCAGCCGATATCCTGGTCGTTGAGAGCCATACGGATGAGCCAGCCAAGGAACTAACCAACGTTCTGCTTGGGTATGGTGCTCGGGCGCGCCATCAGCATGTGGAATGCTTCAAGCTATGGACCGAATCGGTTGATAAGGGGCTGGTGCCGCTGCCGGTTCTTAATGCAATTGTGGACTGGCTGAGTGAGGTACACCAATGATGAAACCAATGACTGAGCCAGTGCTCACATCTGTCATCGAGGAAGTGTTTGTCTGCGGCGATGGCCACCAGCTTATAGGAATCCTGAGCTACCCGGCAACCCGTCCTGATGACGATCTCCCGACCGTGATTATGTTAAATGCCGGCTTATTACACCGAGTCGGCCCGAACCGTGTGTATGTCACAATTGCACGGGCGTTGGCAGCACGCGGATTTCCAGTACTGCGGCTCGATCTTGCCGGTATTGGCGAGAGCTCGCCACATGCCGAAACCATGCCGATGCTCGATAGTGTACTGGCCGATGTGCGGATCGCAATGGCAGCGCTTGCTGAGCAGCGTGGCGCACAGCGCTTCTTGTTACTCGGCCACTGCTCGGGCGGAATCGCCTCACTTGTGGTGGCAGAGCGCGAACCACAGATCGTTGGAGCAGTGATGATCAACCCCGAGGGTGTCAATCAGGAATGGGATACCTTCGATAAGCAGCGCAAGGTTGCAACCTATTATGCCAACTTCTATGGCCGCAATGCACTCGCAAATAGTGATCGGCTGCGGCGCTTCCTGACGGGCCGGGCTGATTATCGGACGATCATTGGGAATCTATTCAAGCATCTGATCTGGAATCGGATTGCGGCATTTCTGTTTCGCACACGCAAGGCCATCGATAGCCGTACAAGTGTTGGAACAGGCGCAAACACAGAGCGCGAGCAGGCCCGTGCGATGCTGAAAGCTGTTGGTGAGCGCGGAACATCACTCCTGTTCATTTTCACAGAAGGCAGCACTGGCTATGATTATGTGCGCATGATCGCCGGCGATGAGATTGATCGGCTGTGCGCCAATGGCGTGGCGCGTGTCGAAATATTGCAGAACGCCGACCATATCTTCAATTTGCTCAGTAGCCAGCAGCGCTTAGTCGAGGTGATTGGGGCATGGGTAACTGGCGTGATACCAACGCTGAGTCAACATCAATGAGCATGGCTGCTTCAATCTGGTTAGCACCATCGATGGCCCCGCCGCTGCAGCTTGGTGAAACACACATCTGGCGTGCGGATCTGGATCTGCTGGCAGCACAGGGCGATCTTGGGGATGCACTAGGCAACGATGAGCAGGAGCGGGCGGCACGGTTTGTGTTCGCTCGTGACCGCGGACGCTTTGTTGCGGCACGCGGCTTGCTACGATTACTGTTGGCCGGTTACACCAACAGTAGCCCAGCTATGCTGCGGTTTGGGTATGGGCCACACGGCAAACCGTTTCTCCAGGATGTGGCAATCGAATTTAATGTTTCGCATTCGCATCAACGTGTACTGATCGCCGTGCGTTATGCAGGACAAATTGGCATCGATATCGAGCGTGTTCGCACCAATATCGACTATGCACCGATCGCTGCGGATCTGTTCTCGGAGCGCGAATATGCCGAATTGTGTACACTGCCAGAAGCGCATCGCCGCGCTGCCTTTTTTGCCTGTTGGGTTCGCAAGGAAGCCTTTGTCAAGGCATGTGGTCTAGGGTTGGCTCTGCCACTCAAACAATTTGATGTAAGCCTGCGGCCTGGCGAGCCTGCTGCGTTGTTGCGAATTGCTAACGATCAGCCAGACCGCTGGTCGTTGTACGCAATCGATACTGATACAGAATATACTACTGCTGTTGTCATTGAGGGGAATACGACCGAGTTGCGTCTATTTGATGCGATTATATGAATCTAACGTATTTGTAACTTTGTGCGAACAATCTGTCACTTGAAGCTAGAGTATAGCCTGATATAGTGCTAGCAAGCATTATCAAACAAGCATCATCAAACAAGGTTACGAGTCGTAGAATGTTCCAATGTTGAGAATCAACACCATTCCGGTGTAGAGCGGTTGCGCAGCGTAGCGCTCTTCCGGTAGCAGTGAGTACATGTTACAACATAATGCGCCAAGAACACACTCGATTCATACTGATATGACTCTGCAGCTTGTTTCGGTGCTTGTATGCACTTGCAACCGGTATGATCAGGTAGCGCTCACCATCGAAAGCGTTCTCCAAAACGATTATGCCACCTTTGAGCTGCTGATTATTGATCAGAGTTCTGATGATAGAACCGAGCAGGTCGTTGCTATGTACCAGCACGACAAACGGCTTCGTTACATTCGCACACCCACCCGAGGCCTTGGGCTTGCACGTTCACTCGGAATCGGCCTTGCTGATGGGGAAATCGTGCTGATGACAGATGACGACTGTGTAGTAGCAGGCAACTGGATCAGTGAAATGGTGGCGGCCCACACCTCCTACCCGCAGGCTGTGGCCGTTTTCTGTGATGTGCTACCTGCACCACACGATAAGACGCAGGGCTTCATACCAAGCACGACCATTGCTCATGATCTACTGATGGCTAATCTGTATGATTGGTGCCGCGCTGGGACAGCACAAGCAGTGCTTGGCGCTGGTATGAGCGTCCGCCGTTCGATGATCGAGCAACTGGGCGGATTCGATACTCGCCTTGGCGCTGGCACACCACTCCAATGTGCCGAGGATACCGATATTGCTGTGCGAGCACTGCTGCATGGCTATTCTGTCTACCGAACAAAGCGCGTTAATGTGATCCACTACGGCTTCCGGAATTTTACCGAAACGCGCGCATTGATGCGCGGGTACATGTTTGGCATCGCAGCCATGTATGGCAAACTACTGCGCTGCGGGCATCTGCAGCTCATTCCAGTGATGCTGTATGAGATCCTACGAACACTCATTGTGCCAATGCTGCAAAGCCTCGGCAAGTTCCAGGTTCCGCCAATCCTGGGCCGGGCTGTTGCACTCATGCGGGGCTTTCAGGCAGCATGGAAGATTGATCTGGATCGCTCACACGAGGTTTTTGAGCCATTAGATAGTCCTGTGATCGAACCAAACCCCGCGCCAAGCACAGAATCTGGCCTTTCACACACAAAACTCGGCATTATCTCTCCACAGAACGTAAGTGCCTGGTTTCATGTGCTAGTCTTGATGTTATTACTGTGCCTCGGCTGCCTGAGTTGGATGGCATTATTCGCGCTTGGCGCTGAATAGCCTACTTATACAGCATGTATTCCTCAGAACAGATAGCCATCGTGTGGTTCAAGCCGTGGCGGCAGATCGGTTTCACCCACTAATGCCCGCAAATCGCGCTCGATCTCGCGGCAATATGCTGCAAGTGGCACATCGGTGATCTGGTTCTCGAATGGATTCTCGTTCACTGCTCCAGTGCGCTCAATCGTGGTGAACAGAAACGCGATGATGCCCGTCAACGGGATAACCATCCAAGCCACTCCATCGGCAGTGAGCGTCTTGATCAGGAAAAATGGCAGCAGGATCACGAAAACCCGCACAAACAGCCGCGTGAAATAATCGTACTGACGCGGGATGGGAATGGCCTTGATCCGTTCACACACCGCCTGCTGCGTGGAGAGCGCGGCGAGCTGCCCTTCGATCTGGAAGCTATCGAAGCCCTGCAGTATGCCGTTGGCCATCCCATCATAGATCCGCTGACCCTGGCGCTTCATGAGATAGAGTGGCTTGTTGGGCTGCATACGCATGGCCACACTATCCGCATCTGGCAGCATCTGTTCGACTTCAGGCCACTCCTGCTGCCCGCGCAGCTGCAATCGAAGGGCATTGGCCCAGGCGATCTGCCGGTAGATAAGCTCGCGCTTGAATGCCTCGGCGATCTCCTCGTTGTACTGCGGCATGTGACGGTGCGAGTCTGTAAATGTCACCACCAGCCGACCAAAGATGCGGCTGGCTGCACTGATCGCAGCCCACGTCTGGGCGGCTTCACCCCAACGGGCAAATGAGGTATTGGCACGGAAGGCTAAAAAGATCGAGAGTGCCGTGCCAAGCAAGCCAAGCGGTGCAAACGAAAGCGCAACAAAACTCCAGCCAAGCATTGTTGCCATAAGATACACCAGCACGGCAACAACCAGCGCAATCGTCACATCCTGCCAGACATACGCAGCAACTTTGCGTGGATCAAAATTGCGCTTGATGATCATCGACCCAACGTCTCAATTATTAATTGCGCCGTCTCGCTCCCACTGAAATTCTGCTGGCCAGTGATTAAATTCCCATCGCGAATAGCAAAACCCTTCCACAGCCCGGCCTGGATGTAGTTCGCACCCAGTTTCTTGACCTCATCCTCAATTCGCCAGGGCATCACATGCCTGTCACGCGGCATCCAACCGTTATCCCACATGGCCTGATCGGCAAAATCCTCCTCGATATTCGCAAACCCTGTGACGGTTCTGCCCTTGACGAGTGGCTCGCCATTCGAAAGCCTGGCATAGCGCAGAATTGCTACTCCATGGCAGAGTGCGGCTGTCACCTTGCCGGCCTCATAGAATTCCACAAACTTGTGATGCAGGTTTGTGGCCTGCTCGAATGTGAACATTGGCCCCTGGCCACCAGCGACGACGATTGCAGCATAACGATCAAGTGTGATCGCATCGACTGAGGCGGTGTTCTCGATCAGCTGAACAAATGCTGGATCGTGCTTATAACCACGGCTGATCACATCTTCTGCCTGCCATTGGCTCACATCCTCCGGGTCGCTCATTGCATCAGATGGCAAACACGTCCCGCCATTGGGGCTGAAGATCTCGACTTCATAGCCAACCTCGGTGAAATGGAAGTAGGGATGGGTGAGTTCGGCCCACCAGAAACCAACGGGAGTGCCGAGTGTTGTTGAAACACCAGGGTTGGAGATCACGATGGCAATGCGCTTGGGGTTGTTCGGGTTGACGGGATTCAGATCTTTGTGGCTCATGCTGGTAGTCCTTGTGCTGCATACAATAACTGATACCAGCTGATAATAGGAGGCGCATCATATAGCAATCATATCTATGGGCTTATTATCATCTTATTTTCGCGCCATTCTGGAGTATCGCAGCTATATGCCATCGCAAGAGCCTGCTCTAGCGTCATATTCTGGCCACACGCCCACGCGGCAGTATGCAGATCATCATTCAGATGTTCCGCAAGTACTGCGATTGCGCGAACGAAGGCTTTGCGATCCGGGGGCCACATTGCCGCACCCATCCTGGTAAAGTAGGCCGCGACGAAGCCCAGGATCGGAGCCACACACTCCCAGTCTGTGGTATCGGTTGCCAGCATGAGCCGCAGCTGTGCGAACCCTGCAATACACTCGACGATACCTCGGCAGTTGCCCCAGGCGCGAAACAGCTCCACGCTCTCACGGAAGCCTGAACCAGCGCCGACTGTATCGCCCTTGGCGAGTGCCAGTGCCGCATTGTTATGCAGCGTGCGGGCCACATCTGCTCTGGTGGCAAGTTGCCGGAAGAGGCCCAACGCCTCCTGATAGGAGTTGGCCGCAGCAGCAAGATCGCCACGATAACGAGCAACTTCACCAAGATTATTGAGTGCCTGTGCCATGCCCCAGATGCTGCTTGTATCGGTGCGATGGATGGCGAGGCAACGCCGATAATACATCTCGGCCTTGTCTGGATCATCACATCCAAGTGCTACATCGCCAAGATGCAGCAGACATGTCGCTACTCCCTGCCGATGGCCGAGTGCCTCGAAATGCGGCAGACTCTCTTCTAGCAGATCCAACGCCGCCGAATAATCGCCCTGATTGACTGCCACAGTGCCTGCCATGAACGGGGCCAGCGCCTGGCTAAACAGATCGTCACTTGCACGCAATAATGGCAGGCTTGCATCAAGCCGCGAACGTGCAGTATCCAGTTCGCCCTGGTAGAGTGCCATCGAACCAGAGCCAAACAGGGCAATACCACGCACCCAACTCGTGTCATTGGCGTTCGTCTGGGCGAGCGCACGCTCAAAGACGGTCCGACCCTCAGCGACTGCGCTGTGCAGATACCAGAACCAGTACAGCCGATAGGCCAAACGCAGCCAGGGGACATCCTCGCGAGTTGCTGTTTTGGCCCACTGCAGTGCCATGCGGAAATTATCGTGCTCTGCCGCGAGCCGATGCAACCAAGAAACCTGATGCGGGCCGGTGAGTTGCGACTCGCCCAATTCGGCAAGTTGCAGATACCATGCCTGATGGCGATGAGATAGTTCATCCACTTCCTGAGCAGCCCGCAGTTGCTCCAGCCCATACTCGCGTATGCTTTCCAGTAGATCATAGCGACGCCCAGCACTTGTATCGCGCACAACAATCAGCGATTTATCGACCAATTGAGCCAGCAGTGGCAACACATCAGCAGTTTCCAATCCATCCCCCGCACAGATCGCCTCGGCTGCTTCGAGTTCCCATCCGCCGGAAAAGACCACCAGGCGTCGGAAGATCCGCCGCTCCTGTTCATTGAGCAGATCATAGCTCCAATCGATTGCGGCACGCAGAGTTTGCTGGCGGGTAAGCGCAGTACGGCTGCCGCTCCTCAACAGACGAAAGCGGTCGTCAAGGCGCACAGCAATCTGGTCAAGTGTGAGGGTCGGCACACGCGAGGCAGCCAACTCGATGGCAAGTGGCAGGCCATCAAGACGCACACCGATCTGCACAAGCGCTGGTATATCCTGTTCCCGCAGGGTAAACTGCGCCTGAGCCGCCATCGCCCGATCAACAAAAAGCTGGAATGCCTCATACCGCAGAACCTCAGCGAGTGTGGGTGTGGGCTGATGTGGATTGGGAAGCGAGAGCGCCGGAATCAGCCATGTCATCTCAGCACCGACATGCAACGGCTCGCGGCTCGTGGCCAGAATGCGAAGGCCAATACAGTGACGAAGGAGCATTTCGGCCAGGTGCGCACAGGCATCGATCACATGCTCACAATTATCGAAGAGCAGCAACAGCCGCCGATTCGCCAAGTAGCTAAGGAGCTGATCTGCAATAGGAATCCCCTGCGTCTCGCGTAGACCGAGTGCGGAAGCAGTTGTTATGACGAGCAGTTCTGGATTGGTAAGGGCGGCAAACTCAACTAACCAGACGCCATCTGCATAGGATTCTAGCTCGCCACGAGCGACCTCCACGGCCAGGCGTGTCTTTCCGCTCCCACCAGCACCAGCAATCGTCAGTAATCGCGTTTTGGTGAGAAGCTGCCGAACCTCGGCAACCTCACGAGCGCGACCAACAAAGCGTATGAAATCATTTGGCAGATTATGGCGTGGCGCAAATAAGGCAATACGAGGCGAAATCGGCAGCGTTGTTGCTGCGAACTGGCCAGTCAACAACTCTCGATACAATTCCTGGCTCAGTGGATCGGGTTCAAGTTGCAGTTCATTGCGTATGGCACGGGTGAGCTGTTCATACTGGCGAAGCGCCTGCTGGCGTGTACCAACGGTAGCATACAGGCGCATTAATGCACGATGCAGCTCTTCATCGGTTGGGTCGTTTGCGAGTGCTTGCTGGATTGCTGTGATCACCCGCTCCGCAGCAGGCCGATCTTTCACCCACTCGCCAAGCGCCAATACCAGGGCGCGGAACGACTGATGCAGCATAGCGCGGTGTGTATCCAGCCAGGCATCGTATGGATCATTTGGCAGCAGATCGCCCTGGTAGAGATCCAGAGCAACCAGGCCGGTATCGGCATCCTTGTTCTGAAGTACAGCGCGCACGGCTTTTCCAAATGCGATGGCATCAACCCACACCAGATCCGGGTCTCCCAAACACAGAATCTGGTCGCGCAGCGTAAGTATGTGTGCAGCAGACTCACTGGGAATTGCCAGCGTGCGACGTGCAATCGAGAGTGCCTGATTCAGGCTATTAACCGCTGCCCGTTGCTCTTGCTCTGGCCAGAGGATCGCCAAAATCTGTTCGCGATGAAGCTGGTAGTTTGGGGCCAAAGCCAGCAGCTTGATCATCTGCCGTGCGGCACGCAACCGTAGCTCTGTTGCGATATTCAGACGATCACCAATGCTGATCTGGAAGCCACCCAGCAACTGAATCTGCAGCAATCGGCCGATACCATCCTGGGTCATCGTGATCTCGTATTCATCCCCTCCTATTATTATACTGTATTGGAATTATATTCGCCGTTAGAGATTGCGTGAGGAGAGTGGAGTCTGTTCGTCGGTTGGCAGAAAGGCCAGTACCAACGGGAAGTCGAATTGGAAGTAGCCAACCGAAATGACCAATGGGCGTAGCCGAACGTGGTTTGCCCCTGGTTGTGGCCTGGAAAGTGCAACATCAACTGTCACCGCCGGGCTTTGCAGAAGCGCACTTGGATCATTATCGAAACCCGCATCAATCTGTACCGTCCGCCAATGTTGTTCGAAGGTTGGCAGTTGCATCAGTCGATCCACCAACTCGGTATACCATAGCTCACGTTCGCACAGCAGATTGGCCACCTTGAAGGCATAGATCGTCTGGCGGGCCATACGCTCCCAGGAATCGTGAAAGCCGATCAGATTGGGCTGGAGCGGCAGCGCTGGATCAAACAACAGGTGCAGTACATTGCGCTGCTCGGGTTGAATGGCGGCCAATTGCTCGGGGGTGATCGCAAACGATTCGAGCATATATGCGTTCTGGTAGTGGACACGCCAATCGCGGTTGATCACCATCGCCGGGATATTGAGCTGCTGGGCCACGCTGATCACCACTGGCAGCAATTCAGCAAGGCGCTCGCCTGTCATATATGGCGAGATCGGTGCGGCATGGGCGGCAAGCAGCAACCGGTTGCGCTCAGCAAGCGTGCAATCCAAATAGTCGGCAATCTCCATCACAATTTCACGGCGTGGAGGGCGCGTAATCCGACCCTGGCGCATCTGTTTGTAGCTGCTATAGATCATATCTTCTAGTTCGGTGCGATGCCAACTGCGCGGGCCCCATTGGTTATGTTGCCAGCGCTCTATTGCTATGCCACGCGCCCGCTCACTACGCCGACGCTCAAGCAACTCCTCTACCGTCGCAACAAAATCACGACATTCCGGATCAACTCGCTCAAGCCATCCCTGCTTCTGATATGTTGTTGGCTCAGGCATTACTTACCTTTTATCCATCAATCAATTTATCCATCAATCAATGCGCAATGCGGGCTGTAGAGCCGCAAAATCTTGCAGCTCTACAGCCCGCATCATGATAGCATGTGAGGGTGATTTAGGCGCGTGCTGCTCGCTTGATCAACTTCGCAATCGCCTGTGGCCGTGCAATCAGCGAGGCATGGCTTGTGTCGAGTTCGATCACCTCAGCACCACTGCGTTGCGCCATCCAGCGCTCACCATCTGGCTGAATCACCCGATCCTGTGTCGAAACCTGATACCACGAGCGCACCTGACGCCATGCTGGGATGCCAGAGAGCGGTTCGCCAAAGGCGGCAACTGCGATTGGGCGTTGGGTTGCGGCCAACACCGCCGCACGCTCTGGGTCGATATCCTGCACGAAGGCTTGCCCAAAGTTGGCCCGATCCAGATACACCAGCGTCTGCGGGTTCTCGAATGGGCCATCTGGGCGCAGAAACTGGCCAGCTAATGCCGGGCCATACTGCTGACCAAACTGATTGTTCAGCCCGAGCAGGCTCTCACCCTGATCGAGTGCAAACGCTGCCAGATAGACAAGGCCGGTCACATTTGGCAGATCGGTTGCAGCACCTGTGATCACTGCCCCACCATAGGAATGGCCAACCAACAATTTTGGCCCTGGGACATCGCTGATAAACTTCCTCGCTGCAGCAATATCGCCACTAAGCAAGCCAAGGCCCACTGCTGGAGCCAACACTGTATAGCCATGATCTTGAAGTGAATTAATGATCTTGCCCAGCCGCTCCCATCGGCCCAGGCCCCATGAAAAAGAATGATCGTCGGCATTACGTTCTCTGGATGATCGGACATGCGTTCCCTGCTTTCTGTACTGTTTGCCTGTGTGATCCCTGTTCCAAATACCGTCATCGATCCAAGCGCTGCAAGCGTTGTTCCCGCCCCTTGAAGCATA
>Ga0163144_10007489_pt1 | contig 23942 bp, 27 predicted proteins | sample OliLak19BULKMAT1_FD_123175 | JGI IMG/M metagenome (GOLD analysis project Ga0163144, IMG submission 123175) | Freshwater microbial mat bacterial communities from Lake Vanda, McMurdo Dry Valleys, Antarctica - Oligotrophic Lake LV.19.BULKMAT1 | ecosystem: Environmental > Aquatic > Freshwater >...
CACAGCGCGGCGGCAGGTCCAGCGCGTCGAAATTGCGCTGTGCGCTGCGCCTGTCGCACTGCGTGCACAGCAGTTCGCGCAAGCGGCCATGGATCTCGATCACATCGCCGCTGCCGGCCTCCACGTGCAAGCCGTCGACATTCTGTGTGATCACACAGATCTCGCACTGCCGCTCGAGGCCGGCGATGATCGCATGGGCGGCATTCGGTTGCGCGCCCCGACAGGCGCGCTCGATTTCGAACAGGTATTTCCAGGTCAACGCGGGATCACGTTCGAAAGTGCCGCCGGACAGGATCTCTTCGATCGGCAGGCCTTCCTCGATTGTCATGTCATTGTAGAGCCCGCCGATGCCGCGATAGGTGGGCAGGCCTGATTCAGCCGAGATGCCGGCGCCGGTAATGAAGGCCACACGTCGCGCGCTCGCGAGCAACTTTCCAACTTCGCGCGCAAGCGCCGGATCGGGCACCAGTGGCCGGTCCCGGTGATCAGTCGGCACGGCGGAAGTCGCGCTCCCGGCTGGCAACCGCCGCGCGCACGAGCGCCCGCGGCAGGTAACGCGCCGCCAGCGCGATCAGGCGGTTGATCCGGCCCGGAATGTATACCGGCAGGCCGCGGTCGACGGCGCGCAGGCCCTGGGCGACCACCTCCCCGGCGGTCATCCACAACACTCGCGGCAGACGTGATACGTGCGGCCGCATGCCATTGACGTCATGGAACTCGGTGTAGGTGAAACCCGGGCACAGGGCGCAGACCGTGACGCCGTCGGGCGCGAGTTCGGCGTGCAGGCACTCGGAAAAGCGGATCAGCCAGGCCTTGGCCGGGCCATACAGGGTGTGGCCGGCGCTGCCCGGCATGAGGCCTGCCAGTGACGCGACATTGATAATGTTGCCGCGCCGGTGCGCCCGCATGTCCGGGATCACGAGATAACAGAGTTCGGCCACGGTTTCGATCATCACCTGCTGAAAGTCCGCGTGTACCTGCCAGGGCCGCCCACCGTAGCTGCCCGGAACGCCATAGCCTGCATTGTTGACGAGCACCTCGACGCTGAGGCCCCGCGCCGTAATTGCGTTGAAGAGTTCAGCCGCCGCGCCCGGGCGCGCGAGATCCGCGGGCAGCACGGTGCAGGTGATGCCCTGTCGGGCGCTGAGTTCGGCGGCGAGTTCATGCAGGCGCTGCGCGCGGCGGGCGGTGAGGATCAGGTCGCAGCCACGTTGCGCGTAGGCACGGGCGAACGCGGCACCCAGGCCGGCGGACGCGCCCGAGATGAGCACTTGCGGCCGCGTGGTGCTCACGCCGGGGACGGGGTCGCCACCCGCAAAGGGCGTTCAGCGTCTTCTGGCGCAGTGTCGTCCAACGCATTGAAGGCCTCGTGCGTGAAGCGAAAAACCTGACCGGAAAGCGCTTCGAGCAGCTCGGTATGCCGAAGGCGATCGAGTACCGGCCCCTTGATGTCGGCAAAGTGGAGGCGGATGCCGCGGGCAGCCAGCGTCTGGTTGAGCTCGATAAGCCGATCGAGCGCGGTCATGTCAATGGAACTGACAGAGGACATCACGAGCAGCACGTCGCGCGTCGCCGGCTGGACCAGCAACGCACGCTGCAGTTCCGCTTCGACCGCTGGCACATTGCCGAAGAAGAGGTTTTCGTCGACCCGCATCGCGAGCAGCCGCGGTAATGTTGCCACCGCCACGCGGTTGACGTTGCGAAACTGTTCGGTGCCCGGCACACGGCCGATGATCGCGATGTGCGGCCGACTCGCCCGCCAGAGGATCGACAGCAACGACAGCAGGATACCGAGCGCAATGCCAGTCTCGACGCCCGCGCCGAGCACACCCCCCGCGGTCAGCACGAACGCGAGGCCATCGGCACGGCCATAGCGCCAGGTGCGGCGCAAACCGGCGAGGTCGATGAGGCTGGAAACGGGCACGATGATCGTCGCCGCGAGTACACAGATTGGCAACTGCGTGAAAGCGCCGCTGAGCGTCGTCACCACGAGCAGCATCGCAGCCGCCGCTATCACCCCGGCCAGCGGCGACTGCGCGCCCGCCGCATGGTTGACGACCGTCCGCGACAAGCCGCCGGTCACCGGCAGGCCGCCGGCCACCGCCGCGGCAAGATTCGCCGCCCCGAGCCCGAGCAGCTCGCGGTTGGCATCGATACGCTCCTGGCGTTTCATCGCCAATGACTGCGCGACCGACACACTTTCGACGAAGCCAACCAGCGCAATCGCAGCCGCCGGCAGCAGCAGTGCGCGCAGGATGTCCAGGCTGGGCAGCGGCAGGGCCAGCGCGGGTAATCCGCCGGGAATTTCACCTACGACGGCAACCCCGTAGCGGCTGTCCAGCGCCAGCGCCTGCGTGACGAGGGTGGCCGCAATCACCACCAGCACAGGTGCGAGCTTGCTGCCGATGTCGGCCACCGTCTGGCTGCAGCCAAAGCGTTGCAACAGCGATGAGGCGTGACGCCGCGCGAGTATCAGCAGCACCAGTGCCGTACCGCCGAGGAGCAGCGCAGCGCGATTGATTTCGGTCAGATGGCTGGCCAGCGAAGCCGCCAGCTGCAACGCGCTGTGACCGCTGCCCGGCATGCCGGCCAGCGATTTGATCTGGCCGATGATGATGATCACCGCCGAACCCGTGGCGAAGCCGGCAATGACCGGATGGCTCAGGAGGTTCGCCACGACCCCGAGTCGCAGCACGCCCAGCATCAGCAGTATCACGCCGGACAGGCCGGCGAGCATCAGCGCCAGCGTGCCATATTCAGCGCTGCCGGCGGCGGCAAGTGGCGCGAGCGCCGAGGCGGTCATCAGTGACACCACCGCCACCGGCCCCACAGCCAGCGTGCGGGACGAACCGAACACCGCGTAAGCGAGAATCGGCAGCATGCTCGCGTAGAGCCCGGCCTGGGCTGGCAAGCCCGCCATCAGGGCGTAGGCGAGGCTTTGCGGCACGAGCATCACGACGACCACGAGACCGGCGATCAAGTCGTGACGCAGCGCCGCAGTGCCATACGTCTTGGCCCAGGGTGGCAGCAGGCGTGCGCGTGCAGGCGCGAGCATGATGAGGACGCCGGTTGGCGGGTCTTAAGCGCCGGTTGCCAGCCGGTAAAGCTTTGCGGCGCGTGCGCCCGAGCGGCAAAAACCTAGCACCGGTTTCGGCAAATCGGCGATGAGCGCGCTCATCCGGTCGACTTCCTGCGGGTTGATGTCGGTCGGGATCACTGGCAGATAGGCATACCGCAGCCCGGCCGCAAGCGCGGCGCGCTCGATGTCGGCGCTGCCCGGCTGTTCGGCACCGCCCTCCTGATCGGGGCGGTTGTTGATCACGCTCTTGAATCCGGCGGCGACCACCGCGGCCATCTGCGCGGGCAGCAGTTGCGGGCAGGTGGCGAAGTCGGCATTCAGGCTTTCGATCTGCAGATCCATCAGTGAGTCCCCTGTTGTGCACGTGGTGTGGCTTGCGTCAGCGCGCGGTTGATCAATTCATACGCCAGCATACCGACCAGCAGCGCCCCGACAAAGATGACGGCCTTCGGCAGGCCAGCGCCGAGCGCGACCAGTGCCGGACCAGGACAGAAGCCGGCCAGCCCCCAACCGGCGCCAAAGGCAACACTGCCGAATATCAGGCGAAGGTCGATGTCCTGCCGGGTCGGCAGTTGCATCGGTGCGCCGAGCAGCGAGCTTGCACGCTTGCCGGCCAGCGCAAATGCGCCGGTTGCGACGGCAATCGCGCCGCCCATCACGAGCGCGAGCGACGGATCCCAGTCGCCTGCGAGATCGAGAAACGCGATCACCTTGGCCGGATTGGCCATGCCGGCAATGATGAGACCGAGGCCGAAGATGAGACCACAGACGAATGACGCAAGATTGATCATGATCAGATCCTCAGACGGCGAGCAGATGGCGGATGACGAACACGGTGGCGAACCCTGCCGCCATGAAGGTGACGGTCGCAACGATTGAGCGCGGCGACAGGCGTGAGATACCGCACACACCGTGCCCGCTGGTGCAGCCGGCACCGAAGCGTGTACCGACACCCACCAGCAGGCCAGCGGCCACGAGCATCGGGTAGTCGGCATCGATCACGGCTTCCGGCAAGGTGGTGGCGAGACCATACAGCGTGGGCGCCACCAGCAGCCCCGCCACGAACAGCACGCGCCAGGCGATATCGCCGGCACGCGGTTGCAGCAGGCCACCGAGTACGCCGCTGATGCCGGCGATGCGCCCGTTCAGCAGCACGAACAGCGCGGCGGCGACCCCGATGAGCACACCTCCGCCTAGCGAGGTCCAGGGCGTGAAATGTTGCCAGTCGATAGTCATGGGATGCTTCCTCCGTTAGCGGCAGAACATCTGGTAGAGCTGCCCGAGCAGCAACTCCACGCGTTCGTCCGCGATGTGGTAATAGATGTTTTTGCCTTCGCGCCGCGTGCTGACCAGGCCCTCGGTGCGCAGGACACCCAATTGCTGGGAGAGCGTCGGTTGGCGAATGCCGAGCTGTTCCTCGAGTTCACTGACGCAGCGCTCGCCCTGCGTCAGCTGACACAACAGGAGCAGACGGTCTTCATTGGCGAGCATGCGCAACATGGCCGTCGCGTTGGCGGCGGCGCGGCGCACCTTTCGGATATCCAGCGTGGACGTATCGGGCACGGGTTTGGACCTTCTTGCCAAGCTTCAATGATCGAGATCACATTATATTTTTTAATATAATATAGTATTCTGAACTGAAATGGCAACCGAGGAACGCACGATGAATCCGATTGTGAAGCACTTCTTCGACAAGGCGACGTGGACGCTGACCTATGTCGTCTATGACGCGCCCGGGGGCGGCGCCGCGATTATCGACTCGGTGCTCGATTACGACCCGAAATCCGGCCGCACGAAGACCACCTCGGCCGACCAGGTCATCGCGTTCGTCAAGGCAGAAGGCCTCACCGTCGCCTGGATCCTCGAGACGCATGCGCACGCCGACCATCTGTCGGCGGCGAGGTATCTGCGCGAACACCTGGGCGGCAAGATCGGGATAGGCAATCGCATCACGGCGGTGCAGGGTGTCTTCAAGGGCGTGTTCAATCTCGAACCGGCTTTCGAGACTGACGGGCACCAGTTCGACCATCTTTTCGCAGACAGCGAGCGCTTCCAGATCGGCAAGCTGACTGGCGAGGTGCTATTCGTGCCTGGGCATACACCGGCCTGCGCGGCGTATGCCATCGGCGATGCCCTGTTCGTCGGCGACACCATGTTCATGCCAGACGTCGGCACCGCGCGCTGCGACTTTCCCGGGGGCGATGCCCGTACCCTGTACAAATCGATGCGAAAACTGCTCGACTACCCGGCCAGCACGCGCATTTTCGTCTGCCACGACTACCCGCCGGCCGGCCGCGACGTGCAGTGGGAAACGAGTGTCGCCGCGCAGCGCGAAGCGAACATTCACATGCACGATGGCGTGTCCGAAGAGGCTTTCGTCGCCATGCGCAGCGCGCGCGACGCGACGCTCGAGATGCCGATGCTGATTCTGCCTGCCATCCAGATCAATATCCGGGCGGGTGAATTGCCCCCGGCGGAAAACAACGGCGTGCGCTACCTTAAGATTCCGCTCAACGCTTTGTAAGCAGAAGCGATCACCGCCAGAGAACGAATTGAAGCCGGCCACGCTTGCAGCATTTGCTGATGGCAAACGGTTGGCGGCGTGTGCAATGCAGGCGCTGTCTGGCGTCCGGGAGCCGAGTCATGGATGACCAGTGGCGGCAGCTTGGATTACGCGATCCTGTTGGGCGCGCAGATGCCGCACCGTCCGGTGTACGGGTCGTGAGCCGCCGCGCCAGCATGGGCCTGCTGCTGTTCGTCGGTGGCAACCAGCGCACGCGGCTGGCGCAGGTCTCGCTGCCGGCATCGCCCGCCGGGTAGCGGGGAGACAGCCGGCCATACCCCTCTCCCGGCGGGCACGCCCGGACCTCAAGCGGCCGCGATAGCGCGCAGGAAGTAGATGTAATCGACGGCCGGCGCCGGATGGCCCTGGGCGGTGAGTGCCGCTGTACATTGGCCACGGTGATGCACGCCGTGCGTGAACACGTGCAACAGCGTGGGGCCGTAGGGCGTTGCGGCTGGCGTGCCGTCCATTGTCTGATACTGCAGCACGCCGCGAAGTGTGGCTGGGCCGAGCCCGGCGACGAAGGTCTGCCACTGCATCGCCTGGTCCCGCAGCGCGGCGGCGAGCAGCGCACGGTCGGTCTCGATTTCCTCAGCCAGATCCCGATACGGCGGAGCCTGCTCGTTGAAACGCGCATACCAGCTTCGCTCACCGACCAGCAGATGATTCAGGGTGCCATGCAGGCTCCTGAAAAAGAGTCCACAGTCGCGGCGGTAATCGGCGTCCGACAACGGGACCAGCGCCACCAGCAGCCGATCGAGTGCCCAGGCGTGGAAAGCAGCGAACGAACTGGCGACCGTCTTCATGTGGGCCGGGCCGCGCGCCCGGCGCCGAGGCGGGCCTCGAGGGCACCCAGCGCATGTTCGAGCGCAGTGCGTTCCGCGGCGCTCAGCGCGTCGAGCAGGCCGCGTTCGTAGTCGCGCGCAAGCGGCACGATCTCCGCATAGATCCGACGTCCGGCAGCGGTGAGGTTCAACATCGAGCAACGACGGTCCTCAGGCAGTGAACGACGCCGCACGTATCGCTTCTCGATGAGCCGCGCGACGGCGCGACTGACCGTGACTTTGTCCATATCGGTCTGCGCACAGACAAAATCAGCAGAGACGTCTTCGCTCTGCCCCAACACGGCAATCACCCGCCATTCGGGGATCGCGATGCCGAAGCGTTCGGCATACAGGCCGGACAATTCGCGGCTGACGCGATTCGCCAGCACCGACAGACGATAGGGCAGGAAATCGGCGAGTTCGAGGCTCGCCGCCAGAATCTCCTGCCTGGCGGTGGACTTCATCGATGAAACTGGCTATCCATGCCCTGCCAGCATTGCGCGTAGTCGGCCTGACGTTCGGCGCAGTTCAGCGCGAACTCAGACGGCTTGATCAGATAGCGCGACTCGAACATGAACGCGAGTGTCGCCGCGTAGCGCTCCGGCGTGAGATCAACGGTGCTTGCCTTGTGATGGGCAGTCGCATCCGGTCCATGCGGCACCATGCCGTTGTGCAGACTCGCACCGCCCGGCTCGAAGCCGCGCGCCTTCGCGTCGTAAGCACCGTAGATCAGGCCCATGAACTCGCTCATCACGTTGCGATGGAACCACGGCGGCCGGAAGGTGTGTTCAGCCACCATCCAGCGCGGCGGGAAAATCACGAAATCAAGGTTCGCTACGCCGGCGGTGTCGGAAGGGGACGTCAACACGGTAAAGATCGACGGATCGGGGTGGTCATAACTGACCGTGTTCATCGTGTTGAAGCGCAACAGGTCGTATTTGTACGGCACCGCCGTGCCTACCCACGCAACGACGTCGAGCGGCGAGTAAGGCAAATCACTACGCCATGACTGACCGCCCGCCCTGGTGATCAGTTCGAACGGGCCGGCGCGATCTTCATAGTGCGCGACGGGGGCGAGAAAATCGCGATCGTTGGCGTAGCCGTCCGAACCTACCGGCCCGCGCTCCGCGAGCCGCAGGCCGGCACCATAGTTTTCACAGACATAGCCGCGGCTCGGGCCGTCTGGCAAGCCGATCGTGCACTTCATGCCGCGCGGCAGGATCGCAATTTCGCCCGGCGCCACCGCGAGGCGCCCGCACTCGGTGTCCAGCCACAGGCGGCCCTGCTGCGGCACGAGCAGCATTTCGCCATCGTGATTGATGAAGTAGCGATCGGTCATCGGGCGATTCGCCAGATACACATGGATGCCGATACCCGCCTGCAGCACAGCGTCGCCGTTCGCGGCAAGCGTGACGAGACCGTCGACAAAATCGACCGGCGTTGCCGGCACCTGCCACGGACTCCAGCGCAGCGGATCCGGTGGGCCGACGGCGTTGCGCAGCGGCGCCGTCAACAGGCGCGGTTGCGCGTACGCCGACTGCGGCCCCTGACGTACCGACGGCCGGATGCGATAGAGCCAGGTCCGCCGATTGTCGCGCCTAGCCACGGTGAATGCCGTCGCGCTGAACTTTTCCGCATACAGGCCATAAGGCACGGCCTGTGGCGAGAACTGCCCTTGCGGCAGCGCACCCGCGAGCGCCTCACTGGCGTGTTCATTGTAAAACCCGGCGGAATACGCCAGCTCGTCGCCTGGCGTGGCTAGCGAATCCTGTTGCGGAAGCTTCCTGATAGTCACCGCGCTCACCCGGTTGCAATTGGCCTGTCAGCGAGTATCGTTTCATTTGTAACTATTAACAACGAGGCGCGTTTCGTGAAACTGGCGAGCCTGTCTGAAGGCGGTCGTGACGGCACCCTGGTCGTCGTCAGCCGCGATTTGAGCCGTGCGGTGCGGGTGCCCGCCATCGCCGCGACCCTGCAGGCGGCGCTCGACGACTGGGCCGCAATCGCGCCACGCCTCACCGTCTGCGCGGCGGCGCTCGACGCGGGCACTGCGGCAGACGCGTTCCCGTTTGACCCGGCCGCCTGCGCTGCGCCGTTGCCGCGCGCCTATCACTGGGTCGACGGCAGCGCCTACGTCAATCATGTCGAACTGGTACGCAAGGCGCGTGGCGCGGAAATGCCCGACAGTTTCTGGCACGAACCCCTGGTCTACCAGGGCGGTGCGGACGATCTCACCGGCCCACGCGCACCGATCGTGGCGGTCGACGAGGCACACGGCATCGATCTGGAAGCCGAAGTTGCGGTGATCACCGATGATGTCCCCATGGCCACCACGGCTGCTGACGCGGCCTCGCATGTAAAGCTGCTGATGCTGGTCAACGACGTCTCGCTGCGCAACCTCATTCCCGGCGAACTCGCCAAGGGCTTCGGCTTCTATCAGTCAAAGCCCGCCACGGCCTTCTCGCCTGTCGCGATCACGCCGGACGAACTCGGCAGCCACTGGCGGGACGGCAAGCTGCATCTGTCCTTGCGCACCGCCGTCAATGGCGCCTGGTTCGGAGCGCCCGAATGCGGCATCGACATGACCTTCAGTTTCCATGATCTGATTGCGCACGTGACGTTGACGCGCCGCCTTGGCGCCGGCGCCATCGTCGGTTCCGGCACGATTTCCAACTACGATCGCAGCCGGGGTTCCTGCTGTATTGCGGAGCGGCGCATGCTGGAAACCATGGCGGACGGCGCGCCGCATACGCCATTTCTGAAGTTCGGCGACACCGTGCGCATCGAGATGCTGGACGCAGATGGCAAGAGCCTGTTCGGCAGCATCGAACAGCGCGTCGAGCAACTGCGGCGCTGAGTACAGATGGAGCTGTACAGCTATTGGCGTTCGACCGCGGCCTGGCGCGTGCGGATAGCGCTCGCCCTGAAAGGCCTGACGCCCCGCCACCTGCCCGTTCACCTCGTGCGCCAGGGCGGCGAACAGCACGCCGCTGGCTATCGCGCCCGTAACCCGCTCGAACTCGTCCCGACGCTGATGGTCGACGGGCGCGCACTGACGCAGTCGGTAGCGATCGTGGAATGGCTGGAAGAGCAGTACCCGACACCCCCGCTGCTGCCGGCCAACGCCTGGGGCCGCGCACAGGCGCGCGAGATCGCGCTGCTCATTGCCTGCGATATCCATCCGCTCGACAACCTGCGTGTGCTGCAGTACCTGACGGCCACGCTCGGGATCACTGAGGAACAGAAGCTCGCGTGGTACGGGCACTGGGTCGCGACCGGATTGCGGGCGCTGGAAGCGATGCTGTGCGAAAACACCGCGCGCGGACGCTATTGCGTCGGCGAGCAGCCGACCCTCGCCGATCTGTGCCTGGTGCCTCAGCTCTACAGCGCGCGGCGGTTCAAGGTCGACCTGACGCCGTATCCCACGCTGGTGGCGATCGACGCTGCGTGTGTCGTACTTGAGCCTTTTCAGCGTGCCGCGCCCGACGCGCAACCGGATGCTGAATGAGATGACTGATCGTTACCCCCAGCTCGACATGGCCATCCGTCGCGCCCGCGCCGCCCGCCGCAGCTTCGAATGTCAGGCACCACCGGAGGGTGACGGCGAACGGGTGCCCGTCGCGATCGTCGGTGCGGGCCCGGTGGGGCTCGCCGCTGCCGCGGACCTCGCCCAGCACGGCATTCGCAGCATGGTGCTCGACAAGGCCAACGCGCTCAGTGATGGCTCACGTGCGATCTGCTGGGCCAAACGCAGCCTAGAGATCTGCGACCGCCTCGGCATTGCGTCACGGATGCTGGCGAAAGGCATTACGTGGAACATCGGGCGGGTGTTCCTCGGGGAAGACCCGGCACCGCTCTACAGTTTCGATCTACTGCCAGACAAGGCGCAGAAGTTTCCGGCCTTCATCAATCTGCAGCAGTACTACGCCGAAGAGTATCTGTTCGACAGTTTGCCAGATGCCGCGAGTCGTGTGCGCTGGCAGCACGAAGTGGGCGCCGTCAGACAGTCAGCGGAGGGGGTCGAACTCGACGTGCAGACACCGGCCGGCGACTACACCTTGCGCTGCGACTACGTGATCGCCGCCGACGGCTGTCGCAGCGTGATCCGCACGCAGATGGGTCTGGATTTCGACGGCCGCACGTTCGAAGACAATTTTCTGATTGCCGACGTGCGCATGAAAGCCCCCTTCCCCGCCGAACGGCGCTTCTACTTCAATGCGCCGTTCAATGACGGCCTTACCGCGCTGATGCATCAGCAGCCAGACGATATCTGGCGGCTCGATTTTCAGCTCGGCTGGCAGATCGATCGCGAAGCCGCGATCCGCGAGGAGAACGTTACGCCGAGAGTGCGCGCGATGCTCGGGCCAGACGTCGAGTTCGAATACGAGTGGGTCAGCATCTATACGTTCCAGTGCCGGCGGATGCAGCGTTTCGTGCACGATCGCGTGATCTTCGCCGGCGACGCTGCACACCTGGTGTCGCCGTTCGGCGCGCGCGGCGCGAACAGCGGCCTCCAGGACATCGACAATCTCGGCTGGAAGCTCGCGGCGGTGCTGAAGGGGACGAGCGGCCCCAAGCTGCTCGCGAGCTATGACGCAGAACGCTGTTTCGGCGCGGACGAAAACATCCGGCATTCGACGCGCGCCACCGACTTCATGGCGCCCAAGTCCGTGGCCGAATGCGCCTTTCGCGATGCCGTGCTCGAACTCGCGCAGCGCCATCCGTTCGCGCGCAGCTTCGTCAACAGTGGACGGCTATCGGTTCCGTGCTCACAGCGCGGCTCCTCACTGACAACCGCGGACAGTGATGCCTTCGACTGCCCGCTCAAGCCGGGTGATGTCTGCCTTGATTCGCCTGTTGCGCTGCACGGGCAAGCGGGCTGGCTGCTCGAACATCTCGGCCGTGAATTCATCTGCCTGTACTTCAGTGGTTCCGGTGCGCCGTCGTCGGACCAGATCACTCGCACATTACCGAACGGCGTGCGCCTGTTGAGCATCGGCGACCAGACATCGGACACGCTGCAGGATCCTGCCGGCCGGTTGCGGCAGCGCTATGATGGCGCGCCGGGCACTGCTTACCTCGTGCGGCCGGATCAGCACATCGCCGCGCGCTGGCGACAATACGACGCGGCGGCCCTGGCCGCCGCACTGGCCCGCGCCTGCGGCCATCTCCATCGGCATTAACGGAGTCATGACACATGAGCAAAGCATTCGCCTCCAAGGGCGACCTAGACCCGAAGACCGTCAGCTTCACCAGACTGGCCGACAATGCCTATGCCTACACCGCCGAAGGCGATCCGAACACGGGCGTCATCATTGGTGACGACTGCGTGATGGTGATCGATGCACAGGCCACGCCGGTGATGGCGCAGGACGTCGTGCGTCACATCCGCACCGTGACCGACAAACCTATTCGCCACGTGGTGCTGAGCCACTATCACGCGGTGCGCGTGCTCGGCGCGAGTGGTTATGGCGCACAGAACATCATCGCGAGCCGCGATACCTACGACCTGATCGTCGAGCGTGGCCAGCAGGACTACCAGTCCGAGTTCGAACGTTTTCCGCGGCTCTTCCAGGCCGTCGAAACCATTCCCGGCCTGACCTGGCCGACCATCGTCTTCGAGCGCGAACTGACCATTTGGCTGGGCCAGACTGAAGTCCGCCTGCTGCAACTCGGCCGCGGCCATACCAAGGGTGACACCGTGGCGTGGATGCCGAAAGAAGGCGTGATGTTCAGCGGCGACCTCGTCGAGTTCGGCGCAACGCCCTACACCGGCGACGCCTATCTGCGCGACTGGCCGGCGACGCTCGATCGCATCGCCGAACTGAAGCCTCGCGCGTTGGTGCCAGGCCGTGGCGACGCGCTCCAGACACCGGCAGCGGTTGAAGAATCCTTGCGCGGCACGCGGGCCTTTGTCACCCAGATGTACGAGAGCGTCCGCGCCGCGCGTGCGGCCGGCAAGGATTTGCAGCAGGCGTATGACGAAACTCGCGAGCGCCTGATGCCGGAGTTCGGCCACTGGGTGATCTTCGAGCACTGCCTGCCATTCGACATCAGCCGCGCCTATGACGAAGCCGGCGGCATCGTCGACCCTCGCATCTGGACCGCCGAACGCGACGCCGAGATGTGGCAGTCCATGGCCAACGGGTGACGCCCATGCGCGCCGAAGCAGCCATTGCCGATCCGGACGGCTTTTACGCCGAACTCGTGGCGATGCACGCGGGGCTCGAGCCGGCAGACAGTCTGAAGCTGTGTGCGCGGCTCATCCTGCTGCTGGCAAACGAGATAGGAGATGACGCGCGTCTGCGCGAGATTCTCGACGCCGCGCGGGCTTCGCCTTAGCAGCCTGGTAAGCAACGCCTCGTGCGCTGCTGACTTGCCATTTTAACCTGAGTGTCAGGGCAGTTCGCCCGTCGCCGGCGCGATGCCGTGTTTGCGCTGCATCGCCAGCAGCCGACCGGAGGATTCGAGTTCGCCGATCACGTCGTTGATTTCCTTCAGCAGCGCCGGATTGTCCTTTGGCACCGCCACCGGTTCGTGGGACAGCGCCCGCGAACGCCCATGTGAGCCAGGATGTTCGGCGCGATAGATATCGATGTTCACTACCTCGCTCACCAGACCGTCGATTGAACCCTCGCGTATCGCCGTGGCAGCCGCATCGAACGTGTCGAGTTCAACGAGCTTCTCGGGCGCCTTGCCGCCGCCGAGTGCTTCGACAGCGGCCTGCGGACCAATGTCATTGCGTGCGCTGACGCCGATGCGCCGGCCGCCGAAATCGGCTGCTGTACGGCTGGGCCCGTTGGCCTGCTGCATCACGGCTGCTGCGGTTTCGTATTACGGCCGCGAATACTCGACGCGTGCGCGCTGCCCCTCGCCCGGGCGCAGCATAGAGATTGCGATATCGACGCGCCCGTCGGCGACGGCCGTCATGCGATCAGGCTTGCGCATCAACGCGAACTCGACCTTCTCCGGCGCGCCACGCAGCATCGCGGCGATCGCGTGCGCCAAATCAAGTTCGAACTCACGCTTGTTGAAGTGCGCGGGGTCCTTGTGCGCGGCGCGCTCCGGCTTGCCTTCGTTCTTGACGCTGACGATCAACCGGTCGCGCTCGCGGATGCGGGCAAGGACGTCATCCGCCGCGCTGGCGTGCACCATCATCAGCATGTTCAGCAACAGGATCGTGAGCAGGCATTTCATCGGGAAGCGGCTCCAGGGTAGGTGACGTTGGCGGCCATGATGCTGCAGCGAGGGGCCGACGGGCGGCTCGCCAACCCAGCCGACGAGCGGAGGCTGCGCCCCGTAGTAGCCGGATGCAGTAAAGCACTGAGGAATCCCCGCGCATGCTGAGCACAGAGGATCCGGGTGTCACGCTGCATCCGGGCCACTTCGTGCCTCCCTTAGCCCGGGTGCAACGCAGTGGAACCCGGGATCGATGACAACTCGGCGCTGCCCCGCCGGCAGTGCGCTTCCCTGACCGGCGCGAGGGATGGATTCGCGCGCGCTGGTTGCGCGCACTCACCCCTGCGGGGCGCACTTCGTGCGTCCAAACTCGCTGCGCGAGTTGGTCGAACTGAAGGATGCTCATCAGGCCCTCTCTCTCCGCCAGATCCAGGCCAATAAAAAGGGCCCACGGGGGCCCTTTTTATTTGCCTGGATCTGGCGGAGAGAGAGGGATTCGAACCCTCGATAGAGCTTTTGGCCCTATACTCCCTTAGCAGGGGAGCGCCTTCAGCCACTCGGCCATCTCTCCGGGACGCGCAGGATAACCGGCGCGACCGAGAGCAGTAAAGCGAAGCGCGTGTGCTTGCGCTATTCGGCGGCCCCGACTGCCCGATCAGAGTTCTCCTGCTGGATGCGTTGGTAGATTTCTTCGCGATGAACCGCGACGTCTTTCGGCGCATTGACGCCAATACGAACCTGGTTACCCTTGATCCCCAGCACCGTCACGTTGACTTCGTCGCCGATCATCAGCGATTCGCCAACCCGTCTTGTCAAAATGAGCATGTCCTTTTCTCCAAACCTGCTGCGTGGACTGAGTTTGTACTCGTCCTGGGCCGCTTAGTCCCGCCTGGTCGCCAGGCGCTGATTTTTGTCAGCGCAGCTGCCGTGCCGTGCGCTGAGCGTCTAAGCGCTTATTTCCCCGGGCGTACCCGTCTGTCGACTGCCCGCTTGCCACGTCCGCTTTAACGATAGCCTTTACTTTCCGTGTCGGCCTCAGGGCCTTGAGCTTCCTGGTCTGACGCCATTCTAGCGGAGCGAAATCCGGAAATCTTGATAACAAGCGTAAAATCCGGGCCTGCTCAGGCCTGGCCTGCCAGCCCAAACTCAGCGTGCAGGGTGCGCACGCCGAGCTCCGCATACTTCTCGTCAACGACGACCGAAATCTTGATCTCGGAGGTCGAAATCATCTGGATGTTGATGCCCTCGGCGGCCAGCGCCCCGAACGCACGGCTGGCGATGCCGGCGTGGGAGCGCATGCCGACCCCGACCAGCGAAATCTTCACGATCTTGCGATCGCCGCTGACGCTGCGCGCCTGCAGACGCTGCGCGCTTTGCTGCAGGATGCCGTAGGCCTTGTCGTAGTCGTTACGATGGACGGTGAAGGTGAAATCAGCCGAGCTGTCAGCGCCGGTGTTCTGGACGATCATGTCGACTTCAATGTTCGCCGCAGCAATCGGGCCCAGGATCGCGCTCGCGATGCCCGGCCGATCGGGCACGCCCAGGATCGTCAGTTTGGCCTCGTCCCGGTTCAGGGTGACGCCGGAAATCAGGGCGGCTTCCATGATGTTCTCCTCAGTCGTGATCAAGGTGCCGGGCCCGTCCTCGAACGAGGACAGCACGCGCAACGAGACCTGATATTTGCTCGCGAATTCGACGGAACGAATCTGCAGCACTTTTGCGCCGAGACTCGCCATTTCCAGCATTTCTTCGTAAGTGATGCGGTCGAGGCGACGGGCCTCCGGCACGATGCGCGGGTCCGCGGTGTAGACGCCGTCGACGTCGGTGTAAATCTGGCATTCGTCGGCCTTCAGCGCCGCCGCCATCGCGACCGCCGTGGTGTCCGAGCCACCGCGGCCGAGCGTGGTGATGTTGCCGTTCGGGTCCACGCCCTGGAAACCGGCGATCACGACCACCTTGCCGTGCGCGAGGTCCTCACGCACGGGCGCCGCATCGATGTCGACGATACGGGCCTTGTTGTGGGCGGTGTCGGTCAGAATCTTCACTTGCGCACCGGTATAGGACACCGCCGGAACGCCGCAGGCTTCGAGTGCCATGGCCATCAGGCCGATGGTGACCTGCTCGCCGGTCGACAGCACGACATCGAGCTCGCGCGCCGACGGCGGGTTCTGGATGGCGCGCGCGAGGCCGAGCAGGCGGTCGGTTTCACCCGACATCGCAGACACGACGACGATCACCGAGTGCCCCTGCGCGACGCTGCGCTTGACGCGCTCCGCGACCGCCTGGATGCGTTCCGGCTTGCCCACCGAGGTGCCGCCGTACTTCTGGACTATCAGACTCATAACCTGCCCTGCCTACCTTGCTGTGCTGCCGCGCAACGTCGCGCGCGGCTGGTGCGTGCCCAATCCGGCCCGCACTGGATGCTGACGGCTGAAAAACGGGCCTGGCCCACCCGGGCCTGTCGCCCCGGCGGAGGCCTTATACGAGACGTTCGGCGACCCAGCCCCTGACGCTGGCCAGCGCCGCCGGCAGCGCCGCGGCGTCTGGCCCGCCGGCCTGTGCCAGATCCGGCCGCCCGCCGCCCTTGCCCCCAACCTGACCGGCGACGTGGTTCGCGAGCTGGCCCGCGTTGACCTTGCCGGTCAGGTCTTTGGTCACGCCAACGACGAACTTCGCCTTCCCGTCCTCGACCGTCGCCAGCACGATGACCGCCGGCGCAAGCTTGTCCTTGAGCCGGTCCATGGTCTCGCGCAGCGTCGTCGCGTCCGCGTCGTCGAGGGTCTGCACCAGCAGCTTCGCCGCGCCGAGCGTTTCGGCGGCCTCAGCGAGGTCACGCCCGGCGCCGCCGGCCGCGAGCTTACCCTTCAGCGCCTGAAGCTCTTTCTCCTGCGCCCGCAGGCGCTCGGCGAGCTGGGCCACCTTCGCGGCGGCGTCGCCCGGGTTGCCGCTCTTCACGAGGGCCGCGATTTTTCGCAAAGTCGCCTCGTTGCGCAAGGTGTAATCGAGCGCGGCGGCACCGGTCACGGCCTCGATGCGCCGCACGCCGGCGGCCACGCCCCCCTCTGAGAGAATGCGGAACAGGCCGATGTCGCCGGTGCGGGCCACGTGGGTGCCGCCGCAGAGCTCCACCGAGAACTCGCCCATCTTCAGGACGCGGACTTCATCGCCGTACTTTTCGCCGAACAGCGCCATGGCGCCGGCTTCGAGCGCCTGGCGGTAGTTCATCAGTTGTGTGTCGACCGGGTAGTTGGCCCGCACTTCCCGGTTCACCAGCGCTTCGATCGCCAGCAGTTCGTCGGCGGTCACCGCGCCGGTATGCGCGAAGTCGAAGCGCAGCCGCTCCGGGTTCACCAGCGAGCCCTTCTGTTCCACATGACCGCCGAGCACCTGGCGCAACGCGGCGTGCAGTAAGTGGGTCGCCGAGTGGTTCGACCGCGTCGGGGTGCGCCGGGCCTCATCGACTTCAGCCTTCAGCTCATCACCGACTGCCAGCCGGCCGAGCTTCAACAGGCCGACATGCAGGTGCAGGCCACCCTGCTTGCGAGTATCGGCGACCTCGAACAGCGCACCGCCGCTGACGAGCCGGCCATGGTCGCCGACCTGACCGCCCGATTCGGCATAGAACGGCGTGCAATCGAGCACCACCACCCCGGCGGTGCCGGCGCCCAGCGCGGCCACGGGCTGGCCCTCACGGAACAGGCTGATGACGCGCGCGCTGCCTTGGGTGCTGTCGTAGCCGGCAAAGTCCTGCGCATGGCCAAGCGCGGCCAGCGCATCGCCCGCGATGGCATGCGCCGTGTCGACGTTGGCGAAGTGGCTTGCGGCGCGCGCGCGTTCGCGCTGCGCGTCCATCGCAGCGTCATAGGCCGCCATGTCGATCGACAGCCCGCGCTCGCGCGCGATGTCGTTGGTGAGATCGACCGGAAAGCCGTAGGTGTCGTTCAGCTTGAACGCAAGCTCACCCGGAATGACCTTGCTGCGGAGATCACCGATCGCGTGCTCGAAAATCTTCAGGCCCTGCTCAAGAGTTTCGGCGAAACGCTCCTCTTCCTGTTTTAGCACCTCGACGATGCGCGAGCCGCGCTCGACGAGCTGCGGATAGGCATCTCCCATCTCACGCGACAGCGGCGCCACGAGCTTGTGGAAGAACGGGTCCGTGAAGCCGAGTTTGTTCCCATGCCGCAACGCGCGCCGCATGATTCGGCGCAACACATAACCACGGCCCTCATTGCCCGGGATCACGCCGTCCATCACCAGAAACGCACAGGCGCGGATGTGATCTGCAATCACGCGCAGCGACGCCGATTCGCCGAGATCACCCGGGGCGATGTCGCGAATGGACGCGATGAGACTGCGGAACAGATCGATGTCGTAGTTGTCGTGCACGCCCTGCAGCACCGCCGACACGCGCTCGAGGCCCATGCCGGTGTCAACCGAGGGCTTCGGGATGCGCTTCATGTCGCCGTTCGCGCTGCGCTCGAACTGCATGAACACGAGGTTCCAGATTTCAACGTAGCGATCACCGTCCGCGTCCGGCGTGCCGGGCGGTCCACCGGCAATGCCGGGGCCGTGGTCAAAAAAGATCTCGGTGCACGGGCCACAGGGGCCTGTGTCCCCCATCATCCAGAAGTTGTCCTGCTCGCCGCAGCGCGTGACGCGCTTCGGATCGACGCCGATGTGCCTGGTCCAGATCTCCGCCGCTTCGTCGTCCGTTTCGAACACCGTGACCCAGAGTTTGTCGGCCGGCAGACCGAAGCGCCCCGTCAGCAGTTCCCAGGCGAATTCGATTGCCTCGAGTTTGAAGTAGTCACCAAAACTGAAGTTGCCGAGCATCTCGAAGAAGGTGTGATGCCGCGCGGTGTAGCCGACGTTGTCGAGATCGTTGTGCTTGCCACCCGCGCGCACGCAGCGCTGGCTGCTCGTGGCGCGGCGGTTCGCGCGATCCTCGAGGCCGACGAAGACGTCTTTGAACTGGACCATGCCCGCGTTGGTGAACAGCAGTGAAGGGTCGTTGCCGGGCACGAGCGAACTGCCCGGCACGATTGCGTGACCCTTGCTCGCGAAGTAGTCCAGGAAACCCTGGCGGATGTCGGCGCTTTTCATCGTTGAACTGCTTTTGGCTTGAGGCTTAGTCCGAGTCGTCCGCGCCGCCCTTGATGGCCGTGCGAATCTGCGCCGCTGTGAAGCCCCTGTATTCCAGGAAGCGCATCTGCCGGGCCCGGGTTTTGATATCGGTCGCCGGCGCGCGGAACTGGCGGTTCAGCACCGTGCGGGCGGCGGTATTCCAGTCGTCTTCAACCGCCGCCAGGGCGGTGCGCACCTGTTCATCGGGGATGCCGCGCAGACGCAGCTCCTGGGCGATCCGCACGGGCCCCTGGCCACGGCCGATTCGCGAACGTATGAAGCCCTCGACGAAGCGATCGTCATTCTGCAGGTGCTGATCGGCGAGCTTGTCCAGGGCCTCGCCGACGATGACGGCATCGTGCCCGCGCGCCTTCAGCTTGCGCTCGAGCTCCTTGCGGCTGTGCTCGCGGCGCGCGAGCGCCGCCAGCGCCTGGCCCCGAGCCGCGACTGCAGGGTCGTCGCTCAGGCCTCGGCCTCTTCTTCCTCGTCGAGGCTGGTGGCCGCCGTCTGCGGCATCGCGTTGGCGCGAATCTGCGCCTCGAGATCAGCCGCCAGCTCCGGGCGCTCCTTCAGATACGTGCGAACATTCTCCTTGCCCTGGCCCAGGCGATCGCCCTTGTAGGCGTACCAGGCGCCGGTCTTGTCCAGGATGCCCTGCAAGACGCCGAGCTCGATGATTTCGCTTTCCCGCGAAATGCCCTGGTCGTAGACGATGTCGAAGGTGGCCTGCTTGAATGGCGGCGCCACCTTGTTCTTGACGACCTTTACCCGCGTTTCATTGCCGATGATTTCGTCGCCGCGCTTCAGCGAGCCGATGCGGCGGATGTCGAGACGCACGGACGCATAGAACTTCAGCGCGTTGCCGCCGGTGGTCGTTTCGGGATTGCCGAACATCACGCCGATCTTCATGCGGATCTGGTTGATGAAGATGACCAGCGTGTTTGCGCGTTTGATGTTGCCGGTAAGCTTGCGCAGTGCCTGCGACATCAGACGGGCCTGCAGGCCGACATGGGTGTCACCCATTTCGCCTTCGATTTCGGCCTTCGGCGTCAGCGCCGCGACGGAGTCGATGACGATGATGTCGACCGCGCCCGAGCGCACCAGCATGTCGGTGATTTCGAGCGCCTGCTCGCCGGTGTCCGGCTGTGAGACGAGCAGATCGTTGATCTTCACGCCAAGCTTCTCGGCGTAGAGCGGGTCGAGCGCGTGTTCGGCATCGACGAAAGCGGCCGTGCCGCCGAGCTTCTGCATTTCGGCGACGACGTGCAGCGCGAGGGTCGTCTTGCCCGAGGACTCAGGCCCGAAGATCTCGACGACGCGGCCGCGGGGCAGGCCGCCGACGCCGAGCGCGAGATCGAGGCTCAGCGAGCCGGTCGACACGATGTCGATGTCGCGCTGGGCGCCGGCATCGCCCATGCGCATGATGGAGCCGCTGCCGAACTGTTTTTCGATTTGTGCGAGCGCCGCTCCTAGCGCTTTTTTCCGATTGTCGTCCATGGTTCTCCCCCGGGAATTTGGTAACGGTTGGTCGACGCCTCGAGAGCCGAAACGGCACGCCGATTATTGCACAGGTCGGCGCGCTGTTTCACCGCGGAGCGGGGGGCGGAGCGGCCATTTCGCGTGGCTTTTGTCGCACGTGCCGCGTGGCGTCAACACCGACTCGACAAGCGCCAATTCGGTGACCGCCCAGCGCACGGGCGTCACCGCCTGAGGCAGCGCCAGTTCGCCTGCGCCGCGCGCGATCGTGAGGTGGCAGCGAACGGGTTTGCGGTCATCGGCCAGGCCTGCCTGGTCGAGGCAGCCGCGCCGCGCGTCGACCAGATCACTGAGCGCCGTCGGCCGCTAAGCGGCACCTGGCCAGACCATGCGCACGCGCTGGAACCAGCCGTACCACCGCAGCCAACCTGGCCCGGCGGCATCAACGCAAAGATAGAGACGCGCCCGTCGGGGGCTCATGTCGGCGGTCTACCCTCCGCCAGCGCAATCAGGTCCTGCAGCGCCTGGCAGACCGTCTGCGCGCGGACCGCGGAGCGGTCGCCCGCGAATCTGTGCAGCCTCGCGCACGGCTCGAGTCCGGCGGCCGCAAAACCGAACCACACCGTGCCGACCGGTTTCTCCGCGCTGCCGCCGGTGGGGCCGGCAACGCCCGTCACCGCGACCGCGATCTGCGCCGCCGAATGCACCAGCGCCCCGGCCGCCATGGCCATGGCCGTAGCGCCGCTGACCGCGCCTTGCGCTTCGAGTGTGGTGGCGGGTACGCCGAGCAATTCCCGCTTGGCGGCATTCGAATAAGTCACGAAGCCGCGGTCGAACCACGCCGAACTGCCGCTGACCTCGGTGACGGCCGCCGCAATGCCGCCGCCGGTACAGGATTCCGCCGTGGCAAGCAGCCAGCCGCGTGCCTGCAGACGTTCTCCGAGGGCCAGCGCCAGCGCGATCAAATCGGAGTCCGCCATCGGTTCAACGCCTCGCTTGGAAGAAGGTCTGCAGTTGGGCGGCCGCGATGTCGGCCAGCACACCGCCGCGGATGTCAACGATGTGATTCAGGCGGGTGGTGTTGAGCACGTCGAGCATCGAGCCGGCGGCGCCGGTTTTCGCGTCGAAGGCGCCGAACACCACCCGTGCAATCCGCGCGTGGATCAAGGCCCCGCTGCACATCGCACAGGGTTCGAGTGTCACATACAGCGTGGCGCCCGGCAGCCGGTAATTGCCCACCCGCGCCGCTGCCGCGCGCAGCGCGAGGATCTCGGCGTGGGCGGTCGGGTCGTGGCTGGCGATCGGGCGGTTCCAGCCTTCTCCCAGGATCGCGCCATCCAGCACCACCAGGGCCCCGACCGGCACTTCTCCCTGGCGCGCGGCGGCCTCGGCGAGCGCGAGCGCCCGTTCCAGGTAAAGCTCGTCGTACGCGTCGTTCGGGCTGGCGTCTGTCGCCCCCATGGCGTGAACTCGGGATCGCAAGGCGACATCCTAGCAGGCCGATGCAGCGGGGAATGCGGCAGCCGCGTGCCCACCGCTGTGCCCGACTGACGCGCCTCGTGCCGTTGATACGACTCTCGCGCTCGACGGTGGCCCGTGCCAGAGCTCAAGGCCGGCCCGCGCCTCGACAGGTGTAGGATGGTGACGGAGAGTCGGCACTGTTTCCGCCGCGCGAGCCCGTGCCCGTCAGGACCCTGGTCGACATTGCCGGCCGGCACGTCGCAATGCGCGGACCGGAGATTCGGAAGAGAAGTGAAGGAGGCCGCCATCGATTGAGCGCAATGCAGTGCAGCAATTCGACCTGACAGACAGATTTTCGGCAGAAACGAGTTGGCCAATGCCACATCGAAGGACCCTGTCGAAGACGCGTGGCATGTGCTGCCAGTCGACGCCATGGTCGCACGCAACGTAACGATGTCGCGCGCGGCCTCGCCCAGGACAAGGCCAACCGCAGACTCGGCGAACGACGGGCGCAACCCCTTGTCGCTGGCTACGGGTGCTCGGTGGCTGGTCGCCTACCTTGCAGACCTGCGAGTCCATGAACCCTGCGCGCGCGGGACTGGCACGGTTCATCGCGGTCTACAACGGCTACCGATCGAAATCGTCGCTGGACGCCGAGACCCCAGGTGAGTTCTACTTTGCGACGCTGCTGGCGCTTGAACGGGCAGCCCGCGCAGCGCAAGCGGATTACCCGCCGCCGGGAGCAGCCTTGCATCTGTCAAACACTCACGATGACCGCCAAGCCGCACCCAAGCACCATCCATCTGGCACTGCGACAGGCCACCTCGCAGCTCCACGCCGAGTTGGAGGGCCGGATGCCCCTGTCTGCACCTTCGGTCGGTCTCGCTGACTATCTGAAGCATCTCGAGTTCATGCGCGATTGGGTCGAAGCGTTCCCTGAGTGGCCAACCAATGACTTCCACCTGAATGAAGTAGCCCGTGTGCTGAACCAGGACATTGCGATCGCGGATGTGCTGCTGGCAAATCCTCGCGCCACCCGAGGAGCTGTCGTCACTGCCTGCGCGGGCAAATCTGCTGCGCCGAACACCGCAGCTACCTGGGGCTTCGCCTACGTGCTTCATGGTTCGCAACTTGGAAACCAGGTGCTTTATCGTCGCTGGCTTGGCGTTCTAGCGCCGCACCCGCTCGGCCATCTTCGCGGCAGTGGGAGCGAAACCTCAAAACAATGGAAGCAGTTTCTGTCATCGCTTGCCGAAAACGTGACAAGCGCTCGGGAGATCGACGAGAGTTGTGCAGGCGCGGTGACTGCCTTCGAGGCCTTGCTGCGAATCGTCTCGGGGAAGAACGCCGCGTGATCTGCGAAAACCAGGGACGCTCCTTCGGGATGGCTCGCGGCTCGCGCCGACCGGCTTCATGAACTGTGCGGCCGCGCCGCGTGGTGCTGTGCTACGTCTCGTCGGTGTCTGATGCAGCACTCGCCTGGATGTACGAGTGCACGGTCTTCGCGAACGACGCGACGTCGAAGGGTTTGGAGATGTACCCGTCGCATCCCGCCGCGCGCATCCTGGTCTCGTCCCCACGCATGGCGAAGGCGGTGAAGGCCACCACCACGATATGACGCGTCGAGGGATCGGCCTTCAGTCGGCGGGTCAATTCAAGGCCGTCCACGCCCGGCATCTGGACATCCATCAGGATCAGGTCCGGCTTGAAGAGCTGCACCTGCAGGATGGCGCTGGCTGCGTCAGTCGCTGACTGAACTGCGAAGGCGGCGGCGTTCAGCACAAATGCCGTGAGGTCGGTCGTGGCCTGGGTGTCGTCGACGATCAGAACGCGGCGCTTGCTCACGGCACTTGAATGCGAAAGTCAGCGCCGGGCAGCAAGGCTGCGGACGGCCGCCAGCGCCGCAAGGCGTCCACAGCGACCGACAACGACGCACCTCGCGTGCTCAGGCTGCTACGCACCGAACGGGCGAGCCCCGAATAGTCAGCGTCGCTCAGAACCATGCCGGTCCAGACGAACACCGGGGTGTCGCGCCAGGCCGACATCTACTGTAGTGCGTCCAACACGGCGCAGCCGTCGAACTCCGGCATCACCAGGTCCAGGATGATCGCATCGAGCCGGTGCCGATCGAGTTCGCGCAGTGCAGCGCGGCCAGCCAACAGGCCAACGGCATCGATGCCGATGGCGGTGAGCGTGGCGCGCATCGGGTCCAACGCAACTGGGTCGTCGTCGATCA
>Ga0163144_10007490_pt1 | contig 23935 bp, 22 predicted proteins | sample OliLak19BULKMAT1_FD_123175 | JGI IMG/M metagenome (GOLD analysis project Ga0163144, IMG submission 123175) | Freshwater microbial mat bacterial communities from Lake Vanda, McMurdo Dry Valleys, Antarctica - Oligotrophic Lake LV.19.BULKMAT1 | ecosystem: Environmental > Aquatic > Freshwater >...
AACCTCTTCAATCCCGTGGAGCCTGAGGGCTGGCACAACGTGAGTAACCCTTTCGGCGCTCGCCACCGCAGCAACACCGATGGCCTTTTGCCGACGGTGACGGCCCGGACCGGCGTGCGCTGCATTGAGCTCGCCCCGATCATCAACCAAGGCGGCAACCCTTCGGCCAATCAGGGCGGCTTCATCGGCTTCACCACCGACACCACCAATTTCTTTGACCCCAACTTCTCCTTCTACGACCCGTTCTTTGACTACAACGACCAGCGGGGCGTTCACATCAGCGGCTGGTACATGATTCCCGCCGATGCGCCCATTGTCGGCGATGCCGCCAGCATCAAGATCGACATCAAGACCGGCAATCAGAACGTCGCTACGTTCGAGCACTTCGCTCCCGATGGAACCGATCCCTTGGCGATCCAAGGCCATACCGGCGGCCAATGGCGGCTCTACAACCTCTACATTTCACGCGCGGAAATTGAGGCGCGGTACCAGGAGAACATCGCCCCCAACGGCTGCTCCTGCGTCCCGGCCAACCCCCGCCCGAACCACATCAAAATCACGCCCAGCCGGTTTGGCCCCAATGGCACGGTCACAAGCGGGGTCATCTTCTGGGATGATCTCGCCTACGACCGGGCCGACCAGCCGGTGAACACCTGCGCGCCCGACTTCAACGGTGACGGCAACCTCGATCCCGACGATCTCGCCGACTACATCGGTGCATTCTTCTCCGAGCCTCCCGGCGCCGGGAGCGACTTCAACGGCGACAGCCTCACTGATCCGGACGATCTCGCCGACTACATCGGTGCGTTCTTCGCTGGCTGCCCGTAAGGCTCGTCGTGAATCAGCCAGTTTGACTCCCGCGCGGGCTGACCATGTCAGCCCTGCGCTGAGGGTCTGTCACCAAAGCAGCCAAAGCGCGACTCTGTTCAGACGAGATCTGGCCGCCAGCCTTGGGCTATGGGCATGCGCCGACCGCTCCCGAAGGCCACGCCGGTCACCTTCAGGCCCACGGGTGACTGCTTGCGCTTGTACTCGGCTAGATCGATCATGCGAATGGTGCGGCGAACGACCGCCGGGTCGGCCGTCGATGCCAGCGCGGCGATGATCTGGGCTGCGCTCTCGCGGTGTTCCACGTAGCGCTCGATGATCTCATCGAGCACGTGATAGGGCGGGAGCGAGTCTTGATCGGTCTGATCGGGGCGAAGTTCGGCGCTGGGCGGTTTGGTGATCGATGCTTCGGGGATCGGGGGCCCGGCTAAACCGGAGATTCCGAGCTGGGTATGGTGCTCGTTCATCCAGCGGGCCAGGCGATAGACGAGGATCTTGGTCACGTCGCTCAGCACTGCGAGGCCGCCGTTCATGTCGCCGTAGAGCGTGCAGTAGCCGACAGCGAGCTCGCTCTTGTTGCCGGTGGTGAGGAGAATGTGGCCGAACTTGTTGCTGGCAGCCATGAGCAACGTGCCGCGGATGCGCGACTGGAGGTTCTCCTCGGTTACATCCTCAGTTTTGCCGGCGAAGAGACCGCCGAGCGATTCGCGAAGCGAAATGAACGCGGGCTCGACCGGCACGGTCTCGTACTTCACACCCAGCGCGCGGGCGAGTTCCGCCGCATCGTCCTTGGAGCCCAGCGAGGAGTAGCGGCTGGGCATGGAAAGCCCGAGCACGTTGCCGGCCCCGAGAGCCGCAGCGGCGAGGACAGCACAGACGGCCGAGTCGATGCCGCCCGAGAGGCCCAAGACGCAGGACTTGAAGCCCGACTTTCGGCAGTAGTCGGAGATGCCAAGCACGAGTGCGTCGAACAGGTCCCGGTCGGGGCTGGACGGAGGAAGAACAATGGCCGGTGCCGTGACGGCTGTAGCCGCGGGCTCGACGTCGATGCAGACGAGCGAATCGCCGTCAAAGGGGCGTGAGCAGGCGAGGAGCTCTCCTTGGGGTCCGAAGCCGCAGCGCAGGCCGTCAAAGATGAGTTCGTCGTTAGCGCCAAACTGATTGACGGCGAGCACGTAGACGCGGTGCCGCTGTGCGTGCGCGCGAAGCAGGTCAAGGTGCCGCTGGCGCTTGCCGAGAAGGAACGGGCTAGCGCTCGGGTTCACGATCACCTGGGCACCGTGCCCGCCAGCGGGCGGATGCACGAGTTCGTCGACCGGATCGGGCGCGGTGAGGTATCGGTCGGCAAAGCCGACGTCGTGGCCCCGCCACAGGTCTTCACAGATCGAAAGGCCTACTCGGACGCCGGCAACATCGATGATCACGGGCCGGGTGCCGGGGGTGAAGTAGCGGTCTTCGTCGAAGACGTCGTAGGTCGGGAGGAGGCGTTTGTCGTAGAAACCCACAAGCTCACCATCGCGATAGGCCAGGAGCGCGTTGGCGATGGCGGAGCCGTGTTCGTGGAGCGGGAGCGGTGCGCCGAAGACGACGGTGATGGCGCGGGCGGCCTGCTGAGCGACGCGTTTGGCGGTGCGAGCGGTGTGTTCGAGAAACGAGCGCTGCAGCAGCAGGTCTTTGGGCGGGTAGCCCGTGAGGGAGAGTTCGGGGAAAACAACGAGGTCAGCACCTTGCGCTTTGGCGTTTTGGGTGCGCGAGACGATGGCGGCCGCGTTGAGTTCAAGTGCGCCGACAGTGGGGTTCATGGTGGCAAGGGCGATACGCATGGCGTGCCCAAGCGTAGTGGAACCGGCGGCCCGGGTCTTAGCGAACGCCGGCGGCCTTGCAGGTCCGTCGCGGCGATGGGGCCAGCCCGGCGGCAAGGGTGAGCACCCGCTGCTGGATCGAGGCGAGGCCGAGGGTGTCGAGGTTGGTTGGCTGCACCCAGAGAGCGGTTGGGCCAGCCCGCTTCAAGATGCTCGCAGCCGCTCGCTTGGTCACGCCGCAGGCGCGAACATGGACCACGAATAGCCGGTGGGTGGTCTGGTGTTCAAAATCACCGCAGTGGCGGGTGGCGGTGCGCGACCCGTCGCCGAGGAGGCTGGACGCTGTCGCTGCCAGTTCGGTCGGGCCCGCAGGGGAATCGGTCTCCACGGTTGGAACCTGCCACATGTTCTGCCACATGCCGGTGGAGGGGCGCTGCACGAAGAGGACCGCCCCATCGGCGCGGGTGATAACCAGACAGGTGATGTGAACGGTGGACGATTTTTTGCTCGGCTTGGGGAGCGGAATCTGAAACTGCGTGCCGGCCGCGTGGGCCCGGCACCTGGTGCGGAGCGGGCACCTGGGGCAATCGGGCCGGGCGGGCTGGGGCAGGCAGATAGTTGCCCCGAGTTCCATCATGCCCTCGTTGAGGAGGGGTGGCGACTGGGCCGCGTTCACAAGCCGCTCGGCCTCGGCCCACGCCCACTGTGCGGCGGTTTTGGAGGATTGATCAAGGGGCTGGTTGTTGAGTCGGAGCAGGACGCGCATGACGTTACCGTCAACGATCGGTTGGTGGCGCCCGAAGGCGATCGAGCTGATCGCGCCGGCGGTGTATCTGCCCACCCCCGGCAGCGAGAGCAGATCGTCCACCTCGCGAGGGACCTCCCCGCCGAATCGATCGACGATGAGCCGCGCCGCGGCGTGGAGGTTGCGGGCGCGTCGGTAATAGCCCAGACCCGACCAGGCGGCCAGAACGGCGGATTCGTCTGCCTTGGCCAGGGCGGCAATCGATGGAAAAAGCGCGAGAAATCGGTTGAAGTATGCGACGACTCGGCTGACCTGGGTCTGCTGGAGCATGGTCTCGGCCACGAGGGCGTGATAGCCGTCGCGTTCGCCGGTGGTGGCAGAGCGCACGCGCCAGGGGAGGTCGCGCTGGCAAGACTCAAACCAGACCGATAAACGAGTCGCCAGGCTCTTGGCGGGGAGTGGTTCGTGGGCTGAGAAAGCGGCCGCTGGACCGTTCAAACGGTATGTTTTGGTACGTGTTTTCGTGGCCGGGGCGATCGGCTTACGCGGGGCCAAGCGCATCCTCCACACCGCGCTTGACCTCGGGCCAGGATGCACCGGCCGCCTTGTTGACGGTGAGCCAGGTGGTGCTCAGCAGCAGGCCGGTGACGCCCGGGACGGCAAAGAGACGAGCCGCGACGGGGTCGGACGCGGCGGACTCGGCCGAGCGAAAAGGGAGGGTCGTGCCATCGGCGACCGGGAGGGGCCGGGCCAGAATGCACTTGAGCGCATGGGGGTTGGGGGTGGGCTCAAAGCGGAGGATGTTCTTAGGCATGGATCGAGACCCGAAGTGCGCGTGCGCGAGAGGTCAGAAAAGAAAGAAAAGCACCGGAACTTTCGATGATAGAACTGTGCGCACGCGAGTCTGTGATCTAAACTGGTCGATAGGGCGTATCGGCGTTATCGACGCTCTCGGCCGACGGTCGCGCGGTGGCTTGGCCTCGCTGGCGAATCCACCCCCGTCGATGCTGCGAACGGCACGAGTACTTGGGCGGAGCGGCGGGTGGGCAGTCGCCGTGCCTGGGCACTGAGTCCGGTGGCGAGAATGCCTGCCACCACGGAGCGGTTTGACGTGACGATGCACGAACGCATCCAGCAGGTCTTTGAGCGTCTGCAGACGTACCCCGCCTGGCAGGTCGCTGTCGAACTGGCTGTGATCGCGCTGCTCGTCACGATCGTGGTTCGGTTTGTGCAAGGCACGCGGGCGGCGGGAACGCTCAAGGGCGTCATCTTGCTCGTCATCGTCGGCACCCTGGTGGTCCGGATCCTCGGCCGCGGCGAAGCGTTCCAGCGGCTCACGTTCCTTTACGATAACTTTCTGACCATCGCCGCCGTGGCGCTGATCGTGATCTTTCAGCCCGAACTGCGGCGTGGCCTGACGCAGCTTGGTGAAACGCCGATCTTCCGTCGCCAGCCTCAGCAGGTGGCTCGGGTGGTCGGCGCGGTGCGCGATGCGGCCCTGTTCCTGAGCCGGGCCCGATTTGGGGCCATCATCGTGATTGAGCGCGAAGTGCCGCTCAAGGGGATCGTTGAGGGCGGAACGATCATGAACGCGGTGGTGTCGGCGCCACTCCTGCAAACGCTCTTTTTTCCCGGCACCGCACTGCATGATCTGGCGACGGTCATCAGTGGCGACTGCATTGTCGCGGCGGGCGTGCAGCTTCCGCTGGCCGATCCGCAGACGATGAACGATGAATCGCTGGGCTCGCGCCACCGCGCCGCCGTGGGCCTGAGCGCCGAATGCGACGCCATTGTGGTGGTCGTGAGCGAGGAATCGGGGATCATCAGCATCGCTGAACGGGGCCAGCTCAGTCGCGGCCTGACGCCCGATGAACTGGCCGGGGTGCTCACACGCCGGCTGGAGCGTTCGACACCCGAGCGGGTCTCGCGGCTGCGCAAGCTGCTGCGGGCACGCCGCAAGGAAGAGCGCGACCAGACGGCTGGGCAAGATGGACTGGCGGGCGCGACGGTTGCTGCCCAAGAGGGGGGAGTTTAAACCATGCTCGCCTTCCTGCGCACCGCCGGACTGATTAGTCTGTTCACGGTCCTCATCTGGCTGTGGGCCGAGGGTGAATCACTGGCGACCCAGTCGGTGAGCCCGCGGATTGAGTTCGTCAGCCCGCGGAGCGACCTGGTGGTTCGGCTTGATGCTGAAAGCCTGGCAGCGCTCCCCGGAGACTCCGGTGCTGCCGCGCTGCGTGGCGGATCGGCCCTGGGCACACGGCTGCGCTTACAGGGCACACGCGCTTCGATGGACAAGGCCCTGCGGCTGCTCACGCTGCCGTTAAAGCTCACGCCCGGCGTGGGGACGATTCCCGCGACCTCGGGTATTCACTTGATTGACCTGCGCGAAGCCATTGCCGAGCACCCGGATTTCCGGCATTTGGCCATCACGGTGCTGGAGGCCGAACCGCCCGCCGTGCGCCTCGTTATCGAACCGCTCAACACGCCATCGATGAGCTCGGTGATTGAGTCGATCCAGCGCGACCCTTCGACGGCGCGATCTGGCGGCACGCCGCCGAAGTGAAGTCGGCGAGGGTTACCAGAATTCTGCCGAGGTCCCTTCCCCGCTTCACATCGGCTTCTTAGCAATCGTCACGTCATACACCTTCAAGAGTTTTTCTTTGTCAAAGATCATCTCTTGGCGGGTGGTGGCGACCATGTCGTATTCGGTGGTCAGTTCGATGGCATCGACCGGGCAGGCCTCTTCGCACATGCCGCAGAAGATGCAGCGGAGTTCGTCAATCTCGAACTTGACGGGGTACTTCTCGCGGTCGTCCCACGGGCTTTCGCCGGCGGTGATGTGGATGCACTTGGCGGGGCAGATGGTCGGGCACATCATGCACGCAACGCACTTGGGGCGGCCCTTTTCATCGCGGTTGAGGCGATGCACGCCGCGGAAGTTGGACTTTTCCATGCCGCCCTCAAGAATGGGCCGATCTTCGCGGCGTTCTTCGGGGTACTGCATGGTGCGGCGGGTGCTCTTGGTCACCAGATTGGTGTAGAGCCGGCGCATGGTGGTGGCAAACCCGCGGAAAACCTCCGGCAGGTAGACGCTTTCCATCCGATTAAGCTTGGGAATGTTGATCTGCAGGATCTCGTCGTCGCGGATCGGCATAAGTGACGTAGTGTAGCGGGCGGGGGTCGTGCGTGATGGGTTCTTGCCGGTGTGTGGGTGCCAAGGTCTGGGTCCCGTGCGTTCGGGCCATTCCGTTCAGGCCGGTGCGTTCGGGCCAGTTGGTTGTCGTCGTGCGTTCCGGGCTTCGTGGCCTTTCCGTGCCCCTAAACAGGGTTTATCCGTCCCGCCGCTCCCGGCCAAGGTAGCATTCCTCATGCTTCGTAAGCGCGGCACCCCAACCTTTATTGAACTTCTCCGCAATCGCGGGCCGCGCTCGGGGGAGGGTGCGCCGCAGGCCCCGCTGGCCAAAGGGCCTCGGCCCAGCGGGTTTGGCCCTTCGGCGGTGGGGGTGGCTGGGCGCCCAGCCAGTGACGACCATGTGAGCCCGATGCTGTTCGTGCGGGGCAATCGGCCAGCGAATAGCTCTGTTGGTAGTGCCTCAGGCAGTGGGACGGGCGCATCCTCGGGCAGCGGCGGCGGCACAGCCAGTGCTGCGGGGCCGGCGGCGGCGACAGCGACACGACCGGCCGAGAGCGGGCGCGGGCCGTTTACCATCAGCATTGAACCAAAGTCCGCTCCGCAGCTTGCCGGAGGGCCAGAAGCGGACAATGAGGGTGAACAAGAATCGATGGAAGGCGGAGGGGGAGCGGGGCGGCTTGGCATGAGCCCGCAGCGGGTGTTCATGTGGGTGGCGGCGGTGATGTTCTTGGTGGTGATAGTCTGGTATACCGCCAGTTGGCGTGCTCGGTCGGAAACCGAACGGCAGAAGCAAGAAGAGGTTCGCCGCCAGCATCAGGCGGATCTTGATCAGGCGGCGGCCGTGGCCGCGGCCTTGGGCGGAGCGAGTCCGGCCGGCGGAAACGCTCCGGCCGGTGGCAACACGACCCCTGGAGGCGAGAAGAAGCCGGTCAACCCCAAGCCGCCGAATCCCGAAGCAGCGAAGAAGCCTGAGGCCAAACCTTCGTCCAGTTCATCGGCCTTGGCCCCGTCGTCGATCGCGATCGAGCGGCTTGAAAAGGGATACAACTACCTGATCGTGGCGACCCTCATGCGGAAGGATGCCGACGAGGCGGCCAAATACCTGACAGATCAGGGTGTGCCGATCGCAGTTGTGCCGTCCAGTGACATTGATCCGGCCGACCCGCGCACCAACAATCCGTCCTTCCAGTGGTGGGTCATGGTTCTCCGCGGCTACGCCGGGGCAGAGCTTGGCAAATCGCAGACTGAGCGAACGGCCATCGATGAGAAGGTCAAGAAACTCGGTCGAGCCTGGAAGGTGGAAAACAAGCGTGCGCCGACCGACTTCGGCCAGACTTTCTGGAAGAAGTACGCTGGCAGTTAAGGCTTTTTTCCTGCGTGCGCTGTTCCGGCGGCTCGGCGTCTGTGCTTGTGCTTGCCATTCCTGTTTGTGATAGATTAGAAAGTACCCCATGAGCATCGACCGGTCACTCAAATCTGGCTCCACCACGGCCTCCAACCGCAGCGTTCTCAGCCGGGCTGAGCGCATCGCCAAGATGATTGAAAACAAGAAGATGGACCCCAAGAACATCAAGGCTCTGAGCCTCCCCAAGACCCGCGTCGGCAAGGCCTGATTTCGGTACGTTCTTCCGCTTTGCAGTTCTGCAGCGCGGCTTCGGCCGCGCTGCTTTCGTTTGTGCTCATCGCCCGTGGCGAGGACCCCGCACGATGGACGTTTCCAAACTCATCTCGACCCGCGCGCACTCGGTAGATGCTTCGGGCATTCGGCGCGTCTCTGAACTCGGCAAAACGCTCGTAGGCGCGATCAATCTCTCGATCGGCCAGCCCGAGTTCCCCGTGCCCATGGTGGTCAAGCAGGCGGCGGTGGACGCGATTCTGGCCGACCGCAATGGCTATACGGCCAATCCGGGCCTTGATGAACTGCGCGGCGCCATCGCACGTCGGTTGCGGGCCGATGTGGGGTGGAACTGCCAGGCCCCCGGCGTGGTGGGTGATTGCGGGCTCATGATCACAGCCGGCACCAGCGGCGCGCTCATGCTGGCGTGCATGGCGGTGCTGAATGAAGGTGATGAACTGCTCATTCCCGATCCGTACTTTGTGATGTATCCGCACTTGGCCGGCATGTGCGGGGCCAAGCCAGTGGTGTGCGATACCTACCCGGATTTTCGCCTCACGGCGGCGCGGGTCGAGCGGCTGATCACGCCTCGAACCAAGGCGCTCATCTACAACTCGCCGGGCAACCCCTCGGGCGTGGTGGGCACTACGCAGGATTGCCGCGAGCTGCTCGAGCTTTGTCGCCGCAAAAACATCCTGCTCATTTCCGATGAGATTTACGACGAGTTTACTTTCAGCGAATCGGCCAACGAACGCTGGGCCGATGGCTCGCGCTCGCTGTGCCCGAGCCCGGCCCGAGTCGGCGGATCGCACGAGGACGTGCTGCTGGTGCGCGGCTTCGGCAAGACGTATGGCTGCACCGGCTGGCGGCTGGGCTACTGCGCCGGACCCAGTGCGCTCATCGAGCAGATGGTGAAGCTCCAGCAGTATTCGTTCGTGTGCGCCCCAACGCCGCTGCAGTGGGGCGTGCTGGCGGCGCTGGATGTGGACATGGCTCCGCAAGTGAAGATTTACCAGAACCGACGCGACCGGGTGGTGGCGCGGCTGTCAAAGTACACGGAAGTGGCCGTGCCCGGTGGGGCGTTCTATGCATTCTTTGCCGTGCCAGCACGGCTTAAGGAAACGGCGCATCAGTTCTGCGAGCGGGGTATCGCGCAGCACAAGCTGCTATCAATCCCGGGCAAGGTCTTCTCCATCCGCGACACTCATGTGCGGATTTCGTTCGCCGTGAGCGATGCCAATCTGGACCGTGGGCTCGACGCGCTCGAGGCGATGATGGCGTGAGCGATGACCGGGTTAAATGTGCAGCAGGCACGCTTGACGCGGCGAGACACTTCTGAGCAGAGCTGACTGGAGCTGAGCAGATCAGGCCATCGGCTGCAAGCGGTAGAGCACCACCAGCAGCGCTCCAACCCCAAGCACGGTGAGCGCGATCGTGATGATGATGATGCAGGGGGCGAAGAGCGCCTGCACCTTGCGGACAGCCGGGAACATGATGGCGACAACGGCCACCAAGGTGAGCAGACCGAGGAATCCGAACACTCCCTGAACCCCGCTGATCGGTGTGCGGGCGGCATCTTCGGCGAGGGTGGCAAGGTTGGAAATCGGCATGGGGAAGGCTCCGTCGGATGAATCGTTCAATCTTTGGCGGCGTGGGCCGCGAAACCAAGTGGCGTATTCTCCTAACAATCGGGTGCTGTTACCACCTCTTTGGAACGATCCCATGCATGTACCGTGTTTTGCGTTTCTCGCTCGTTTGACCGCGCTCACCCCGCTCACGGCTTTGCCGCTGATCGCTGCCTCGGCAAGCGTGCTGGGCGGATGCGTGTCGTTCCAGAGCGCCAACTTCAAGTCCTCCTCGTCGGCGACGCTGACCCACGTGGCGGGCATGCCCGTTTCGGTGGCGACTGAGAACGGCCGGATCGTCGTCGAGGCGGCGCAGCGGGCCGATGTGCAGAGTGTCCAGATCAGCGCTGAGGTTCGGGCCACGACGCAGGAGCGGGCCGACACGACAGAGATCGTCGCCGAGCGCGACACAGACGGGCGGCTGCGCGTGAGCGTGGCGTGGCCCGATGGGCAGCGAATCTCGGGCGAAGGGTGCTCGATCACGATTCTGCTCCCTGATGCGAGCGGGCTCGACCTGCGCACCAGCAACGGGTCGGTCACCATTCGTGGCTGCGCCGGGCAGGCCACTGTCGTCACCAGCAACGGACCGATCGAAGTCACCGACCACGCCGGGGTCGCCAAACTCAAGACCTCCAACGGCGCGGTGACGGTGACGAATCTGTCGGGCGCACTGAACGTCGATACAGCCAATAGCCGCATTGTGGGCACCGGCCTGGGTGGGCCCGTCGATGTTCACACCAGCAATGGTCCGGTGTCGATCACGCTGGCGGATTCATCGGTTGGTCCGGCGGACATCCGCACTTCAAACGGCAGCGTGAAGTTCTGCCCGGGAGGCACGTTTACAGGAGATCTCTCGATATCGACGAGCAACGGGAGCATCACGCTTCCGAGCGAGGGCGGGGCGATGCGGGTGATCGAGAAGAACAAGACCTCTGCGAAGGTGTCGTTCCGGATGGGCCCCATCGCTCAGCCCGAATCGGTCATCCGCACCAGCAACGGCGCTGTGACGGTCGAGTGAGCGGGGGCGAGTTCCTGCCGCCGGCCGGGGGCCCGGGCTGATCAGATCCCGTCACCCACACCCACGCAGATGCCCGATTCGACCACGGTGGGATTGGCGAACGTGAACGTGTTCATTTTCGCGATGGGCGGCGAATAGATGTGCAGCGTGACGAGGTCCTGCCCTTTGGGCTGCATGTTGGCCACCATGTGAATATCCGGGTCGTCCGCCGAGCAGATGTAGCCGGCGGCCATCGACGTGGTCGTCACCGGGCAGACGAGCCCTGAGTCGGTGGGCTGGAAGCGGATCTCGGTGCCTGTGCCCGCCACGACTTTGAACACGCACGAGTTGCCGCGATGGTCGTGGATCGGAGTGCTGTCGCCGCTGCGCCAACACAGGGCCAGGAGTTCAAAGTGTTCTGAACGCGCGATGGTGTTGCGCTTGTACCCGCGCTCGCCGAAAATGCACACGGGGGCGATGTCGGCGGCACACAGGTCGGTGGTTTCGAGCAAGCGCGAGAGCACGGCGAGGTCGGCGCGACCTTCGAGCGATTCGAGATACTCGATGAGATCCGCGAGCTTTGGAAACGCCTTCTTTGGACAGGGGTCAGATGGAGTCATGGGGGGCAAACCTCACAGGCGATTGAATGCCTCAAGCATACCACACATTCCGGCGCAAGTGCCGAACGCCGTCGGGCCTGATTATGGCATGATCGTGCGTTATCAGTCCTTCGCGGCTCCGCCGTCAATCGGGCTTCGTCTCGACTACGAGCGCATCGGCCAGGTACGCGAACTGTTCGAGCGTGTTGTAGAGGTGGGCGCTGAGCCGCACGTATCGCACCGGCGGGGCCGGGAACGGAATGATCGGCACTTGGATGCCGAATTTGGCGATGAGCCGGTCTTGCAGCGGGTCGTGATACTTGGTTGGTTGCTGCTGCTCTTGGGAAGTACGGGGTGCGATCGGCACGGCGGCCATGGCACCGAGCATGTGGTCGGGTGCCGCGGGAGGCGTTCCGAGCCGCTCGCAGAGCAAGTCACGCGCGGCGAGCACCAGCGCTCGATTGCGGCGCATGATCTCCTGCCAGCCACCGGGAACGAGCGCCGCGACGGCGTCAATGGCGGTGGGGGAGGCCAGGAACGGGGAGTAATCGAGCGAACCGATGTAATCGAACTCAAGGCGGAACCGCGAGCGGTCGGTGCGGGTCGCGTTGAGGCCGTGGCTGACAATGAGCGGGTGCACGTGCGCCTGGCGTGCGGGGTTCACGTAAAGAAACGCTGAGCCCTTCGGGGCGCAAGCCCATTTGTGGAAGTTGCCGGTGTAGTACGTGCAGCCCATGGCCGCGAGGGCCGCGACGTTGACGGGCAGGAAGCCGGGGGCGTGTGCGCCGTCAATGAGCACGTCGATCCCACGCTTCTTCGCCTCGCGTAGCACCTGCTCGATCGGAAAGATCACACCCGTCGGGCTTGTGATGTGCGAGATCATGACGAGCCGGGTGCGCTCGTTCATGCCGCCACAGATGGCTGACGCGACCTCGTCCGCAGACTTCACCGGAAAATGAAGCGACGGGGTCAACAGCTTCGCCCCGGCACGTTCGGCTACCACGCGGAGCGCGTTGTTGCACGCGTTGTACTCGTGATTGCTCGAGAGGATCTCGTCACCGGGCGAGAGCCGCAGCGAGGTGGCCACCGTGTTCACGCCCGCCGTGGCGTTCTGGACAAACGCAAAGTCATCGGCAGGGCAGCCAACGAAGGCCGCCATCCGGAGCCGTGCGACATCCATGAGCGGCTCGAGCTCTTCCACGAAGTAGCGGATGGGCTCGGCCTCCATCTGCCGGCGGAGCCGGGCCTGCTCCTCGATCGCCACGATGGGTGTGGCCCCAAACGAGCCGTGGTTGAGGAAGCACCTCGACGGATCGATTCCGAAGTGCTCAATCAAGGCCGATGGGGAGGGGGAAGGTGTGATGGCAGAAATGGCCGCGCGATCAGGCGCGGGTTTGGAACTATCACGGGCAAAAGTGGCCATAGAAACCACCTCAAAGCAAGCAATGACCCCGACGGGAATCGAACCCGTGTCTCGACCTTGAAAGGGTCGCGTCCTAGCCGTTGGACGACGGGGCCATATAGGAACAAGGATGATAGGAACCCAGTTCGCTTTCGTCATCTGTTTTGCTGTTGTTTGGGCCGTTTTGCCCCTTGGCGGCCGGCGGGGTCTTCACTCGCTTGGCCCTCGCGCCGATAACGAAGGCATGGCCACTTCAACTACTCCCGTGCCAACCGGTTCGCCGCTCTTCGCTTCGCCCGCGTTCCGCGTGATGCTCGCCTTCGGCGTGCTGGGCACGTTCGCTTTCGTCGCATCGACCTTCGGCCCCCGCGGCACGAAGGCCGCGCCCCCCGGGGTGGCGCCCGCGCTCAACGCGCCGCGCCCGTGGGAGAAAATGAACTTTGCCAAGCCTGCCGACGAAGGTGGCGAGTCAATCGCCGAGGCGGCCACGGTCCGCGCGCCGCTCAACAACAGCAAGGGCTGGCCGCTACTCGGATCGCTCCGCGGCAGGGCTGACGCAACCTCGGCTGGCGGCCCGGCGGGCTCACCGGTGGTGTGGATCTATTCGTCGCCCAACGGCCCTCGATACACAGTGGTAAGCCCGGCTGGCAAGGTGCTCAAAGAAGACCTGTCTGTGGATGAACTCCACAAGGCATTCCCCGACATGCCGGTCGATCGCATGGCTCTGGAGCCCGCGGATTCACAGTCGACCAAGCTCATGCACGCCGATCAGCCCGAGTGAGGGCGGTGAGAGTTGGGCGAACTCGCGCTTGGCTCCTCGCCGGGCGTACGCTCGGCCGTGCCGGAGCAAGTAGTCATTTTGTGCCCGATGTCGGTGGAACGCTCCGCGATCGCCAAAGCGCTCGCTCGCGCTTCGCTGGGGACCGCCAAGGTCATTCAGACTGGCATCGGCGCTGGCGCGATCGTTTCGGCCGCCAAGGTGCATGCGGGCGCTGCGGCGCTGATCCTGGCTGGCGTCGCGGGTGGGCTTCGCGAAGTGGCGGATGTGCCGCCGCTGGGGGCCATTGTTGACGAGCGCGGCGCGGCTTACGACGATTTCCTGGGTCGAGTTGCCGGCGGAGTCACGCTGGTCGGTGTTGATCGCATCGTTGACACGCCCGCCGCGAAGCTGGCGCTGGCGCACTCCACGGGGGCATCCATCGTCGATATGGAGTCGCACGCGTTTGCGGCGTGTTGCCGGTCGCTGGGGGTTCGATGGGGCGTTGTCCGCGGCGTCTCGGACACGCCCAGCGAGACGCTTCCGGCCGAGATTTTGGCATGGATCACCCCTCAAGGCAACACACGGGTGGTTCGGGCGGTGTGCGACATGGCGCTCTCGCCGTCGCACATTCCGCACATCATGCGGTTTGCCCGCCGCTCGCAGCGCGTGCTTCCGCAGGTGGGTGATCGTGTTGTTGAGCTTGTTCGATCACTGGCCCACTGACCGGCGCGTTGACTGGCCCGTTGACTGGCCCGCCGATGTGGGTGGCACGGGCCAGCGGATCGTCGCGAGCAGTTGCTGCACGGCGAAGTACGCGGGCTTCGGCCGGCCGGCACTATCGACCAGTGACCAAGAAGGGCCGGCCCACGCGTCGTTGAGTTGCCAGATGAGCGCGCCCGAGCACCGCTCGCGATGCGCGAGCAGCCACGACAGATGCGAGACCAGCGCGCGGGCCTGAAGTTCCTGGCCGGCAGCGTGCCAGCGCGTGAACGCGGCCTCGGGCGACTCGCCAGCGCGCGGCGCGAACAGATCGTGCGTGGCGAACGGCTCGGTGAACCAGCGGGAGTTGCCGCCCGGGCCGCGCTGACGCGTTTGCAGCCAAGGGGCACCCATCGCCAAGGCGGAAGGGCCGAGTGCTTCGGTGAGTGTCATGATCGAGGGGAGCGATTGCTGGCCGAACTCGCTACAAAACAGCGGGACCGGTGGCCGGTCGCTGATGAGGTCGATATCCCAGGTATGGCGATCACCGGGCGCGAGTTCGTTGGGAGCGGTGGTCGAATCACCAGACCAGGGCGAGTTGGGCCAGTAGGGCCGGGCAGGATCGAGTTCGCTCATCAGCCGCGGGAGCATCTCAAACCAGTATGCGCGTCCCCACGTCTGTTCGGGCGGGAGTTTCTCTTTGAAACCCCAGTTGGCGTGCGCCCAGACACATTCGTTGCCGCCGCACCAGAGCAGAATGCTCGGATGGCCTGACAATCGCGCGATCTGATGGCGGGCCTCTTGCTCAATGAGCGACCAGATCGGCTGCTCTTCGGGGTAGCAGGCACAGGTAAACATGAAGTCTTGCCAGACGGCGATGCCAAGTTCGTCGCAAAGCTCGTAAAACCACGCCGGTTCATAGCGGCCACCGCCCCAGATGCGGATCATGTTCATGCCAGCTTCAGCAAGCTGCACGAGGCGTGGGCGGACCCGCTCGGGCGTGCGATCGCGCGGCCAGAGGCCTTCGGGGATCCAGTTCGCCCCCACGCACAGAATATCAACCGAGTTAGCCTGCACCGAGAAGGCCGGGGAGCCGTCGGCGTTTGTGCGGCGCAGCGATGCAGTGCGGAGGCCGATGCGCTGTTTCGCCGATCCAAGCGAGGCCTTACTAGACCGGCTCGCATCGATCGTGCGAAGTTCACACGAGAGTTGGTGCAGCACCGGCTTGCCATATCCCCGCGGCCACCAGCGCTCGTCGCTCCGGACTTCCAAGTTGACCGTGACGCTTCGGGCCCCTGGCGTCGGCAACGCGCGGCCGCGGACCGGCGGCGAAGCGGGATCGCCTGAATGTTCGAAGGTCAGTTCGAGTTCGAGTTGGTCGTCGGACATCGCCCGATGCGACCAGACCAGGCCAGCGTGAACCTGCACATCCCAGCGTGTCTTGGCCTCGGCCGCGTCTTCACAGTCGGCAGGAGGCAGTTCAAGAACGACCGTCCGCGGTGATTCGAGGCGCGCGACCGACCACGCTTCGAGCCGGACTCCGCCGCCGATCCCGCAGGTCGCCACCTTCGGGCCCCAGTCCCAGCCGAAGTTGCTGGCGCACTTGCGAATGAAGATGAAGGGATCCCAGTCCCCGTTCACCGGGCGCGGGCCCAGCCGCTGGGCCTCTTGACGCACGTGCGACAGTGCGCTTCGCAGCACCACGCGGATTTCATTCTGCCCGGATTTGAGGCTGACGCCCACACTCCAGCGGTGCGGCGTGAACTCGTTGGCTGCGCTGCCGATATGTATGCCATTCACCCAGACCTCAGCGAGGGTGTCCAGCCCTTCGTCGAAGACCAGATCGATCTCCTCGTGATCGAACAGGTCCGGTGGCGCGACGAACGTGCCGGTGTACTCCCAGTCGGTGAGCGATACCCAGGTGGCGGCGGCTTCGTTGGTGCCCGCGTTGACGTCGCCGATCAGCCCAGCATCAAGAAGGTCGGTGTGTACGCAGCCAGGCACGGTGGCGGGGATGAGCCGCGTGCCAACGGACGGTGGGATCACGCCCTCGCTCGGCAGAGCACGAACGGTCCAGCGGGCAGATTCGAGGGCGAAACGAAGAGGCACCCGGGAGGGTAACCGGGTTCACTGTCCGGCCGCGTAAACGGACCACCGGCCTGGCAAAAACGACAGCGAGCCGTGACCGCGTGCCCCCGGGGAATCCTCCCCGGAATGGCAAACAGTCACGGCTCGCTGCAAGGAACGATAAACGGTGCCGTTACGGCTGGATCAGGCGGCCTTGCGGGCGATGCCGCGGCCGGAGTTGAAGCCGTAGTTGAACTTCGAGGAGTTCTTGAACGAGAAGCCCTTGTTCGACTTGGTGTTGAACTTGAAGGGATTGTTCTTCTTGGTGGTGTTCTTGAACGTGTTCTTCTTGGCCGGGTTGGTTTTGAAGTTGGTCCGATTCGTCCGCGTCGACTTCTTGTTGTCCTTGAAGGTCGAGGGCGAGAAGTGGCCGACCGTGCTTGAGGCCTTGCGGTTAAACTTGGCCGTGCTGGTGCGGTTCTTGCGGGTCGAGAACGCCTTGGTGGCTGAGCGGTTGAAGCTCTTCTTGGTGGCGTTCTTCTTGAAGGCCGACTTCTTGAACGAAGCCTTCTTGAAGGTGTTCTTGCGGGCCGAGGTCTTCGTCGTGCGGCGGGACGTCGTCCGCTTCGCGAACGTCTTCTTCGTGTTCTTCTTGGTCACTTTGCGGCTCTTGGGAGCAGCGAAGCGGCGCTTCGAGGCCGTCTTGCGGGTGGTTTTGTTCTTGGTGCTGGTGCGCTTGCGGGTGTTCGTCGGCATGATCTGCTCCACAGCCGGTGCGTGTTGCCACCGGCGGGTTGAGTCACCGAGCGAACTTCGCCCGGCCTGATGAGTGACGGCCCGTCGCCAACGCGGCAACACCGTCATGGGGGTGGGCATCGGCATAAACAGACCTTGGATTTAGTTCTTGGAACTCCAATATCAAGATTCTCTTGATTTCAGCATTTCCGATCCAGCCCGGCCCCTGGCCAGGCCGTGGCAACAATGAACGAATGATCAACGGTCCCGGCATTTCGGCCCGCGATAGCCACTCGTTCCCGCCCGATTGGTCGCAGATCGTGGTGCGCACCGCCCGGCTGACCCTCCGCCCGCTGCAGGAGGGCGATCTCGCAGCCTCCATCGCCGCGCTGCGCGCCAGCGAGGCGCACTTTGCCCCGTGGTTGCCTGCGGCGGCGGATATCGGGGTTGATTCAGTGGAGTCGCTGGCCCAACGGCAGTTTGACCAAGCCCGCTCCAGCCACGCCGATCATTCCGCATGCCGGGTCGTGGGGGTCGACAGTCACGGTCGGTTGGTCGGGGCCTTCAACCTCAACAACATCGTCCGCGGCGTTCTTCAGAACACAGACGCGGGATGGTCGGTCAATACCGGATTCACCCGGCAGGGCTTCGCGACTGAGGCCATGGCCGCTATGCTGCGATTGGCCCTTCTGCCCCAGCCGCGCCCGGCCGAGCCGCTGCGGTGGGGGGGTGCGCACGGGCTCGGGCTCCACCGGGTTCAGGCGGCAATCATCCCCGCCAATACGGCGAGTCTTGGCGTGGCCCGAAAACTCGGGCTCCGCCACGAGGGCCTCGCCCGTCGCTACGTGAAGATCGCTGGCCTCTGGCAGGATCACGATTTGTTCGCCGTCACTTCTGAGGAACTTGCTTCGCTTCCAATCGTCTGACGCCAGCCGCATCGTCCGCCATGTCCGCACTGCCCTCCAAGCCGCCAAACGCTCCAACCTCTCCGGCCGAGGCTGTAGCGTGCCTCCAGGCGGCACTCTCAGTTCGCCCTGGGTTCCATCGCGTGAACTTGGCCGACGCCGCGGGCCTGATCCTCGCCGAGACGGCTCGCACCGATCGTCCCCATCCTGCCGCGGCTCTGTCGGCGATGGACGGCTTTGCAATCCAGTTCGAATCGCTTCGTGCCGGACCGATCCCGGTGTCCGCCACGGTTCGCATCGGCCAGAACCCGCCAACGCTCGTGCCCGAGTCCGCGGCACGTATCGTGACCGGCGGGGGTGTCCCGGCCGGCGCCAACGTCGTGATCAAGCGCGAGGATGTTCGCGAGTCGGCGGATGGCACCTGGATCGAGTTGAGCGAGCACGCGATGAAAGCCGTGGTGCCCGGTCAGCACATGCGGGCGACGGGCGAGAATGCCCCGCAGGCCGCCGTGATCGCTGAAGCTGGAGCCGTGATTACTCCTCCGCTGGCCGGCGCCCTCGCCACGTTTGGCTACGCGCAGCCGCTGGTTTACAGGCCGCTACGAATCGCAGTGGTCTTAACGGGTGACGAACTGCTCGGCGTATCGGAAGCGCCCACTCCATATCAGATTCGCGAGAGCAACGGCCACACCCTTTCGGCGTCGCTGGGGCGCTATCCGTACCTCGCGATGGAGAGCATCCGCACCGCAGGCGATGATCTGGTACCCACGACCAAGGCGCTCGTCTCGGCGCTCGAGGCGGCCGATGCAGTGGTCCTCACCGGGGGCGTGAGCATGGGCGACCGCGACTGCGTTCCCGACGCCATCCGGTCGCTGGGTGGTCGAATCGTGTTCCACAAACTCCCGCAGCGGCCGGGCCGCCCGATCCTCGCGGCGGTCATGCCGGGTGGCCAGCTGGTATTCGGTTTGCCCGGCAACCCGCTCAGCACACTCGTGACGACGCGACGCATCGTGCTGCCGGTGCTTGCGCACGTTGCGGGGGCTCGGCGTTTGCCCGCACCGATGCTCGTTTCGCTCACCTTTGCGATCAATGCTCCGATCGCGATGTGGTGGCATCGCTTGGTTCGCATTGTCGATCCGGGGTTGGCCGAACTCATTGACCTCACCGGTTCAGGTGATGTGCCCGCCGCGGCCACCAGCGACGGTTTTGTCGAGGTCGCGCCTCGGGCCGTTGGAACTGGTCCATTTGCCTTCTACGCCTGGTAGCAATGCCGCTTCTCTTCGTTGGAACTCCTGCAAGATCTCTCCCATGTCCATCCGCCCCACCAAGTCTGCCAATGTTCTTTCGCACGTTGACGCCACCGGCCGGGCCGCGATGGTAAACGTGTCGGCCAAGGCGATCACCGAGCGCACCGCCAGAGCGGCCTGCGAAGTCCGGATCTCGGCCGAACTTGCCCGCGCCATTCGCGGTAACGCCGTCAAGAAAGGCAGCGTGCTCGACGTCGCTCGCATCGCCGGCATCCAAGCCGCCAAACGTACCGGCGACCTCATTCCGCTTTGTCATCCACTCGCGCTTGATCATGCCGGAGTGGACCTCACAATGACGAAGAATGTGATTCACATCGTCGCAACGGCCACGACCAACGCGCGGACCGGCGTTGAAATGGAGGCCCTGACCGCCGCCGCCGTCGCCGCCCTCACGGTGATCGACATGGGAAAGGCCATCGACAAGCACATGGTGATCAGCAACCTCCGCGTGATCGAGAAACGCGGCGGACGGAGCGGTGAATGGCATGAATGACCGCTCGCACCAGCCGGGGTCGGCACGAACCGTTGCCTCCACGCCCAGCGTACCGTCAGGTATGGTTCGCGTGCTCCAAGCCGCGGTGCTGGCCTTGGCCGCGTTGGTGTGCGGCGGATTGGCCGGCGCCCGCCCCGCCAGCAGGCAGCCCCCCGCGTTGCCCGCAACCGGGCCCCTCGACCTTCAGCCGGTCGATTTGCGGGTCTCAACGCTTCGCCGCGTCGATCAAGGCACGGCGGACATCGGCCCCCTCAGCACGCCCGGGCGGGAGCTCTTGCGTGTTGAGCTTCGCCAAGAGGATGATTTTCGCTCGCTCTACCAGATTCCGGCCTCGGCCAGTTCACCGTTTGCGGGGTGGTTCGTTCGTCGCGCCGGCGGCGTGTGGGCCGTGTTCCCGCGTTCGACCTATGTGGGAGGCCGTTTCGGGCCGGTAGCCACCGTTCCGCCCGGCACGCAGTACCTGCTTCGCCCGCCCGATGGGTTGTTGCCTGAGGGTGCCGACAACTCAAGCTCCCCGTCACCGTCCGTTTCGACCGACATGAGCACGAGTCTGTCAACCGCGATCGACACACGCATTATCGAACCCGCCACCAAGGCAGCCGAGCGGCCAACCGACACCCGCGAGATTCTGCCCGGGTTCGACCGAACGCCGCGGCCAGAAGCGACGCCGCAGGCTTCGCACGCGGCCATCAAGCGTGACAGCTTGATGTTGCTCACGAGCCCGAAAGAACGAGACGCGATTATCGCGCGACTCATCAGTGGCGCAGAGCGATAGCCGCAACTGGCACAGAATCGCTCGGCCAGCAGACTCAACAGTCTTCGGGATCAGATTTTACCGAAGCGACCGTTAGCCTCACGCGCGGCGGCGACGCTTGGCCGTCACGAGGCCAGCAAGGCCGAGCAGCGCTGCGGCGCCCGGAGTGGGCACAAAGTTCGTGAAGACACGATACGCGGCGTTGGTGTTCGTCGCCAGGATGGGGAACGGCGACGCTCCCGCGTACTGCACATGCAGCGCGTCGTCAATGGTGCCAACGGTGACCGTGTTGCTGCCGAACACGAAGGCCTCCGAGCCGAAGGGCCCGCCAACGGCGACTACTGAGAAGTAGTACGGGCCGGGCATAAGCATCGGGCTGGCACCGGCCATATCGATGTTCACAAGAAAGGCACCAGCGGGGAAGAACCCGTCGCCAGCGTTGGGCAGCGGATACGGGCTCAGCGTCACCGGGCCTGCGCCCGGATTGCGAAGGAAGATTTGGGAGAAGACGTCGCCGTTTTCCTGGGTCGCAAGCACCGCGGGATTGAACGAGAACACGTTGACACGGAAACCGGCGGGCATGCCCGTTCCGCCGAAGCCGAAGACGGCTTGGACCTGCGTGAGCATCGTGCCATTGCCGGGCCCGGCAAGTCCGTCAAGCTCAAGATCGTCGACCATGCCTGTGAGGCCAGCCTGGCTCACAAATGTGCCGGTGCTTGAACCGCCGGTGATGTTGTCGATGACGACGCTGGCATCGGCCGCCGAAGCGAGCAAGATCGCCGGAACTGAGAACGCCAAATAGATTGCGCGCATTTGTCTCTACTCCTTGGACTGCCGCTTCCTGGAATCCCAGATTGCAGCGTCACTCTATACTAACCATATCACAGCTCGAGCGAAACGCCACCCCGTATCGTGAGTTTGACGCCTTTCGTTGACCAAATGAGTCCGCAAACGCGATTTGTGCGGATCATGTTTGGGCGGTGGACTGGAGGAGTAAGAGCACGGCGTGAAACTCAGAGCCATGTTTCTTCTCGTGGAGGCGCAAAAGTCCGGCCAACTGAAGTGCTCGGCGAGCGGCGTCTCGGGCCGGCTGGGTCTCTCCGAGGGCGATGTTGGCCCGAACGAGCGAGACGTGACCGTCGAAGGAATCGCGGGAGAATACATACTTGTTGGCCGAGCAGAACTCCACAAATGCGCTGGCTGCGACCTTGGCTTCTTTCCATCGCGCCAGCCGCACGTACACGACGGCGAGGTTTGACTGCAGAGCCGCCACGCTGCGCTTCTGGCCGAGTTCTTCAAGCACCTTTGACGCCGTTGAGAGCACCTCGGCGGCTTCATCAAGGCGGCCCATTTCGGCGAGCACGCTGCCCCGCTTGCCGATGCAGCGAGCCATGTTGGCCTTGTCACCCAGTTCGCGGAAAACGCGCTCAGCCTGCACGCTGCACACCAGCGCGCCCTTCGTATCGCCTTTGGCCTGCAAGGTCGCGTTGCGATTGCCGATGATCACGGCGCACGCCGCGGAATCGCCAATGCTCCGCGCGTGCTTCTCGGCCTCCGCAAAGCACGCAAGCGACTCGTCCAAGCGACGAAGCTCGCGCAATGAGCGGCCTCGGTTGTTCAGGTTGGCGGCAAGGCCGGTGGCGCTCCCGATCGCTTTGTTGATGCGCTCGGCCTCGGCGAACGCCGTCAGTGCGTCCTCGTGGCGGGCCCAGAGCTGAAGAATCATGCCCTTGCCGCCCATGTGTCTGGCCAGGCCGGTCTGATCAGCGCGTCCGACGGCGTTTTTGCACGCCGCTATGGCCCGCTCGTGAAGCTCCATGGCCTCGTCAAGCCGAGAAGAGCGTCGATATGCCTCGGCTTGATTGGCGAGCACGTCAGCAACGACCGCCAGTTGCGATGCGTCATCGCCGAGCCTGCCGGCAATACCGGCCGCCTTGTCGGCGAGTTGCTCGGCTTGCTTGGAATCACCGAGCGACTGCACCGCCCGCGAAAGCGCCACGAGCAGGCGCGCGTGGCGTGCCGGACCGACTTGCTTAAGCGCTTCTTCGCTCTTCTCGGCCGCAGCAAGCACGCGTTCCAAGTCTTCGCGGCGCTGGCTTCCAGCGGTGCGAACGGCCAGCGTTGGCGCGAGAAGCACCGCCGCTTCCGCGGCTTCGCCATGCCGACCGGCCGCCAACATTCGATCGATGACCGCCAGCAGGTTGTCTTTTTTCTGCTCGATGGCGTCGAGCGCATCGACCATGCCCGGCCCGAGCCGACGTGACTCCCACTGCGCCGCATACTTGAGGTAGTACGCCGCGTGCCGGTCGATCACCGCCGCGTCGATCCCGCCTTTACCTTCGCCAAACTCGCGGACAGACCGAAACATGTGCAGAAGCGTGCCCTGCTTGGTTTCCCGCGTCGTCAGCAAACTCTTTTCGCGCAGCATCTGCACCGCGTCCATCGCAAACGGCGCATCGGCAAACGCCATCAGGTCAATCACCGCCTCCGCCGCGTCAAGCGAGAACCCGCCCCGGAAGGCGCACGCCTGCATGAACGCCGCCTTCTCCCAGTCGCTCAGCAGTTCAAACGACCACTCGATCGCCGCCGCCAGCGTTTGGTGCCGCTCGGGAATATCACGGCGGGAGCTGCGCAGGAGCTGGAACTTCTGGGCGATGCGGCCGAGCATCTGGCCCGGCGTCATGATCTTGACCCGGGCCGCCGCGAGCTCGATCGCCAGCGGAATGCCCTCGAGCTCTGAGCACAACCGCATCACATCAGACGCGTTCTCTTCGGTCAGTCGGAATGTCGGTGTCGCCTCGCGGCCGCGCTCAACAAAGAGTTTGACGGCGTCGTAGGAAGCGGCGATCGACACGACCCCGGCGCCCGGGCTGCCGTCTGATGCGACATCAGCCAGAATCGCCGCTGCCGCTTCTTCGCCGCCGTCGCGGGCCGGAATGCCCAGCGGCAGCAGGCGGTACTCCGTCTCGCCTGCAAGGCCGAGCAGCGCCTGGCTGGTAACCAGAAACTTGACCTTCGGGGCCCTGCTCATCCACAAGCCCACCGTTGTGGCCGAAAATGCCGCGACCTGTTCGAAGTTGTCGAGCACCAGCAGGAGGGCCTTGCGGTACTCAAGCACGTTGGCGACGACCTTTTCTGGCGATTCCGTCCCGGAAAGCTGAAGGCCGAGTGCGGCGGCAACGGCTGATGAAACATCTTCGGCGGTCTTGGCGCGGGCGAGGTTGGCAAACCAGACACCCCCCTCAAAGCGGTCGAGGAGCAGGTTGCCCAGCCGCAGCGAAAGCCGCGTCTTGCCGGTGCCGCCCGGGCCGCTCAGCGTAACGGCTTTCACCTTCGGATCGAGGAGGAGTGCGGAAAGCTCGTCAATCTCGCGCTCTCGGCCGACGAACGTGCTCTGCTGATAGGGAAGGTTGGTCGGGAGGCTGGTGAGCGTCGCGATCGCGCCAAACTCGCGCACCGGCAGCCG
>Ga0163144_10007491_pt1 | contig 23933 bp, 33 predicted proteins | sample OliLak19BULKMAT1_FD_123175 | JGI IMG/M metagenome (GOLD analysis project Ga0163144, IMG submission 123175) | Freshwater microbial mat bacterial communities from Lake Vanda, McMurdo Dry Valleys, Antarctica - Oligotrophic Lake LV.19.BULKMAT1 | ecosystem: Environmental > Aquatic > Freshwater >...
ACGACGAAGAACGGGACACGGTATTTTCGCCAGACGAAGCTGTACGTGGAGTTGATCAAATCGGCGGCTTCAACAACAACATGCCAACGGTTACCTTGGAAGTCGGCATCTTTCATCTCGGCAAGTTCTTCGCGACATTTGTCAATCGTGCCGCGCTTACCCTTGCGAATGACTGCAAGCTGTTTGAACTTCGGGATCATTGCTGCCTTCAAGATTCTACGGTACAGAACTCGAACGATTCGAACTGCTCGTGGTCAGAGCAGAATTGAATGACGAAGGCTCGTAGCGCCAGCTCTCCGAGCTGGCGTGTTCGCGCCATCGACATCACCAGATACATCGCATCCAGCTCGTCGTTCAGGCCCCAGCCATTGATCGCCTGAACGAGGCGAGCGAACGTTGCCAGACCTTGCGGATCGTCATCGACGTTGAACACGCGAATTGAACCGTATGATTTCCAGACAAGAACTCTCACGTGATGTCCTCTTGGTACGCGACCAGGTTGTTGATGAAGATCGTGAGGTGACGCTTGGGGAAGCGCTTGGCTGCGATCATCAGCCGGTGGAGCAAAATGTCAGCTTCAGCACCGCGCAGCTTCGAACCACGTGGACGACGCTTCGGACGCTCGATCGAAGTGCAGTCGTAGCTGTGCGTCACCTTTGCTGGGATCTCGAACAGAGCCATCACTTCTTTCCACTCCTTGCCGTGCGGCTGCATCTTCTTGCCTTCGGCTGCCAACTTGTCGTGATAGACGCGCCGAGCGACCAAGTGCGCTGCTTCGTGTGGGACAGTGGTCGCGAGGAACTTCTCTTCATTCTCCACCATCAGAATCAGGTTGAGACGAATCAGCCACTTCTGGAATGTGGCGGTGCCGCCGTTGGTGTTCTTGATGTCGTACCGAATCTCTGGCATCTCGAACTTTTGCTTGTACTGCTTCTCAGCAATGTTGAGCGATGCACGAATCTGGTCTTCGACCTTTTTACGACGGTCTTCGGACAGCAAGAGATTCGGATTGGCAGGCATAGAGACTCCTTCGTCATGTCGATAGGATCATTATACCACGATCCTGGAATCCGTACACTCATAAATTGTAACGCTTAGAACCTGTAACGATACGCGGCAGGTTGCGGTTTTTGACCCGTAAATAGGTTCGAAGTTCTGAAATCTAGGAGTTACAGTGGCCAAGAAAAAAATCCCGAATCTCTTCGTCGAATTCGCATCTGACAGCGGGAATTGCTTCTTTTTGTCAGTGATAGAATATCGTCGACAAAATTACCTTGCGATCATCGATAACGTAACATCCAACGAGGTTGGGGCGTATGTTTTGGACTTCGCACAACAAGAGCACATCGATCTTCAGCAGCTTCTTTCAGCGATCACTATCTGGTTCTATCGTGGTTCTGGGGAGTACCCACTGTCTTTCGAGTTCAGCCGTTTAGGAATGTCTCCACTCACGAATAGGATCTATAAGACATTCGAACTTCCACATGTCACGCGACTTATCGGGAACGACTTCAGATTCGATCTTGAGACGCCGCCAAAGATCAGGCGCCGCCGTATTTCATTGATTCCTGCAGGAATCGAGATTCATTTCAAGCGATCTTATTCAAGTCGTACAGCTCGCGAAGAGCTTGAACCAGCCATTGCTCAGCTTCAACTCTCAGCTCGGGTGTCAGCTTCCGCATCGTTGATGTGAGCATCTTCGCTTGAACTTCAGCATCGAGCTCAAGAAGCTTCGCCTTCACGACTTCAAGATCAGCTGAACCCTGTTTGATCTCGAGAAGTTCTTGAACGTTCGGACGCGGGAAAGTGATCTTGCCTGTGTCGAGAAGCTCGATCGATTGCTGGTACACTCGAACCGCGTGACTGAGCGACTTGAAGTCGACGGAATCCTTTGCCGCTGCGGTCGTCCGCTCGCCGTACTTGTCGACAAGCTTTTGAACTTGCTCGAGGATGTGATCCAACCGAGTGCTCTCAAGATAAGAGCGACCGTTCAGCTCCAGTGTCCGCTGTGACTTGTTGTTGTTCACAGAGACCGAAGTCTTCAGGCCTGTCGATTTCGCGATCACATCCAGAACAGTCATCCCGTTCCTCATGATCGAGTCCAGACGCGGAGTGATCTCTGTTTGGCTGTACGCCAGAATCGCTTCGATCAACGCGATCTTGACGTTCGTTGCTTCGTTCAGCCGAGCGCCGCGATGAACGTAGTCAAACGTTTGCTTCTGCGCGAACGACACCATCGAGTACACATCAGCGTTGCTGAACCGTTGAACGAGCTCACGAAGTAGCTCGAGCTCGCGCTTCGACATCGGTGTGCAGCCAAGCATCTCTACGTTGTACAATGCCCAAGCCACTTCAACAGCGTACGTTTGTCCAGCCACGAAGTCCCGTACGAACGTTTGGAACGTGATGTACTCTGTTTCGACACCGTTGGCAGGCATCACAGCGCTGTCAAGCAATGGATTCCCTGTGGCATCGAAGCGCTTCTTGAACGCTGGCATCCGCTTGCCGAGCAGAACGTCATTGATGTCTGGAAGGTACACGACCTTCACATCTGTGTCAGAGTTGAGTGTGCTGGTTCCGTACAGCTTGCTGCCGTACGTCACATTAAATAGAATATCAATCATTCTTGACACCTAGTTGAAGCAATACGAATTCTCGAAGCTTTTCGAAGTTTGTGTGATGGAACGTGGCGAGCTCGACGCCGCGCCGATCGGTGATCGTTGCGAACTCTGAAGTGCGCCCGTTGTGATGAACGTACGCTTTCAGCGTATTGGCGATGTGGATCACAGTCCTACCGACTGTGATCTTAATGCCAATGCCCATCAGCTCCTTCATTAGCAGAACAGCTGGTGCGTGAAAGAGCTTCGAACTCCAACCTTCGTTGTCTTCGTATGCCTTGAGCGTTTGACTGAGTTCTCTCACTGCAGCGTCCGATGTTCAGAGAAAGTGATCTTACCTGGGTTCGCAAGCATCTTCGATGCGATTGCGGAAAGCACTTGTTCTTGAAGAGACTGAAGCTGCTTTCTGGTCAAGACTTCCGCGAGTTCGGAATCTGTGAGATCACCGGCGAACCACAGCTCGATCGCGTCAATTGCTTTTTGTTTCATTTTCAAGATCTTTTTGATGGTAACAGCGACTTGTTTTCGAACATATCATATTATACCACATCCTTACGAATTCAGGTGTAACAAATGAAGACTGTTACAATCTTCCTTGCTCGATCAAATGAAGTTGAATCACGATGTTATAGCTGTACGCTATCGCATGTGACTTCTTGAAACTGTACCCTTTGTCGTTCTTAGCATACAAAGCGAGTCTGGCCTGATCTCGAGATTTCAAGTAGAGTCCGAGCAGAACCTTCTTACCTGGTCGAATCAAAGCCATGCAATCCGAGACTTCGAGGATGTTCTTCGGCTTGATCGCCTTCAGCATCTCGCCGTGCTTCGAGAGTTGAAAGAGTTTCGAATGGTTGCTGTCAAGCTGAAGCAGCGACCAATTCGGTTCGGCCTTCACGAATGCTTCGAGTTCTGTTCGTGATGCAAGCTTGTTCAACAGCGTCAGATGTAAGAAGTCGACTTTTAGGTATCCAAAATCTTCAGCTTCATCGTACGGGATCGCTGAAAATTTCGTGAACGGGTCCTGCGGAATCGATTGTGGATACACTCCACATGGATGAGCTGCTAATTTTCCATCACGAACGACTGAAGCACGAACCCACAATGGGAACAGCTTCAACGGATCGAATGATGTTTGGGTGTCGATATCGATATCCAAGACTACACTCCTTATTCGCTATCGAGATTGCGTTGTCCGCGTTCCTGAATCGCTTGAATGATTTGCGGGACTGCAGCCCTCCAGCGAATCATCGCTCGTGGATCTTCGGTCTCGCACAGAAGTATATCATACAACCCAGTTCGAACTGCATGTAGATTCAGGATCGCAGTATTGAACACTCGACTGTAAAACCTTCGAGAAGCTGGATCCATAGATTTGAAGATCTTCTCGTGCATCAGAATCCTTCAGCGATCGTTACGCGATTGAAGAATTCGAACAAACCAGAATCCTTCTGAATTCGAGCGATCATCCCGCCCATATTCATCGCTCTCTCGAGCTTGTCTTTTTCATCACTTGCACATGTAAGGAGATGCTGCCTGAACACCTTCGACGATGCCAAGAACCATGGGCTGACTTTGCGGCGCTTGATATGCAACACCATCGTATCTGCTGGGACAACTGTGAACACGAGTCCAGGAAGCGATTCGTAATCCTCGCACAGAACTTTCATGAATTCAAGAGATTCCAGAACTTGAACTTCTGGTGGGAACCCTTGATCATACCATTCAAGGTACATCGCGTACACGTTGTCGCGACACCACAAGCCCGGCGAAACATCGTTGTGTTCAACCATAAGCTTAATGAACTGTTTCGTATTCGGGATGTTTGTTTTAAGTGCGTGCTCTGCGAATTTCACGAATGTACTGTAGTACTGTGATTCTGCAAATGTTTCGATTGGCGGGACTGAACGTTTCTTCGTTTTCATCCATTCGCTGTAGTGAGCGTACGCAGCTTGACCGATTGAGCTTCTGAGCTCGTCGATGCGCTCACGTTCTTTGCACTTGTGATTCATGAAGGACTTCTCTTGAACGAAGTCTCGAACGCAAAATTCGCAATGCCACTTCAAAACTTGAACTTCATGTTCGGCGGGCACGAGCTGGTTTCGTCGACTTCGTGACTTTGCTCTCAGCTCTTCCCGATCCATCATCCAGCTCCTTCTTCAACTTCATGATCTCGTCTTTGTCATGCCCGAGCTCTTCAGACATCTCGATCAGATCTTCACTCGAGACCTTGTACGTGATCGCTTCACGGGTGGAACATTCGTAGTACGCCTTGATGACCTCAATCGAATGCTTCTTCGCTTTTGTACCTGGGCCCTTGACCCAGCTGAATCGTTTCGACCTTCCAGTAGCGGCGGCGGCAAGGAGCTTAAACAGAGCGCTCTTGTCAGCAGTACCAGAGAAGATGTACGGATTCACACATGTATTTAGTCGAACGATTTGCGCTTCGTCTGAGGTGCCGGCCATCCAGCGCATCATCACGAATGGTGCTGCTGCCTTCTGCCCTTCGATCGAAAGCGAATCGAACCATTCACGATTCTTGCCGCCAAGAGCTGCAAGGCCTTGAAAGAGGTCAAATGACGAACGATCAGCCATGTATTTATTACGTTTTCAAAAGAGTTACTTCGTAAGGGCATTCAACTCGCAAAATAATGCGGCGATGTTGATTTCTTTGTCGCCGACGAATGCGTGTTGATATTGGTATTGAGCGATCAGCACAATGGCGTCATCAAGGTATTCTTTGAGTTTCTTCACACGATGAAGATTCTCGTACAAGAATCGAAAAACTTCGTCGAGCTCTTGAATCGAAGCTGACTCGCACACGACTTTTCGTGCGAGCTTCAAATCCGAAGCTTCGAGCGTGGGAAGCAACTCGAGTTTCCAATCGGCAACGCTTTCCCCAGAAGTAAGATTCAACTTTCCATCGATGACAGAACCTTCGAGGAGTTGAATCATCTTTCGAATGTCTGGGTACGAAGCTGCGACGACTTTCTCGATGTCATCAATGTCGAATTGAACTTCTTCAGCTTCGAGGATTTCTGCAGCAAGAACAATGATGTCTTCACGCGCAGGCGTTGCAATCGCGAACTCTTGAAAGCGAGACCGAAGGGCCGGCATCACTTTATTGATGTAATTGCACGTCGCGATGAATCGACATGATCCGCTGACTTCTTCCATCAATGAACGAAGCAAACCTTGAGCTTCAGCACCCATCCAGTCGAACTCTTCGAGACGAACAACTTTGAACTTCCCCATGGACATCGTGGTTGCGAACCCCTTAACCTTGTCACGAACAGCTTCAATCTTTTCATCTGAGCAGTTGATCTTCAAGACATCCATTTTGTCAAGATCAAGATCACGAATCAGCGCCAGTGACATTGATGTCTTGCCAGTGCCAGGACCTCCGAACATCAGGATATTCGGGATGGAACCTTCGACAACGAACCCGTCAAAGATTTTCCGAAGACGTTGATCAGGCATGATGATCTTGCTAACGGAACGTGGGCGGTACTTTTCGACCCAGACTTTCTTCATTTGCAGACCCTAATGGAGACGTGATGTCTCCATTGTATCATGAATCGAACCGAAATGTGATCTTTAATTCGGACGCTTCGTAGTGAATACACCTGTCTTGTACCCAACTTCTTCACCACCTAAACTTGTATCCGTAATCGTATGTGGATCTGGAGTCACAAAACCTAATGATGAGAGCGTGATTGTCTCACGCTCATCTTTCGGCCTATCCGCGTCATCGGTAATCGTTGGTTGCAGAACTTCGTAAATCGGTTCAGAATTCTTACCACCCCATTGCCAGTGATCAACGACTTCAGGATTATTACCGTTCATGCGAATCACAGGTGAAAGAACTGGTTCAGCTTCAGCTCGCGGCTGAACTTCTTCGGAATGAAGAATTGTAATTGAATCTTCTTCTTTGTCAAGCAAGATGTGTGATGCTGTAGTTGGAAGGACACTTATCGGATTACGAACTAAATCTGCCGCCGAGGGCTCGCCATCGTGCCGTTCTCTGTGGAGCTTCTCAAGTTCAGCTTCCAACTTTCCATTCTTGTTCGCTCGCCTTTGATCCAGCAGGAAGTTCCCGGCAATGATCAAGAATACAGCAAGAGGATCGAATACAAAAATGATCATCATGATCACCCAAGTCACAGCCTGCTCAACTGGGATGTCGAAGGCTTTAGCAATGTACAAAATTGGGCCGGCCTTCGCTTCGACGCCGATTTGAGCGATTTGAAGTTCCGGGAGTTGCTTGTCAATGTCAGCAATCTTTGCTTGAAGATCTGTCTGCTCTTGCTTGAAGCCATTCATCAGACGAAGCCGTTGCGATACAGATGTCTTTACTGGCAAAGCTGCGATTTGAGCATCAATCTGTTTCTTGCGTTCTTCATACTTCGCGATCTGCGATTTCAAGACATTAACTTTAAGCGAGCTCTCTTGAGTGCCAACAATTGCTTTCTGGAACTCACCGCTCAAGTACCCAGCAGCACCGGCAGAAGTGATGATCATTGTTACAGCAGCAGCAATCAGCGCGTATCCTTTCATGATTTTGCCGAGCTTGTCCCAGTACTTGTACAGCAGCGAGACGACAACAAGCTTCCCAATGTCAAGAGCGATCGCAAGAGCGATGATCACTGGATTCGCACCGAACAGAGTCGAGAGCCCAATTACAGACACATATGTGCCAATGAGTTCTATCGAAAACGCTGCGAAGAAAGTGATCAGAATGAATAACATGAAAATTCTTCGTTATTGTGATTGGCAAGAATCAAGATCGTCAGTGACTACAAGAATCTTCGAATCATCGGTCTTCCACATTGCGACACCATTAACTTTTGTGCCTTCCATCCACATCAGTGATTCAACAAGAATGTAATCACCTTCCTTGACTGCGGCATCAGGGCCAGCGGCAAGCACCTTACCCCACTTGTGCTTCTTCTGTTGATCAGCGTTCGGAAGGATGATGATACCTGACTTCGTAGTACCGTGAAATCTCCCCTTGCCACCGCCAGTACTCTCGAGAAATTGAAACATCACATTGGACTTCAACGGGGTCAACTTTGTCATTTTAGTATCCTTTGAATTACAAGTATTTCGAATAGGTCTTTTACATGCATTGGCAATTATCAATGAGGCCGATGCACGCGTAAGAACCCTATGATTTATTTCCGAGCAATCTGTTTGCCTTTAGTAGCGCTAGCAGATGCTGCTTCAAGTGAAGCAGCGAGGAAATCGATGTCTTGAACGACGTCAGAACGCACGCCGTCTTTTTCATCGATTGCTTGCTTCCGCAGTTCCACAACCTTCGGAACGGGTGCAGAAGCAAGTTGTTGTTTGATTGCGAGCAATTCGAAATCGATGAGCTCGCCGCGAGCGCTACGGATTTTTTGACCCATTGAATTTTCTCCAAAAAAGTGATAAGCGGAATACTCGATACTCCGCTTTATATTTATACTCGATTTTTCAATCGTGAAAGAACTCTTCCATCGGAACGTCAAGTTTTATGCAATCTACAGCATGTAAACCTAGGACGAAGAGCACGTACGAAGCACACGAAGAGCCGCGGCCAACGCCCCAGATCACGTTGTTCTTTCGAAAGATATCGAGAACGTAGATCACTGTTTTCATGAAATCAATCATTCCCCGCCGCCGAATTTCCGCAAGTTCGTCGACGATTCGCTTGGCAGCGGTAGCCATGTACTCGTCACTTTCAAAGAACTTTGAAGACCAGAACGACATAACATACTCGTCGAGATCGAGATTCTTGTATTGCTCTGGCAATTGCCAGAGCATGTTGATCGCGATAGGATCATTTCCGTCGAGATGAAGCTTGTCTGCTAAGATCACAACCTCGTTGAATTTCAGCACGTCTTCCGACATCGAACTGACTCGAAGAGCTGAAGGATGAATGCCGAGCGCGAGCGCCGAAGGAACTCGCTCTGGGTCAAGAATCGAAACTCCGTCGAAGCGGAGCGTTCGATCATTCAGTTCAGTTGACAGCTTCTGCACTGAGTCTCCGGTTGATTCGAACTTCTGCCGTTTCGCGTTTCGCGCCGAGGATGTGCCCAGTGAACTTCATCATCACAGTCGTTGGAACGTCAGTGAACGGGTACTCGCAATGGAACATCACTGTGCCCCAGTTCCCGGTGTTGATGAACGAGCGAAGCGATTCCAAATGATCGCCGTTCGACGGATCGAACGTGGTTCGGTTCGTGGCGGCAAGACGCAAAGTCGTTGCGCGATTCAGAAAGTCGGAAGAATCTGTGAAATTTGGCATGGTGTCCTCTATGGTGAATGAATCAGTCGCGGATCAGAAGGGAGTACAAATCGCTGAAGGCGCGGAACGCCTTCAGTTGATTTTCGTTCGGGGCTTCAACCAGCACTGAAGTGGTAATCCACGAGTGCCCAGCACCGCCGCGCTCGTCGCTGACGACTCGACCCTTGGAGTCGACGTACGCTCCCGGATCATTGACGCCGACAGTCCGAAGAACTTCTTTTCGAAGCGCGAGGAACGCGTCGTACGACGACATTTCGATCTCGACTGTGCGAGCCGAACGTTCAGTACCTTTGATGATCATGATGTTCCCTTCAGTTGTTCGACGGGGATTCCGAGTCGTTCGAGCATTCTGATTCCGTCGAGGAGGCGGTACTGGCGCCGGAAGACGACTCGCTTGATGCCGCATTGCTTTGCGAGCTTCGCACACTCGGGACAAGGCGAATCTGTGGTGTAAAGCGTACCACCTTCTGCCCGACCATGTCCGTCGCGAGCAATTTTCGTGAGAGCATTTGCTTCGGCGTGCATGAGCTCAGGCTTGGTGAGGAGAGCACCGTCCGGGCCGTAGGTCTCGCAAGTGTCTTCTGACCAGCCGGCTGGCATTCCGTTGTACCCGTCGGAGATGATTTGACTTCCGACGACGACAAGTGCGCCGACCTGTAAGCGGTTCGCTTTGGATCGTCGAGCCCAGACTTCGGCCATTTGGAGATAGGCTTCGTCAAGTTCGATTCGGTTTGGGTTGATGATAATTGGTTCTGACATGGTATGATTGTATCACCTTGTCCGCCAACGATCAACCTAAGAACAGGACGTGTCATGCTTTCAGAACTGTGATTTCCAGGAGTTCTTGTACGATTCGATCACGCTCGACCTCAGCCGCTTTTCGATTCGCATCTTGGACCGGGTCTCGTCCGGCGACGAACACGATGTAATGCGCGATCATGTTGTTCTCGAGCCACAGGTCTTCGAGGAGCTGTGCCTTTCGAGGACCGAAACCACGAAGAGCTCGACGATCACGGAAGTCATCAGGTGTGTTCATGAATGTATTATATCACGAACCTCGAATCCTGTACACAGCTAAGTTGTAACTGACCTCAAGATTTGTAACATTCTTACCTTCGATCAAGAATCCACAAGTTCGCTCCTAATTTTAGAAGTCTGGCAACGCCAAATGGCACGCTCATCACTAGAGTATCCGCGCATTCAATTGTCACACCGACATCTGGAATGAATGTGACAATTCCTGTGCTAGTGTTCGCAAAGATTGATGATCCGCCGAACGGCATCGGCCCAGGCGTAGTTGGACTGAAATCATTCTCCCAAAAAGACTGTCCTCCCACCCAGAAAGAATCGCCTTTCACAGTTACGTCAAGATTGGATGAAATCCCGTTCCTGTAGAAGTTGTTGTGTTGAACTGCGCTGCCAAAGTCAAGAGCATTACCAATAATTCCGATCGACATCGGTGCCGGCTTGATTGTTCCAGCTGCGATTTTGTGAATGTGAAGATCCCATGAACCATCAAGGTTCTGTGAGACACGGCCATATTCACCCTGTCTGAGTACTGACGTGCCTGACATCGCGTTCAGTATAGCACCAGCTGCTGGAGCAAAAGTCACAGAAGCAATACTTGTAGGAAGTCGAACTGCTTCAATGAAAGAACCTTGAGGCCAAATCTCACCAGTGTCCCCAACGAGAACAGTAATGGCATTAGCGTTGCTTGGAGAGTTCAAACGAACGCGTGTTGCGTGATCATCAGAAAGAAGAGTAACGATAGAACCAGAAACGTTAGGCATGATTTTACCTTAAGGTGTGCGTGTTACTGTGAATGTCACTGTTGTTGCTGGGTCTGCTTCAGCAGACCCAGCCACTGTGTATGTTTCACGTGAGACACCTACAGGCCCAACAGTTACTGTCACTGACCAGGGTTGTCCGTATCCTGTAAAATTACTGCCAATCATAATCAGCTCATCTGCATTCTTCATTGGGAAGTAAAACGTAGATTGATAAAATGTGCCAAGTGGTTTCACAACTATTTTCGTGTTAGTTGCACCTATCGATATTGGAGCAACTGTTGTGATTGTAGAACCGCTTGAAAGGCCTGCGCCGACGACTGGTTGGTTAGAGAATGCGGCGAATGGCCAATCGATTTGATTCGCGATTGCCAAGGCATCGTTCGGATCTGTAAGTATGTTGATCTCATTCAATGAGAACGATGTTATAAATGGATTCGATTGAGAAATATATCCGCTGACTCCAACATCGCCGTCGTATCCATTACGTATGGTGACCCGCCCATACTGCACGAAATCTGAAAGTATTGAATCAAAAGTAATCGTGATGCTCTTCAGCGAAGCACCAACAGAAGTACTTGCAATGACCAATGTTCCAAGAGTTTGAGTGATCGAGATGTTCGCACCAGGAACGAGCATCGCAGTTACACGCGCATCCGTTGCAATTGGGAAATCAGTGATGTTCTCTGCGATATGTGTGTGATTCGTTGCAGCCTTGCCGTCAAGAGCCGTTTGGAGATTGTTGATGCTTGAAATTGATTGTGTGTGATTCGCGAATGCACGATCGTTCAGCTCAGTCTGAAGATTTGTGACATCTGAAATTGCGTGAACGTGCCCAACGTCAGATTTCAAATTCAATGCGGCCGGCAATCCGATGATTGCCGAAATCTGATGCGCATGCACCGCGGGAGCGAAACTTGTCCCAGTGAATCCAGAATCAGCAAGGTTCCCAGTACTTGTGAGCGCTGCGAATCGACCGATTGTTGCGCCAACAACTAAATTCGATTTTGTAGCATCAACCGCAATCAATGCATCAAGCGCGATCTGAAGATCAGTAACATTTGAAATGGCGTGTAAGTGCCCAACATCGGCTTTACCGACTTCAAGATCGACGATGTCATTTTCAGTTGCTGTGATACGAGTATCAAAATTCAGAACAAGACCTGCTTGTACAGCAGTCATGTATCCATCTCGAGATTGTGTCGCAGACAGCATCGAGATCGTAGTAACGATTTCATTCAAAACATTCGGCGCGGTAACAGCCACGATCGGGGCGGCGGCAGAGATGAGTGTCGAAGCTGAAGAAATGACTAGAACTTGAGTTTCAGAATCTATGTAGAACAGAATAGTCTTTGAATTCTTGATGTATCCAACACGGAAAACTTGAACACTTTGCGGTCGAGTCGTTGTAATTTCACCTAGCCATCCGCAGTACACTGGTTTTCCAATGTCGTCTGCATTCCAGCTCCACTGATCGTACGTAACTTCGCCAGATTGAGTAACGACGCCAGTTTCGTTTTGTGAAAGACCGTATTCAACAATACCAATCGGCGTTTTGAGAATCAACAGCGACGGATCCGAGCTCGCAAGGCTGATTGTATCGGATCCAGAAAAGTACACGAGCCGCATTGCCGGAATTGATTCAGCCGCACGAACTGGAATGAAATTATTCACAGGATTCGAAAGAACGCCTGATGTTCCAACCGTAGTATTCACTCGAATCGGAGAATCTGTAGTTAGAAGCTCACCAGACGATGTTCTCAAAGGGCGAAGTTGTGAATCAAGCAGGAAATACCCAGGCGAGCTTGGGACATTCAACCCAACGCTCGACCCAGTTGAACGCTGAGCAATCGTTGTAGTTCCACCTCCGACGGCATGCCCAAGAACAAGTCTTGGTTGATCAAGCCATTTTGCACCGTCATTCGTTCGAACACGCATTATTGTTTTTGTCAGATCGAACCACATCTGACCAGGCACAGCTGCGATTGGTTCGATCGCCGACGTGATAGGTTCAAGAGTCGTGATTCCGCGTGTTACGACACCTGTTATTGTATCGATTTGAAGGTACAAGTAATTGTCGGCATCTGGGACCATCGGGCCCCACGCATTTGAAATCGTAACGTCGAACTTCAAAAGGTAATCTGACGACCCGTGAGCGACTGTGACGAGCAAAGGAGACGGATCAATGTTCAATGTCACGAATCCAACTGTTGTCGAACCAATCAGGAAATTAGGCGCCGAGCCTGCTTGTTGAAACGAAATTAAACCTTGACGAAAATTCAATTTCATTCTGCTTCCTTTGAAGCAGCTTTTGCAGCATCTTTGACTGACGTTTCATTGTAGTTGTACTTCGCTGCAACGAATTTACTGTAACCTTCGATCGCACCAACGTATGTTAAGTACAAACCGAACAATGCTTCTGTGAGTCCTCCATTCAGCGTTAGCTTGATCATGATCCAAGTACTCGTAATTCCGCCGATGAGCTGTAGAACTTTCGTGAGGGAAACGCCTCGTCCATCTTTCGTGATCAAGTCCGCGAAATCAAGCTTGTCAAGCTTTTGAATTCGATAGAACAGGAACAAGATCCCGAACATAGCTGCTATGATTGCCGCACCGCTTAAATTCACATTGTATGCAAGCATTTGAACAATTGAATCTGTAAAAGAAGTCGAAAGCTGAGGTGCTGATGCTGCGATTTGATCTGACATGATGAAAACTCCTTTTGAATCACGTGTATTTACAAGATTAGTTCTTCAGGATGCCAGAGAGGGCTTCAATGAAGCCCTCTCGATTCCTTATTCAGCACCTAATGCTGTAATAATCGCTTAGACGTGTAGAAATGTCTTCAGCTCTTGGTATCCACCGATGTGCACTGACGCAGTGTGATCATATTTCATAATTTGTGGCATTGTTCTTGCAGTTGGGATTTGAGCCAGAAGATCTTCCCGACTAATGTATTTCTCACCATCTTGCTTCGGCTGCCCAACATCAAGATTCACTATGTCGAATTGGATTCCACGCGAATCAAGAAGTGCTTTCGCTTGATCACAGAAAGTGCATTGTGGCTTTGAGTAAATAATGAATGAAGTCATGATACTTTAAATGTTTGGGAGTTCTGAATAGATGATGTGTGAAGTCATCGTACCAATCACGTACGAGACGCTTTCATTTTCTTGAAGAGCAGTTTGTTTTTTCGATGTGTCCAAGTGCTTGTTAAACCAAGGCAGTGGCGAAGCCTTTACGCCCGACTCGTACTTCAATCCGATGTCCTTCAAGCGCTGCTGTGACATGTAATCGACGAAGCTGATCATGATCGGAGCGTTCAAACCAATGACAGTTCCCTTCTTGAACAAGTACTTCGCCCATTCCTTCTCTTCGTCGATGACGTTCATGTACATCTTGTATACTTCGTCTTTGCATCGAGCCTTCGCAGCTTTGAACCGCGGATCATCCTTGACGACACGAAGGATCAGATCGGCTGTCCAAGCTGTATGCAGAAGTTCATCTTGAAGGATCAGCGAGATTTCATTCCCGTTCCCGATGAAGATCTTGTTCTCGACCATGCCAAGTGACGTTGCGAACGAAACCATGAACCGAATCGCCTCCAGAGCGTAACTAGCGTTCAACGCGAGCCAGATCGCATCGATGTGCTGATCTTCAGGAACGACGTGCCCAGTCGCAACGAGCGAGTTCAATCGATGAAGTTCGTCGTAGTACTTCCCAACGTTCACAGCCATTCCGATGATTTCGGCAGTATCGTGAATTCGATTGAACTCTTCCGACGGTACGTTGTAAATGTTCCGAATGATGTGGCTGTACGCTTCGGAGTGAATCTGCTCGAACGCTGACCACCATTGAACAAGAGCCTCGAGCTCAGGGATTGAACACACTGGCTTGAACACTTGCTCAGGCGCTCGACCCTGAATCGAATCAAGAGCCGTTTGACGCAACAGGTTCGACGTGAAGATATGTCGAACAGCTTCATCAGCGTTCTTGAAGTCGATCTTATCCTTGACGAGCGTGATCTCATCAGGCGTCCAGTAGAACCCCTTTTGAGTTTGAACGTACTTCCGAATGAATGGGTACGCGAACTCATCGTACCGTTGAATCGTAACTGGACCTGCCGGGTCCAGGAACATTTGGCGCTTCGAGTAATCGGGCACCTTTGAAAAATCGTATGTCTTACTCATAGTACACAGCTCTCGCAGTATTCCTCTTCAGGCGGTTCGTCTTCATCCATGTGAACGACTTCAGTTGATTTCGTCATTTCGCGGGACGCTTGTTTGTCGCGAAGGTCGTAGTAGAAACTCTTGATGCCCCACCAATGGGCAAGCATCAGGTTCCTAGCGATCAAAGTGATCGGCACCTTCCCGTCGAGTTCAGGGTCTTCTGAGCGGAAAAATTTCCCGCTGTACCAAGTGTCGGCGCTGATCCCTTGATCAACGAACACCTGAAGGACCGCTATGGTCTTGATGTATTCGATTGGGTCTGGCTGATCCCACAAAAGTTGATAGTGCCCCTTGAGCTTCTTGTATTCTGGAGCGACTTGAACGAACGCTCCAGCCTTCGATTCCTTGACGACGATCAATTGCTTCAGGAAGTTCACGCCGTTCGTCGAGGTCAGAACGACTGACGATGATTCAACTGGTGCGATCGCCATCAGCGTTGCATTCCGAATCCCGTACTTCAGCAAGTTGACACGAAGACCTTCCCAATCAAGATCTGATGATGGTGTGAAGTCAGTCAATTCATCGACGCCCTTCGCACGGTTCTCCCATGGGAATCGACCTTGTCCGTATCGCGTCAGGTGCGAATGAAGACAAGGACCTTTCTCCTTGGCGAGCTCGCATGATGCTTCGGTCAGATAGAACGCTTGATGTTCCATCCATCGCTTCACTTCTGCCAGCGCTTCTTCTTCGCCGTACTTCATCTTTCGCTTTGCATGCCAGTACGCGAGGTTCGTGATGCCGATTCCGATTGGCTCGAGCTCGTCGTTGCTGAGCTTCGATTGAATCGACAGGAAGTCTTGGTACTGCAACAGATTGTGCAGAGCGCGAAGCAAAATTCGGCAAGCCCGACGCATATCGTCTGGGTGACGGAACATCCCCCAGTTCATCGAGCCGAGTGTGCACAATGCGATGCGCCCGTTTTCATCTTCGACACGTTCGAACGTCACTGTCGGGAGCATGATCTCCGTGCACAAGTTCGTTTGGTAGATCGCGTGATGCTTCGGGTCAAATGGGCCTTGCGTCATCACGTTATCGATGTTCAACAAGTAGTACCGACCAGTCTCACCGCGCTCAGTCAGAAGCTGCTTGATCACATCTTCTGCCGGAAGGGTCTTCGTGCGAAGGTCCTTTCGCTTCTCGTACTTCACGTACAGCTCTTCGAACTTCACTGTGTCAGTGTAGAACGCTTCGTACAGCTCTGGAACTTGATTCGGATCAAAGAACGTAATCGTTCCCTTCGCCTTGAACCGACGCCAGAACATCGCGTTCATGACGACGCAGTAATCGAGCTGACGAACGCGTGTCTCTTCTGTGCCCTTGTTGTTCTTCAGAACAATGAAGTCATCGAACTGATAGTGCCAGATCGGAAGATTGACAGTGGCAGATGCGTTTCGAATACCACCTTGCGAACACGAACGAAGATCTGCGAACCACTTCTTCAAGAACGGCAGAATCCCAGTGTGCATCACTTCGCCGCCACGAATTGCAGCACCGAGAGGTCGCATTCTGCCAATGTCAAGACCGATGCCGGCTCGCTTCGAAGCGTAATCGGCCATCACTTCACCTGTTGCGAAGATCGACTTCAACGAGTCGTTCGTCTTCAACAGAACGCATGAGCTGAACTGCTTCGTCTTCGTTCCAAGACCTGCAAGAACTGGAGTCGCAAGAGTGAACAGACCGTCCGATGCTGAAGTGTAGAAGTCGCGAACGTACTTCAGCCGATCCTTCTTTTCGGCGTGGAACGCGGTCGCAGCAGCAACCATGTACCGAATCTGCGGTGTCTCGACCATCAAGCCAGTTGAACGATTCCGAACGAGGTACTTCTCGATCAACTGCTCAACAGCAGCGTACGGAAGCGTTTCGTCTTTTTCGTGATCAACGTATCGATCAAGTTGACGCCATTCGTCTTCTGTGTACCACACGAGAAGCTCAGGTGTGTACAAGCCGAGCTCGACGTTCTTGACCACGACATCGTACAAAGCCGGTGGCTCGTACTGTCCGAACACGTCCTTCCGAAGCATCGTCAACCGTTGCTTTCCAGCAACGTACTGGTAGTTCACGTTCCCAGTATCTGGATGCTCCTCTTCGTCTATCAAGTTCACCATTGACCGAAGAGCGATTTCGTCGAGCTCGCGAGTGCTCATCCCGCCGCTGAAGTGCGCTTGAGATGCGATTTCGATCATTGACGGCGAAACGTCTGCAACACCTTCACAGACCTTAGCGATCTGAGCCTGCCATTTCGATAGGTCGAACGGTGCCTTTGTACCGTCCCGTTTTATGATTTGAAGTTCTTTGTTTGGCGTCATATCAGTATTGTAAACAATTTCCTTATGGTCGGCGACCAAAGATTTGGTCGGCGACCCCCTAAATATGTAGTGAGCTATGAAACCCACCAAGATTGAAAAGATTTAGTCGAACGTTTTAGACGTATCAAGAACGAAGGCTCTCATCTCTGTGATGCGGCGGAGCCAACCATTCAAGAATTTTGCTTGAGTTGGCTTGTTCGTAACGATGTCACGATAGAATTGTTCACGCAAATCACAAATTTTCGCGCAAGTTGTGAGCTCTTCGGCAACTTGAACTTTAGCAAGTGTCATTGTGCCGATGTTACCGTCAGGTGTCGTGCCAACAGCTTTTTGCAAGAACATCGAAGCCTTCTTCACACCGTGATTCACACAGCCGTCGAAGTGCAGAACTGCGAGACGAGACGGCAACTGATCACAAGACCCAGCAAGCCAGTATCGATTGAAGTACACTTCCTTTGCATCTTCCCAAGTCATAGTCTTGATGTCAAGATCTTTGTTTGCATTCTTTGCAACGCCGTACTTCGTCTCACCGCCAGCGTCATCAGGATCATTTACGTACCCAGTTGCTTTGCGGCGAGCCGGCGTATCACAGAAACCAGCTTCAACGTCTGGTGTTAGCTTCCAATGGCCTCCAACTTCGTAAATCATCGCGTGGTTCAAAGCTGCATCGTATGCATTCGTGTACGTGGTCATTTAGATCTCCGAGCTTGTGAGACCTATTTATCGGCAGATCATCCCAGGATGTCTCCTACGGTCTTGCCGCCGATCCAACGATAAAGATCGTGCCCACCGATCACGATTCCGTAGAAAATAGAGCGCCCGTGTGACAATTCAGGACCTGTTGGGTGAATCATCGCAGAGCCTTTCGGAATCTCGGGGGCAATACACATACCTTTAGGTTTGAAATCAATTACAGAAATCTTGCCGGTCTTGAGCTTGCTGTCATCAGGTGAAAACAGTAGAACATCTTGATCAAATGAAGCACAATGTGAAATTGGAACCATGTCAACGGTGTATGTTTCTTTGTCAACTATCATGATGTACCATGAAGCTGGCAAATCGATTTCAAGGTTCTGGACACGAACACGAATTGTCTGACCGACGATTTCTTCGAGATACTGTGTTTGCTCGAGCTTGAAATCCAGCATGTGCCCGCTGAATGACCAAAAATGCGTAACACCAAGCGGCGCCGTGAATGAATCGATAATGTACGGACGATTGACTTCTGATAAGATTTGCATTTACGCTCCTGAACCTTTTGAGAGAACACCAATACTGGTGAAACGGTAATCGGTGATCACACCGTTCTTGTCGACCCTGCCAATGCCAGCAGGTCTATAATCGAACTCTGTACTGACAAGACTTTCTGTCAGTACCTTGCCTTTTGGTGTTTCGAGCGCTATCAGCTCTGCACACAAGAACCCTTCGTCATCGAACGAGAAGTTCCCAACCGAAGCAGCGATCTCTAACAGATCAATCGAAGTGCCTTCAGGCATTCCGAACTGTGCGAACAAGCGATTCTTTTGAATCGCCTTCAGCGCTGATTCGAGAACGTCACGCGGATAGACACGCCCATTCGCGTTCGGCACATCGGCTTGAACAAGTCGAACCTTGATCATACTTTCGCCTTTGTCGTCTTTGACACAGAATACTGTGCTTCCTTGTAGTACTTGTTCCGCTCGCGCCAGTGTTTCATCGACCACTTCAGATTCGAATGAACGTCACAGCAATGTGCTTTCGTCTTGTCGTGACCAAGACGAAGCGAGCGCCCGATTGATTGAATACACTTCACGAAGCTCTTGCCAGCATCGATCATGAACAAGCAGAACACACGATCAATCGAGATTCCAGTTGAAGCGATTCCGGACGTTGCGATGACGATCAGATCATCACGCTTCTCAAACATTGAGTACCATTCAGCTCGAACGTCATTCTCGTCAGCGCCGTGCAGAAACACAGAGTCTTTGATCAGCTTTTGAAGCTGCTTCCCTTGCTTGATCGAATTGACTAAGACAAGAGTGTTCCCATATGTCTCTGCCTTTGAGATGATCAGATCAGCGATCAAATCGAGCCGCTTCGGCGACTTCGAAAGGAACATCTTTTCAGATGCGTAATCAGGGAACTCTTCTTCGAGATCTTCATCGACGATCTGAATCGGTTCGATTTCGAGTTCAGCTAAGAACCCCATGCGCATCAAATCGGCAGCTGAAATCTTGTACAACACTTCGCCGATTGAACCGCGAAGCGTCATCTGATCGATCTTCGGCTTCGGCATTGTGCCAGTGAATCCCCAGCGATACGGGATGTTCCGACCATGTACGTTGATCAATTCGCCGATGGTCTTCGCTGTTGCACCATGGGCTTCGTCGATGATCACTGCGTCGAAGTCTTCGACGATCATCGGGTTGTTCTGAAGCGCTTGCCAAGTTGCCACAACTGTCATGTGCAGCACGTCTTTCTTGGAGCCGCTGTAGATGCCGATGTCGAGTTGCCCTAAGCGAAACGTTGCGGCTGTTTGCTCGACCAGATCTGATGACGGTACAATCACCATCACACGCTTCTCTTCAGCATTCAGAACTGAAGCGAGACCAGCGACCATCCAAGTCTTCCCAGACCCAGTCGCGGCTTCGATGAATCCAGTTGTTGAGTCCAAGGCCGCGTTCACAGCATCAACTTGATACGGCCGAAGTACTACCTTCAGGGTCATGCCTTGAACGCGCAGGAACCAATCGGAATCGATTCGAGTCGACACTAGATTTGCCGATTTACGTTCGTCCTCGAGCTGAACTTCGTACCCCCAACCTTCCAGGTAAGGAATCATTTCGTCCAACAATCGCCAGAACACCTTACCCGTCTTCTCGAAGAACTTGATCTTCCCGTCCCATCGACCAAGCTTGTACGCTGGCATAAAGAACGCACCTTCAACAGGAATAGCGAACTTGTGTTCGAGGAATTCCTGATCTTGGGGTTCTAAGCCTGAGACTTGACAATACACTTCATCGCGGATTTTGATATACGCATTTTTGCTCATGAAGAGAACTTGAAGTGTCGCTCGAGGTTGTGCTTCTTGACGTACATGTACGGAGAGAACGCGAGTGGTGATGAAGCTGAAGCTTGCATCATCATTGTCAGAAGCAAAGCTTCGTGAGCGCTGATCGTGCCTTCAGGTTTCAGTTCCATTTTGCATAGCTGACCTGCATCGTCTTTCAATTCCCAGACCATTGCCGGAAGTTCAGCCGTTTGATTCTGCACGAAGAGTGCTAATGGAATACTAGGGGCGCCTGCGAATGAGTAATGGGAGCTTGAGCTTTGACCTGAGGCAGTGAGATGACCGCTAGTGATCGTCGCGTACCCACCGTTCGCTGAGTTCGCGCCGTACACTGGGTTCGAGTTGTTCGATTGCTTCTGTTGCGAACTGACATCTTTATCTGGATCCTTCGCAGCTAAAATGACAGTCATCCCTGTACCGCGGACGCAAATTGGATCTTTGAACAGCTTCGTCTTGAAGTACACATCAAGAATCAAGTCGCCACGATCAACATTCATCGGTGTGTTGATCGTTTCGTCGCAGACGACTTCGTACTCGTACACATGATCTTGAGCGAGAAGACCGAACATGAGCTCGTTCATTATTGCTTTCGCTTCTGCGCGAGTGTACCGATCATTGATTTCGAAGTACAATGGTTTCATTGTTTCGCGAATCAAATCTTGCACGTGCTGAACCAGAAACTGAACATCAGTCTTTTTCATGACTGCGATCATTGTCTCTTGAGCTAAGTGGTCATTCAGAATTTCGACTTGCTCGTCTGTGTAATGAGCGTCGCCAAGTTCTTTGCGTGAGTTGATCATTTGTATTCCTTTAGATGATGATGTCGCCAAGTTCAGCGACACGAAGTTTCGTGATGTGACCAAGCATCCAACCCATTTGTTTGAAAGCTTCGACGATCTCATCTAGCTTTCCGTACAACAATGATGCTTCGATGATCAACTGGTTTGTTTCAACAATTTCTTTCTCGCCGCCGAGCAGAATTCGTTGATCTGTAGCTGTCAATGCTCGCTGTCCGCGATTGTAATTCTTAAGTATGATTGCTTCTTGCTTTGCCTTGTAGTTCTCGAGCCACTTCATGAGTTGTTTCATGTCTTGAGTGCGCTGAGCAAAATGCGCCTGGTGCATCGGCAAATTTCGAGCCAGTACTTCAAGTCGTTCACCATCAATCTTGAACAACGGTTCAGCGTTCACGATTTCACGCTCGTATCGATCAAAGATCAGCGGTAGCTGATCAACCAATTTGTCCTCTTCAAGCTCAAATAGAAAGCTCATTCTTTACCTTGGCTACAAGAATATATTGTAACATCGAAAGTATTACAAGAACATCCTTTTTAGGTCAACGAAAAAGGGACCGATCGGTCCCTTTTTAATTTAGCGATCGCTTACTCAGCGTCAGTATCGTTCGCCTTCTTTGGAACGAGAGTCAAAGTTTCGACAGCAGCGCGAACTGCCTTGTTCAACTTTGCTGTGCTGGTAAAGACTTCAGTCCTCATAGCACTGGCGGCACGGTCCGACGTGTGCAAAACATATCCACCGTGGACGAGTTCAATGGTGATGCTGGATTCTTGAGACATAATTTATCCTTCAGTTGCTTTGGTTTTCCGACTCTTGTTTAGAGTCAGAGCTGGTATTTCGTCTTGATCGACGATCGCTTCAAGATCAGCTTCGGTGACTTCGGGAGCACCACGAGCGATCAAAGGTTTACACTTCGGATGCAGCAGAATCTTTTCTGCCATCTCCTTCGTCAGGTCCTTTTCCTTGAAGGTGATTCGCTCGTTCGGAAGTTCACATACCCACAGAAGCTTCTCACCTACTTGCGTACCTTTTGCAATCACTCCGTCTACTTCAAGCAGCTCAACGAGGCCGCTGAACGGACTCATCCCCTTGTTGTATGGAACCTCAAGCTCGACCTTCGTCCCGAGCTTTGCGAATCGCGACTTGTAAGTCTCGAATCGCATCCGAACACCCGTTACTTCGCCTTCTTCCTTGAGCTTCAATTTCGTCACGATTCCGATGATCGACAGCGAGAACTTCACAGAGTTCGTGATAGCCCAAGCACCGTCGCCAAGCATGATGTCTGCTGGGTACACGTGATCTGTAACAAGCATCGAGATCGGAAGGTTCCCGATGTTCCCGACGGCGAGGCGAAGCATTGCCTTTCGACGCTTGGCGAGCTGTCCTTGGTCTCCCTTGATCACACCCTTGTCGTAGTTCTCCATTTCAGTGGAGGACGACAACATTGCGAGCGAGTCAAGAATGATCAAAGTCCTTGGTGCCGAGTCGTTGTTCTTCCCGTATGCCTTCTTGTACCCGATGAAGAACTCGGACAGAACGCCGTTCACATCTTCGATCGTAGCAACTGAGATGTACGTCAACTTGTCTTCATCGACGCTTACGCCGATCTTCGAAAGGTAATCAACGTCAATCGCGTGCTCGGAGTCCAGGAACAGAACGTGATACCCTTCGTCTTGAGCCTGCTTACACAAGTTCCCGGCGATGAATGACTTCCCTGATCCGGAAGGACCCATGAACCCTGATAGACGACTCAGTGGAATGCCTCGCTGATAGTCACCTGAGAGCGCGCGGTTCAAGGCGTAGTTCCCAGTGCTGAGCCAATGCTCAGTCTCTTTGATGCCGACACCAACTGTGTCAAGCTTCGCGACTTCTTTTTTGAATGCCGCGAGAAATGGCAAACCCATAGCTTACTCCTTTGAGTGGGAGGACCCGAAGGTCCTCCTACGATTCTTAGTTGGCTTGAGCTGCCTTGGCTGCGGCAGCGCGTGCACGAAGCTGTTCAACGATCGATGGCTTCGCGCCAGTCGATGCTGCCGGTGCAGTCGAAGCAGCCGGCTTTTCGTCGGATGAACCTTCGTCAGCCTTTGAAGCTGCGGCTGGCTTCTTGTTCAAAGACAGGCCTGACTCCTGAGCTTCGTCTTTTGGCTTCGCGCCATCACCGAACGTCGAACCAGTTCGATCAGCGACGAGCATCGCTTCTAGCACGTCACGAGTGACACGCGGAGTACGGTACCCAGCCAGGTTGAATAGGTCCAGCTTTTCGAGAACGTCGTCACCAATGTCAGTTTGCTTCGGGGCGAAGCTTGATGTAGTGTACGAAGCGTACTCGCCGCTCTTAGACTTCTTGATCCTGAAGTTGTATCCGCCTTTGAGTTCGTACGGAGCTTCTTCGAGGTCACCAGACTGGAACGCAGCTTGAATTTGCTTGAACACTGCCGGTCCGAATTCGATCAGCTTCACCAACTGTTCTTGATCATGGTCGATTGGTGTTTCCATCACAATCACTTGCCCGATGTACGACTTCTTACGGTAGTACTTCTTGCCAAGCTGTTCGTTGTGATCTGCTGACTTTTCGTCGTAGTACCCTTGCGACAGTGCGCAGATCGGGCAGTCTTCACCGTACATCTTCAGGCACGGGACCTTCTCGCGCTTGCCATTGATGACAAGTTCATGAGCCAGGTTCTCGACGAGGAAGCCCATTGGGTTCTCTTCATCAAGATCAGGGAGGAAGCGAACTGTGGACGTAGTGTCCATTTCAGCTTTCCAGAAGTTGAAGAACAACTTCCAGGTCGCGTTTCCGGAACCTTCGTTTGTCTTCTGCTTGAACTGTTCTGTCAGTTCTGCGAGGGAGCGCTTTGCCATG
>Ga0163144_10007493_pt1 | contig 23922 bp, 27 predicted proteins | sample OliLak19BULKMAT1_FD_123175 | JGI IMG/M metagenome (GOLD analysis project Ga0163144, IMG submission 123175) | Freshwater microbial mat bacterial communities from Lake Vanda, McMurdo Dry Valleys, Antarctica - Oligotrophic Lake LV.19.BULKMAT1 | ecosystem: Environmental > Aquatic > Freshwater >...
TTATTTCGTTCCTCATAAATTATCTCAATCGGGCTTCGAATCCCTACGAAAGTGACATTGAGTCACTTTCTCACCTCCTCGTTCACTACGTTCACTGCGGAGGATGAGAGATTCGAACTCTCGGAACCGGTTAGGGTTCGGCAGTTTAGTAAACTGCTGCTTTCAACCACTCAGCCAATCCTCCATGTATGCTAAATTGTATCCTGATTCTGATTCAACTTTACACGCCTTAATTTATCTTCAGTCTAGCTTCGCTGTGCTCCCTATCATCTCCCTTGGTTAGCAATGATTTGCCCTTGGGCAATCAGATGAAATGTAAAACAATTTATATTTCATAGTCAATCCTCCAATATATCCGCTTTGATCAGATTGACGCCCTACGGTAAATTGGGTTTTGACATTATAGGTTGAAATACCTTTAATATCAAATAACTCAAATACATGGCAAGATTCCTAGGGCAACGAGGTGTAGGCTATAGTAAATTACTTTTTTGCAAGGTAGGAATAAAATACAAATGCAAGTACTTTTGAGCTTAGAGCCAATATCAGACAATCAAAGGTGACTGGTACTAGTTAGTTTGAGGTTCTGGATTTTTGATGTATTTGTTATTTATAGTTATGGAAGCGTATCCAAGACCAATAAAAATGAATCCCAGAATTACCAAAGATACCGGCCAGCCAAGGGAGTTGGCAAAATATTGACTAGTTATATAGGAAACGTGAGTAATGAGGAAGGCGGTGCTTATAATTAATATTACCCGACTCTTCATATATACCGATAAGAACAGTCCTCCGAATACAAGTAAGAAGTAGAAAAGTTCCCACAGGCCTGAATCCAAAACTCTGACAAAAGCAGCTCCGAGAATACCAGTTATACCAAAGAAATATAGAAATCCAATTAGCTTGTTATTCCATCCGTCTCGAAATGAGAACCCCAGCAATAGGTAGCTACCTCCGATTGCCATGGTTAGATATTGATACATGACTTCTAAATCGAAGAACCCCGAAACAGGACCTCCAATGATTGCATTCAAAACAAGATAGATTGCCGCAGTTCCGTTAGCAATAGCAAAGAAAGTCAGGATTGCATGTTTATGTGCCGTATTCAAGATAAGATAAAATATAAACACACTAATGAACATTAGGGCAACTAACCAGTCTGTACTCAAGCTAAATTCATCGAGCATTACCAAAACTCCACCCGGTATTAGTATTCCTCCAATGGTATGAAAAACTTGGCCAATCTGGGCATCTGGTTTTTGTTGTAAAAGTACTGACCCTAAAGCTGAAACAAGTAGTCCTAGACCTAAGGTAACTGTGATACGACCAAAAGTTGCCATATCATCCCAAATTTGCGCCATAAAGATAAAAATACCTATAATCACAATACCGGCACCTAACACATACAGCATCTTAGTTACGGAAAAATGAGAGTCATTTTTACTTTTAAACACACCTGTGCTTTGTGAAGCACACTGTACTGATGGTGTTAGGCCAAGTCGTAAGTAAATTTCTTCTTGACTAATTTCTCCGCTATTTATTTTTAGTGAAAGTTCTCGGATTAATTCTTCTTTATCCATAATGTATTAATTACGTCCTGGTAACACCCAGCCAATAAATTGGAAATTATTCTGGTAATAGTAACGATCTTCGGTATTAATTAAATTGAGCTTACTTTTGGCTTTACCCTTCATTAGATAATGACCATATGATGAATCATTATCAAACAGGAATAAAAAGTCTGCCTTTCTATCATAGTGACTTGATACAGTCACTCCATCAGGTGATGTGAGGAGTTTGTTGAGAGTAAAAGTCTCGGCCTCTTCTAGGGTTATTTCTCTGGTCTCATTATTTTTTGTGTCGTACAAAAAGAGGCGGGCTGTATAATTTTCACTAATATCAGATATTCCGTCATTATCAGAATCTTGATTTGGATCAATATCATTTATAACCAATTTACTATCAACAACGGAATAACGTTCTTGTAAGTGATTATCACATCTGTGAGAATAGTAATTTGCGGTATCTGTACAAGAAGAATATATAAAATTGTAGCTAGTGGAAATAAATAAGGACGGTAAGTACGTACTAAGAGCGATTACCAAAATAAGAATAACTGGTAGAGAAAAGGCTATAAAGATTACAAAATTCTCTTTAAATAAATTTTTCATATTACATTATTATAATAACAGCTTATGAGTCTTTCTCAATGCTGATAAGCTCAAAGCAAGGTGTGTAAATATGTCCGCCCAATAAAATAAACACCAAATAATCTATACCTAATATCCCGTGCAAGTAAAATAGCTCGGGGGTGACACTTTTGAAAAATGGCTCCGATACTGTACCGGAATCGTTTTTTGCCTGTCCCACCTCACCTATCCTAGTTGCTCATCGAGAACATTGTTTCATTTATCAACCATCCGCGCCTGCTTGCAGTCGCTGGTCTTACGTTTCAAATTCTGGGGACTTTTCTTTAATAATTTATCGGTCTGATTATTACTTTGGGATATTTTTTGCGATTAGTGTTTTGTTGACGCGTGTCGCAATACCTAACTGACCGGGAAGATAGTAGATTTTATGTGTCCCTGAATCTCTTTCTGGTTGAGAGAACCAACTTAATAAGTCAGGCATATTCCTTTTGATAAGCTCCTATCAAAAAAGAAATATTTAGATTCAGTATAAGCGCTCACGAAGCCGTCTTTTAGGAATCGTTTCACTTTATCACCACCAGTGAGACAATCTTTTAGACTACGACGTAACGAATGAGTCAGACTCTTTTTTGAGCGCACATACTATAGAGTCAAAAAATAGTAATTCTATTAAAATAAAGCAACTAACTTGCATTTGTTCCTCAATCTGTTATATTAAAGCAACTCAATTGCGTTTATATGGATTTCTCAAACACAAAACTTCCTGTCACCGTGCTCTCTGGTTTTCTCGGATCTGGTAAAACTACGCTTCTCAATCACATTCTGCGTAATCGCGAGGGATTGAAAGTGGCTTTGATTGTAAATGATATGTCGGAGATTAATATTGATGCTGATATTGTCGCTCGTGGCGACGCCAACCTCAGTCGTACCGAAGAAAAGCTGGTTGAAATGAGTAATGGCTGCATTTGCTGTACCTTGCGAGAAGACCTACTGATTGAGGTGAAGAACCTAGCCAAGGAGGGTCGTTTTGACTACTTACTTATTGAGTCAACTGGAATTAGCGAACCAATGCAGGTGGCTGAGACTTTCACCTTTGATGACGAGAGTGGCGATATCCTCAAAGATTTCGCCAAGCTCGACACGATGGTGACGGTTGTTGATGCGGTAAACTTTTTGCATAACTGGAACTCTAGGGAAACGCTAAGGGAGAGGGGTGAGTCGCTTGGTCAGGCAGACAAGCGAGATATTGTAAACCTCCTCACTGATCAGATTGAATTTGCCAATATCATCATTCTAAATAAAGTCAGTGACGTTGCTGAAGAAGAGAAGAAAAAGATACGGGGCATCATTGCAACCCTAAATAGTGAAGCCGAAGTGATTGAAACTAATTACTCTGATGTACCACTGAAGAAAATTATTGACACTGGCCTCTTTGATTTTGATAAGGCAGCCTTGGCTCCGACGTGGCTTAAGGAAATCCGCGGCGAGCACGTACCCGAAACCCTTGAGTACGGTATCGATAGTTTTGTCTATAAAGCCGACAGACCGTTTCACCCAGAGCGATTTTATGAATGGACAGAAACTATTCCTGAGACGGTGATTAGAGCTAAAGGCTTATTTTGGCTAGCGACCCGGTTTGAAGAAGTGGGAGATTTTGCCCTGGCTGGAACTCAGCTACACCTCAAGTCCGCGGGATGGTGGTGGGGCATTGTTGACGAATCACAGTGGCTCGAGGCAATTAAGCAACAAGCAAAAGAGAATAAATGGCAAGCACCATACTTTGATCATCGCCAAGTGCTGGTATTTATCGGTATCGACATGGACAAGGAAAGTATTATCAAAGGTCTCAACGACTGTTTGTTGACTGATGATGAGTGGCGCATGGGTGTGGTCGGATGGCGGACGTTAAATGACCCATTCCCGGAGTGGTAACAAATTATATGATACTCGGTTTTTTAGGTAAAGGTGGAAGTGGAAAATCTTCAGTGGCAACACAGATGACGCTTTTTCTATCTGATCAAGGAAATACAGTCCTAGCGATAGATGCTGACCATAATATGGACTTGTCGTATAACCTATCTGAGGGTAATGAGCCCTCACTTAGTTATTTTAGCCAGAGTTTATCTGATTTGCAAAAAGCGGTTGGATTAGCAGAAGGAGAAAAGTACAGCCAAGCATTTTTATCTGCTTCTACCGTAAGGTTCTCTCTCACTCCACTTTCATCAACAATTAACTCCTATTCAACATTATTAAAAAACAACGTTCGTCTCATGGTGGCTGGACCACAAACAGAAAATGTCTTATATGGAACTCACTGTAGCCATAGTCTTACTACCCCATTAAAAATTCTTTTACCTCTACTTGAGTTACAAGAAAACGAAGTAGTAATCGTTGATGAAAAAGCCGGTGCGGACGGCGTCTCTACCGGTATCGTGACGGGTATTGATGTTGGAGTGATTGTGTGTGAACCAGCTTTACATAGTGTTAAAACAGCCAAACAAATTGCCGCACTGATGGACTTTTACGAAACTTCATACGTGTTCGTGGGCAATAAAATCATCACTAACGAAGACAAAGACTTCATTACTTTAGGGCTTGGACAGGAGCCTGTTGGATTTATGCTGGAAAGTGCCAGCATTAAACGTAACCCTTCTGTGTCGGTGCCTGAGTGGCATGATGAACTCGAAGCGATTTTTGAGAGTGCAAAAACACATAACAAAAACAACCGCTTAGAACGAACGGTGAAAAAATTCACCCGTAATCACGAGTTTGCCCAAGTGTAGTTATCGGTACCGCAGAGAGCATTAGGTGCTTTCTGCGGTGGCAATAACGCCACCTGATTTTGTTCTTTCAACCAACCTACGAGGTGACACATGTGTGAAGTCTGCGACTTTTACAAAAAGCTGACTCCAGCCAGCAAAGCTGACCCAGCTATCGGTCCTAATAGTGCCCGCACTATTTATGGCTATTACCACGAGGGTGATGCCGAAGTACTGGCTAGCTTCTATCCGAAGGTCGGACAGGCGCTCATCGGGAATATCGCTTCATTAATCAATCATCCGCGGCTGCTTGAAGTCGCTGGTCTGGTTGAACTCGTGGAGAGGTATCTCGAAAGCTCGTTTTCGAAACTTCGTGATGTCGCCATCAATGTCGTCAGCAATCCGCTTTCAATCTTTTTCTGGTCACCGCGCGATCAGACAGTGCACCGGGTGAAAACCCTTGAATCTGAAATGATGCATGGTGCCATGGAAAAGATGGCTTTGCGCCGTGGCAGTATTGATCTGATCAACGACCTTCTGGGGAGTCGTCACAACATTGCTGTCACTTACGGGTGCAGCTGCTGTGCCATTGCCGTGGCAGCCTCTGATTTGCCATACCTCTACGCGTCAGAATACTATCGTCAACGTGAAGGTTTAGGACGTCTGTTCGACTCTGATGTACTGACGACACATGGAAAGCTTTTTGGTGGGGTATCTGTGTCGGATGTCCCACAACAAGTCCTTGACGCTTCGGCTGACTTCGGTCTGGAGGAAGTGATGAGCTACTCGCGCTTTTCGAAAGCGAGTCAAGCCGTTCTTGCGGCGAATCCGGTTACGCCAGATTTGAGTGAGGCAATGGCAGAAGTGCGCCGTTTCCTCTTGGGGTGTAATCCCGCAGCTGTTGCAGCATAATCCTCGTCGCTTTGAGGTCACTTATGGACCGGTGTTGCTCACGCAATGTCGGTCCATTTTTTATGCGCTATACTATATACTATATACCATGACGAAAAGACACAGTAAAAAACGAGAGCAAATACTAGCAGTTCTGCAGGAGGCAAAAACTGCTCTTTCGGCTGGGTCAATTCATGACATCCTACCGGGAGTAGATAAGGTCACGGTGTATCGTAATTTAGATTTATTTGTCTCCGATGGTATCGTAAAGGTGATGAATTTTGGTGGTACAGAAACGCTTTATGAATATCAGCATCAACCGCATCACCATGCTGTATGTACTGATTGCGATAAAGTAATTCACTTCACCGCTCCTGATGAAAAGATAAAGAAATTACTTGGACTCACCGACTTCCAAGTTAATGAATTGGAATTAATAGTTAGAGGAATTTGTAATCATAAACAATAATAACTATGTGCGGAGTTTGCGGTTTACCAAGTAGTCATGTAAATACAGTCCAGACAATAAGTCTGATACCTCTTTTTATTTTAATATTCTCAACCTTTCTTTGGGCCTGGTGGATAGTAACTAGATTAAGAATAGAAAATTACTTTTATGAGAAAGCAAAAAAAATCACCTCATACTTAAGGATAAGCTCTGTAGACGTTAAAAAATAACAGCTATCCAGAAAATACAAAAAGCAGTCTTGTTAGCTCAATCGGGCTTGACCTAATTTTCAAGGAGAGATAACGACTATGAAAACGAAAAATTCTTGTGGTACGAATCCTCAAGTAAAGCGCCCCACGCTTTACTTTTTCTCCACAAACAAAAAATGCCCTTGCGGGCTTTATTTTGTATTCGCGGAGACGAGAGGATTCGAACCTCCGGAGGCTTTCACCCCACTTCCTTAGCAAGGAAGCACTATAGACCACTCTGACACGTCTCCGTAATTATGTTCTGCTCAATACCTACTTTACTCGAAAGACTACCTACATATGTATCAGTAGCTTGGCACTAAGATAACATATTTTTATCATTCTGCTAAAAACTACTAGTGAGCTAGAGCAAGGCAAATTACCTCACAGTTCTCGGGCAAATGGGGCGTCAAGGTTTTTCTAGCCGCTACTAGTGTGGCGCCGGTGGTAACCACGTCATCGACTATCACTACTCGTCCACATTTAGCTAAATCTGGATGAGGGGCGTAACTAAAAGCCCCGATTATATTTTTTAAACGCTCAGCTCTTGGAAGAGAAGTTTGAGGAGCGGTGTGTTTTGTTCGAATTAGTAATCGTCCGATATTGATTGGTGCTTTTACTTTTTTTAGTATTCGAGTCACTTGATTATAGCCACGTTTGCGCTCTCGTTCTTTGGATAAGGGGATAGGAACAAAGAGGGTTGGTTTAGTTGGTAAATTTATATACCAGTCATTAACTAATATCCCCAGTAACTCAGAGGCCTTCTGATGATCATGAAACTTGTTAGCAGTAATTGCTGCTTTAATAGCTGGCTGGTTGTAGTCACTAAGCACCGTAGTCTGGGCATGTATTTGCACTGCTAGGTAGTGTCCAAAATCTTCTACTGTCTCTGCACGCAGTCTTTTCAGACAACCATGGGGAGGGAAGATTGTATCTAAGATTAGTCGTAAGATATTCAGCATCTACTCTAGTATACGATATTTGCATGTTAGAATATGAGAGATAATAACTCATGAAAGTTTTAAGTAAATTATTTTTTGGCCTAGCTGAGAAAAACACCGCTACCAAGCGAGTGGTCGGTATTGACATGGGCTCCTCAGCAATTAAGGTAGTAGAGTTGCAAGAAAGAAACGATGTTCTGACTTTGACCACCTACGGAGAAATCCAACTAGGTCCTTACTCGGGTGTGGAAATCGGACAGTCGGTCACGCTAGATTCTAAGAAAGAGCAACAAGCCTTAGTAGATGTGATTCGCGAAGCAGCTGTCAAAACCAAAACGTCTGTTTTTGCCATGCCACTGTCTTCTAGTTTTGTTACTACTATGAACCTCAAAGCAGGAGCGGATGAGGACATTTCTTCTCGAGTGCGCGTAGAGGCGAGAAAATATATTCCGGTTCCAATTGCGGAGGTAGCTTTAGACTGGGCTGAGATAGAGGCTGGTAGCAAGAGCGAAGCAGGCGAACGAAAAGTTTTGGTGGCCGCTATTCAAAATGATGCCCTAAATCGTTTTCGAGTTTTAACTCAATTTGCCAACTTAGGAGCACCGCCCACTGAGATTGAATGCTTCAGCGCCCTTCGGGGTACCTATAGAGAAGGGGAGGATAATATTGCCATTATCGATATCGGCGCTGTTTCTTCAAAGTTGTATATAGCCAAGAAAGGTTTGCTACAAAGAATGCACCGAGTACGAGCGGGTGGAGCCATTGCTACTAAGCGCATCGCCAGCACCTTGGAGCTTTCATTTGAAGCCGCCGAGGTGATGAAGCGAAATATTGATAAAAATGGCGACAAATTTCACGACGTTAAAAAAGCGCACCACAGTTGCTATGACAGATCCTTACAAGAGTTCAGACAGGTTATTAGTGAATATGAGACCAAGCAGTCTGAGTCGATTGATACCATCTATCTCACAGGAGGAGGTTCACTTTTTCCAACCATGAAAATTTTAATCGAAGAGGCGTTGCAGAAAAAAGTGTCTTACGTTAAACCTTTCAGTAAAGTTGCTTACCCCGCTTTCATGGAGGATACGATTACCGAACTTGGTCCATCTTTTCATGTTGCTCTCGGAGCCGCTCTTCGGCTTTACGAATAGTCACCAATACTTCTTCACAGTTAAAATTTGTTTTGCATCGAAAAAGCAAGTAAAATTAAAAAATGTCGGAGCCAACTAACACTTCATTCATTCCCAAAAGAAATCCTAGTCATAAAGACAATCGCCCAGTGCGACGAAAGATTTATGTAGGAACAATAATTATCCGTATACTATTTTTTGCTGCCGTAGTGGCTGCTGGAGGGGTGTATGCATATGAGAGGCAACTTAACTCTAATTTAGACTCTGAAATATTAACATTAAATACTTCTATCTCTGATTTTAAAGAAGACGACTTACTTAAGGTGCTTGCTTTTGACGCAAGAATAAGTGAGGTAGGTTATCGCTTAGAGCACACTGCTTCACTTGTGTCTCTACTAGAAGTAGTTGAAGGTTTAACTGTTGACGTTGTTCAAATCACCCAGCTAACAGTTGAGCGTACAGACGATAAAAATTTTACTATCGAAGCTGATTTGAAGACGCCTTCTTTTGATATCGCACTCTTTCAACGTCAAATCTTAGAAGAGACAGACGCTCTACAAGTGTCTTTAATTTCAGATTTAAATCTGCAAAATACTCCACCTGAAGACCCTTTATTTAGAAGTGGGGAGTCATTGGCTGACGAAGTTAGCCTCAGTTTCAAAGCCGCGTTGACAGTTGATGTCGGTAAAGTGCCTCACACAGCTGGTGCGTCTGGATCACCAGTCTCACCCTCGATAAATCAAACTAATAGAGCGGGCAGTCCTGAAGAGCTTAGCACTATTGATGAACGACCTACTTTAGGGGGTGAGGTGCTCGAAGAGAACGTTAATCCAAACGAGATATGATGATAAATTCTTTTTTCACACAAATTGTGATGACTGTGATAGCTATAGGAGTACTATTTTTCTATGTTCATCCCACCTTTACTAACATTGGTAAGATTCAAGAGTCAGTCGTGCTTTACCAAGGTGAGATTGAAAAAGTTACGGATGTTAATAAGAAGCTCGCCAATCTGACCCAAATTTTGGATGAGATTCAATATAAGGACATCCTTAGTTTGAATACCTATCTACCGGATTCAGTCGACCACATGGCAGTTTCGGCGGATATCTTAAATATGGCGGTGGAGTCTGATGTTTTCCTCGAATCTATTAAATCTAATGAAGGAGTAAGTAGTGCGTTACCAACTGAGTCTACTGTCAAGCACATCTTTGTTTTAGGAATAACAGGAACTTATATAAATATAAAGTCTTTCCTATCTAGGTTAGAAGAGAACAACTATCCGCTTGAAGCTCATGATTTTACTATATCTGCTAGTGAAACAGATTTAATGAAAGCAAATCTAAATGTCGTTACTTATTCTTTCAACAATAGTATATGAGTCCACTTACCAAAAACATTACCACTGTATTAGTAGCCTTATCACTGGCTTTTGTTGGTTATTATTTGTATAACCAAAACAAGAATTCTGGTTTATCTTACGGAGATGGTGATTACTCAAACCAAGAAATGTTAAGTAATACTCAAATTTTTATTGAAAGAAGATCTCTACTAGATGGAATTACTCTTAATACTGACATCTTGATGGACCCTGTTTTCCAGTCTTACCGCACTTATAGAAGTCCAGAAGCAAGTGCTCCTGTTGGTGGTAGAGAAAACCCCTTTGAGTTAAACTCAAGTAGCACCTTTTGATAAAGTCATAGTATGAATCCACTGGAGACACTACTGGAACAAGGAGAAGTGACAGAAGCTTTTGCGCGTGAGGTAAGGCAGCAAATGAATGATAGTAACCTATCTTTGGAGACTATTTTACTAAAACAAGGAATTGCACGTGAGGTAGTGCGCAAACTTTTTGCTGATTATTACAAGGTTCCTTTTTTTACAATCCCTGAAGGTTTTAATATTAATGAAGAAATTTTGGCTTATGTGCCAGAGGAGTCGGCGATTCATTATCGTCTGATCCCACTTCATGTTGAAGATGAAGTTTTGATTGTTGGTGTAAACGACCCTGAAGATTTGAAGTTGCGTGAAGTACTCAATTTCGTGAGTGCTAAGCACAATATTGCCTACAAGATCCATTTTATGTTGGAGGACGATATTCTTAAAGCACATGAGTATTATGCCAACCTAAAAGGTGAGGTAACAGATGCGTTGGATTCGCTGGAGACAGAGCTTAATACTGAGATTGCTGCTGGTGTCGAAGAGGCTTCTCCTGATGCCAAGAAGACAATGGAGCACATTGAGGAAGACGCTCCGGTGACAAAGATTGTGGCCACTATTTTGCGCTACGCTGTTGATGGGGGTGCGTCTGATATCCATATAGAGCCGACAGACGCTAAGGTAACGGTTCGTTTTCGAGTGGATGGAGACCTCAACACCTCACTAGAGTTACCAAAAAACGTCCACTTGGCTGTTGTTGCCCGAGTTAAGATTCTTTCCTCTATGAGGCTTGATGAAAGGCGTAAACCGCAAGACGGACGTTTTTCCGCCACCTTTGATGGCCGTAGAATCGACTTCCGTGTCTCACTCTTACCTACCAGCCATGGTGAGAAAGTAGTCATGCGTATTTTGGATAACGAGCGCGGCGTTAGATCGCTTGAAGATGTCGGTGTTAGTGGTTATCTCCTTGAAGTCATTAGACGAGTTATTAAAGAACCTTACGGTATTATCTTGATTTCAGGACCAACTGGTTCTGGTAAATCAACCACTCTTTACGCGATGTTATCTGAAGTAGACCGTCTCAAAAAGAATGTGCTTTCTCTAGAAGATCCAATCGAATACAATATCAGTGGAGTTAGTCAGTCCCAAGTGCGGCCAGAGATTGGTTACACCTTCGCCAACGGTTTACGGGCGGCCCTACGTCAAGATCCGGATATTATTATGGTAGGAGAAATTCGCGATAAAGAAACAGCCCAGCTAGCAATTCAGGCCGCACTTACTGGTCACTTAGTTCTCTCTACCATTCACACCAACAACTCTATTGGTGTAATACCGCGCCTTATTGATATGGGAGTTGATCCGTACCTGATTGCGCCAACTTTAAAGCTGGCTATTGCCCAGCGTCTAGCTAGGCGTTTGTGTGACAATTCTGGTAAAGAGGAAGAGGTGACTGAGAGTACCAAGATGATGATGGATGAAAGTTTCAAAACTTTACCCCAAAAATACCTCAGCCGAATTCCTAAAAGCCGAACCATACTTAGACCAAAACAATCTCCTGGCTGTGCTACTGGTATGCGAGGTCGAGTGGCAGTGATGGAAGCACTTGAAATCAACGAAGAAATTCAAGAGTTAATTTTACATAACTCATCTGAAGAACAAATGTTCATGGCGGCTCGTAAAAACGGTTTTATGACTATGAAAGAAGATGCAATCATTAAAGCTTTGGATCACGTCATTCCTTACGAAGAGATGAACACGTTTGGTACTAAAGTTGGTTTGGACAGTTTTCCTGAAGAAATAAATGTCCCTGTCGATAACCCAGTCGCACAAACTAATATACCAGCTATAATAGAACTTAATGAAGATACTATTAGTTGATGACGACGCATTCTTGCGAGACATGTATACCATCAAGTTCATGGAACATGGACATGAGGTGACTGTTGCTGATGGCGGTGCTACAGCGCTGACTTTATTAGACCAGGGCAATAGTTATGATTTAGTTTTGATGGACATGATTATGCCAGGCACTTCTGGTGTCGAGTTACTTAAAATTATCCGTGATAAATTTCCGGACCAAACCAAGCAGTGTATTTTTCTCTCTAATCAAGGTCAAGAAGAAGACGTTCGAGAAGCAACCGAGGCCGGGGCAATTGGTTACATTATTAAAGCGGAGTCTATTCCGAGTGAGGTAGTGAAAAAAGTGGACGATATAATGGAGAAAAATAAGACACAGTAAATTTATGTCTGTAGATTACAAAAAAGAATTACAGGCACTGGTCGAACTACTCTTGGAAGAGAAGTCTTCTGATATCCATTTTTCTGTGGGCGCCCATCCTTTGATTCGGGTGGCTGGAACCTTAATCCCACTTGTCAAAAAACCTATTCTAACTGAAGCTGATGTGGCCGCTTTTGCCAAAATTATGATGCGTCCAGATCAGCTAGAAAAAATGTACAGCCATCAAGAAGTTGATTTTTCTTTTGAAACAAGCAAGTCTGTTCGTTTTCGCGGCAATGGCTTTTTTCAAAGAGGGAAGATGTCAATTGCCCTACGGCTTATTCCCAACGTTATTCGTACTTTTGAAGAATTAAACCTACCACCGATTCTCGAGAGCTTCACGCAGCGACCTCAAGGTTTCTTTTTGTGTGTTGGTCCTGTTGGACAAGGTAAGTCAACAACCTTGGCATCAATGGTGAATCACATCAACAAGACTCGCTCGGAGCATATTGTGACTATTGAAGACCCTATAGAATATGTCTACACTGAAGAAAAGTCTTTGATTGATCAGCGTGAGGTGGGTATAGATACCCCGAGTTTTGAGTCAGCTCTCAATGCTGTTTTTCGTCAAGACGTCGATGTGATCTTGGTAGGAGAAATGCGCAATCATGAGACTATCGCTACCGCCGTCACCGCCGCTGAGACTGGTCACTTGGTCTATTCAACACTGCATACTAATAATGCAGCGCAGACCATCAACCGTATTATCGACTCCTTTCCTGGCGATCAGCAAGATCAGATTCGGGTCCAAATCTCTAGTTCCCTGATTGCCATCTTTTCGCAACGTTTGATACCTCGTATCTCTGGAGGATTGGTTCCAGTCTTCGAACTTTTAATCAATAATACCGCGGTCTCCAACCTCATTCGTGAAAACCGGGTCCATGAGATTCCGTCCATTATCGAAATTGGCCTTGATCAAGGTATGATTGACATGAATCGTTCGTTGGCTCGCTTGGTCCAGCAAGGTGAAATTACCGTCGAAAATGCTTTTACTTACTCAACTAACCCGAGGGGATTAGAAAGACTAATATAATTTTTATGCTCTTTAACTACGTAGCTATAGATAGTACTAATACTCAGCGTGAGGGTACCGTAGAAGCGGCTACTATTGATGCGGCTATCGGGGCGGTTCAAAAACGTGGCTATACCGTAGTCTCAATTGATCCCGTTGATCAAAATGGTGGCTGGAAATCACTTTTAAACTTTGAATTTTCTTTTCTTAACACTGTCTCCAATAAAGAAGTGGTAATTTTGTCGCGCCAGATTTCCACTTTGTTTCAAGCCCACGTCTCACCCCTACGTATTTTCCGTCTCCTCTCGGCTGAAGTAGAAAATCCACAACTGAAGAAAATCATGAACCAAATTGTGGAAGATTTGCAAGGTGGTAGTTCTATATCTCGGGCACTATCATTTCACCCAGAAGTCTTCTCCTCTTTTTATGTAAACTTGGTCCGGGCTGGGGAAGAGTCGGGGTCGCTCGAAAAGTCTTTTTCATACTTAGCCGACTACCTTGACCGATCTTACGAGATTGTCAGTAAGGCGCGCAATGCTCTAATCTACCCAGCTTTTGTGGTAGCTATCTTTGTGGCGGTGATGGGCCTGATGTTGACTATGGTGATTCCAAAAATTGCCGATATTTTAACTAGTGCAGGTCAAGACCTGCCAATTTACACCAAAATCGTCATTGGCCTTTCAAACTTCTTAGTTGACTACATCGGAATTCTCTTCATTGCCGCTGCCGCCACCTTTGTAGGCTTGTGGCGCTTTAAGAAAACAGAAGTCGGACAAAGAACTTTTGATGAGTTTATGATTTCCATCCCGTATCTCGGGGACCTTAAACGAAAGCTACTTTTGACTCGTATCTGCGACAACTTAGCGACTATGCTTAGTAGCGGCGTGTCGATAGTACAGTCTCTTGAGGTGACGGCTGACGTTGTTGACAATCTTGTCTATCGAGAAATCATCCAGATTGCCCTGGCGGAGGTAAAAGGTGGACGATCGTTTGGCGACGCTATCTCAGAATATCCTGAGATACCGGGTATATTGACTCAGATGGTGAAGGTGGGAGAAGAGACTGGAAGTTTGTCTGAGATTTTAACAACCCTGGCTAACTTCTATCGCCGTGAAGTAAATAACGCTGTCGATACTTTGATTGGTCTCATCGAGCCTATTATGATTGTGGTCCTTGGTCTCGGTGTCAGTGTCTTACTCGCTTCAGTTTTGATGCCAATCTACAACCTCTCTAGTGCTTTTTAGTTTTTCTCCGACTTAATTTTCTCACCAGCATCATTCAAAAGTAGTTGCTAAAAAATAAATCTGCCAGTACAAAGGCAGTGTTGTCCACAGAGACTGTAATTTACGCTTAAGAAAAACGTATAATAAATGTATCTACTTACAACGTAGTTAGCTCTAGGTATTCAGGTACACAGCTGATATCTGAATAACGTCGAGCGTCTTAACAAAAAATTTAATCTAAAACATGAATAAATCAATCATTTCACGTGGTTTCACCCTCATCGAACTCTTGGTGGTAATCGCGATTATCGGTATTTTGGCAGCAGTAGTGTTGGCTTCGCTAAACGATGCTAGAAGTAGTGGTAGTGACGCTTCAATCAAACAAAGTATAGGAAATATTCGTTCACAGGCGGAGATTGTATATAATCAACAAAATTATAGTTATGCTGCTGTTTGTACTGATCCAAAGGTTGTTACCCTATTAGCGGCTGCTAATAACAATAATGGTGCCGGCGCAGCTCCAACTTGTAGAGCTACTGTAGCAGAATGGTTAGTTGCCTCTGCTATGGTTTCTACTTCTTCAGCGTCGTGGTGCGCTGATAGCTCAGGGTATGCTGGCTTAATCGGATCTATTCCGGCATCACCTGATAATACCTGTAACTAGTTTCTTAACATTTGAAAACAAAACAAAACGTGCCCTAGGCACGTTTTGTTTTGTTTTCACTTTCTTAATAGATTCGTTCCGAAGCTTTGCCTTGGGACAGATAGTATAAATAAAAAGGGTATCTTCCGCAGACTTGTCGCAGGTACCCTTTTTGTAAGTTTTAAGTATAAAAAGCTCAGAATGATTTTCCTTGTACCCCTAGGTTTTTTGGATTGATAAGCAAATAACCTGAAATGTTGGGGTGATATACTAATCACAAATGGAATATTTCCTTAGTTTTTTACCGACGAGTTTCATTGTCACTTTGGCTTTTATACTTGGTGTTATTATTGGTAGTTTTCTCAATGTCTACATTTACCGTTTCCATACTGGTAAGTCGCTCATGGGTAGTTCTCACTGTCTTTCTTGTGGGACGTCACTGCGATTTTTTGAATTATTTCCTTTATTGTCGTACTTATTTTTATGGGGTCGGTGTCGTACCTGTCACTCCTATATTCCGTCCCGCTACTTTTGGGTAGAGCTCCTCACTGGTAGTCTTTTTGTGGCTGTAGTTCTCACTGCTTCAGATTTCTTTACCCTCTTCTCGCTACTCTTTGCAGTTTCAGTTTTAGTGGTTATTGCTGTGTATGATTTTTATCACATGGTAATTCCTGACGAGTTAACTTTTGTCTTGGTAGTCCTGGCACTAATCAATCAGTTGCACGCCCTTAGCTCAGGGATGCCGATGATGGACTTTGCTTGGAATATTGTCGCTGCTTTGCTCGGCTCACTCTTCTTGCTCTTGCTCTGGCGCTTTTCAGAGGGGAAGTGGATTGGTTTTGGTGACGTCAAATTGATTATCCCGCTGGGGCTTGGAGTCGGGTATGCCAGCGTCTTTTCATTTATAGTCCTGGCCTTTTGGATTGGTGCAGTGATTGGACTGATTATCTTAGCGGCACAGAAACTTAAAAGTAGGGGACAACCGCACTTACGTTTCTTGCGGTCAAGGCTTACAATGAAAAGTGCTGTTCCATTTGCCCCATTCCTTATCCTCAGCTACCTGGCCATTATTTTTCTTGGAATAGATGTTATCGCACTTCTAAGTTATGCTTAAAAATAAAAAATTTCAAAAACAATCCGGATTTGGTCTCATTGAACTGATGGTTAGCATCAGTATTGTAGTTTTGGTAACCAGTGTCATCTTGGCGCGTAACGACAGCTACAACGGTGCTATTCTATTGCGCTCACAAGCGTATGACATCGCCCTCAAGATCCGCGAAGTCCAGATGCAAGCCGTGAGTGTCGTTGGGCAAGGAGAGGACTATCGGACGCCACTGGGTGTTTGTTTTAATACAATGACTCCTAATAGTTACCGCATTTTTGCTGACAGTAATCCTAATGGTGAATGCGAAGCAGATGAGTTCATTGGACAGCGAGGTAATATTGATCCGCGGTTTAGGATTGACACTTTAAACTTGATTTCAGGTGGTTCATCAGAGGAACTGAAAAATCTGGTGATTCTTTTTGAACGCCCAAATTTTGATGCTCGTTTCTTTGTCAACGGCAGTGAGGAAACAGATGTCGACGGGGTTGAGATTGGTTTGGTGCGGGCTGGAGCCAGTAACGGTAGTGTTGAGGCTGGTGATTTGCGAGTGATGGAGATATCACGTACCGGCCAGATTTTAGTCCAGTCAGTTTTGCCTCCTTGTGAAGGAAAAAAATGCAGAGATAATGATGTCGACGTTCCACCGCCTGACTGTGAGAGAGGAGGACTTTGTGATTCAGCTATTCCACCTGAGGATTGTGAAAAAAGAGGAAATTGTAACGTTATAAAAGGCTCTGTCGACTCATCATCAGATATTTCTGACGCACTAAAAAATTAGATTTGAAACACATGTTTAAAAAGTCACAAATGCAAAATCGCGGTTTTACCCTTATCGAAATGATTGTCTCACTAGGTATTTTCTCGATTGTAGTGACGACAGCTGTCGGTGCGATGCTTATCCTGATTTCCACCAACCAACAACTTCAAAGTCAACAAAATGTCATGACTAATCTATCTTTCGCTTTGGATACTATGACGAGAGAGATTAGGACGGGGCATAACTATTACTGTGTAAATGATAACCTGCTTACAGGCAATCATGAAGAGCTCGGGAGCCGTGTCGTAGATTGTCCTGATGGAGATAGAGGGGTTTCTTTCTTTGAAGGAGGAAATAGCTTGACGAGGACGATTGGTAGCCGAGTGTTGTACTATTATGACAGAGACGAAGAATCTCTTTACCGGCGTCTTGGCGATCAGCCGGCTCAGTCTATTATTTCTTCTGGCTTGGCTATAACAGACGCTCAATTTTATGTAACCGGTACAGCTACTACTAACGATAGGGTGCAGCCGACTGTCACTATCTTTCTCGCCGCTCAGGATAGAAACGATGACAGTAAAACCTATTACTTACAAACTACTGTGACACAGCGAATCTTAGATATATGATTTTTTATCAACAAAAACAAAGTGGCTTTTCTCTGGTGGAGACACTGGTGGCTATTTCCATTTTGCTGATTGTGATTGTGGGGCCAATGACTATTTCAATGCAGTCAGCCAAGAGCGCTAGCTTTGCTAGTGAGCAAGTCCAGGCCTTTTTCTTGGCGCAGGAAGGCTTGGAGTTGGCGCAGAAGGCTCGGGATGATTTGACATTGAGCGGGGCTCTGTTCGGGGGTATTGAAAATTTTCCATGGCGAAGATTTATTTCTGTCACTGCTCCTAATGGGAGTTACCTTTTCTGCCACTTGACTACCGGTTGCGGCCTTAATTGGGATGCACCAAGTTCAGGAATTTTAGCCCCGGTAGTTGATTGTGTTGATCCAGCTGCTTGCAAGCTCCACCTAAAAGATTCTAATCGGGACTTACGTTCACGCTTCAGTCATGATGCTAGCAGTGCTGAGCCTACACCTTTTACGAGAAGGATATATTTTAATAATTTGACCCCCGGAACGGTCCATGTCCGTTCGGTAGTGACGTGGCGGACCGGTTCGATTGTGGCGGAACAGAAAGTAGAAGTGGACACCTATCTATACAATATCTATGGTACACAATAAAAAACAATCAACCGGTTTTGCACTTTTGATGTCGCTGATAGTGGTCAGCGTGGTGGTTTCTATTGGACTGGCGGTACTTGACTTAACCTTGAAGCAACTACGTCTCTCTACCAACTCTAAAGATTCGGAAACAGCTTTCCACGCGGCTAACGCGGCGATGGAATGTGCGCGCTATTGGCGAAATACCAGCTCTTCTACTTTTAGTGTCGGAGGCGATTTACTTCGAGTAGAGTGTTTTGGTATAGAAATTGGTTTAGTAACGGCAAATCTTGTCAGAGTAAATAGCTTCGGACAGGCTCATAAATATTCTTTTATGACTGGTAGTGTCGAGGGTATAACTTGGGGAAGGGGGTCAACTCAAAGGTGTTCGCAGATAGATATTTTAGTTCTGAATTCTGATATTGATGGGACCACTACTGTTGAGGGTATGTCTGGTTATATTCCTGGCTATCCTGAACCTGAAAAAGAATGTGAACCTGACGGCCGCTGCACCGTTATTGCTGCCAGGGGTTATAGTCGTGCTTGTAATCAGGTAGCACTGCCGGGTACCGTACAACGCGAAGTTTTGCTAGAATTGTAGTTATGTCCCAAAAGAACAGTGAAAAAGAATACTTAGAGAAACTAAGGCTGTTAGTGGCTCACCATCGACAGCAATACCACACAGAAGATGCTCCAGAGATATCTGATCAGGCTTACGACGCCCTGGTGCGTGATCTCTCGACACTAGAATTGAAGCTCGAAGGTAAATTAAGTCAGGTGGTAGAGGCTGTCGGCGGAGCGCCGAGTGCGGCTTTTAGTAAAGTTAAACACATTGTAGCGCAATGGTCTTTTGATAATGTTTTTGATTACCAAGAACTTTTAGCTTGGGAAAAGCGCTTAGAGCGCTATTTAGCTAAAGAAGGATTGCTGGAATCAAATACCACCTACGTCGCCGAACACAAAATTGATGGTTTGAAATTGGTGATTGAGTACCGGGACGGTATTTTGGTAAAGGCGGCCACCCGCGGTAACGGTGAGATCGGTGAAGATGTGACTCATAGTGCTCGCATGATTAAGACCATGCCGGCAAAGCTAAAATATCCGGTTGATTTAATTTGTGTGGGTGAAGTCTGGATGGGGTACTCTGAATTTGCTGCTTTAAATAAGAACGAACAAGAGGCTGGTAAAGAACCTTTTGCTAATCCCCGAAATGCGGCCGCCGGCTCGCTGAGACAGCTTGATGCCAATGTGACCAAAGCTCGAAAATTGTCTTTATTTTGTTATGACGTTGATTTATTTGAAGCCGGAACGTCAGATTTAGCACAACCCACTTCTCAGTTAGAAGAGTTGAAGTTATTGAAAAAACTAGGTTTGCCGACTAACCCTTATCCACGTCTTTGTAAGACTCTACTTGAAGTCGAGACCTACTATCATGAGTGGCAAAAAAAGCACGAGGACTTACCTTACGGCGTAGACGGGATTGTGATTAAGGCTAATGAGATTAAAATACAAAAGGCAGCTGGTTATACAGCGAAGTCACCACGTTTTGGGATTGCCTATAAATTTCCAGCGGTTGAGACTACAACAGTAGTGGAGGGAATCGAATTACAAGTCGGCCGCACGGGAGTAGTGACCCCAGTGGCGCACCTCAGGCCAGTAATCATTGACGGATCGACTGTAGCGAGAGCGACGTTACATAATGAAGACCAAATCAAACGACTGGATGTCCGGGTGGGTGATACTATTATCCTACGCAAAGCGGGGGATGTGATCCCGGAAGTGGTAGCAGTATTGCGCGACCTGCGCCCGGAAAAAACTAAGCCTTTTCGTTTTCCAGAAACTGTAGTGGGCTGCGGCGGAGATGGGAGTATCGAAAGAGTGTCCGGCATGGCGGCTTATCGTTGTGTTTCCCTCGATTCGGATTTTCTTCAGCGGCAGCAAATGTACTATTTTGTTGGTAAGCAGGCTCTTAACCTAGATGGGGTGGGCCCAAAGATTATCGATGCTCTACTTGATAATAATTTAATCAAAGACGTGGGCGATCTCTTTACACTCAAAGCAGAGTCCTTGTTACTTTTGCCTGGATTTAAAACCAGAGCGGCAGACAACGTGATAGCGGCTATAAAGGCAGCAAAAAATGTCAGCTTGGCCCGATTATTGATTGGCTTATCAATCGACCAGGTTGGTGAAGAGACTGCTCTGCTTTTGGCGCAGAACTTTAAAACTATTGAGGGGGTGAAGACAGCGTCTAAGGAAGAGCTTGTGGCGATTGACGGTATTGGTGAAGTAGTGACTAATGTTATTATTGCTTGGCAAAAAGATAAGGTTGCGGGGGCTTTACTAACTAAAGTTTTGTCTCATGTCACTGTGGCGCCAGCGGTAGAACAAAATCAAGCTGGTCCATTATCCGGACAAAGTTTTGTCTTTACTGGTAGCTTAGAAACAATGACTCGCACCGAAGCGCAGAATAAGGCAAGGGAGAGTGGGGGAGTTATACATGGTAGTGTCTCACTAAAGACCACCTACGTTGTTGCTGGAGCCAGTCCTGGTAGTAAGGTGAAGGCTGCTGGAAAGCTAGGAGTAAATATTATCACCGAAACAGAATTTTTAGCCTTGTTAGCATGATTATTACGGAAATGTTATGATGCCGGTATATGAATAAAGAAGAGGTAAAGCACTTAGCAGTTTTGGCTAGAATTGAACTGACAGATAGCGAAATCGACAGCTTTGCGGGCGAGATGTCGTTGGTGATTGATTATGTCAGTCAAATACAAGATATTGTTGGTTCAGTTGATGAGTCCATAAAAACAGTTGGCGATCGCCATAACGTTTTTCGGACTGACGAAATTACTAATCAACCTAATGAATACACTGAAAGACTGCTCCAAGGAATGCCTAGGACTGAGGGGCGGTTTATGGTAGTTAAAAAAATTCTTAACACTGATACTGAATAGTTATGCTTACTGTAACTGAATTACGTAAAAAGTTTATTACTGGTCAATTGACCCCAACTCAAGTTTTTGAAGAAACTATGGAGTTGCTCAAGATTGATAATCCAGAAATTAACGCTTTCCTAGAAATTTACGAAGATGCCGCTCTCGAAGCTGAGCAGGCCACTTTGAGATACCAAAAAGACGGTGCTAATACGCCAGCACTTTTGGGTGTCCCGATTGCTATCAAAAATAATATTTTAGTTCAGGGACGAAAAGCCACAGCAGCCTCAAAAATTCTAGAACATTATGTTGCGACCTACGACGCTACAATAATTGAACGCTTGAAAGAGGCTGGTGCAGTAATTGTGGGCGCTACCAATATGGATGAGTTCGCTCACGGTAGCTCTACCGAGAATTCTGCTTTTGGCGTCACTAAAAACCCGTTGGACACCAGTCGGGTCCCGGGGGGATCTTCTGGCGGTTCGGCAGCAGCAGTCGCTATGGGCGCGGTGCCAGTAGCTTTAGGAACTGACACTGGGGGCTCGATTCGCCAGCCAGCCAGCTTTTGTGGGCTGGTCGGCTATAAGCCAACCTATGGAGCAGTTTCCCGCTTTGGCTTGATTGCTATGGGCTCCTCACTTGATCAGGCTGGACCACTGACTAACACTGTTGCTGACGCTGAGTTGGTACATAATGTCATAGCTGGTTTAGATAAAAGAGATGCGACTACTATAGCTAGTGATACCTATCCCGCTTTGATTGAAAAAACTAGCTACACTTTTGGTGTACCAAAGTCTTTTTTATCTGAAGGGGTAGACGTTGATGTGTTAGCTACTTTTAACCAACATCTTGAGCTACTAGAGACCTTAGGTCATAAGGTTGTTGATGTTGATTTACCGTTGTTTGAAAAAGGTTTAGCCGCTTATTACGTTGTAATGCCGGCTGAGGTCTCTTCTAATTTGGCCCGTTTTGATGGTATTCGTTATGGCCTTTCAGTTGATGGAGAAAATCTCTTGGACGTTTATCAAAAAAGTCGAGCAGCTGGTTTTGGTAAGGAAGCTAAGCGACGGATTTTGCTGGGTACTTATGTATTGTCTTCTGGTTATTATGATGCCTATTATGGTAAAGCAGAGCTTGCACGAGCAAAGATGCGAACTGAACTAAATGAGATATTTAAGAGCGTGGATTTTATTATTACTCCAACAACTCCCACACCCGCTTTTAAAATTGGTGAAAAGGAAGATCTGCTTTCAATGTACCGCCAGGATATTTTTACCGTACCGGTAAATTTAACTGGAGTGCCGGCAATATCCTTCCCCATGGGTAGGGTAGAGCGAGAGGGTAAACAGCTGCCACTTGGAGTACAATATATAGCACCACACGGTGGTGACGCCCAACTTTTTTCTGTCGGCAAAAAAGTTTACGATGAGCGTCTTTAAGTTTACATTTAATGGAATCAGAGATAATCAGCACCACAACAGCCGAAGCTACTACTAGGATTAATCCGGTCGGTGTCGATGCGGTGTCTCCGCTAGTGGACGCAATTTCTCAAAGTGGTTTTTCCAACTCCTCTTTATTTGATGGTATTTCTGCCTTTGTGAGTGCTGCTTGGCTCACTTACCTTGTGTTTGCTTACCTGTTGTCTATCCTGTTTTTAGTTATTTATATTTATGGATCTATCGGCAAGAAAAAAATAGAAGAGTTAGAAAGTGAACTTAGGGAAAGGAAGGAAAGGCTTTATCAGGAACACTTTAATGGTGTGCCAAAAAATAAAAGAGTGGAAGATATGATTGAGCATAGCTCTTCCGATAATCCGACAGACTGGAAGCTTGCTATTATTGAAGCGGACATTATTCTCGATGAGATGTTAAAAGAAGCTGGCTACGGTGGAAATTCGCTTGGGGAAAGGCTACGTAGTATCTCACCAACACAACTACAGTCTCTTGATGATGCTTGGCAGGCACATAAAGTACGAAATCAAATTGCTCACGGTGGCGCTGATTTTATTTTGACGCGGAGATTAGCTGAAGACACCATCAAACAATATAGACGAGTCTTTTACGATCTTGGGTTACAATAAAAGAAAATTACCAACTAAAGTGGACAATTTACCCAACTTAATTTCTCCTTTTGGTAATCCATAACCACCCTTTGCTGACGTTCTTTTCTCAGGAGCTCTGTATACCGTAGTATACCTAAAGTACTTTTTTGCCACTTTCTTTTACAATTTTTGTATTGCCGGCTCGGATAAAACAATATCGCGACACCGTAAACTTACTGTACTCGAGCCAACTTTCAACTTATGGGAAATTTCCTTAATATTTATACCTGCCTTACGTAAAGTTTGTGCTTTTTTACGCTCAATAACTTTTGCTTTATGTTTATAAGGTAATAATACCATTCGGCTTAAGGTTGTTAACCTTGCAGCAATAGACTTTACACTCTCAGTTAAACTGAGAAGATGAATTCTTATGATTCAAGATACATGTTTCTCAAAGAAGAAAAATTAAAAGAAATAATAAACAAGCGAAA
>Ga0163144_10007496_pt1 | contig 23919 bp, 12 predicted proteins | sample OliLak19BULKMAT1_FD_123175 | JGI IMG/M metagenome (GOLD analysis project Ga0163144, IMG submission 123175) | Freshwater microbial mat bacterial communities from Lake Vanda, McMurdo Dry Valleys, Antarctica - Oligotrophic Lake LV.19.BULKMAT1 | ecosystem: Environmental > Aquatic > Freshwater >...
AAAGAGCGCCTCACGGTCCTGCGCTCAGTGGCCTTGCCCAAGGCCTTCACGCCCGAGACCGGCCTGAAGCTGGCCGACCAAGCAGTTCTCAATGAGCAGTTGCACGCGCTGCTCAGCCGCGGCGTCCCGCTGGTAGAAGCGCTTGAGGTCGTGGGCGGAACCGTCTCGGGCAACGCCCGCCCGGTCGTCCGCCAGATGCGCGAGGCCGTGGCCAGCGGTACCAGCTTCTCCGACGCCTGCGAGCGCACGGGGGTGTTTGACGCCGTCACCATCGCGGTCTATCGCGCCGCCGAGCGCACGGGCGATCTCTCGGGCGCGTCACGCCAGCTCGCGGTGAGCATGCGCCGGACCATCACCGTCACGGGCAAGGCCCAGTCGCTGATGATCTACCCCATGGTGCTGCTGGTGGTCTCGGCGGTCGTCAGCTTCGTGCTGCTGGTGGGCGTGCTGCCGAGCATCGGCGAGCGCCTGAAAGAGCTGCAGGACATCAAGCTGCCGATCTACAGCCAGGTGCTCTTTGGCGTCGGCTCGTTCCTTCGCTCAAACATCGTGCTGGTCTCGCTGGCAATCGCCGGGCTCATCGGTGCCTGCGTAGTGATGCGCAAGGCCATCACGCGCCTGACGCTAACCGCCTCGCGCCGCCTGCCGCTGGTGCGCGACGTCATGCTCGCCGCCGAATCGGCCCGGTTCTTTACCGTGATGAGCGCGATGAGCAAGGCGGGCGTCCCGCTGGCCGACGGGCTCGGCACCGCCAACATGGTCATCGGCCACCCGCGATTGCGCAAGCAGCTTGACACCCTCCGCAGCAAGCTGATCGCCGGCGGGCTGCTGCGACAGCTCATCGAGCAGGTCGAGGCGCTCCCGCTGGCTACGCGCCGCCTGCTGCTGGCCGCCGAACGCTCGGGCGACCTTGACAGCGCGTTCTCGAGCCTCGCGCAAGACATGACCGACGAGGTCGAACGCTCCAGCACGCGCGTGCTGGCCTTCATGCAGCCGCTGATGATCGTGATCATGGCCGGGCTCGTCGGCGGGCTGCTGATGGCGATCCTCATCCCGATCCTGACCCTCAGCAGCCGCATCGGCCAGAGCTGAGCGTGGAACTTGGCCCACCGCACGCCCCCCTCTCCCGCGACGGCGTTAGGCCCCCAAACGGCGGCTTTTTAGCAGCGCGCACGGGCCGTCCGTGCAGCCACTTCCGGGCTCGAACTTTCCCGCCAGCACGCCGCGGACCATCCCTGCGATCTTCTCGCTGACCGCGGCTACGTCAATATCCGCCAGCCTGATGGTCCCAAACTCCGGGCCCACCACCGGCGCCGCGCCCCGCCTCTTGCCAGCGCCCTCAACAATCTCATCGCGCCGCCTGGCCCACCGCGCCCGGTCCTTCGGCGTCGCCCGCAGCAGCACATACCGCGCCTCGCCAGCAACCTCGTCAAGCCCCAGGTCGGCCATCAGGCCCAGCTTGTAAACGCCCAGCTGCAGGTCGTCGCGCGCCGGCATCGCCAGCTCGTCAGTCACGCGCCCGGTCTTGTAGTCGATGATCCGGAACCCGACCCCCTCGGGCCCGTCGATGTGGTCCGCGCGGTCAAACGTGCACTCTAGCGGGACTTGCCGCCCATCGACCTCGATACTCGCCCGCTTCATCCGCGAGTTTTCGATATACCCAGTCAGCCCCGCGCTCGGGTCGTGCTGCTGCAGCGCGCTGGTCAGCAGCGCGCTGACCTGCGCCAACATCTCACCAGCCACGCGCGCAGCACCGCCGCTTCCAACCCCACCTTCCTGCATCAGCACCGCGCGACGCCCCATCGCCAGGAGCTCTGCCAGGCCCGGTTCGGCCTGCTCACTCTCGCGCGCGTCGCGAAGACGCACAAAGAACGCCGCAAGCACGTCGTGCACCAGCGTCCCGACATTGAGCCGGTCGCCGCCGCCGCGGTCGTGCCCCATCGCATACTTGCAGAACCAGCACGCCGGGCAGCGCAGATAGTCGTGCACCTTGGTGTAGCTCAGCGTTCGCATCGCAGGCCCAACTGGCCAGCGCGCCCGCATCGCCCCCGTCACCAAGCCCTCTTCCCCGCTCTCCGCATCGTCGCCATCGCCATCAGCGTCGGCGCCCGTCGCCGCGCCCGCCCGCGCCAGCGGGACCACCAGCGCCCGCAGCGCCGCGCCGCTGCACTCGTCGGCCCACGCGGGAATTAGGCCGGTCTTCTGCACACACTCCGCCGCCGCCGCGTGCCGGGCCCTGACCTGCACCTCCGCCAGCAGCGCTTCGAGCTCGCCGCGGTGCGCGCGCGCGTCGGTGCCAGCCTCGGTGCTCACGTCCGCCGCCACCGCGCACGCCGCGTCTAGCGCAAGGGCGACCTGGGCCCGCGCCCGAAGCACCGCGCTTAGCCGCTCATCTGTGCGCTTGCGTCCATCAGCCGCCGCCGTCAACTCTTCAACCACCTTGCTCCGCTCGCCCGGCCTGGCCTCGAGCACGTCTTCCAGCGTCCGCGGCACAAACCCCGCGCCCCGCGCCGTCAGAAGCTCGGCCAAAAAGCTCGTCGGCTTGCCCGGCTTGCCCACGTCCTTGACCGCCGTCTGCGACATCGCCCCTATGACCACCAGCCGGCGCTGCGCCCGCGTGCAAGCCACATAGAACAGCCGCCGCTCCTCCGCGCGGGCCCGCACAACTGCGTCCGCCTCGCTGCCAGCAATACCGCTCGCGCCTACCAGCACGCTCAGCACGCCCGCGCCCAGCCGCATCGATTCAGACTTGCGAGACGTCGGGTACCCGTTCCCGGGCTCAACCCGCGGGACCAGCACCGTGTCAAACTCAAGCCCCTTGGCGCTGTGCGCCGTGATCAGCGTGACCGCGTCCACCGGCTCGCCGCCCGCCTCAAGCCCGCCCGCATCCTCAGCATCAACGCGGTCGCCCGGGCTGTCGTCGATCCCGCGCTTGTTCGGGTCCAGCTCATCAAAGTACGCCATGAAGCTGGTCAAATCCCCCGGCGGGCTCAGCCGCTCTTGCCGCAACCGCGCAAACCGCAGCAGCCGCACCACGCCCTCAAGCCGCTTGGCCCGCTGCTTGGGCGGCAGCATCCCCGCGTGCACCACATCAGTCTCCAGCGCCAGCTCATACAGCAGCTCAGAGGCCCGCAAAGACGCGCGCCGCGCGGCCATTGACCGGTACAACCCCGCCACTCGCGCAGCGCTCGCCACCACGCCGGCACCCGTCCTCACGCCCGCGTCACCAGCAGCCAGCTGCGCGCATGCCCACGGCAAGTACGCCCCAGGGTCCTGCACGCCGCCGCCCGCCTCGCCACCTTCGTTCTCGCGCCCTTCGTACTCGTCGTGCTCCACCCCGTCGCTATCACCACCAAGCTCGCGCCACAGTTTGAGCTGTCGCCGATAGCGCGCCTCCAGCTCCAGCACCGCCGTGCCGTCCAGCAGCAGCCCGTCGCCCCGCAAGATCGGGCGCGCCGAAGCGCTGTCGTGCGGGTCATTGAGCGTTCGGCACCAATCCAGCAGCGTCTCGGCACCGGGCTCATCCGCCAGGCTTGTGCCACGCGCCACGCTGATGGGGATGTTCTCCAGCCGCAGCGCCTCGGCGATCCGCGCCAGATCGGTGTGCCCGCGTGCAATCACCGCATAGCTGCGCCAAGGCTGCTGCGGGCTCGCCGCCTTCGCCGCCAGCAGCCACGCCGCAACCACCGGCGCATCGGCGTCCGCGCCCCGCACGCCGTCGATCACCTCAACCCCCGCGCCCTCAAGCTGCGCCGCCGGCGAGCCAGCCGCCTGCACCAGCGCCTTGTCGGGCCGGTACCGACTACTCGCCAGCGCCATCACACGGCTGGACGCCGCCAGCACCCGCGCGTGGCTGCGATAGTTCTCCTCCAGCCGCACCTCCGCGTGCCCGGGCCACAGCTCACTGAACCGCTCGAACGCCCGGTCGTCGGCACCGCGAAAGGCGTAGATCGCCTGGTCGTCATCGCCCACCACGCACAGATCAGGCCCGCCACTTGCGCCGCCAGCCGATGCCGACGGCAGCAGCAGGCTCAGCAGCACGATCGTCGCGGCATTCACGTCTTGAAACTCATCCACCACCGCGTGCCGAAGCTCCTGACGCACGATCGACGCCGCCAGCTCGCGCGTCCGCAGCAGCTCAATCGGCAGCGTTAGCAGGTCGTTGTACGTCAACAGCCCGCGCCGGCGCTGCTCGGCCTGCACCGCCTGGGCCGCCTCAACCACCTCGCGCGCTAGAAGCACGCTGGCCTTGCCCGCCGCGCCAACCGCCCCCACAGCTGGCCCATCAAGCCACGCGTCGATCCGCGCCAGGGCCTCGCTGGGCGCAATCGCCAGATCACCAAGCTGCGCCAGCGCCGCCAGCACACGGTCCGCCGCACCGGCAGCGCCCTCGCCAAACACCGACGTGCACAGCCGGTCTCGAACGATCACCTCGCGCACCAGCCGTCTTTGCTGCGCGGCATCAAGCAGCGTGTGCCGCAAAGGCAACCCCAAAAAGTCGCCAAACCGCGCCGTCAGCCGCCGCCCATACCCGTGATACGTGTGCACGCCCACCGCGTCCGCCGCGGCCACCGGCACCGCGACCCCGCGCTCCTCAAGCGACGCCAGCAACCCCGCCAACCGCTCACGAAGCTGGGCCGCGGCCTTGACCGTAAACGTCAACGCGACAATCGACGAAGGCTCAGCCCCACGCCGCACGATCAGATCGGCAATCCGGTGCACGATGAGCTTTGTCTTGCCGGTGCCCGGCCCCGCGAGCACCGCCAGCGGCCCGTCCTCATGCAGCACCGCGGCACGCTGCGATTGGTTCAGCCCCTCCAGCAAGACTTCGTGCCCCATGCGGCTATCCCCCATGTGCTGATCATTGGTCCACCCTGCCCAGCGCAGAACGTCCAACCGCGGTGAGCCGCGATCAACCGCAATGAGCCGCGCTGCAGCGGCCTTCGCGCTCAGGCCTTCATGTAAAAGTGCACGGCCATCGACCCGTACCGGTGCGTTTCGGGCCCGCGCGCGCCAGGGATCGCCGACTCCGCCGGGTACGCAAGGGCCGTCGGCGGCACGTCATCCGCGTCGTCATCACCACCACTACCGGGCCCACCCTTTGCACCCCGCGCGCCCTTGCGGCCGCCCACGCCCCCACTCCACGCGCCGCCGCCGTGGTCACGATGCACGCTCTTCTGCTCGCCTGAGGGCGCGCTAGAGGGCGCGCCAGAGTGCCCACCCGCTTGCCCGCCCGGTGGGCTCGCGCCGCCGCCCCCGCCACCGCTGGACCCGTGCTTACCCCCGTGCTCACCATCTGCGGCCGCGTTCACGCGCGCGTCGCGCGCCTCATCGCGCTCCAGATCGCGCCCCACATCGTGCTCTTGATCGGGCGCGCCCTCGCGCTCGACGCCTGGCCGGGGCGTACGCCGCGCATAGCGCATCGCCACCTCGATCTCCGACGGCGTCAACTCGATCATCTCGCTCAGGTCCAGCGCGCCGTCAGGCGCCGGCCCGCCGTCGTCAAGCCCGCCGTCAAACACGCCCTCGTCGCTGTCCGGCGGCACCTCGGCCCCGCGGTCAGCACGACCTGCCCCGTCAACGCGGCTTGCCGTCACACCCTTGCCCGGCTTGCCCTTTCCCACAGGCCCCTCGCCATGCAGCACATCGTGTATCCGCGGCTTGCTGTGACGCTTGAACTTCCGGGGCACCGGCTCGCCGGTCTGCTGGGTCATGTCCGTCTGTGTCGGCTCGATCATGTGCGGCCAAGGCGTCCGCAAGATCAAAAACCCATCCGGCGCCAGCAATTGCACCAGTGCCGCGGCCTGCATCACCACCCGCTGCCAACCTTCGGGCGTTTGCACCAAGGGGTAGGGCGGGTCCATGAAGATCAGGTCCGTCGGCCGCGGGCAACGCGCCAGCAATGAGAGCCCCAGCGCATCGCCGCGGATCGCCTTGCACTTGCCCTCAGCCATCAGCAGGCGAATGTTGCTCTCCAGCGTCGCGTGCGAACGCTTGTCCATCTCAACCAGCAGGCACCCCGCCGCACCGCGGCTGACGGCCTCAAGCCCGATCGCCCCCGAGCCCGCGAACAGGTCCAGCACCTGCGCGCCGACAACCCGCGTGCCCAGCATCGAAAAGAGCGACTCCTTGACCCGGTCCGGCATCGGACGCGTGGTCATCCCCGACGGTGACGCCAACAGCCGACGCCGATAGTCGCCCGCGATGATCCGCATGGTTCCAGTCAAGCGCGCCCAAGGGCGAGAATCAACCCCGATCCAAACACCCCGCCACGCGTTCGCCCGCACCCCTGTACCCTTGCCCGATGACCTGGACCTTCGCCCACCCGCCGCGCCTGCCGCTGATCGCCCCCTCGATACTCTCGGCCGACTTTGGCCACATGCTCCGTGACGCGCAGGGCGTGCTGGAAGCCGGGGCCGACGTGCTGCACCTTGACATCATGGACGGGCACTTTGTCCCCAACCTGACGATGGGCCCGGACATGTGCCGCTGGCTGCGCCACCACCTGCCGCTGGCCCACCTCGACGTTCACCTGATGGTCACCGATCCGGCCCGGTTTGTCGAGCCGTTTGCCAAAGCTGGCGCAAGCCACCTGACCTTCCACGCCGAGGTTGTTGGCGGGCCAGCGGGGGTCGAGCTCTGCCGCCGAATCCGTGGCCTGGGCCTGACCGTCGGCATCGCCGTCAACCCTCCGACCTCGGTCGAGGCGCTCTTTCCCGCGATTGAGCACGCCGACTTGGCCTTGGTCATGTCCGTCAACCCGGGCTTCAGCGGGCAGGCATTCATCCCGAGCGTGCTGGACAAGGTCCGCACGTTGCGGGCCCGCCTTCGGCCCGACCAGCGCATCGAGATGGACGGCGGCATAAGCACCACCACCGCGCCCGACTGCCGAGCCGCTGGTTGCGATGTGCTGGTCGCCGCCTCGGCCGTCTTCGGCGTAGCGAATGACCGGCGAGCCTTGGCGATCAAACAACTTCGCTCTGGTGTGTCGAAAAGTGGATAAAATTAGCCGATTAGTGCTCTAATACCGCGATACCGCCAAGATGCGATTCGGTGCGGAAGCGAACTTGGTCGGCCATCACACATCGATCCGCGTCGAACATGCTGGCTTTGCGCACAAAGTATCGAACATTTTTTCAGTTCTTTGGCGCCGGCGATAAGGCTCCGCAGGTTGTCCACCGTCCGATCATCCTGAAGCCACTTGGTGGGTCGGGGGTACAATGGGGGCCCGGCGGGCTGGGGTCCGGCGTGAGCCGGGCGGGCCTGTGCGACGTCAAGGACGAGTTCATGAGCCAATCTGCGAAGCCGACCACCACTTGGGCCGAGATCAAGCCGTCCCGCCGTGTTGTTGTTAGCGAGGGGCTGTGGCTGCGGTGCCCGGGATGCTCGGCCTTGATCTACCGCAAGCAGATGGAGGCCAACCTCTCCTGCTGCCCGGAATGCCAGCACCACTTCCGCGTCGGGGCCACCGAACGCCTCGAGCAGCTGCTGGACCAGGACACCTTCGAGGCGATGTTTACCGGCCTGCGGCCCAACGACCCGCTCGGCTTTAAGGACCTCAAAACCTACGCCGAGCGGCTGAAGTCTGAGCAGGCCAAGAGCGGCGAGCTGGACGCGTGCAAGGCCGGCGTCGGGTTTATCAAGGGCCGTCAGTTGATGGTCGCGGTTTTGGACCTGGACTTCATGATGGGCTCCATGGGCTCGGTGGTTGGCGAGGTTGTGACGCGGGCGATCGAGGGCGCGCAGGCCCGCGGGCTGCCGCTGCTGATTGTCAGCGGCTCGGGCGGCGCTCGCATGCAAGAGGCGGGCCTGAGCCTCATGCAGATGGCCAAGACCTCGGCCGCCCTGGCCCGCTACCAGCGCGGCGGCGGGCTGTTCATCAGCCTGCTGACGGACCCGACCACCGGCGGCGTGACGGCAAGCTTCGCGATGCTCGGGGACATCATCTTGGCCGAGCCCAAGGCGCTCGTGGGCTTCGCGGGCCCGCGCGTGATCGCCCAGACGATCCGGCAAGAGCTGCCCGAGGGCTTCCAGCGAAGTGAGTACTTGCTCAAGGCCGGGATGGTCGATCGCATCGTGCCCCGCGCGCAGCTGCGCAACGAGATCGCACGCCTGATCGACTACGCCGGATGAGACGGGCCTGCGTCGCGAGGATTTGGCCATGAACGCCCTACTGAAGTTCGTTCTGCCGCGCGGGCGGGGCTGGTGGCGCGTGCTGATCGGCGTGCCTGTGATTTACGCGGCGTACGCCGGGGCGCTCTGGTCGCTGCAAGAGCGGTTCATCTTCCGCACTGACTTTGCGGGCGTTGAGCCCTGGCCAGCCGACACCGCCAGCGAGAAGACTGTCTTCATCACGCTGGCCGACGGCGGCACCGTGCCCGCGCGGCTGCTGCTGCCAGCGCCGCAGGCCGGGCTCACACAGGGCGCGCTGATGGGCGGCGCTGGCGTGGGCGGCGCTGGCGCAAACGCAAAGCGGCCCGCGGCGATCTGCTTCCACGGCAACTGGGACCTGGCCCACACCTTTACCCGCGCGCCCGAAGTGCAGGCGCTGCGGCGGATGGGCTTTGTGGTACTGGTGCCAGAGTACCGCGGGTACGTGGCCGGGGGCCGGCCAGGACAAAGGGCGATTGTCGAGGACGCGGGGCGGTTTGCACAGCTTCTGGCCGCACGCCCCGATGTTGATCCTGCGCGGCTGGTGTATGTGGGGCGGTCACTTGGCTCGGGCGTCGCGTGCGCGCTGGCGGCAAACCCACCCGCAGGCGCGGGCCCGCGCGCCATGGTGCTGCTGAGCCCGTTTACAAGCGTGGCGAGCTTCGCGTGGCAGATGGGCGTGCCGGGGGTGCTGGTGCGGCACCCGTTCCGCAATGACGTGGCGTTGTCACAGCTTGACGTGCCCGTCCTGATCGTGCACGGGCGCAACGACACCGTCGTGCCCATAAAGCACGGACGCACGCTGGCACGTCTGGCCAAAGACGCCACGATGTTCGAGGACGACGGCGACCATAACGACCTGCCGCTGGACGACGCGGCCTTTGGTGACGCGCTGCGTGACTTGATGACTCGCGCTGGCGTGCTGGGCCCGGCCCAAGAGATGCGCGAGTCGCCCACGTCCACGCCCACGCCCGCCCCCGGGCGTAGGGGCTGGTGATGACCGCTGGCGGCAATGAGCACGGCGGCGGAAGCATTAGTGGCGGCTCGCGTCCGGGGCTCATTGCCCGCGGGCTGATGGGCCTGGTCTACGTCTATCAGGTCACGCTCGGGCCCTTTGTCGGCGGGCGGTGCCGGTTTTATCCGAGCTGCTCGGCGTATGCGGCAGAGGCGCTGGCGACGCACGGGGCGCTGCGCGGTGCCCTGCTGACGGTGCGGCGTTTGTCGCGTTGCCACCCGCTGGGTGGGCACGGGGTTGACTTGGTGCCGCCGGCGAAGGGCCGTGCTCGCTGAGTCAGCGGCGACGTAAACAAACAACCCCGGGCGCGGGCCCAGGGCTGAAGTAAGGGTCCATGCTGCTCGCTGCGCCGCGGAGCGGCTGCTGCGATCAGGCGAGCCCGAAGATGCGGCGGAGCAGGGCCGACTCGTTCTGCGTGCCCATAAAGAACGAGCTGTTGGGCGTCTGGCCCAGCGGGCGGTTGGTGTTGTCAAGGACGTAGACATCGGGCGCGGCGGGCGGGTTGGCCGGCGCGTTGATGGCGGTCAGCGGGACGTTGCCGCCACCGGCACCGCCGGTCTGGCGCAGGCCCATCAGCTCAAGTGCGCGCCGCGCGACGGCGGCGGCGAGCGAGTTTGTGTAGAGATCAAGCCCGGCCTGGTCGAGCGTGACGCCCTGCTGGACGTTCAGCGGGGTCGCGTAGACCACGCCCTCGCCGCGACGGTTGGCGTTGAAGGCATCAAGGCGCTGCGTCTGTCCGAAGCGGCCCTGGCGGAACTGCAGCGCCGGCTCGTCGGTGTCGGTCACGAAGATCGTCGAGCTGGGTAGCCCGGCGATCTCGGAAGCGAAGCGGGTGAAGGTGACGAGCGGGTTGCCCAGCCCATCGACGATCCCGGCGTCGACGAAGTAGGCGTTGATGCGGTCGACGAGGTTTTCGAGGATGTACTCGCGCGGGGTCAGATTGCCGGGGTTGGCGACGTTGGCGGTCGTCGGGCCCACGAAGGCCGCGAGCGTGATGCGGTTGATCGGGTCGAGCCAATCGACCTGCCCGCCGTTGGTCTCGATGAGGAACGCCTGACGCGTGTCTTGCTGCACGGGCGGAGCGATGCGGAGGGTCTCGGTCTGCACGGTGTACGGCGTTGCCGAAAGGCCTTGGATGTAGACGGCGAAACGGCCCGCGGCTTCCGCGGCATCCTGGCTGGGCGGGACGGTGAACTCGAGCACCAAGTCGCCCTGGGCGTTGACGCTGACGCGGGTGTTAAGGTCCTCGGCCAGCACGGTGTTGGGCCTGGGGTTGAGCAGGGCCGCGGGGTCAATGCCCGCGACGAATCGGCCCTGAAGGAACGAGGTGCCGTCAGGAACTTCGAAGATCGCAACCTGCGACCATGCGCGGTCAAGGGCCGCCACGCCGCCGGTCTGCCCGGTGCTGAAGGTCAATCGCAGGCGGGTGCCGGGGGTGAGGGTCTCACCGGCGTTAAGGAAGAAGACGTCGGCGTCGCCGTTGAACGTGGGCGTGGCGCCGATGGCACCGGGCACGCCGATGCTGGCGCTGACGAGCATGGCGTCATCGGTCGGCCCGTCGTCGGCGGTGCCGAAGCGCCGGTCGGTGCCGGCGGTAGATGAGGCGAAGATGCCGTCGGTCCCGGCGGTGCGGGTGACGAACCCGCCGTAAAGGAAGTTGGTGCCCACGACCCTGTCGTCGCTGCGGGTGGTGATGGTTCCGTTGCCGTCGAGGCGGGCGTTGACGCCGGTGTCGAGCACGAAGTCGTACTGCCCGCGGCGGATGACTACCAGGTCATCGGCGGTGCCCAGCGTGCGGTCGGGGCCTGCGAAGTCGCCCGGGGTCGGCGCGTTGACGTTGGCACCGACAAAGACGTTGTCGTCGCTGGCGGCGTTGACGTTGGCGGCACCTGAGCTGGTCAGGGCGGCGTTGCTGAAGACCCCGTCGATGCCTGCGTTTCGGACGATCGTCGGGCGGCCGTTGGCGGGTGCGACGGGCACGCCGGTGATGATGTCATCAGAGGGTGCGGCGAAGGTCCCGTTGCCGTTGGCGGTGCCGTTGAGGCCGTTGCCGCGCGTGAAGGTGTAGCCATTGCGGACGATGTTGGCCAGGTCGTCGCCGTTGCCCAAGATGCCGTCGGCACCGGCAAACTCGCCCGGGAGCGGGATGTTGGCCAGGCCCGGGCCCTGGAAGAGCCCGACGATGCTGCCGTCGACCAGGTCAACGGTGTTGACGGCCTCGCGATCAAAGCCGGTGTCGCCGTCGGTCCAGACGCGGATGGTCAGGTCATAGGCGCCGGTGTTTGCGGGGTTGGGCGGGAGGTTGAGCACGACGGTCGGGTCAGTCAGGGCGGCGAGCTGGCCGCTCAGCACGGGGTCGCCCGTGGTGACCATGACGATGTAGGTGCCCGACTCAAGCACGAACTGTGAGCCGCCGAAGCTGGTGACGAGCCCTGCGTTGGCGGCTGTGTCGTCGCCGGTGAAGTTCAGCAGCGTGACGGTGCCGATGGTGCTGGAGAGCTGGAAGAACTCGCCGCGCTGAAGCTCGATGGTGTACAGGTCGATGTCCGAGCCGCTGGCGAAGTCGTTGAGGTCGGCGTTGGGGTGATCGCCCAGGAAGGCGCGGTAGGTGAACGAGCGCGGGTTGTTGAGCCCGGCGAAGAACGACGACCGCTCCGGTCGCAGCGCCGAAGCGGGGATCGACGTGGGGGCGTAGAAGTTGACCTGCAAGATCGGGTTGAGAGGGTCGCCGATGATCGCGACGCCGTTGGCAAGCCGGTCACCCACGTCGCCGACGTAGATGGTCCGGACGTACGCGTCGCCGCTGATCCCGTTGTTGTCGCCGTCGAGAAGCGTTGAGCTGCTTGAGCCGCGGAGCGTCCCGGCGTCAAGCTCGATGCGGAACTGGCCCGGGCCCGAGTCAATGACGTTCCCGCCGACGTCAAGGTCACGCCCGGTGATGTCGGTCGAAAGGGTAATCACGGCGGTGCGGGTCGTGGGGTCGTAGCTCAGGGTGTACCCGCCCGGGCCCTCGTTGATTGTGAAGTTGAACGTGCCGTCCACCAGCGAGAAGAGGCGCAGCGTGCCAGCAGGCAGCGAGTAGCGCTGCTGGTTGTCAGCCACGGCGTTGATCGCCTGGCTGAAGGTCACGCGGATCGTGTACACGCCCGCCAGCTCGTTGACCGTCAGGGCCGAGACCGTCAGCGGGCCCGGGTTGACGTTGCGCCCTTCGACCAGCAGGTTGGTGCTGCCTGTGAAGGCCTGGCCGCTGGCGCGGACAGCGCCGATGGCGCCCGCGGAGGTGATGCGGTAACGCTCGCTCAAGAGCAGCGAGCCCTCGATCACGCCGTTCACCGTCACTGAAGTGATGCTGCTGGTGCCTGCGGCGGTACGGTCGTCGGGCGAGCCCGTCAGCCCGTCGCCCGCGCGGTAAACGCCCGCGGCGAGGTCCGACCGCAGCAGGTCGCCGCTGATCGACACCGCACCGAGCTTGCCGGCCCGGAATGTGTCGGCGTCCAGCGCGCTGCCGCCGAACCGCCCGTCGCGGCCGAGGTCCACACCCACGGCGATGGTCGAGCTGATCACGCTGCCGCGGACGAGGTTCACACCCGAGCCGAAGCTCGAGATGGTCACGGTGCCGATATCACGCCCGGCGCTGATGCGCGATGCGAAGATTGGGCCGGTCCGCAGGCTGGTGATAAACGCGCCGGCGCGGATCGCCGAGTCGTTGACCACGCCCTGGGAGATGATCATCGCGCCGATGTCGCGGTCGCTGGAGATCAACCCGCGCAGCTCGCCGGTGATGGTCACGCTCCCGATGTTCCCGGCCTGGACAATCGCACCGATGAGCGTCTGGTTCAGCGCGTCGACCGTGCCAAGCCCGCCGGGGGCACGCAGCGTCACGATCGAGCGTGTGTCGATCTCGATGGTCGAGCGTGCGCCGGCAACGCCAACAGTCAGCGTCGTAACGCCCTGCCCGACGCGGACGGCCGCGCCGACCACGGTATCAGAGATGCTGCGGACGTTCATCGCGCCGACGGTGCCGTCGATGGCGACCACCGGCAGGCCGCCAGCGCCATTGACGATGTTGACGCGGGCCTCGAGCGTCCCGAGGCTCGCGTCATCGTTGCCCACGATGCTCAGGCCGTTGACGGTCAGCAGCGTCGTGGCGGGGGTGCCCGCGGGGGGCAGGATGCGGAGTGTCGAGGCGCTGGTGGTGTTGTTCAGCACGATCCGGCGCGTCGCGGCGTCGTAGCCCGCGGTGCCCGGCCCGGTCAGCGAGACCAGCAGGGCCTGGCCGTTGACGGTGATCGCCACGCCCGCGCTGGTGATGGCCGTCGACCCGCCCGGGATCGCCGCGACGGTCGAGAACGATGAGACCACCGTCGCGGTCGTCGCGACCGTGTTGCCGTTGGCCCCGTTGGCGATGCCCGTGACGGTGCCGGTGGCGCTATCGGCCACCACGGTGTTGCCCGAGCTGACGAAACCGATGGGGTTGGTGATGGCCACGGCGGTGAGGCGCGAAACGCCCGCGGCCGCGGTGTTGTCACCGGTGCTCGCGTACGACGCGTCGCCCGCGTTGACGCCCGCGATGATCGTCGAGCTCTCAAGCCCGCCGCGGAACGTCAGCGTTCCGACGTTGCCCGAGCGGACGACGTCAGCGTTGCCTGCGAGGCCGCCGACGGCTCCGTCGTCGCCCAGGCCCGTCACGCCGCCGCCAACAAAGACGCCACGGGCGCGCTGCGCGCTGGTGACGGTGTTGACCGCGTCACCGCCAAGGATGGCGGTGCCAAAGCCCGCGCTGGGGGCCGTCGCGCCGATGTTGCGAGCATCAAAGTCGATCCCGCGTCCGGCCGTCACCACGCCGACGGTGCCGCCAGCCTGGATCAGCGCCTCGAAGATGCCGCCAGCAGCGGTGATGCTGTTGATGTCGCGAGCCGCGAAGATCGTGGGCCCGTCACGACCGGCGGTGGCGGCGGCGGTGCCAGCGGGCAACTGGCCGCGACGCTCGGCGGCGAGCACGCCCGTGGTGCTGTCAGCCGAGAGCGCGCGGTTGACGCCGATGTCACCGAAGATCGTGTCGCCAGTCACGGTGATGCGACCGATGTTCCCGTCGGTGGAGATCACGTCACCTAGCAGGTGGCCCTTGATGATGTTGACGGCGGTGATGTCGCCCGAACGCGCCTCGATCCGGTTGACCGAGTCGGTCCCGGCCCGGAACGAGCCGTTGGTGATCGTGACAGTCCCGATGCCGCCGGAGCTGGAGATCAGCGAACCGTTGAAGTCGCCGTTCCAGTTGAAGGCGTTGATGCGTCCGCCGGTGCGGATGACCGCGTCAGAGGCGAAGTCTTGGAGGCCCGCGAGGAACCCGCGTGCCCGCCCGGAGGTGATCGTCGCCAGGTTGCCGCCGGTTTCGATGTCGGTGTAGATGGTTCCGCCGGCCTGGATCAGCGTGACGTCACCGGGGAGCACCAGCGTGTCGGGCGTGTTGCCGTCCACGTCGCGCCGCCCAATGTTCCCGCCAGCGATGATCCGCGTGACGGCGCCAGCGAGGCTCGCGCGGAGGCTGATATCTCTGGCGGCCTGCAGCGTGCCGATGACCGCGCGGGTGTCGGTGGTCGTCAGGTCTAGGTTGATCGACCCGCGGGTCGAGATCAGCGAGCTAATCGCCCCGCTGCTGGTCACGCTGCCGGTGATGTCGCCGGCGGCGCGGATGATCCCGATCCGCCCGTCCGGGCCGGTTGAGGCCAGGATCGTGTCGGTCAGCTGCCCGCCTGCGGTGATGCTGGCAACGGGCCCTGCGATCGAGACGCGGCTGGCGAGGATGCTGTTGGTAACCGACAGACGCGTCAGGCTCGCGCCGGTGATGTCGGCGCGGACCATCGACCCCGTCAGGGTGATGGTGGCGATGTTGCTGACAAAGTCGAGCCGTGAGCGGACGATGTTGATCGCGCTGATGCTGCCGGTCAGTGAGCCGCCGGCACGGAGGTTCAGGTCTTTGATGTCGCCCCCGCCCGCGCCGCGCACCGTGATGCTGCCGATGTTGAGCCCGGCGCTGATCTCCATCGAGTAGGGCTTGGTAGTCGCGCCGTCGGGCTGGCCGCTGCCGTCGACCGGGTCGAGCGGCACGGTCGAGTCAAGGATGTTGCGGGCGCTGATCGAGCCAATGCTGGTGCGCGAGGCGATGGTCGTCGCGTCGATGTCGCCGCCGTTGACGCGGATGGCTCCAATGTTCCCGGCGAACAGGCGCGAGCGCGAGAGGTTGGTGCCCGTGAGCGTGACGTTGTTGAGGAGCCCGGCGGCGAAGGCGCCGTCAGAGCCGTCGGTAAAGCGCGGCGCGTTCCACCAGCCGCCCAGGTCGCCCACCAGGAAGAACGCGCGGTCAACCGTCCCGCCGGTGATGGTGATGTTGTTGATCAGGATGCCCGCGGCGATGATGCCCTCGACCCGCGCGTTGCGGACGCGAGAGCCCGCCGTCACGGTATCGATGGCCTGGGTGGCGAACACGCCCGCGCGGGCGAAGGGCCCGTCGCCGGGGCCGATCAGCCCGTCGCCAAGGTCAACACGGGTAATGATGCCCGCAAAGATCGAGCCGACGATGCCCTCGAACACGCCGGTGGTCGCGCGGTTGTCGCTGTTGGCGATCACCGAAGCGAGCACGGCACCGGCCCCGCCCTGCAGGATCACGTCGCCGACCGAGCCGCCGGCGCTGACCAGCGTGACGTTCCCAGCGCGGACCACCAGCCCGTTGAGGATGGTGTCCATGATCGACCCACGGTCCTCCAGCGAGAGGTTGTCTGCCGCGGCTGTGTTCCAGTCGCGCGGGATGAACGCCTCGTCCGACGTCCCGCCGATCAGCGCAGGGTCGAAGCCGATCGCCTCGAGCGGCGAGTTACGCACATCGATCCCACTGTTCTCGTCGGTGATGAGCGTGAAGCGCGGTGCCAGACGCTCGGGCCGCAGCGAGAAGGTCTGCGCCGAGCCGAGGTTGCCCAGCGTTGTCAGGCTTGTCAGGCCCAGCACGTCCACGGCAACAAAGTCGCCGCCCACGGTGCTGTTGACAATCGTCCCGATCGGGCTGTTGGTCCCGCCGCCACCGCCACCGCCTAATGGCACCGCCACTTGACGCAGCAGGCGCACGTCGATCTCGCCGGGCCCGCTGAAGGTGAAGTTGGAGCGCGTGGTGCCCGCGGCCTGCGACGAGAACTGGATCTCGCCCAGCGCCAAAGAGCCAACGCTCAACGTCCTGATCGTCACGCTCGCGCCGCCCTGCAGGTCAAGGTCGATACGACCGACCGCGATGCCCTGCCCGACGGCGATCCCGCGCAGCACGCCCGTGCTGTTGGCCGCGTTGTTGGTCAGCCCGGGCGCCAGCACACCGCCGCTGATCAGGACCGTAAAGGTCACGCCCGAGTCGTCAGTAAAGGTCTGCGTCTGCCCGTACACCAGCGGGATGCCCTGGGCGACCTGCGGCTGTCCCGGCAGGCTTAGCACTGACCGCGGGAAGCTCGCAAACCGGATGTCCGAGCCCTGGCCCATGTTGACGATCGGCTCACTGTCGGCGATCTCGGTCCCGACCGTCCATGAGTCCACAAACGAGCCCGCCGAGGTGCTCAGCGTGAACCGCCCGCCCACGCTCACGGTCCCGATGGCAATCCGCCCGATGTGCCCGGGCACGCCCGAGGCACCGGTGGTCAGCGCCATGGGCTGGCCGACGTTGCCGGTGGACTGACGACGGAGCGTCGCGTTGGTCTGGAAGTTCTGACCGGCGAAGACTTCCAGCGTGCCCAGCGTGCCACCAATAAGGAACGAGGTGCCCATCAGCGTGCCCTCGGCAAACTGGCTGCCGCCAACGGAGATGTCGCCCACGTTCCCGCGGACGTTCAGCAGCCCACCAACCAGGTTGCCCCGGCTGGTGTAGTCGAACAGCGAGCCGGAGATGTCCAGCGACTCGGCCGTGCTCTCGATGTAGTCCCCGGTGTTGTTGCCGTTGGGGTCGATCCCGTCAACCTGCGCGGTGATGATGTTGCTCTGCCCGCCCTGATCGTCGCCGCGGACGATCCCGGCCCCGCGCATCACCTGGCCCATGCTGCCGTTGGCGAGCCGGAACGACCCTCCCTGCGCACCGCCGCCGGTGAAGAGCTGGCCCATCGTGACGCTGGCCATCCCGGTGATGGTCATCGAGTAGGCGAGCGCGGTGCTGAAGGTGCCGTCCTCCTCCGTCGCCAGCTCAACGTAGTACACGCCCGTGCCCGGGGCGGTAAAGCTCAGGCGCCCGCCAAGGTTGGTCGGGGTGCCGTTCTCGCGCAACGTCCCGCGCGAGCCGAGGGCGGCGATCACGTTGCCGTCGCCGTCCAGCACGCGCACGTACATCTGCCCGGGGTTCTGGCCCTGCGGGCCCCACGTTGCCGTCAGGCTGACGGTCTGGCCGGCGTCGGCGGCGAAGGCGTAGTAATCGCGCCGGTCCTCGGTGTTGATCAGGTCCGAACGCCCGATGGTTCCGGTGACCTGCACGCTGCGCAGCACGCTGCTGACAAACTCGGCGTTGTAAAGGTCGTCGTTGCGGAACTCTTGGTTGCCCCACGCGGTCGGGACCGGCGCGAAGCGATTGGCCGGTGAGCGCAGGAACAACGACGCGTTACGGTTCCACTCGTACACCTCGTTGAGCTGGGTGGCGTCGGGGTTGACTGAGCGCACGCGCTCGCGCTCTTGGTAGCTGCCGTAGGCCAGGCGCTGCTGACCGCTCACGCTGTCGCCCAGGACCGTGATGGTCGCCTGCGAGCGGCCCGCAATGGCGATCCGACGCGCCGTGCCCCCGACGGCGATCTGCGAGCCCGTGCCGCGGGGCACATCGGCGGCCGTAGCGGTGCCGATCTGGTCGTCACGCGTCCAAAAGCCCGCGATCCCGCCGACATAGAAGTCACCCACGTCGCCGTCGATCCGCACCGAGCCGGGCAGGTAGCCCACGCTGAACTCACCGACCGAGCCCGCGAACGTCGAGGTGCCAAACAGCATCCCGTCGATCAACACCGAGCCGATCGCCGTGACGCCCGGCGCGGTGCTGATGCCCATGCGGTTGAGCACCGAGGGGACGTCGACCACGCCGACCGCCGGCGGCGGGGGAATCACAGGATCGGTCGCGGGCGGGACGGGCAGCGGGGGGAACGGGTCCGCCGGGGGCCGCGCAGGCAAGAAGCCGCGGCCCTGGCCGATCAGGTCCGCGTCGCCCGGATTGGCCAAAATGAACGCAGCATCGACGAAGAACTGGTCCTCGATCAGCGTCCCGGAAAAGTTGAACTGCGGGACGCCCGGGCCCGGAGGCTGAAGCGCGAAGTTGAGGTTGTTGGGAGATCCCGGGATCGCCGACGGACGGTTCAGAGTCCCCTGCCCGTAATATAAGTTCGTTGTGCGCGGGTCACGCATGAAGGGCGAACCGATGATCACCGACCCCGGGCCGCCGGGCAGGCCGATCGCGTTGCCCGCCGCGTTCTGCGCAAACCCGAAGCCCGCGGCCTCGAACTCGCTGTAGAAGTCAAACTCATCGGCATACACAAACGCGCTGTTGGTCACGGCTGCGGGCACCGCCGCAAAGAAGGTCGGCTGCCCCACGGCGTCCCGCTCGCCCCAGCCCGTGATCCGCTCAATCCGCCGCATCTGCGGGGCACCCACATCGCCAATGGCCGGTGATGCCCCGATCTCGGGCGTTGACGTGCTGGGCGTGCCCGTAAGCTCGACGATCCGGCCGCCGGTGATGTGCACGCGCGTGGTCGCGTCGCCCTGGGTGATGACGATCCGACCGATCCCGTCGTTGAAGTCGGGCACGAAGTCGCGGTTGCGGTCGATCAGTAGACGCGCGTCCCCTCCGTCGGGCACCGTCGGGTCGTTCAGCACCGCCAGCGTCCGGATCATCTGCCGACCGTACAGGTCAAAGACGTCCAGCGACGAGCCGACCGGACCACGGATCGTGATGGCGGCACCAAAGATCCGCGGCGCCAGCGGGTTCGCCGCCAGCGCCGTGTTCAAGAACGACTGTGGGATCGCGTACGCGAACCACGCCGTCACGGCACCGAACTGCGGGTTGCCCAGGAACGTCGGGTCGCCCGGGGTGACCGTCAACGTGAAGAGGTACTGGCGCGCTTCAAGCTGCTCAGACAGCGCGATCGACGGGGCTGCGGGGCTCGATGAGCCGGCGGCCTGGACCATCGCCATCGCCCGCGACAGACCCTTGGCGACCTTGCCGGTCAGGGCCGAGGCGCGCTGGGTGGTGCCGCGGACGAGCTTCTCGAGCTTGCGCATACGTGTTCCTCGCGAATCAATTGACCGACTGCCAAAGCCACACTCAAACGTGCCAAGGCCCTGCTCAACCTGGCCAAGGCCAGCCCCAACAAAGCCACCGCCCTGCCCGTCAAGGGGCCGCGCTGCACCGGGTCGCAACTCTAACCGGCCCGCCGACTATCCGCAAACCCGGCATCACGACCCAATCCACCCTCTACATGCCCCCCCAAACGAGCCCGCGTTCACCACAAGCCGCCCACACCAAACGGCCCCATCCAAGAACTTGATCCAAGCCCAAACCAGAATCCAAACCTGAGCCCAATCTAGACCTCGTCGAATTGCGCTCATGAGAGCTTCGACGGCGCTCCAACGCGCACGCTCTGCGCCCGGCCCTCGCCCAACGTCCTGATACGAGGTCTGTTGCCCGAAGGATGCCCAAACCCACTCACACCGCCACGCGGCGCACCCCCACCGCCACATTGCCGGGCAATCCCTGTGATTCCCGTTCGCGGGCCACACCAACCGATCTACCCAGCACTGTGACCATACTCATTGCTGCGCTCTCCGGGCCGCCCTCCAGCGCGTGGGCCGGTGCCGGGCTCATTCCCTCGCTGCTCCTGCTGCTGGGGGGCCTGATCCTTTGGGTCGCGGGCGGACGGCTGCTGAAATCGGGCGTTGTTCTCGTTGGCCTCGGCCTTGGCGGGCTCATCGGGCTTTTGCTCGGCAGCTTGGTCGGCCTCAGCGGGCCCGGCTCGCTCATCGGCGGGCTGATCGGTGCCATGATCGGCGGCATCACCGGGTGGATGTTCTTCCGCGCTGCCGCCGCCGTCTGCTTTGCCCTCGCCCTCGGGCTGGCCTGCGCGGTAGTCGGGCTGGCGATCGCCGGGAGCGTCGCTGGTCAGGGCGCGCAGGCGCACGCCGCGCTGGTCGCGCTGAGCAGCGATGATCCGTCACCCGATCCAGAACCCGAGGATCTCCCCACCGGGCTCGGGGGGGGTGAGCAGCCGGTCGTCGCGCCACCCGAGCGGCCAAGGCTTCCCGATGAGCCGATCGCCGACCCGGGCCCCAACCCCGGCGAGAGCGAAGAACCCGCGACCGCTCCCAACCCGCGCACCGTCGATCCAAAGATCGTCAACCGCCCGCCAGCCAACGCCAAGCCCGCAGCACCTGCCAAACCCGCCGCCGACGCGCGTCCACAGGCCCCGCGCCGGGCCGAGCCCGCCGGACCAGAGCGCAAGACCACCACCAAAGCCCCCACCAAAGAGATCGCCAAGGCCGCGCCAAAGCCCCAGCCCGCTGGCAACAGCCAGCCAAATGGCGCAAGTAGTCAGGGGGGACGCGGGCTCGGCACAACCACCAGCACGCTGGGGTACATTGACGTCAACGCCCCCGCGCTGGGCGCAGAAGACTTGCAAGAGGCCTCGCGCGCCATCGGCGGCACGCTTTCGCGCTGGTGGCGCTCCGTCCCGTCGGTCGCCAAAGGCTGGGTGATCGGGCTTGGGCTGCTGGGCGCGCTGGCCGGTGGGCTCGCGGGCTTGTTCATGCCGACCAAGGCCGCATCGATCTTGACCAGCGCGGCGGGCGCTGCGCTGTGGCCTGCCGGGGCGCTCTCGCTGGCCGAGGCCCTTAATTTAAGCTGGCCCAAGTTCAGCATGATGCCCCCGCTGGCGTGGGTCATGACGTGGGTCGTGCTGACGTTCGTGGGCGTGGCGATCCAAGCCTCGGGCGGCAGGAGCACTAGGGCCACGTCTGCGAAAGTGGCCAAGAAAGCGGCGAAGGGTTGAGGGCCCTTGTAGTCGATCCCGGACATGCCGAATTCGGTGGTCAGCACGCACTTGTCTGAAGCCCAGCCGGGCCGCTGAAGCACGTGGTCAACGCCCGACCTCTCACCTGGGCCCGCACCCAAGACCGATGCGACGTCGAGCGCGGCGTTCTTCGCCAGCGTCGTGATCGAGGCTGGAGTTCGTCGGGGTTGGTGGCCACGCGCCAGCCGATTCTAAGAGGCGCTTAGAAATGTATAGCGGACGAACGCTTGGGGCCGTTCTTGTATGTCACCAGCTCAAGCCGCCAGCGGTCCGCGTCAGTAGAGCCTCTTGTATATGGGGGTCCCGGCGCGTGTGCCAGATCCCGCGCAAGCCGTCACTAGCCTCGGCCGCGAATGTGATGACCGCGAACTGCTGCCGCGGGCGTTTGCCGAGCATGTGTGTGCGGCCCCTGGGTGGCACAAACCATGTGCCGCGGGTTCCGGAGTATGAGCCCTCCCAGACGACGTCACCCCTCAATTCTTGCGGGCGACCGCCGAGGGGGCGGTGATCTTCGGCGTAGCGACCCATGCGACCATGAACTCGCACTCTGGCGACTCGCGTTCGGGCGAATTTCCCTTGTATGCCAATCAACGCGTTCTAGTTTTCAACTGCCGCAAGGGTGCCCGTCGGCTGCGCATCGGGCCTGCGAATGTAACCGCGCGACTAATGGTCATTACGATACACTAATGGTCGAACTCTACAAATCTTCAACAGATCCAGTCGCTGGCCTCGGCGTCGAGCTGATCGAGCGCGAAGGCCGTAGAGGGCGTAGCGCCCGTGCGCGCCACGTTGTCAGCTTTGAGCATCTGCGGCCAGGCCGGCAGTCAGCGCCGCGCGAAGACCTGCTGTCAACGGTGGACCCGTTGCGGCTTGCAGCGGCACAACCTTCACCTTTGCCAGCGCGGCCTTGGTGTCCATAACTGAAGTGCCCGCGAGCGTTCGAAGCACACTCGCCAGCGCCGCGCTGAACGGTGCCTGACCTAGTGCCTGACTTGTCGCTTGGTTTGCGGGCGTTGCCAGTGGCGGCCCGGACGCCGGCGCACGCCGCGGAAGCCAGCGACCACCGGTGCGCACGACCACCGCGCCGACGCCGGTAATCAGGGCGAATCTGCGATTTCGCGCGCCTGCGCTCTCCACCGTAGTGCTGACAGGCAACGCAGGAGGGACCACCCGCATCCCTCAGCCTGTCGAATATTGTGCACCGAAACATTGGCGGCGCGCACGTCCAAATGCAGACCTCACAGGCCGACACGCCCGCACGCGGAGACCTTTTACTGGCAGGGCTTCCTACTCACCACTTGCCGCGCGTCAGCGGCTTCTGCGAGCAGAGTGGCGCTGGTCCCCGGCGGATTACGGCCGCCGTTGGGTCGTGTCGAGCCGCGCGGAGAGCGCGAAGAATGTCGGCGCCCAGAGGCCCACGAAGATGCCGAACCGCTCGGCGTGAGCCGCGTCGCCACCCTTGTAAAAGAACCAGATGGCGATGGACCCGATGATCGACACGAACCCGGCGTAGAAACAGATCATACTGAGAGTTCGTGACATTGCGATGCTCATGAGCAGTCCTTGCTGTTGGTGGGCGATACCTTGGCGGCAGTAGCCGTCGAGTGTATGCGGCCCGAGCGAGGCGCACACAAAGTCTGCGCGGGGTTTATGCCGTCGGGCATGAACCTACCGCGCTCGCCAATCGCGCATTTCGTGATAAACGCGGCCGGAGGCCTGTCAGGGCATCCGACCACGGACTATTGAAGCTCGCGCTTGGGGCCACGTTCAGGTGGGCATCATGACGCTGTCGATCACATGGATGACGCCGTTGTCACAGGCGATGTCGGCACCGCTGACGTTGGCGTGCCCGATGCTTACTTGCCCATTCTTAACCTCGATCGCTGCGGACTGGCCCTGGACGGTCTTGGCCGAGGTCATCTTCATCGCGTCGGCCGATGAGACCTTGCCCGCGACGACGTGGTACTTGAGGATGCCCGCGAGCTTGTCCTTGTTCTCAGGCTTGAGCAGGTTGTCGACCGTTCCTGCGGGCAGCTTGGCGAACGCCGCGTCATTGGGCGCAAACACCGTGAAGGGGCCAGCGCCCTTGAGGGTCTCAATCAGCCCGGCGGCACCCAGCGCGGCGGCGAGGGTCTTGAAGCTTCCGTTGGCCTTGGCGGTTTCGATGATATCAGACATGTACTGCTCCAGAGGATCGCGCTTGCGCCTCGCAGCGGGCACCAAAGTGGGCGCTCGCTGGTCTGTGCATCGGGCACGTCCGTGGCCTCGCTACGTAGACCTTCGATGCGCGGGCCCCGAGGGCGCGGACTTTGGACCCGATCAAGCAATTGTCCTAGGAACCGACGCGCGCGAGGCCGCGAGCAGGGGTCGGGCGGAGGGGTTGCCGAACTTTTGGTCGCGCCGATCGCGCCGCCGCACGCCCGCATCGCCGTTCGCGTCAACCAGCGTGTACCCTCAGTTACCATGGATCAGGCCCGACACACCGCCGGCAGCGACACGGCCAACCTCGGCGGAGGCACTGGCGCCAGCCCCCCCAGACCCGCCACTGGCGAGCCCTGGGCCAAAGGCACACGCAGCGAGGGCGAGTCGGTCTTTCTTGAGGGCCCGCGCAGCCGCGGCAGCGAGTTGTTCCGCGCTTTCCGCATCTTCCTTGAGTGCATCCGCGGGTTCCGCCAGCTCCACTTCGTTGGGCCC
>Ga0163144_10007497_pt1 | contig 23918 bp, 23 predicted proteins | sample OliLak19BULKMAT1_FD_123175 | JGI IMG/M metagenome (GOLD analysis project Ga0163144, IMG submission 123175) | Freshwater microbial mat bacterial communities from Lake Vanda, McMurdo Dry Valleys, Antarctica - Oligotrophic Lake LV.19.BULKMAT1 | ecosystem: Environmental > Aquatic > Freshwater >...
GCCAAAATAGAAAGCATAAACCGATTGCCGGGGGCAATGTCAAAAAAATGAGTAATAAAAACAGTAAGGCATCCATTGATGGGCGGGATAAGTAAAGCAAAGAGCGTAACAAACAAACCGTAATTCCTGAATGCTTTAAAACGTCTTGCCGCCAGCATACCCATCTCCAGTAAAAAAACAGCGAGAAAGCCTTTAAAGATATCAGAGGTAAACGGTTTGATGCCTTCGGCCTGTTTTGTATCTGCAATAATACCTATCACGAGGCTGCCAAGAATCATTAAAACAGAACCATTGGTAAATGATTCATGCATGATGTTTCCAATCCCTTTTTTTTGATTTTGTTCTTTATCATATTTCCGCATAAGCACTACGCCAATAATAATAGCTGGCGCTTCCATCAATGCCATAGCAGCTACCATGTGGCCACCGTAACTGATATTGGAGGCTTCTAAAAATGAAGCAGCAGCAATAAACGTAACAGCACTTACAGAGCCATAAGTAGCTGCAATAGCACCCGCATCTGATACGCTTAATTTTTTCTTTAAAATAAAAAAAGTATAAACCGGCACAAGGCATGCCAGCGAAATTGAGAGAACAAGTGTTAGTAATATTTCACGGGTAATACCACTGTGAGACAATTCCTGACCGCCTTTAAACCCAATAGAAAATAATAAGTAGAGCGATATAAATTTAGACGTGGATTCCGGGATACTTAAATCGCTTTTTACCAGTGTAGCAATTACACCTAATAAAAAAAATAATAGGGTTGGATTGGTAAGGTTACTAATCAGAATATTATTGTCCATATTTTACAAAGAGTGTTCGTCGCAAAGATAAGTGGATGCAATAATAGCTTTCATTAATAATGATCTATCCTATTAACATCAAAAGAAAAAACTAAACACTTATTGATAAAACTAAATTTTGATGGTGAGTGCTTTATGTTTTTTAAAAAGAAAAGCGTGAATAAATGAAAATAGCATTACCAGTTAAGCAATCACTGGTAAATAAACCATTCAATGATATCTGTCATACTTCCCTTTGACGGTTATCAATTTCTAGGGAGCAGTTAATGATGAAATTTGTGTAATAAATTTTAGTCTGACAATAAAAGGATTAAAAGAATTAATTTTTTATTTATGTATTTAAGATTCTCAATCAGATAAAAACCAGCTATATGCAAACCACACATATTAGTAGTCCATCTACAGAACATGCCGAATGGCTTAGTGAACTTAGATTTCATAAAGATGAATTAGCCTTTTTTAAAAAACAGCTTACGGAAGTTGCCGGTAAAAACACAGCAATAGAAATAATGAAACTGGTAGAACATTTTGAAAACCAGTTTTTAGTAAGAGGAGAAAATATTGATATACTCCATCATGACATTAACGAACATGTCAACAAAATTGCAAAAGCGTTACAGAAAAAAGCCAACCAGTTGGTAAGGGAAGAATCCAACCACCATAAAGCATTAAAAGACCGCTTCAATACCGAAAGCAAATTGTTTGCTGATCTAAAACCTGAGTTCAATAAATTTTTAAGCAAGGCGCTATAAAGTAACAACTGTTAAAAGAATTAGAAGTTTACTTATTGATTACATGACAATAATCATATTTTATTTAGATAATAATCATCACTTGTTACAATCATTATGGGGACTTTTGCTAACTAAATAGCTAATTATGAAAACTTACTTTAAATCTGATGAGCAAAGGGTTAACATGTATTTGGCTGAAAATGCTGAATTGCAAAAAAAACTGAATGTACAAACTGCCGAAATACCTAAGTTAGAAGAGTTGTTGGGTGAGTTAAAAACGCAGGTCGCAACCATTGTAGGCATTGAAAATGGCAGTAGCAACGACTACTTCAACCAACAATTATCAATACAGCATAAAGATGTGTTGCATTTAAACAAAGAACTGGAACTACAGCAAAAAAGATTAGAAGCCGATAAACTCAATAATGTAAATTATGATGTTAAATCTTTGTCTTCACAGGATATCTTGAGAGATAAGGTGAATGAAATTGAAAAAAAGTTTGCTGAGTTAAAATACAATTTGATGAATTCTTTATCAACCGATTCATAAATTATTAATCAGTAAAACAACCAAATACAACTAAGAAAGAACAATCAGGATTATTGCCAGCCATAACAGGCATTTGTGCCTGCGGTGTTTTAAAAGTTGGTGAATACCGCAGGCCATTTTGCCGTTAATTAGAGGATTTATTTCCTTTTGTCTATTGTACGCCATTACCGGAACAAATTTCTGTAATAAAAAAAGCCTGATTGTTTTTTTTCATTTTGCAGCCACTACACTTGGTGTGGTGGCTGATTTTTAACAGCAAAACTCAAACGTTCAACATTACTACTACCACTACCATACCAATAGCCTGCTACCACTGCGGCGAAACTTGCAATGAAATAGTTACAGCAGCCGAAAAAAATTTTTGTTGCCAGGGATGCAAACAGGTATTCCTGCTGCTAAGCGAAAATAATTTGTGCAGCTATTACAATTTTGATAAAAATCCGGGTATTAAAGCAAAGGGTAAATTTTTATCCGAAAAATTTGCTTACCTCGAAGACGAAACTGTTATAAAAAAACTGGTACAGTACAGCAGCGACGCTCAAACAAATGTTGTTTTTAAATTACCCCAAATGCATTGCTCCTCCTGCATTTTTCTGCTGGAAAATCTGCACAGGATTGAGCCTGCCATAATAAAATCGCAAACAAATTTTCAGCGGAAAGAGGTACTGGTAATTTATAATCCACAACTAATCTCCTTGCGAAAAGTGGTGGAGTTACTGGCATTTATTGGCTACGAGCCTCCTATTAGTTTACAGGATACCCACAAGAAAAAGGCAACGCAATTCAATAAAAAAAGAATGTATAAAATGGGCGTTGCAGGTTTTTGCTTTGCCAATATTATGATGCTGAGTTTCCCGGAATATTTTTCATCCGGCAACATAGAACAGGCTGGTCTTAAACAAACGTTTACCTGGCTGAATTTTGTTTTATCGCTGCCGGTATTATTTTTTGCAGCCAGCGGTTTTTTTGTTTCTGCATGGAAAGGTCTGCGGCAAAAAACGTTGAATATTGATACACCCATTGCCCTTGCCATTGTAGTTACATTTGGCAGAAGTTATTACGAAATCATCACCGGTACCGGTGCCGGCTATCTTGATTCCGGAAGCGGCATTGTTTTCTTTATGCTGATTGGGCGCTGGTTTCAGGATAAGACATACGATTCTTTTTCGTTCGACAGAGATTACCAGTCTTATTTTCCGCTATGTGTAACTGTAATTAGCAATGGCGAAGAAAAAAACATTCCGGTAACCCAATTAAAAAAAGGAAACCGCATCATTATCCGTAACGAAGAGATGATACCGGCAGATGCCATACTGCTAAAGGGAAATGCCCAGGTGGATTATAGTTTTGTGAGTGGCGAAAATGCACCCATACAAAAAAAATCAGGCGAACTGATTTATGCCGGAGGCAAACAGGCAGGCAGTGCCATTGAACTAGAAATTGTAAATGAAGCCTCACAAAGTTATATTACCCAATTGTGGAATAACGATGTATTTAACCATAAAAAAAATGTAGCTAAATCCTATATCCATCCCTGGGCAAGTTATTTTACGCTGGCACTTTTTTCAATTGCATTAGTTACCCTCGGCTATTGGTGGGCGCATGATGTAAGTAAAATTTTGCCCGCTGTTTCTTCCGTGTTAATTGTAGCTTGTCCCTGCTCGCTTTTATTATCGGCCACATTTACTTATGGTAATATGCTGCGGATTTTTGGCAGAAACAAACTCTATTTAAAAAATGCCTCTGTAATAGAAGCGATGGCCAAAATCAATAGCATTGTTTTAGATAAAACAGGCACCATTACCCAAAGCCATTCAACTACGATATTGTACGAAGGAACACCTCTTTTACAAAAGGAACTGTCCGTAATAAAGAAAATTGTAAACCAATCATCGCACCCGTTAAGTAAAATAATTGCAGCTGAGTTGTACGATGTACAGGAAAGTGCAGCACCTTTAAATGAGTTCAGGGAAATTGCCGGCAAAGGGCTGGAAGCCAGGCTGGATAATATTCCTATAAGAATTGGATCTGCCGTTTTTGCCAACCAGTATAGCAGCGGCATAATTACCCATGATACCGGTACGCACATTCACGTATCCATAAATAATGTGGACATGGGCAGGTACAAAGTAAGTAACCAATATAGAAATGGTATTACTGATCTTGCAAAAAATCTAACGGACCAAAACTACAAACTGCATATTTTATCCGGGGATAATAACTCTGAAAAAAATAATTTAATCAAACTATTTGGCAATAGTGCTGCAATGGAATTTTACCAAACACCACAACAAAAACTGGAATACATCAAAAACCTTCAATCAAATAATGAAAAGGTGTTGATGTTGGGCGATGGCTTAAACGATGCCGGTGCACTCATGCAAAGTAATGTTGGTATTGCGGTTAGTGACAATACTGCACAGTTTTCGCCAGCGAGCGACGCTATATTGCATGGAGACAAAGTGCACCTGCTCAATCAATTTTTAGCCTATGCCAAATCGGGCAAACACATTGTTGCGGCAAGTTTTACGCTCTCTATTCTCTATAATATAGTAGGCTTGTCATTTGCTGTACAGGCTAGTCTTTCTCCCATTGTAGCTGCCATACTAATGCCGGCGAGCAGTATTAGTATTGTATTGCTGGTAACGGTATTATCTTCTTTAAGTGCAAAGATGAAAGGGTTGTAAAAGTGCTGATGCTTTTAAGAGTTTGCCCTTGCTTTAAACGATAATCATCTAACACAAATCCTTTTATAATAAACTCTTTCAGCGTTTGAGTTGCCCAAATTCTAAATTGCGTGGCTTTTGATGAATTTACACGATAACCCACAGAAATAATGGCATCAAGGTTATAGAATTTTGAATGTTGGGATACGGCTCTTTTCCCTTCTAATTGAACTTGTAAAAATTCTTTACAAGTTGAATCTTCTTGTAGTTCGGCATCTTCATATATATTTTTAAGATGAATGGTGATATTTTGAGTTGAAGTATCGAATAATTCGGCAAGTGATTTTGCGTAAGCCAAACAGTTTCGCTTTCTACAAAAACATCTACTCTTACTTCGCCAGTAGGTGCTGAATAAATAATTATATTTTTCAAATCATCATTCATAATTGATCACTTGCCCATTCATTTGAGCATAGTTAAAAACTATGGCTTCACGGTTTTTTAGATGGTGGTTGGGCTTTTTTGAAAAGTAAAGAAATATTGCTGATTTGTTCAACCAATGATGATGAATAGTCTGGTACGGAAGATAAATTACATTTCTTCCGCTTCATCCAAAAATTATCTTTCATAGTTTAATTGTCAGGACAAACCTGACGCATTTGCAATAAAACATAACGAGGTTACTTGTTTGCTTTAACATACTTGATCCTCCATTGCGATAATACTGTTAAAGATAGCTGCCGCTGAAGCGAAATGCTAAATTTAGTGGGGGCAGTCTCGGCAAAGTCAAGTTAGTTTAAATTTAATCAGGCTACTGTTTAGGGTGTCGCATAACACAATTGTTTATCCTATTTAACAAAATTGCCGATAAAAGTTCCACATAGCTAATAAGTACAAGAGGGCGACGCAACTATTTACCACATTGCTTCTTAGCCCGGACAAAAAAAATAAGACTGTAACATTTGGCGACTGATTTATATCATACGCATACTTGATAATGCTCACCCTTTAGATTTAAACGTACTGCTACTTTTGACAAAATCAAAAAATAATTTCCATTGAGTGCATTATTCCTTTTAATTGGTATCAGCATTATAGTTGCCGGCTCGTTTCTCACTGCCTTTTTATGGAGCGTAAAAAGCGGTCAGTACGATGATGATTATACTCCTTCCATTAGAATGTTATTTGATGATGACTTAAAGGAACAGCCGAAACTTACTTTAGAAACTAAAAAACAAACCAAATAAATTATGCAGGTAGAAAAATTCTATTACGACAACCGGATAGTTAAAAACTTTGCGTACGCCACCATTTTGTGGGGCGTGGTAGGCATGCTGGTAGGCCTATGGGTGAGTTTACAGCTGGTTTTTCCATCTTTAAATATTACACGATACGGTTCATTTGGAAGGCTTAGACCATTGCATACCAATGCAGTGATTTTTGCATTTGTAGGCAATGGTATTTTTATGGGTGTTTACTACTCTTTACAACGCCTCTGCAAAGCAAGAATGTTTAGCGATGCACTTAGCAAAGTTCATTTTTGGGGCTGGCAGTTAATTATTGTTGCGGCAGCCGTTACGTTGCCAATGGGTATTACCACCAGCAAAGAATATGCAGAACTGGAGTGGCCCATTGATATTGCCATTACAATTATTTGGGTGGTATTTGGCTGGAACATGATTGGCACCATTATTAAAAGGAGGGAAAAACATTTATATGTTGCTATCTGGTTTTACATTGCCACATTGGTTACGGTTGCAGTGTTGCATATTGTAAACTCGTTTGAATTACCCATTTCGCTATTTAAAAGTTATAGCTGGTATGCCGGGGTACAGGATGCGTTGGTGCAATGGTGGTACGGTCACAATGCCGTAGCATTCTTTTTAACCACGCCCTATCTGGGGTTGATGTATTACTTTATGCCCAAGGCTGCTAACAGGCCGGTATATTCCTACAGACTTTCCATCATTCACTTTTGGTCGCTGATATTTTTATACATCTGGGCAGGTCCGCATCACTTGCTGTACACCGCATTGCCCAACTGGGCACAATCGCTGGGGGTGGTATTTTCGCTGATGCTCATTTTCCCAAGTTGGGGCGGTATGATTAATGGTTTACTTACACTGCGTGGCGCATGGGACAAAGTAAGGGATGATGTTATTTTAAAATTTATGGTAGTTGCGGTTACTGCTTATGGTATGGCAACTTTTGAAGGCCCTATGTTATCATTAAAAAGTATAAGCGCTGTTAGTCATTACACCGATTGGATAGTGGCGCATGTACATGTAGGCGCTTTAGGCTGGAATGGGATGTTGACGTTTGGTATACTTTACTGGCTGATACCAAGATTATTTTCTACAAGTTTATATTCTAAAAAACTGGCCAATTCACATTTTTGGTTATCTACACTTGGAATTATATTTTACGCCGTACCCCTGTACTGGGCCGGGTTTACACAAAGCAGCATGTGGAAACAATTTACCGAATCTGGTCAGTTAAAATATACTTTTTTAGAAACCGTAACCTACATGAAACCATTTTACGCCATGCGGTCGCTGGGTGGTACTTTGTATTTGCTTGGTGCCTGCCTGATGGTTTATAATATCTATAAAACTGTAAAATCCGGTAGCCTGGTAGCCAATGAAGCGGCAGAAGCAGCTCCACTTGAAAAAGACGGAGAAAAACATGCAGGTGAACATTGGCACAGATGGATTGAAAGAAAACCAGTACAAATGATGGTTATTAGTTTAATAGTAATTTTGATAGGTGGCGCCGCAGAAATGATACCTACCTTTTTAATTAAGTCAAATGTACCCACCATCGCCAGTGTTAAACCTTACACACCGCTTGAGTTAGAAGGAAGAGATATTTATGTAAGAGAAGGTTGTTATGTATGCCATTCCCAAATGATACGCCCTTTCCGCAGCGAAACAGAACGGTATGGGGAATATTCCAAAGCCGGCGAATTTGTGTACGATCATCCGTTTCAATGGGGCAGTAAAAGAACCGGGCCGGATTTAGCGAGGGAAGGCGCTGGTAATTTAAAGAAAACAGATGGCTGGCATTTCCGCCACTTCAGGGAACCATCGTCTATGAGCGAAGGATCTATTATGCCGGCTTATCCATTTTTACTGGAGCAGGATTTAGACATATCCACCATCGAAGCAAAAATAAGAGCTATGCAAACTTTGGGCGTTCCTTACGAAAAAGGTTATGATAAACTGGCGGTAGCAGATTTGGTTGCACAATCACAAACAATTGCGGACAATTTAAAAAATGACAGTATCAGAATATCGCCTAAAAAAGAAATCATTGCATTAATTGCCTATATGCAAAGGATGGGTACCGATATCGCCAAACCATTAACTTCTCAAAATAAATAACCATGTACAAATTCATAAAAACATACACTGAACAAATGCATGCAGCAACAATTTATCCTTTGTTTTCGCTGCTGGTATTTTTTATCTTTTTTATTGTGTTATTATACTTTGTAAAAAAGATGGACAAAGTTACCATTAACGAAATATCCAATATCCCACTGGATTTGGATGAAACAACTACTACCGGCAATTAAAAAATATAACTGTCTATGTTACACAAAAAAATAAAAAACAACATAATGCTTTCAATGCTTTTGGCTACCTGCCTTAGCATAGGCGCACAGGCACAGGTTGCAGCAGGTGCTGCTACTCCGGCAACAGTAAGTAGCGGAAGTAATTTACTGGCCGTACTATTGGTGATTACTGCATTGGCACTGGCATTTGTAATTTGGGGTATGGGGCAGGTGCTGTTAACCCTTTCTAAACAGATGCTTGAAAAACAACAAAATTCCCGCACAACGATTATTGTAACGGCACTGATATTAACGGTTTTTTTACCTGGTATTTCTATGGCACAGGATGCAGCAAAAGCAGTGGCGCCAGCGGTTTTACCAAACTATGGCGGTTTATCCGCTACCACATTTTACATGCTGGTAAGCGTTATCGGAGTAGAAATAGCTGCAATTTTTTTTCTAACCTTTTCTATTAAAAGGGTATATGACGAACTGGTGCCGAAAAAAGTAGTTGCCGTACAGGAGCAAAAAGAAAAGTGGTGGAGCAACCTTGACAAAAGATTTTTTACCAAGGCTGTGCCGATAGAAAAAGAGGCAGATCATTTACTGGATCATAATTATGATGGCATAAGGGAATTGGATAACGCTTTACCACCCTGGTGGAAATATGGTTTTATTATCACTATTACAGTTGCATTTCTTTACCTCATTAACTTTCATGTATTAGGAATTGGTAAAAATCCAACGGAAGAGTACGCAGCAGAAATGGAAGTTGCTAAAATTAAGCAAGAACAATTTGAGGCAAAAAACAAAGACAGGATTGACGAAAGCAGCGTACCAATGGCCAATGCTGCAGGCGTAAAACAAGGGGGCGAATATTATGCAGCCAATTGCATAGCATGTCATGGCAAACTGGGTGAAGGTGGTGCAGGCCCAAACTTAACCGATGATTACTGGTTACATAAAGGCTCTATCAACGACATTTATCAAACCCTTAAAAATGGCTACCCGGCAAAGGGCATGGCCGCATGGGCAAATAAATATAACCCTAAAGAAATCAGTTTTATTGCCAGCTATATTAAAACATTAAAAGGCACTAACCCGCCGGGCGCAAAAGCAGCACAGGGTGATATTTATGAAGAAAGTGCTGCTGGTGCAGTATCGTCTTCAACAACAGACAGTACAAAAACAGTAACAACAGATTCAACAATTGTTACTAAAAACAGTCCATGGGAGAATTAAAAACAATATCCGAACCGGAATCGTTCAGAGATTCAGTTGCCACTATTAGTAAAGAAGGCACCCGGAATTTTATTACACCCAAAAAACCGGTGGGTAAATTGTATAATCTACGAACCTGGTTTAGTATTTTTTACCTGATTGTGTTTTTCACTTTACCTTTTATTAAGGTAAATGGTGAACCATTTATCATGATAAATATACTGGAGAGAAAATTCATTTTATTCGGGGTAATATTCTGGCCGCAGGACTTTTTTATTTTCGGCATTGGCATGGTTACATTTATTGTATTTATCATTTTATTTACGGTGGTGTTTGGAAGGGTTTTCTGCGGTTGGGCATGCCCCCAAACTATTTTTATGGAAATGGTTTTTCGTAAAATTGAGTACCTGATTGATGGCGATGCCACGCAGCAAAAGCAACTGAGAGCTATGCGCTGGACCGGAGAGAAAATACGGAAAAGGGTAATTAAATTCATCCTATTTTATGCGCTTTCCTTTATAATCGCCAACTTCTTTCTTGCCTATCTTATCAGCATGGATGAATTGATAGACCACATTACCCACCCGGCTGCAAATACGGGCACATTGATTTCTCTGCTTGGTTTTAGTACTGTATTCTTTTTTGTTTACTGGTGGTTTAGAGAGCAGGTTTGCATAGTGGTTTGTCCTTATGGAAGATTGCAGGGCGTATTACTGGATAAAAACTCCATTGTAGTTGCATACGATCGCCTGCGTGGTGAGCCAAGAGGAAAATTGGGCAGGCAACAAAAAGAGGAAAAACATGACTGTAAATGCACAGATTGTAAAGGCACTGGCGCCTGTAATAATATTGAAGAAAAATTATTGGCTGTTGTTCCTTTGGTTCAGCCTGCAAATGGTGATTGCATTGATTGCTACGCCTGCGTAAGGGTATGCCCCACAGGCATTGATATCCGCAACGGCACGCAACTGGAATGTGTAAACTGCACAGCCTGCAGTGATGCCTGCGATGCTATTATGACCAGTATTCACAAGCCGGTTGGTTTGGTTCGTTATGCATCTGAAAACAGCATTACTACCGGAAAAAAACTACAATTTAATACCCGTATAAAAGCCTACAGTTCTGTATTGTTGTTGCTGATATCTTTACTGGTATTTTTATTGGCCAGCAGAAGTGATGTGGATGCAAGACTGATGCGTACCTCCGGCATGACGTATACTCCTTTGGCTGATGGAAGAATTGAAAACCTGTACAGTCTTAAACTGGCTAATAAAACACGTAAGGATATTATTATAGATATGAAACTGGAGAACATACCAGGAGAAATAACCCTGGTAGGCAGCAGCAAAACTTTCGCCAAAAAAGAAGATTATACCATACTACAGTTTTTTATCAAACTAAACAGAAAAGATATAAAGGGCTGGAAAACACCGGTAGATATTGGGCTGTACCAAAATGGTAAAAGAATAAAAACAATTACAGCCAGTTTTATTGGGCCGGAAGTGTATGAGTAAAAAGTTGAAAAGTTGAAAGGTTGAAACGTTGAAAAGGCTGAGTAAACATAACAGTTAAAATCCTAAACTTCTAAACGCTAAGCAACTAAACAAAATATTATGAACTGGGGATATAAAATATTAATCATTTACAGTGCTTTTGTACTGGGTATAGTTTTTATGGTGTACAAAGCTACCCAACAAAATATTGACCTGGTAACAACAGATTATTATGCAAAAGAACTTGTTTACCAGGATAGAATTGATGAAGCAAAGAGAACATCGCTGCTGTCTGCTCCGGTAACAATACTTAAAAAAAACAGGCAGCTTGAAATTGGTTTTCCCAGAGAATTTTTAAACAAAAAAATTACCGGTTCTGTTAAAATCTATTTTCCACCCAATGAAAAAAAAGACGCTGTTAAAGGATTTGAAACGGTTACCAGCATGGTAGAAATGCCCATACCGGAACAGAACAAAGGCTTTCATTATGTACAAGTTAGCTGGGTTGCTGATGGCCTGAATTATTATTACGAACAAAAAGTTAATTTATAATGTTACCCTTAATTTTTGCAGCAATAACCATGGGTATGATTGGCAGTTTTCACTGTATTGGCATGTGCGGGCCTATTGCCTTTGCTTTGCCGTTGAACAATGATAGCAGCCTTGCAAAGTTCTTTGGCAGCTTACTTTACAATATCGGGCGCATTACAACTTATAGTTGTATCGGCTTTTTGTTTGGCCTTGCAGGTAAAGGATTATCTATTATCGGTTTTCAACAAGGGTTATCCGTTTTATTGGGCGCTTCTATTCTTATTATACTGTTGTTGGCCAAATGGGGAACTGCAAAATTGAATGTGCCACCTGTTTTTTTAACTGTTGGCGCAGGCATACGCAATGCAGTGGGTAAATTATTTTTAAAGAAAAATTTTGGTGCATTGTATTTAATCGGATTGCTAAACGGGCTGTTGCCCTGTGGCCTTATTTATATGGCTGTTGCCGGTGCAGTAGCCACTGCAGATCCTGTAAAGAGTGCATTATTTATGGCGGCGTTTGGGGCAGGTACTTTACCTGTTATGTGGGCAGTAAGCTTTTTTGGAAATTTTATAAATATCGAAGCAAGAAAAAAAATTCGCAATCTGTATCCATATATTATGGTGGTAATGGCTTGCCTGCTGATACTGCGTGGCATGGGGCTGGGCATAGGCATGATAAGCCCTGCTGCAGGAGCAGATAAAAAAGATATGATTGAGTGCCATACTAAATAATAGAACATTTTAAAAAAAACAGTTCATTAATATAGTTTAGCAATTAAGTCGTGTAAAAATATTCTCTTATTTATGTTTAAAGGGTTTAGATGTTTAGATGAAAACATGAATTACAAACCATTAATAGTATGATGGAAAATAGAACTTTAGTTACCATAAAAAGGAATGTGATGGAGAAGAATAAAATAAATCAGGTACTTCAGGAATGCATGGCATGGGAGCGGCTGCTTGATTTTTTTAAGCAGGAAAACAGTTATTTAAAAACAAGGCTAAGTGAAGTACTGGATAATAAGACAGATAAGGATTTTCTTGCCCTGGCAGAACATTTCCAAAATCAGTTTATTTTAAAAGATGAATTTGTAGATGAGATGTTGCATGATGCAAGAGAACAAGAAAAAAACTTACATATCCTTGCAGAAAAAAAGGCAGCCATTGAAGAGCGCCTGATAAAAAAACAACAAAAAATGCGCAATGAAATGGAGTTTTTGGAAAAGGATTTTAACCGAATGAAAAATGAGTTTAATAAATACCTGGTATCTGTGCTTTAATATTTTTTTAAAGAAACTTTATATTAAAATACCCTGTTAAAAAAAGCAGGGTATTTTTAATTTAATTAAGCATCAACAATAATTTTTTTTCATTCATTATTATAATATTGCCTTCCTTAATTTCAATTAATTTTTCATTCTTAAAGTCACTAAGCGTTCTTATAAGTGATTCGGTAGCAGTGCCGGCAATATTGGCAAGATCCTCCCGGGAAATATGCATTGAAAATTTACCTTCACTATGCTTATGGTATTTATTCTGCAGGGTAATTAATGCATCTGCCACCCGTTTGCGCAATGAATTGTAAGCAAGTCCAAGCAATTGTTGCTCCTTATCAGTTACATTTTTTGCCAGCAGTTGTATAAATTTTCTGGTTACCTCTTTGTTATTATTGAGCAGGTACTCAAAATCTTCTTTTGGAATAATAGCTATTTCACAGTCATCTATCGCTTCGGCGGATTCTTTGTAAACAGCTTCTTCCAGCAAAGCAGTGTACCCTAAAAAGTCACCTTCGTTATATAAGCCAATTGTCAACTCTTTACCATCTTCATTTACCTTGTAAGTTTTTATTTTTCCTTTTTGAATGTAATAAAGTCTGGCCGGGTGGTTACCTTCGGAATATATAATCTGCTTCTTTTTATAATAATTTATGCTCCTGTCTTCGGCTAAATGACCGAGGGCATCTTTACCTCCAAATTCATTCAGCATCTGCTTTATACCCTCGGCTGTAGTTGCGTATTCTTTGCGCATCAACTCGGTTTTTTTTAACCTGCGCTCTACGGCAGTTAATAATTCAAGCTCTGCAAAGGGTTTGGTAATATAGTCATCTGCACCCATTTCCATTCCCTTTCTCAGGTCACTACGTTCTGCCTTGGCACTTAAAAAAATAAAAGGTACATGCTGCAACGATTCATTTTTATTTAATAGGTGCAATACGCCATATCCATCTAAAACAGGCATCATTATGTCGCAAATAATAAGATCTGGCTTACTTTGCATCGCCATCTCTACACCCATTTTTCCATCTTCGGCTGTATGCACTTTATAACCGGCGAGTTCAAGAATCTCGGCTGTATTTTCCCTGATCTCGATATTGTCTTCAATCAATAATAATTGTATCATAGAAAAAATTTATGCTGGTAATAGTTATTAAACGTTTAGTAATTAGCTGCACTGTAAATTTTACAGCAGCTTGGTTTAGTGGGTTTAGCAGTTTAGTTACCACACAAAATTGAAAACTATTATTATGCCGGATTAAATGTAATGATAAATTCGGTACCCATTTCCAGTTCACTTTCAAAGTTTATCTGACCATTCATTAATTCTATGTATTTGCTTACAATATGGAGCCCAAGTCCTGTACCCTGTATGTTAGTAGCATTTTTACCACGAAAAAAACGTTCAAATAAATGCTCCTGGTCTTCTGCAGAAATCCCCATGCCACTGTCTTTTATACGGAGAGAAATACATTGATCAATAGTATCACTTACTACCGAAATAACAGCTCCTTCCGGAGAAAACTTAATGGCATTGGACAGCAGGTTTATCAGCACGTTACGCAACAACGAAGGATCGAGTGATACCAATTTATCTCCTGTATGGGTTAGCACAATTTTTTGCCTTGGTTTAGCTATAGCCTGCAGCTCGTTGCAAATAGATTGAAGTAGTTCCTTTATATTGAACTCAACCATGTGTGCCATCACTTTACCATCTTCTATTTTTCCGATTGATAAAAACTCATTTAGCAAATCGGTTAAATTACTAACCGAAGATTTGATACGCATAATGTGCTTGTCACGTTTTGCTTGTTCATCTGTTTGCGTATATTTTGCTACCAATGACGCTGAGGACAGAATGGTGCTTAAAGGTGTTCGAAATTCATGCGAAGCCATTGAAACAAAGCGGCTCTTCAGGTCGCTCAGCTCTTTTTCTTTACTTAATGCTCTAGAAAGTTCATCCTTCGATTCCTGCAATTGTTGAAGCGTTTGCTTCAATTGCCGGGTACGCAATTCAACTTTTTCTTCAAGGTCATTGTTAAGTTCTTCAATTCTGGAATTGATGCTGGCCAATTCTTCCTTTTGTAATATCACTGATTTCTCTATTTCTTTCCGCTTAGAAATATCACTGATAAAAGCAATGGTGTAATGTTCATCGTTGCTGATAAAATTACTCAGGCTTATTTCTACCGGAATTTCAGTGCCATCCTTTTTTAACCCAAATAAATCAAACCCAAGCCCCATCGACCTTGGACGGGGATTGGCATCATACTCGCCACGATGCACCACATGCCTGCTGTGATACCGGCTTGGTATCAGCATTTCAATTTTTTCCCCTTTCAGCTCCAAAGGATCGTAATAACCAAACTGCCTGAGTAAAAAATTATTAGCCATCACAATCGCCCCCTTACCATCAGCCACCAATATACCCATAGAAGCATATTGAAACAACGCCTGAAAACGGTCGGACTCTTTTACGGCTATTTCCTTTTCAATATCGTTCATTCAAATTTTTATGTTCTGTAAAAATAATGATTCAACAACCAAATACCGTACTAATACGATTTATTTATGCTGGATGGCAGTTGCTAATATAGACTGATACAAATGCAGATTGCCGTGATAGCCCGTTTTACTTCAATAGCTTTTCACGCTCTGTTGCACTTAATCCCCAATAAATTTTTAAAAAATCTTTTTGCTGCTTTAATTTGGCAAGCAAGCTATCAATACTGTATTTGAGTGAATCGGTATCGTACTGATAATTCTCCACCACACTGCCTATATTTTTTATTTTTTTCAATGCTGTTGCCAACAGGCTTTCAATAGTATTAAACCACAACTGGATTTCACCAACCGGCCTTGCAGGTTTAAGCCGGCTATTACGGTATTGTATAAAATCATTGTATAAAGCCCTTGCTTTATTACGATCTGCCACGGCTGAATTAAATGCATCCATATCGCTCTCCTGGTTTACGATGGTAATTTTCATTTCATTGAAAGCCAGCCAGGTTTGCAGGTTTTCATTAACAATTCCTGCGTTTCGCATCCTTCGGGATGTTGCCTGCATTTGCTGCAAAGTATCTAACAACAAATGGGTACTTACAGAATCGGTATAATGAAAAACAGCCCTATCCTTTTTTGAAAAACCAATTCCCCTTTGAAATTCCTTGTGTGAAATTGGATGTTCCAGCAATTGCCAAAGCGGATCAAAAGGCATATGGGTCTCAATAAACTGAGCTGGATTTACTAAAAAATATTGTTTAGCTATTTTAAATCCTTCATCCCAGGTAGGATCGCATAAGCGCCATTCCTTTTCTACAAAAACCGCACACCAACCATGACCAGTCCAGTTAACATTGCCTGCAATCTTAGTATAACCACTTATCACAAATACAGGTACGCCGCATTTGGAAACAAGGTTGGCAAACAGAGCCGCATAATTTTCACAAACGCCTCTTCTTCTGCGTAAAATGGCCGCCATCTTAGCTTCCGGATCTGTACCCCAGCCCCTGAAATAATACATGCTGTCTTTGCTGTACCGGATATTTGTAGTTATCCAGGTGTAAATAGCTCTTACCTTTTCTCCGTCAGTTATAAAATTATCCTGTACAAATTGTACGATGGAATCTGTAGCGTAGGTTTTGGATTTTGGTATTTGCAGTACCCTTCTGTCAACATCGGTGTAATCACTATAATCCTGTGCATTTACTGCAGCGCAAGAATAAACAAAAAAGGAAATGAACAGCAGGGCCTTCATACAACAAAATTATACCAACAGGTTCATAAATAAAATTGTTGCCGTCTTAATACAGTTCTGATTACTTTTTATCAGAAAAGGCTTTGGTCACATCATTTTCTATTGTCCGCAACTTTGTTTCGCAAAATGCAATCAATTCTTTTGCCTGCGCTACTTTTTCCGCTAATGTGTCAAGCTGAATTTCATTGTCTTCTATTTGTTCAACAAGTGTTGAAAGCTGTTTATAGGCTTCGTTATAAGTCATGTTCATTGATTGATTTTTTTGTTACCGTACTATAAATTAACTCATCCCTTAAAATGGTTTTTATTTCCGTACCGGGATTTATCTTTTCAGCATCGATTATAATTTTACCGTTGATGGTGATGATGGCATACCCCTTTTGTAATATGGTGGATGGGCTGTATGCTTTTACGGTTCGTTTTAATTGCCGGATATTTTCTTTGGCTCTTTCCACCAGGTTTTCGGCACTGCCAAAAAACCGTTCTTTCAAATTCACTAAGGCACTTTCAAAATTATAATTGTGATCAATAATACTCGATGCAACCTTGGTGGGGGTTTTATGCTGCCGGGCCATCAGGTCAACAATACTGGTATTTCTATCATGACCGATACCGGTAAAAACGGGCAACGGAAATCCTGCCACATATTTCGATAATTCATAGTCGTCAAATGGTTTAAAATCTGTTTGTGAGCCACCGCCACGAACGATAGCAACCAGGTGGTATTTTTCCTTTTGTGATTCAATTAATTGTAATTGTTGTACAATTAATTTACTTGAATTATCTCCCTGAATTTGTGTTAAAAACTCAGTAACAGTAAAGGCGTAGCCATATTGATTGTTTGCAATCTCCTGTTTAAAATCCCTTTGTCCATCGGAGTTGGGAGCTGTAACCAGCGCAATTTTTTGTAATACTGCGGGTAGTTCTATTTGCTTATTGTACGTATAATATTGTCCGTCTGCCAGGCGGATTAAAGAGGGGTTTTCTTTCAGCAGCCGCTCAAGCGTTAGGTCTTTTTCCAAAGCCAGTTTTCCGGGCGCATAGCTATGGTCTATTTCAAGCACTTCCAAATCTATCCCAAAACGTTTGTGAAAACGCACCCTTACATTACAGGTTATTTGCAAACCGCTGGCAAAGGGCTGACCGGTTAATTGCTCAAATTTTTCTACGTTGTAAAAAGTGTTTGACCAAAATACGCCTTTCATTTCTGTGGTAATCAGGTTACCTTCTTTTTCAATAAATTTTAAAAAACACCAGCGCTTGTCTGTTTGTTTTTTTACATCCGTAATCTCGGCTGTTATCCAAAAAGTTTTCCCGGCAAACCGGTTTTGAATAGCATCATCTATTTCGTTTATAAGTTCGGAAAGTTTTAATTGCTGTGGCATTTTGTTGAATAAAAATATTTTAGGAGTTAATTTTTTTAAAGTTCATTGGATAAATATTCAATCTGTTTTTTTAAAATGTTATCGGGATCAGGAAAGTATTTTCATCTAAGCCCATGTATGTTTCATGATTTTTCAATATAAAAATACCGCCCGGTTTTCTACCATTATTAATTAAAAAGTATGCTATCTCCAAAAAAATCTGCCTGCAAAATTCAAGACAGATAAATATTCTCAATTAGATTTCAAACAGCATATTTCTTTACCAGCTTCAAACTTAATTTATAAAAGCGACTGAGCAAAAAACAAACTTAGACAAGCGAAAGAGTGTAAGCTTTTTTTGCGAATCTTGTTGCAATCCGGCAACAAACAATTTTCCGGAAATTAATCAGTTATTGCTGCAATTGAATATAATAAAAAGTAGAAAAAGGGTAAATAAGATAACCGTAAATTGTGTAATTAAAATCAAAAATATGCCGCTAATTCTCCCTGTAAAAGGTATCCTGCCAGCAATGGGCACCAACTGTTTTATAGCACCCAATGCCACTATTGTTGGCGATGTAATAATGGGTAATGATTGCAGTGTATGGTTCAACGCAGTCATCCGGGGCGATGTAAACAGCATTCGCATTGGCAACAAGGTAAATGTGCAGGATGGAGCAGTTATTCATTGCACTTATGAGAAAACCAAAGCCATTATTGGAAATAATGTTAGCATCGGACACAATGCAATTGTACATGGATGCGTTATATGTGATAATGTGCTGATAGGGATGGGTGCAATTGTGATGGATAATGTGCAGGTTGGCAGTAACAGCATAGTAGCAGCGGGTGCGGTAGTACTTGAAAACACAGTAATTGAGCCGGGCAGTATCTATGCAGGTGTGCCTGCTAAAAAAGTAAAAGACATATCTCAGGAACTGATAAACGGAGAAATAAACAGGATTGCAAATAATTATTTGATGTATAGTGGGTGGTTTGTGCCCCCATCCCCTGAAGGGGGGTAACGAAAAGTTCTAATTATAGTTGCAATTTGCCAGAGTACCGTGCGGTTTGCAACAAATGATTGTTTGTCATAAATATGGGTAAAGGCGCAAAATAAATTTATATTTATAGGATGAAAAAAATTTTAATAGCAATTGTAGGCATGTACTTTTTAAGTGCTTGTTCAGTTTTTAGAAAGACTGAAAAATATGGCTGCCCAAGTAATGGCAGAAATATTGGTGCTGAAAAATTAGCAGCCGGAGATGAAAAAGCTATGAAGGCAAATTCAAAGGCAAAATATAAAGGTGGGAAAATGAGCTATTAAAAAGAAGCATAAAGGCATAAGCCGGCAACTGGAATTGTAAATAATCCGAAACCAATAAACCCCTATACTATGTGTTACCATTTAACTTCAAAGCAAGGCAGTACAGAAGCTGTAATTGACGACAATTGCGGCATCTCTAAATTTTACGCCATTGCAGAAACCCTGTCAGCCGATTTACAGATAGATTTTTTAAACCAGGTAGATGATGCAGAAAGTCTTGAATGGGATTTCAAATACAAGAACCAATTACTGACTTTGCATTACAGCATTTTTAATGGTGTGTCTATTGCGCCTCAAAGAGGAAAGAGTGTACAACAGCAAAATAATGCTGTGGTTGAAATCTCACACTATCTAGAAAGAAGAGCCTATTAATTAATAGGTTTTTTCCTCGATGGTTTCCAAAATGGTAAGGTAGCTAATATACCGCTCCATATAAATTGTGCCCTCATTTACTGCAGCTTTAATTGCACAACCGGGCTCATTAATATGCATGCAGTTATTAAACTGGCAATCATTTATAAGGATACGCATTTCAGGAAAATAATGAGACAATTCATTTTTGGGGATATCTACCAGTCCAAGCTCTCTTATGCCGGGGGTATCAATAATTTTGCCACCACCGGGAAGATCGAACATTTCGGCAAAGGTGGTGGTGTGCAATCCTTTGCCACTCCAGCCGCTTACGTTCTGCGTACGCAAGGCAAGTTCCGGAAACATTTTGTTGATGAAAGAGGATTTGCCAACACCTGAATGCCCTGATAACAAGGTTGTTTTATCTTTCAATAATTGAACGATTGTATCCACCCCCTCGCCGGTATTAATGCTCATTGCCTGCACTTTATACCCAATGGCAGTGTACATTTCATCAACTGCTGCCAACCTGTCCAACTCCTTTTCTCCATAAACATCCTTCTTATTAAATACTATTATTGCCGGTACGTGATAGGCTTCTGCAGTTACTAAAAACCGATCTATAAATCCCTGCGATGTTTTGGGATCTTTTAATGTTGCAAACAACAGCGACTGATCAATATTTGATGCAATAATGTGGTGCTTGTGTTTATTGGCAGGTGATGTGCGGTTAATATAATTTCGTCTTTCCTCAATATGGGTAATGGTTACGGAGCCTTCCTTTTCATTTTCTGTTTCAATATGTACGATATCGCCCACTGCAATAGGATTGGTACTGGTAAGGCCATCAATCTTAAATTTCCCCAATATACGGGCATTAAAAAATTGTCCCTGCTCATCCTGCACAATGTACCAACTGCCGGTACTTTTATAAACGGTTGCCTTCATTGAGTGCAAGTTAAATAAAGAATGAAGTAATGTAGAGATTTTAGTAAAGTTGACACCATGTACTAAAGTTTACAACTATTAAAAAGTTATAAACTTTATGCCCAACCCGGCTACAAATCACTTTTAAGGGAACTTTTTTAAAACGGTAAACCGCAGGATAATTTCCAGCAATAACAAAGCCATTGCAAGCATCACAAAAGGAAAATACTTTTCTGTATACCTTGTATAATTGGTTATTTCTACTTTCGATTTTTCCAGGTTGTCAATTTCTTTGTAAATATTTTGGAGGCCGGCATTGTCTTTGGCCCTGAAATATTTGCCCCCTGTTTCTCTGGCAATTTCTGTCAGTAGTTTTTCATCAATAGTCACTTTTTGTTGTTGTATAACCACTCCCATCGGTGTCCTCATAGGAAAAGGTGCATAGCCATCGGTACCAACTCCAATCGTGTAAACTCGTATGCCAAAGGCTTTGGCAATTTCTTTGGCATTGGCCGGTCCAATTAGCCCCCCATTGTTTTCTCCATCGGTAAGTAAAATCACCACCTTACTTTTACTTTTACTGCCACGTAATCTGTCTACGCTGGTTGATAAACCATCACCAATAGAAGTACCATCTTCCAGCAGACCATTGCGGATATTTTCGATGGCAGATTTCAACACCGGCTTATCGGTAGTTAACGGACAAAGCGTAAAACTTTCGCCTGAAAAAATAACCACCCCAATGCGGTCAGTCAGGCGGCTGTCAATAAAATCAGCAGCCACTTTTTTGGCAGCTTCCATCCGGTTAGGCGTAAAGTCCTGCGCCGTCATACTTCCACTAACATCAATGCACAAAATAATATCCACCCCTGCACCTTCTGCTTGCTGTTCTTCGTTTTTAATCTGCGGTCTGGCAAGGGTAATTATTAAGCACCCAACCGTTAACAAACGAAGTAAAAATGGCACATGACGAAAAATTGTTTTCCAGGAAGATAACCCTGCAAAACTTTTTATAGATGATACCTTCAGGCTTGCCAAACTGCGGTTACCGGAATGAAAGTACCAGCCAATCATTACCGGCAACAGCAATGCCAGCAAAAAAAATTGCGGCATGGCAAAACTGATATTTTTAAAATAGTCAATAAGCATAAATAACGCCCTACTTTGACGCAGGTTTTGTAGATGATTTTTGATGTAACACGATGATTGTTTCTTTTATAACCTGCAGGCAATTTTCACTATCACCTGCTGTTGCCTGGTATTTAGCAAATTTTACAGCATCTGCAAAACGCAGGCTGCCAGCCATTTTTGAAACCGTTTCTGCCGAGGCTTCCATACTTTTTAAAACAATCAGCAAATCGCCGGTTGTTTTATTAAGATGATTGGTATTATAACCCGCCGATAAAAACTGAGTAAAAATGGTTACGAGTTTTGAATGAAATAATTTTGTGTCTGCTGCATCGGATAAGTTGTACTTTTTTAATGCATCCAGTTGCAGCATGGCATCATCAAAAGGAGTAATTTTTGATTTAGACCCAACAACTGATTTGTTCTTTTTCCAGTAGCGAAAAAGCCAAACCAGCAGTGCAATTAATATCAATACAGAAATCCCACCGGCTATCCAATACCAAAGCGGCCATTTGTCGGAAACCTCATATATTGGCTTTATATCTCTCAATTGTGTAGTAGTATCGGAAACAGAAAATGAGACTTTAATGGGTAGACTGTCGCTGAAAAAATTGTAGGTGGTATCGTCTTTTACCGGATCAATATTTACCCTTACTACAGGCAGGTTCCATTTACCTGAATCGAAACTGGTGAGGGTAAATGTTTGTGTAACTCCGGTTAACTGGTCATTGTTGTAAAGTGAGTCAGTTTTACTTTTTTCAATCAATTCAAAATGTTGCAGGCTGTCCGGCAGGTTTAGCCAATTTACTTTATAGTCAGCACCGGCAAAAATGGCTTCAATTTTTAATTGAAATTGTTCGCCTATCAAAATACTGTTGTTGCTTACAGATGTTTTAACCAACGGCGCCTGGGCCCAACAATAGTTAGCAGCAACCATCAACAGTATTAAAAATAACCTGGTCTTTTTTTGCAACAACTTTATCATTTATGTCCCTTGAAAGGGTTAGTGGTTTTAACTTCTTTTAATAAAAAATTGCTGTAACACTTTCACATAATCCTCATCTGTACGAATGTGCAACAAATCTGCGCCAGCCTTTAGGAAATAATTTTTACATATTTCACTTTGCTGAATAAAGCGTTGTTTGTAATTATATTGCACCATGGCATCACTGCTGTTTACCCAGGCAATCTTTCCTGTCTCCAAATCTTCAACCTGCAGCAAACCTGCATCGGGCAACTGCATGTCCATTTTATCGTAAATACGCAGGCCAATTACATCGTGCCTGCCGCCAATAACTTTTAAATCATTTTCAAAAGATGCATCCACAAAATCACTCATTAAAAAAGCAATACTTTTATGCCGCATGGTTTTATTAAAATACCGGATGGCTTCTTCCATATTGGTAGTGGTGCCAACAGGCTTTGCAGCAAGCAATTGCCGCACAATATACAAAGCATGTTTCCGACCTTTTTTGGGAGCAATATATTGTTCAATTTTATTACTGAAAAATATCACCCCTACTTTATCATTGTTACTGATAGCGCTGAAGGTAAGCACAGCAGCTATTTCTGTAAGCAAATCCTTTTTGCGGTTTTGAACGGTACCAAACATATTGCTGGTGCTTACATCCACCAATAAAAAAACCGTTAGCTCCCTTTCTTCCTCAAATACTTTGGTGAATGTATGTCCAAAGCGGGCGCTTACATTCCAGTCGATAAATCGTACATCATCCCCTGCATAATATTCCCGTACTTCCCTAAAGCTCATTCCTTTTCCTTTAAATGCCGAATGGTATTCGCCGGTAAATAAATGGGTGGTTATTTTTTTACTTTTTATTTCCAGCTCACGCACTTTCCGCATAATTGCTGCGGCATCCGTATCCCCAAATGGAGTAGCGTTGAAAATCGTATCCGGTTGTATGGTTTCTTTTTTTGGGGGCAAGATGGAAATTTTATTTATTCAAAATCTTTAAGAGTTCAGTTTTTTATGCTGTGTAATTTTGAGAAGAACTATAGATTAGTAAGCTGTTCTTAAGCCTCCTTTGCGGGGTGGTTTGGAGGGCTATGGAACATTCACCACCCTCAATATCTCCTCAATAATCATTTCAACATTTACATTTTCTGCCTCCGCCTCGTAGGTTAATCCAAGCCGATGGCGTAATACATCTTTACAAATATTTCTTACATCTTCCGGAATTACGTAGCCACGATTGTTTAAAAAGGCATGTGCC
>Ga0163144_10007498_pt1 | contig 23917 bp, 18 predicted proteins | sample OliLak19BULKMAT1_FD_123175 | JGI IMG/M metagenome (GOLD analysis project Ga0163144, IMG submission 123175) | Freshwater microbial mat bacterial communities from Lake Vanda, McMurdo Dry Valleys, Antarctica - Oligotrophic Lake LV.19.BULKMAT1 | ecosystem: Environmental > Aquatic > Freshwater >...
AAGGCTTGTTCGGCGGCGCGTTCGGCTAGGCTGAGTTTTTCGACTTGTTCTTCCAGGCGTTTCAAGCGATTGGCCAATGCGCGTCGTTCGCGATGATCAATGCTCGGCACCGATTTGCTCGCGCTGACCGTGCCAGTCGCCGCCGCAGGACTGGCGGATGGCGAGGCCTCGCCACGCAACAAGCGTGCGTAAGTGTCTAAATCCTCGTCGAAATCACTGACGCTGCCGGCGTAAACCCGCACATAGCGTTCGCAGCAGCTTTCCAGCAGTGCGCGGTCATGGCTGACCAATACGACTGCGCCGGCGTAATCCTGCAGCGCTTCCACCAGGGCCGCGCGCGCCGCCATGTCCAGATGGTTAGTGGGTTCGTCGAGCAACAGCAGATTCGGCTTATCGACCAACAACAGCGCCAAGGCTAAGCGCGCCTTTTCACCTCCGGAGCGCGGCCCCACTGGCATGGTTGCCATTTCGCCACCGTAGCCAAAACCACCCAGGTAATTGCGCGCCGCTTGATCGGAAATGCCCGGTGAGCGCGCCAGCATCAATACCAACGGCGTGCTGTCGGCGGGTAATTCTTCCACCTGCGACTGCGCGAAATAGCCAATGGCCAAATCGCGCGCGGCTTTGCGTTCGCCTTGCATCGGGCTGAGCACGCCAGCCAACAGTTTCATCAGAGTCGATTTGCCGGCGCCATTGCGACCCAACAGGCCGACCCGATCGCCTGGCTCCAGAAATAGCGAAATGCCTTCCAACACCCGGCGTTCGCCGTAACCTGCCGAAGCGGCACTGATTTGCAACAAGGGGTCCGGCAGCTTAGCGGGTGCGGGAACCACCCAATGCACTTCCGATTCTTCGGCTGGCACCGGCGCGGAGGTTAATTTTTCCAAGGCTTTGACGCGACTTTGCGCTTGGCGCGCCTTGTTGGCTTTGGCCCGGAAACGATCAACAAACTGCTGCAAATGCGCACGGCGCGCCTCCACTTGGGCCGCATCGCGCTTGGCTTGTTCGATGCGCGCAGCGCGCTGCCGGGCGAAAGCGGAGAACGGCCCGACATACAATTCGGCGGTTTCACCGTCCAAATACAGCGTGTGTGTGCAAACCGAATCCAGAAAATCGCGATCGTGCGAAATCACCAACAGCGTGCCGCGATAGCGTTTTAACCAGCCTTCCATCCACAAAACGGTATCCAGATCCAAATGGTTGGTCGGTTCGTCGAGCAACAACAGATCGGATCGGCACATCAAGGTACGGGCCAGCGCCAGTCGCATTCGCCAACCACCGGAAAACTCGTTGACGCCGCGGCTTAGGTCAGCGTCGGAAAAGCCCAAACCGCGCAGCAATTGTGCGGCGCGCGCTTCGGCGTCCCAGTTGCCCGCATGATCTAAGGCCTCCGCCAAATGGGCCAGATGGTGGCCATCGCCGTGCTCTTGAGCCTGCTGCCAGCGCAAGCGTATAGCCGCAAGTTCTTCATCGCCTGCCAGTGCATACGCCAAGGCGCTGTCATCGCTGTGTGGCATATGCTGCGCCACACTGGCTTGCACCCATTGGCTGGGCACCGTCAATGCGCCGGCGTCAGCGCCCAGGGTGCCGGCTACGGCAGCAAATAACGAAGACTTGCCACTGCCATTGCGCCCGACCACGCCGACCCGTGCCGCGGGTGGAATATCAAAGGTGGCATCACGGATCAGAGCGCGGCTGCCACGCGCCAAAGTCAGGTTTTTGGCGCGAATCATCGCGCGAGACCTGAGTTGGCAGCAGAAGTTCCAGTGCGTGTTTGCATGGGGGTTTGCCGAAGTTCAGTCATACACCGCAGAATAGCGGGCTTGGGACGCCAAAGTGCTCAGTTCGTCATTGACGCTGCGCAGCACCGATGCGCCTGAAACCTGCCCGTAGTCTCGAATTCAGCTCTGAAAGGAATACCTCAATGAAATCACTGCTCGCCAAAAGCGCAATCGCGCTAGCCCTCGGTTCGGCCCTGATCGCCATGCCGGCACTCGCGATTGATCCGTCGCTAAAGACCGAAAAAGACAAGAACAGTTACATGATCGGCCTGATGTGGGGCAAACAGCTGCAAGGCATCAAAGACGACGTCGACATGGCGGTGGTGCAGAAGGGGCTGAACGACTCTTTTGCCGGTGGCAAAGTTTTGATGACCGAAGAAGAAGCGCAGAAGGTGAGCAACGATTTCCGCACGGCGATGCAAGCCAAGCAGGAAGCCGAGCGCACCAAATCGGCTGGCACGAACAAGTCCAAGGGTGACGAATTCCTAGCCAAGAACAAAACCGCTGAAGGCGTGAAAGTGACCGAGAGTGGCTTGCAATACTCGGTGATCAAGGAAGGCGCCGGCGCCAAGCCGAAAGTGACCGATCAGGTCAAAGTGCATTACGTTGGCACTTTGCTAAATGGCACCCAGTTTGATTCGAGCGTTGATCGCGGTCAGCCGGCCACCTTCCCGCTCAACGGCGTCATCCCGGGCTGGACCGAAGCGCTGCAGCTGATGACGGTTGGCAGCAAGTACAAGTTGTTCATCCCAGGCAACCTCGCCTACGGTGAACAAGGCCAGCCGCAGGGCGGCATCGGCCCGAACGAAGTGCTGGTATTCGAAGTTGAGCTGCTGGAAATCCTGAACTAATCGATCCGTCGATCCTGTCAGCACAAAGGCCGCCGTTGAGCGGCCTTTGTTTTTTGTACGTTTGCTTGCCCAGTGTGCCTTTGCTTTTCACAACAGCGCTCGCCATTGACGACCGCTATAGTCGGCGCCCTTCGGGTTCGTGGTGTCGCGCTGCTGCGGCGCTAAGCCCATGTCGGAGTCGTGTAACAATGCGTGTTGCGATATTTGGTACGGGATATGTGGGGCTGGTCACGGGCGCTTGCCTCGCGGAAGTGGGAAATCAGGTGATGTGCGTTGATATCGACGTCGCCAAAATTGACGGCTTAAATCGCGGGGAAATACCGATTTATGAGCCGGGCCTGGACGATCTGGTCGAACGCAATCGACTCGCTGGTTTTTTGCAGTTCAGCACCGATGCTGCCGCTGCCATACGCCACGGCGAGGTGATTTTTATTGCCGTGGGCACGCCACCCGACGAAGACGGCAGCGCCGATCTGCGCTACGTACTCGCGGTCGCGGGCTCCATTGGGCAAAATCTGGATCACTACGCGGTGGTGGTCAACAAGTCGACCGTGCCAGTCGGAACTGCTGATCGGGTGCGTGCCAGCATCAATGCCGCGCTTGCCGAGCGCGACTTAAGCGTTGAATTTGATGTCGTGTCGAATCCTGAATTTCTCAAGGAAGGTGATGCCGTCAAAGACTGCATGAAACCCGATCGTATCGTCGTTGGTTCCAGCAGCACTAAAGCCGTCGCAGTATTAAAAACCCTCTATGGCCCATTCAATCGAAATCACGAACGCTTGGTATTGATGGATGAACGTTCCGCGGAACTAACCAAATATGCGGCCAATGCTATGTTGGCTACCAAGATCAGTTTCATGAACGAAGTAGCCAATATTGCCGAGCGCGTCGGTGCCGATGTGGAATGTGTGCGTTTGGGTATTGGTTCAGATCCGCGTATCGGTTATGCATTCATTTATCCCGGCATTGGCTACGGCGGTTCTTGTTTTCCCAAAGACGTGCAAGCCTTGGGCCGCACCGCGCGCGGTGTGGGTTATGTCGCGCGGATTTTAGACGCCGTCGAAGCGGTTAACTATGACCAGAAGACCAAATTATTCGAAGCCATGTATCGGCATTTTGATGGTGATCTAACTGGACGAACGATTGCGATTTGGGGTCTGTCATTTAAACCCAATACTGACGATATGCGCGAAGCACCCAGCCGCACGGTAATCGAGGCTTTATGGGCGGCCGGTGCCAAGGTGCGCGCTTATGATCCGGAGGCGCGCCCAGAGGCGCAGCGCATATTTGGACTACGTGAAGACTTGCATTTAGTCGAAGAACCCATGGACGCGCTGAAAGGCGCTGATGCTTTGGCTATCGTGACCGAGTGGAAAGTGTTTTGGAGCCCGGATTTTGCACGTATTGCCGCGGCATTGAGCGGCAAGGCCTTGTTCGACGGCCGCAATATTTACGATCCGAAGACGGTGGAGGCGGCGGGAATTGCCTACTACGGTATTGGCCGCGGGCGCAGTGTTGTCCGACCTGAATTTGTTTGAGGAGTTAAGATGCGCGGAATCGATGTCAAACGAATTCTTATCACCGGTGGCGCCGGTTTTCTCGGCTCACATTTGTGTGAGCGCCTGTTGGCGCAGGGCCACGATATCCTTTGTGTAGACAACTTTTTTACCGGCGCGAAATCCAACGTCGCTCATTTGATCGGTAATCCGCATTTTGAACTGATGCGGCACGATGTCACCTTTCCGCTGTATGTGGAAGTGGACGAAATCTACAATCTGGCCTGCCCAGCTTCGCCTATTCATTACCAGCACGATCCGGTGCAGACCACCAAGACCAGCGTGCACGGCGCCATTAATATGCTGGGCTTGGCCAAACGGGTCAAAGCTAAAATCTTGCAGGCGTCTACCAGTGAGGTGTACGGCGATCCGCAAGTGCATCCACAGCCGGAGAGTTATTGGGGTCACGTTAACCCCATTGGCATCCGTTCCTGTTACGACGAAGGCAAACGCTGCGCCGAAACCCTATTTTTTGATTATTTCCGGCAACATCAGTTGCGCATCAAAGTGGCGCGTATTTTTAATACGTACGGTCCGCGGATGCATCCCAATGATGGCCGCGTGGTGTCCAATTTCGTTGTGCAGGCGCTCCGCGGTGAGGCATTAACGGTATATGGTGAAGGCGGCCAAACGCGCTCATTTTGTTATGTCGACGATTTAGTCGATGGTTTGATCCGATTAATGGCATCGCCGGATGATTTCACCGGCCCTGTGAACCTGGGCAACCCTGGCGAGTTCACTATTCTGCAACTGGCGCAGCGCATCATTGCGTTAACGGGGTCCAACTCGCCAATCAACTTTTTGCCTTTGCCCGCGGACGACCCCACGCAACGGCGACCGGTGATTGACTTGGCGCGCAGCCAACTCGGTTGGGAACCCCACATCAGTCTGGAACAGGGTTTGCCGCCCACCGTCGCGTATTTTCGCGCATTGTTGGGTATTTAGTGGGTTCGAACTTGTCCGAACGCGCTTGCTCGCCGTGGTTGCGTCTTTCTTGCAGAAAAGCCGAAGCAGAAGCGTTTGGCCAAGTCCAAACCCACGAACAGCGGCGCCGCTTTGTCACGCTGCCTATCGAAAGACCCTTTCCAATTTGATGCGCGAATAAGCGCACCGACAGGAGCGACCGGGACTTTTCAAAGAACGCGAGTCTGGCGGATTATGGTGCGGGCTTTGCGGCGATAGCTTGCAATAGCGCCGCCATTTTTTCTTGCAGCATGTGGATCGCTTTCAACGGGCGCACCATCACTTTGAAGTCGACGATCTGCCCCTCGTCGTTCCAGCGGATCATGTCTACGCCGTTAAGTTTCACATTATCGATTTGCACTTCAAACTCCAGCATTGCATCGCGGCCTTCGACCACTTCCCGCACGTAGCGGAAAGTCGGGTTTGCCAGCACTTGCACTGCCGCCATCAGATACATACGCGTCAAGGCTTTGCCCACCTGCGGGGTGTGCACCACGGGCGAGTGGAAAATCACCTCGTCTGCTAGTAACTCGTCAACTCCGCGTGCGTCACGTTCGCGTACCAGTTGATGCCATCGTTTTAAGGGGTTGTTACTCATGACTGGCCTTTGTTTGATTCAACCTAGAAACCTCAGTTGACCGCTTCCTATCACCCATAACGTGATGATTCTTTTGACTTTTCAGAACTTCGATCAGTTCACCCATTGGGTGAGTCCGCTACGGGGCAGATTGCACGGTTCTGGCGTCTGGCGGCGCATGGCTGCGTTGCAACTCGTTGGAATAGAACAACTATTCCCCCGGTCTGGCGGCGTAGCCGCCAGCCGTTCAAGCCGGCGCGCGGCATGCCGCGCAAGCTTGCCGCCTTTTACCCTCATTGCGCTTATGCCTGCACCATAACCGCACACTCTACCCCGTCCAACTGAGGTTTCTAGGTTCAACCTGGCAGCCTGTCGGGCTTTCCTCGCGAGTGCGCCGGAAGTCCCTTTGGCAGTCGTTTTATACTCATTCTCGGATCGATTTTGATGGCTTTCGCTCTACTTTGGAGTCTGCGCTATGTCAAAAGGCCTTCCGGCCCTCCGGGTTGCGCTTCTGGACGGCGTCTGCGCTGCGACGCTTAAGCATGGAACAGCCATTGCCTGCAGGCCGCGCTTGCAGCCTTCGCCCCAGCCTCACATCGCATCTCACGCCGAAAGCCCGACAGGCTGCCAGGTTCAACGAGCCTTTCATTGGGGTAGTCGATTGTCAAACCCCAAAAAAGGCGTGACGGCTCACATCAGTTTGGTTCGCACCCGCCTGCCTGCGACCTTCATCCAGGGCCGACTTTGCGGGTATCGTGCGCTTGCCTCGCTTTCCACCGGATCGGTCCGTGCCTGCGCGTGTCAGCCGCTTGATTGAGATTAGGCCTGGTGAAAAGTCGGCGGTTTCGCTGCTGACGACGTTTGCCTTTTGTTTGGGTTTGGCACAGGTTTTTCTGGGCAGTGCGGCGATCAGCTTGTTTCTGGGCGCGTACCCGGCATCCATGCTGCCGCTGGGGTATTTCGGCGTCAGCATCGCGATGCCACTGGTCGGTGCGGCTCACGCTTGGCTAGAACGGCGTTTTGATTTGCCGCGACTGCTGTTAATCAACTTGTGCCTGATGGCTTTGAGCTTGTTGATCTGGCGTTGGCTTGTCGATTTGCCGTGGAACGGTTGGTTATTGCTGCTTTATGTGTGGTGGACCGTGGTGTGGAGCATCCTCAATTTGGCGCTGTGGGGACTGGCGGGGCGATTATTTGATGTGCGGCAAAGCAAGCGTTTGAACGGCGTGGTGGGCGCTGGTGAAATGTTGGCCATGGTGCTTGGCGGGCTGTCGGTGGCCTATCTGGTGCGCCCGCTTGGCGCCGCCAATCTGCTGTTATTGAGCGCGGCGGCGATCGTGCTCGGCGTGCTGGTGCTGGGTAGATTGTTGGCTACCCAAGGCGCGCAACTGCAGGCTGTCGAAGAGAACGTTGAGCAAAGTGCTGATAGCAGCACCAAGGCGCAGCTCAAGGATCGCTATTTGCGTTTGATTTTTATCAACTCGGCGATCGCTTGTTTGGTGTTCTACGTCGTCGACAATGCTTTTTTCAGTTTGGCCACCGCGCATTTCCCCGGCGAGGAAGCCATGGCTGCACTGGTGGGCCAAATCGACGCGGCCTGTGGTGTGCTCTTGTTTGTCAGTCGTTTGTTCTTGACCGCGCCTTTGTTAGCGCGATTTGGCGTGCGTGGCGGACTGTTGGCCATTCCAATCGTGGTCGGCGCCGGAGCGCTGGCGGTGGTGGTGGCCGGTCATTTGGGCGCCTCTACCGGGTTGATATTTGCGCTGGCCGCGGCGGTTAAAATCGGCGAAAACGTCTGTCGAGATTCTATTTTCCACGCCACTTTGCAAGTGTTATTTCAACCCCTGTCACCGTCGCGGCGCCTGCGCGCGCAGGTCACCAGCGAAAGTGTCGTCGACCCACTGGCCGCGGCTTTTGCCGCGTTAGCATTGCTGTTTTTAGCCACTAGCCTAGGTTTTGAGCCCGAGCAACTGTTTCAGGTGTTGCTTGGCCTGTTTGTCATTTGGGGGGTGCTCGGCTGGCGCCTGCAGGGTTTTTACATGAGTTCCTTGCAACGCGCGTTGGCGCGCCGCGCGGCCAGCGGCAGCAATGCCGATTTGTTGGAAGGCGCCAGCAGCCGGATTTTGCGACGTGCACTGGACAGTGACTTCCCGAGCGAAGTCGCTTTTGCGTTGGAAGGTTTGCAAAAAGTCGATCCGCTGGAATACCGCCTGGCCTTGCCCCGTTTGCTCGGCCACCGTTTATCTGACGTGCGCTGCTTGGCGCTCAATCGCATTGCTGACGAAGGACAAGTGGCTGCGCTTGAACAGGTGCGTCAGTTGGCATGGTTTGACAATAACCCACGCGTTCGGGGTTTCGCCTTACGTGCGCTGGCGGCGCTCGGCACTGACAACGCGGTCGATGAAGTGGCCCAAGCACTGCGTGAGCCAGACGAGGCGGTGCGCGCCGGCGCCGCGATCGGACTGATTCGTTATGGTGGCATCCAAGGCATCTTGTTGGCCGGCAATGAGCTTCTTGCCGCGTCCACCTCCGCCGACGCCGAATTGCGGCGCTCCGCGGCCGCGGTGGTGGGCGAAATTGGCAACGCGGCGTTCTATCAACCCTTGTTAGGTTTGCTCGCCGACCCCGAACCCAAAGTCATCCTGGCCGCTTTGCAGGCGGCCGCGATTTTGCGCAGCCCGGCGCTGTGGCCGGCGGTTTTGCCGGCGCTGGACCGGGCCAGTTTGCGCGGCTATGCGATCGAAGCGCTGCGCGGCGGGGGTGGCGCGGCCGCTACTGCTATTTCGAGCCGCATTGCGCAAGGTGGCATCAGCCTCGCGCAGCAGTCGCGTTTGGTGCGCACCCTCGGGGTGATCGACGACAAGCATGCGCGCGAGGTCCTGCTCAATCTGATCAACTGTTCGAATCGCGAACTGCGCGAGCAGACGCTCGCCGCACTGGTGCGCCAACGCGAGCCGGTCACGGTGCAGAATATGCCGGTGGTGTTGGCGCAGATCGATATCGAACAAGCCGATGCGGTGTGGTTGTTACAGCAAGCGTGCGCCTGTCGTGCTGAGGGTGAGTTATCGATTTTGCCGCCGTTGCGCGAGCAATTGGCCGCTGCCCGCCGTCGTTTGCTGCTGTTGTTGCAACTCAGTCATGATCGCGAAGCGATGGCCCGAGTGCGCGATCGTATTGACGATGCCTCACCCGAGCGTCGCGCATATGCGCTTGAATTGCTTGATAATTTGCTGCGAAATGAACTGAAGTCCAAGCTCCTGCCACTGTTCGACAGCCTAAGCGAAGCAGCGTGTCTTGCGGCCTTGCGTCAACCCACCGCGAGCCCCCTGCCGGTCCAACAGCGGCGATTGTTGATAGAACACGTCGCATTCGAATGGGGTTGTGCTTGGCTGCAGGCCAGCACCATTTGTGCTTTAGAGCGCAGCGATCCAGATGCGGCATTGCGTGTGCAACAACGCCTGGAGCAGAGCAGCGGACTGCCGCAGCAAGCGGCGAGTTGGTGGCTAGAGCACGCCAAGGTGGTTTACACCGCTGCGCAACGATCGGAAGTCGATTGGCAATTTGTCGGCAGCTTGCGCGTGGGTTTGCTGCGCGAGGTGGAAATTTTCGCGCAGGCTGGCGAGTCGGTTTTAGCCAGCATCGCCGAGCGGCTCAGCGAAGTGGCTGTCAAGCGGGGCCAGATTGTGCTCGAACAGGGTGAAAGTGGGCGCAGCCTGTACGTCATCGCCGCGGGATCAATCGGCGTACACATGCGCAATAGCGATAGCCCTAAACTGCAACGCATCGCCACCTTGCATGCACCAGACATCTTTGGCGAGTTCTCACTGATCGACGAACAGTCGCGCTCGGCGATGGTCAAAGCCGACACGCTGTCACGTTTGTACCGGCTGGAGTTCGAAGACTTTTACGACATGCTGTTTGACCAGCCGGAGATTACCCGGCGACTGATCCGTCAATTGGGTGAACGCCTACGCAGTCAACCCGGTTACGGAATAGCCAGCGGAGTTGATGCAAGTTCGACATCGATAGCGCCGAGTGCGAATTTGCTCGATGAGGACGGCATTGATGCCTTGGCCGATCCCTTGCGTTGCCGATTATTGGTGCAGTCGATTCCGCTGCTGGCGCAATTGCCGGAACCGCTGCTCGAAACGATCGTCGCCAATCTGAAACCAATGCGGGTACGTGCCGGCGAACGGATTTACGCCGAGGGCGAAATCGGCCGCACGATTTACATCGTGGCCGCCGGGCGGGTGCACCAACATCGCGGTGAGCAAATCCTCATTGAGCGCGGCCCGCGTGATCTTTTTGGCGAGTTTTCCATCCTCGACCCGCAGCCGCATTTGAGCTCGGCCCGCGCGGTTGAGGAGTCCTTGTTATTGCGCTTGGACAAAGAGTTGCTTAGGGAATTGCTGATGCTGTGGCCAGAACTGGCGCGCAACTTGTTGCGCGATTTAGTTCTGCGCAATCGTGCCGCCATGCGCATCCCGACCAGCACCGACGCCGCTGCGTCGGTTTGGACCTAGCGGGCTAGTCCCTGCTACACATTAAATCGGAAGTGCAAAACATCGCCTTCTTGCACGATGTAGTCCTTACCTTCCAAGCGGAGTTTGCCTTCGGCCTTGGCGCCGGCTTCGCCGCGCAGGCGGATGTAATCGTCATAGGCGATGGTTTCGGCGCGAATGAAACCTTTCTCAAAGTCGGTATGAATGACGCCGGCCGATTGCGGCGCGGTGAATCCGGCTTTGATCGTCCACGCGCGCACTTCTTTCTCGCCGGCGGTGAAATAGGTGCGCAGTCCCAGCAGTTTGTAACCGGCGCGAATGACGCGATTCAAACCGGGTTCTTGCAAGCCCATATCGGTCAGGAATGCGGCTCGATCCGCCTCGTCGAGTTGTCCCAGTTCTTCTTCGATTGACGCGCACACCGGCACCACTTCGGCGCCTTCGACGGCGGCACGCGCGCGCACGGCGTCCAAGAACGGATTGTTCTCGAAGCCGTCTTCCCGCACATTGGCGACGTACATGACGGGTTTGAGGGTCAGCAGGAACAAATCGCGAATGAGCAGCTTTTCTTCGGCGCTCAGATCGACGGTACGCGCTGGATTGCCTTGATTCAGCGCGGCGCTGACCTTGGCGAGCACCGGGCGGCGCGCGATGGCGTCTTTGTCGCCCGCTTTAGCGGCGCGCTCGGCGCGGTTGAGCGCTTTATCGACGCTATCGAGATCGGCCAGGGCCAGTTCGGTATCGATGGTCTCGATATCGGAAATGGGGTCGATCTTGCCGGCCACGTGCACGATGTCTTCGTTTTCAAAACAGCGCACCACGTGTGAAATGGCATCGACCTCGCGAATGTGCGCAAGAAACTGATTGCCCAGCCCTTCACCCTGCGCCGCGCCCTTCACCAAACCGGCGATATCCACAAATTCAATGGTGGTTGGGATGATCTTCAGTGGTTTGGCGACAGCGGCCAGCGCGTCAAGCCGCGGATCTGGCACTGGGACCACGCCCACATTCGGATCAATGGTGCAGAACGGATAGTTGGCCGCAGCAACTCCCGCTTTGGTCAGCGCGTTAAAAAGCGTGGACTTGCCGACATTGGGGAGACCGACGATGCCGCATTTGATGCCCATGGTTGACCCTTTTCTTGAAGCAGGAAAAAGGGAAACGGACTGTTAAATTGAAGCGAAAGTGGCTGACTAGCTACTGCTGGCTTCAATACGGTCATTTTTCCTTTTTTCTGCTAGGAATCATTGGCCTTTTTTGCATTTGCTGCGGTGTGCAATAGGGTCATTGCGCGTTCGATTGCACCCTCACAATAGAGTGGTAATACCGCAAGTGCCGCGGCTATGGACTCGCGAATGGCCAGTTCATCGGCATTGTTGGCGCGGCCCAACACCCACGGTGTTACCAGTTCCTTACGGCCAGGATGGCCAATGCCGATGCGTAATCGATGAAACTTGGCGTGGCCTAACTGGGCGATGGTGTCGCGCAAGCCGTTTTGACCACCGTGTCCGCCGTCGAATTTAAGCCTGGCGACACCCGGCGGCAGGTCCAAATCATCATGGACCAACAGCGCTTCTGCCGGATCAATCTTGTAATAATGCAGCACAGCTGACACCGCGATGCCGCTGCGATTCATATACGTGGTGGGTTTGACCAGCAGCAAGGGCTCGCGCCCGCTGAGCTTGCCGACCTCCGCGTTGAGCTTGGATTCCATCAACAGCCGCACACCGGACTGCGCAGCCAAGGCATCAACAAACCAAAAGCCCGCGTTATGCCGTTGCCGCGCATGTTCGGCACCCGGGTTGCCAAGGCCAAAAACCACACGAATAGCCATCTAGTGCGTCGTTCTCGTCAGCGCTGTTCAGTTGGGTCTGGCGGGGTCATGAGGGTAGCCGGCCCCAAAAAAACAGCGGCCGACCGTTGCCGGCCGGCCGATGAGTTTAAGCGACGAGTGCTTTACTTCTTTGCGGCAGGCTTGGCAGCTGGTTTAGCAGCCGCTTTTGCCGGGGCTGCTGCCTTCGCAGGCGCAGCGGCCTTGGCCGGAGCAGCCTTCCCTGCAGGCTTCTTGCCAGCCGGAGCGGCCGCTTCTTCAGCCGGCACTTCCGGTGCTTCTTCAACGGCCATACGCGCCACCACGACCGCCAGATCGTGCTCACGGCCAAGCTTAAGCGACGGCACATCCACACCTTCCGGAAATTTGATGTCGGAAATATGCAGCGTGTCACCGACCTTCAGATTGGTCAGGTCAACTTCCAAGAACTCTGGCAAATCCTTCGGCAAACAGCTGATGACCAAATCGTTGAGCTCGTGCAGAACGAGCGATCCAGCGGTCTTGCCGGCGGGTGAAATTTCTTGATTCAAGAAATGGAAGGGCACGCGCAAACGCACCGGCTCGTTTTCGGACACGCGCTGAAAATCGATGTGCAACAAATACGGCTTGTACGGATGCCGTTGCAAATCGCGCAATAAGGCCTTTTGCTTTTCGTTGCCGACGTCCAATTCCAGAATCGACGTGTAAAACCACTCGTTGTTGGCATACCGGTAGGCCAACAGCTGATCGAGTTGCAGGGTGCGCGGGGCTTCGCCACCGCCGTACAGAATCGCCGGTACTTTGCCCGCAGCGCGAAGGCGGCGGCTCGCACCCTTCCCCTCGTCAGCGCGGAACTCTACCGGCACATTACGAACCTTGGCCATGATCTACATCCTTTTTTGAGGTGTTCCATCCCGGAACACCAAAGCTTAAGAAAGGTCGCAGTGATTCATTCACTTGCGCCTCACCACCACGTTGCCAGCCGCGACCAGTTGGCCCGAGGGGTGAGCGCTGCAGTCGCGTTTGCGCAACTGCAGGGCTCGCACCTCAGTCCACGTACAAAGAACTGACGCTTTCACCACCAGCGATTCGGCGAATCGTCTCGGCCAGCAGTTCCGCCACTGAGAGCTGGCGGATTCGTGCACACGCGCGTGCCTCCGGACGCAGTGCAATGGTGTCGGTGACCACCATTTCGTCCAGAGCAGAATTGCTGATGTTGTCCACCGCCGCGCCAGACAGCACCGGGTGCACGCAGTAGGCGACCACGCGTTTGGCACCGCGCTCTTTCAGCGCGCGCGCCGCAGAACACAGGGTGCCAGCGGTATCGACGATGTCGTCAATCAAGATGCAGGTTTTGCCCGACACATCGCCGATGATATTCATCACCACCGATTCATTGGCTTTTGGACGACGTTTGTCGATGATCGCCAGATCAGCGTCGTCCAAGCGTTTCGCCATCGCGCGAGCACGCACCACGCCACCGACGTCCGGCGCAACCACGATCAACTCGTCACCCGCGTAGTGACGCCACATATCGGCCAATAACACCGGCGACGCGTACACGTTGTCCAGTGGTACGTCGAAAAAACCCTGAATCTGATCGGCATGCAAATCCACCGTCAGGACCCGATCGGTACCGACGGTACCAATAATATCGGCGACCACTTTAGCGGTGATCGGCACGCGCGCATTACGCGCGCGGCGATCTTGCCTTGCATAACCAAAGTAGGGCATCACCGCGGTCACCGATTTTGCTGACGCGCGTTTGAGCGCATCGACCATGGCTAGCAGCTCCATGAGATTTTCGGCGGCAGGGGGTGAGGTCGGTTGAATCAGATAAATGTGCTGACTGCGCACATTTTCCATGATCTCTACGGCAACTTCGCCGTCACTGAAGCGACCCACATTGGCCTTGCCCAAGGGCACGCCTAACTCGAACGCGATGGAGCTCGCGAGTCGGGGATGTGCGTTCCCGGTGAAAATCATCAAACCGGGTGGGGAGAGGTCAGATCGCTTCGAGCTCATAAAAATAGTGGCTGGGGCGCTAGGACTCGAACCTAGGAATGCGGGAATCAAAATCCCGTGCCTTACCAGCTTGGCGACGCCCCAAGCTGTCCGCAGTGTAATCGTGCACAGTGTTTGCTGAGCGCGTTTACCTTGTGGAGCCCGCTATTTTCAGCCGGTCGCGGCTTGCTTGTCAAACCAATTCGTAATCGAACGCACTGCGCGACAATTCCAGACACTGGGCGCTTCGAGCAGCGCCGTGCCGGCGCTAGCTAAACTGGGCGCCTGCGCGTACACGGCACTGCCGCTGCCGGTAAGGCGTGCATTGCCTAAGCGCAGCTGCAGCCAGTTCATCGCCCGGCCAATTTCGGCTGACTGCGCCAAAGCCACCGGTTCGAACACATTGCCGGTGGGCGTATTAGACAGGTAATTGGCCAAGCTGATCGGCGCGCAATCACGCTGCAGCCGCGGATCGGCGAACATCGGGCCAGTCGCTAGCGATACGCCGGGGTAAATCACGGCGTAATGGCGCTCGACATAAGGCAGCGGTGTTAATAGTTCACCAATGCCTTCGGCGAAAGCGGGTTGCTGGCCGACAAACACCGGCACATCGGCACCCAGCGACAAACCCAAACGCGCCAGCGTGGCCAGATCGAGCTGCAGATTCCATAGGCGATTGAGCGCCAACAACACCGCGGCCGCATCGGCGCTGCCGCCGCCTAAGCCCGCACCGTTGGGAATGTGTTTGTTCAGCGTTAAACGGCAGCCGCTGCGCGCTGCCGCCAGCGGTTGCAGTAGGCGTGCCGCACGCACCGTCAGATCGGCATCGGTGGGCACGTCCGCAAGCCCGCCGATGCGCTCGATGGCGCCATCGGTGGTGGCCTCAATGCGCAATTCGTCGTGCCAATCGATCAGCTCAAAGGCGCTCTGCAAGCAGTGGTAACCGTCGGGCCTGCGGCCGACGATATGCAGAAAGCGGTTGAGCTTGGCGGGCGGAAATAACAGCATGGGCAAGGGCGCCGCGGCGATTACTCAATCGAGGTGTTCGGGTCGAAATTCCAGCGGCGGATCGACATACGGACTTGATGATCTCCAGAACGCGCGAAAAGTTTGCGTGGCATAGGCGGATCTTGGTCAAGTTGGCGTTCGAGATAGCGAATGTCCCAGCCGGATTGGTGCAGAGTGTGTAGTTGTCCGTGGGGATCGAACTGCAGTTCACTGCTGCTGCCCGGTGCGCGCATGCCTAACACCCAAAAACGCAAAGCGGCGGCGGGTAGTCGCCAGCCGAGTTCGCGTTCTAGCAGTTCTTCTGCGCTGTTGGCGACCCGCACTGCGCCGTTGGACTCGATCAATACGGCTTGGCCGGGTCGCACTTCCAAGCGCCAGTTTTGTGCGCTGATCGGTGCGGTGAAGCGCAAACTGAACGAACTACCGCGTTGTTGCCATTCGAAGCGACCGCTGCCGCCTTGTTTACCATCGCTGATTGCAATGCGGCCGCTCAGGTCAAAATCGACCCGCTCAAAAACGCGCGATTCATGCTCGGAAAGCAGGCGTTCGCCAACTGCAACATCGGCCAACGGCCGCACCCGCTGCGGTGCGCACGCGGAAATTGCCAGCACTGCGAGCGCACAAAATAACCAGCGCCTCAAGGTAAAAGCCCAGGTTGTAGGCGTTTAACGCTTTCCAGCAGCACCGGATGATTCGGCCAGCGCTGCAGCGCAGCGCGCCACAAGGCCGTTGCTTCGTCGCGTTTGTCGGCCATCCACAAGACCTCGGCCAAGTGCGCCGCCACCTCGCCATCTGGTTCTAGTTGATAGGCGCGACGCAGGTAACTGAGCGCTTTTGTCAGATTGCCGAGCCGATATTGCACCCAGCCCATGCTATCGACGAAGGCCGCATCGTCCGGCTGTTTAGCGATCGCCCGTTGGATGTAATCGAGCGCTTCCTGGTGGCGATCGGTGCGATCCGCCAGCGTGTAACCGAGCGCATTGAGCGCCTGCGGATTCTCTGGATCTAGCTCAAGAATGCTGCGTAAATCCTGCTCCAGGCCGGGTACGTCGTTGTTGGCGATGCGAAACAGCGCGCGTGCATAGAGCAAGCGAAAATCCTGCTGATACAGGCTGAGCGCCTCATCGTAAACCGTTAGCGCGGCTGCACGGTCACTGTCGGTCAGCAGTTCGGCTTCCAACAAATAGGCGTCGACACGCTGTTGGTCATCGTCTACCTGGAGACGCGTTTGCACCAACAGCGCGCGAGCGCCGGGCAAATCGTTCTTTTCGCGCGCCAACAGCACGCTGCGCCGCAACTGCGCTTCATGCCACGCAGCGCCCTTGGGTTCTTGGGCGTACCAAGACAGCGCCAAGTCGGTCGATTTGCGCAATTCGAACAATTGACCGAGCAGAAAAGCGCGCGAACGCACGCGCTCGCGACTGCTGTTACGCAAACTACGTTCGATGCGTTTCAGCAGTTTTGCGTTGGGTTTGCTGGCGACATTGGCCAGCCGGGCGGAAAGCGCCCGATCGTCTTGCGGATCGGCTTTGGCCAGTATGTAGTCCGCCCGGTCTACATCGCCGTTTTGTGCGTGCAGGGCCGCCAGCGCGAGGCGTAGCTCAAAATCCTCCGGTGCCAGATCGAGGGCTTTTTCTAGCGCTTTAAGCGCTTGCGGCGAGTCGCCTGCTGCCATTTGCGCTTGGGCTCGCCTGCGCCAAGCTTCTGCGCTTTTAGGATTGGCTGCGGTTTCCGATTCCGCCAATTGCACCGCGCTTTCTTTGTCGCCCAGATTGTTGGCGACCGCTGACCAATTTGGCCCCTTGCTGAGTGGCTTCAATGCACCCGCCTGCACCAACACGCGCAGACTCTGCGGCGCTGACGCACGGTTCTCGGCGGCCACCAGCACCTGCGCTACGGCGCGCTGGGCGTCCACTGAGTTGTCCGCCAACAGCTCCAATAGCAGGGCTTCGGCATCGGCGCGCCGCGCGCTTGCCATCGCCACCCAGGCCAGCGTGCGCTTGGCGCCGATGGCGTCCGGCTGCAGCGCAAGCCAGCGCTTCCCTACGCGCTCGGCGGCGTCGTAGTCCTTGGCAAACAGCGCCACGGTGGCGGCGCGTTCGATCAAATCGACTTGTTGGCTCTGCACCGCGGCTTTTGCGTACTCGCTAGCGGCAGCGTCTAGCGATCCAGACTGCAAGGCGAACTCGGCCTTCAGCGCGAATCCGAGTACGTCGACGCCAGCGTTAGCGCCCGCCGCCGCTGGATTGGCGGTCAATATCGCTGCGCAGAGCCAGCACGCACGCCATGCGGATCGGCGCGCAGAATGAACCTTCGCTTTCGCGGCCTTAGTCAATTTGAGCAAGTGCTTGATCTTCGTGGGCGCGGCCACACACAATTCCGGGTTTGAATAGAGCATGCTTCATTCTATGGCTATTCTGGCGCTAGGCATCAATCACGCAAGCGCCCCGATCGCAATCCGCGAGCGGGTGGCGTTTGCGCCTGAGCGTACACCAGAGGCGCTTAAAGATCTGAGTATGCTGCCCGGTGTGGGTGCTGCGGCCATTTTGAGCACCTGCAATCGTACTGAACTGTATGTGGACCATGCGCCGGGTGCCGAACAAGGCGCGTTGGATTGGCTGGAGCGGGTGCATGGTTTGGCGCACCGCAGCTTGCATGCGGCAACCTATCAATACCAAGACGCGCAAGCGGTGCGCCATGTGTTTCGGGTTGCCACGGGGCTGGACTCACTGGTGGTGGGTGAACCGCAGATTCTTGGTCAATTGAAGCAGGCGTATCGAATTGCCCTGGATGCGCGCACTTTGTCGGGCCCGCTCGACCAACTGCTGCAACGCAGCTTTTCGGTGGCCAAAACGGTGCGCACCGAAACCCGTTTGGGCGCCAATGCCGTTTCCGTTGCCTATGCGGCAGTTCGGCTGGCCTGTCAGGTATTTGACGAGATGCCCAAACGCCAGGCGCTACTGGTGGGTGCCGGTGAAACGATTGAGCTGGTCGCGCGCCATTTGTTAGGCGTGGGCGTGCGGCGCACCACGGTGGTGAACCGCACCATTGAGCGCGCCCGCGTGTTGGCTGATCGCATTGGCGGTCAGGCGGCACGTTTGGTCGACCTAGAAAGTCATTTGGGTGATTGCGACATCCTGGTCACCGCAACCCATGGCAGCGAGCCGCTTATTCGTTGTGATGCGCTGCGTCGCGCTTTTGTCGGCCGCCGGCGCCGGCCGCTATTCGCCGTGGACTTGGGTGTGCCGCGCAACATCGAAGCCAGTGTGGCCGAGCTTGAAGATGTGTATCTGTATACCGTCGACGATCTGCGCGGTGTGGTGGAGGAGGGCATGCGCGGACGCCGCGATGCCGCCGCGCAAGCCGAATCGATGGTCACGTTGCATGTTGAAGAATTCATGGCGTGGTCGCGCGAACGCGCCGCTGCGTCGACCATCATCAGCATGCGCCGCCGTGCCGAGATGGCGCGCAGCGATGTGCTCAATCGCGCGTTAAAACGCTTGCGGCAGGGCGAAAACCCCGAGCGTGTGTTGACTTATCTGTCGCAGACCTTGACCAATCGGCTGCTGCATCGACCCACCGTCGGCTTACGCAGCGCAGCAGCGCTGGGCGACGAAGAATTCGTCGAATTCGCTTCCCGCCTGCTGGCTTTGGAGCCGCTGCACAGCGACGAAAACTGACTCGCGCCGCGAGCTTGTCGCGAGCGTGAGGGCGCTGCCCATGCGACGACAACGCATTCGGGTCAAAAAAGCGCGGAAAACGTGCACTCACTTGCGGCGCACTACACCAGCGGTGCATGTTTACCCTCACCCTTAACGACTGTGCTTTCGATGAATCCACGTATTCGGCAAAAACTTGAGGAAATGAGCGAGCGCCTGCAAGAGGTGCAATTGCTCCTTGCGCAGCCTGAGACGCTATCGGACGGCACGCGATTTCGCGATCTGTCGCGCGAGTATTCGCAACTGGATGACTTGGCCCGCGATTACGCGCAATACCTGCGATTGGAAGCGGATTTGGCCGCGACGCAAGCCATGGCGGAGGCCGAACGCGGTGAAATGCGCGAAATGGCGCAGGCAGAAGCCAACGAACTGCAGGCGCACATGGACAGTTTAGGTGGCTCGCTGGCGATGAATCTGGTCCCGGTCGATCCGCGCGATGAACGCAATTTGTTTCTCGAAGTGCGCGCGGGTACCGGTGGAGACGAGGCCGCCATCTTCGCCGGCGACTTGTTTCGCATGTATGCGCGCTACGCAGAACGCCGCGGCTGGCGTGTAGAGGTGCTCAGTGACAGCGCTGGCGAGCATGGTGGTTTTAAAGAAATCATCGCTCGCGTGGAAGGCCAGAGCGCTTATTCGGCGTTGAAGTTTGAATCCGGCACGCATCGCGTGCAGCGAGTTCCAGAAACCGAAGCGCAAGGACGCGTCCACACCTCCGCGTGCACGGTGGCAATCCTGCCCGAACTGGAGGAGATCGATACCACGCCGCTGAATCCGGCTGATCTGAAGGTCGATACCTTCCGCGCATCCGGCGCCGGTGGTCAGCACGTCAACAAAACCGATTCCGCCATTCGCATTACCCATTTGCCGACCGGTGTCGTGGTCGAATGCCAGGACGAACGCTCGCAGCACAAAAATCGGGCGCGGGCGATGAGCTTGTTGCAAGCGCGGCTGATTGATGCCGAACGCAGCAAACAGGCGCAACAACAATCAGACGATCGCAAATTGCAGGTGGGCAGCGGCGACCGTTCGCAACGCATCCGCACCTACAACTTTCCCCAGGGTCGATTGACCGATCACCGCATCAACTTGACGCTCTACCAACTTGGCGATGTGCTCGGTGGCGCCCTTGATCAAGTCATCGAACCGCTTAAGCAGGAAGATCGCGCCCAGGCGCTGGACGCTTTGCTCGGACGCAATTGATAAGAATCGGAACGATGTGCTACCAGGGGCCAAAAAACCGGTCGACCGAGCAGTATCAAGCCGCTCACACTTTTCATTGATCCAACCTATTCGTGTAACCTAATTGTGGGCGTGTGAATCTGTGCGCAGGTTCGCAACCCAGCAAGTTTGGATGTCGGGGGCGACATCCTTGTCTGGCTCCTTGGGGATTGAGGTGAATGCGATGAATAAAGTCCGTACTTGGAAGACCCAGGTCCTTCCGTCAGTGATGGTTTTGCTGGCGATGGTTTCACTGTCGGGTTGCGGTAGTGACGAGCCCGCGCCGACCACAACTCCCGCCGCAGGTGCGGCGCCAGTTGCGCCGGTGGCAGTGGCAGCGACAGCGACAGCGGAGCCGACGGGCGCAGCACAAACGGTTCCTGAGTTGCTGGAGGCCGCCAGGGTGGCGATGCGCGAGCAACGCTTGATTCAGCCGGTCGGTGACAACGCCATTGAGTACTACCTGAAAGTCATTGACGCGGAGCCTGAGAATCGCCACGCGCAGTTGGCCATTTTGGAATTGATGCCACTCGCCCAAGGTGTCGCTGAGCAAATGATCGATACCGATCGTTTGGACGAAGCGCAATCGGCCGTTGCCCTGTTAAAACGCGCGCAGCCGACGTCAGTTGTGGTCACCAATTTGGAGCAGCGCATCACCACCCAGCGCCGCGCTGCCGATCAAAAGCTCCAAGCCGAAGAAGAACAAGCGCGCTTAGCTGAGCGTCAGGCCCGCGATCAGGCCGCCACGCAAGCGGCTGCCGCTGCCGCGCCAAGCGCACCCGTTCCGAGCCGCCCACCAACCACTGCGCCACGCGATCCGGTCAGCACGCCGCCGGTGAGCACGGCACCGCCCACCCAAGTGGCATCGGCAGCGCCCGCTACATCGATAGCCGCAGACACCGCACCGCAAAACCAAGATTTCAAGTTAGTGAAGCGGGTCAATCCCACCTATCCGTCGCAGGCGCTGCGTTCTCGCACTGAAGGCTGGGTCGAACTGTCGTTCACGGTGGGTGTGGATGGCAGTGTCGATGGTGTCGAAGTGGTCAATGCCAATCCGCGCCGCGTGTTTGATCGCGAGGCGATGCGCGCCTTGAGTCAGTGGAAGTTCACCCCACGCGTTGAAGACGGCAAAGCGGTCGCCGCCAAGGCCCGTCAGCGTTTGGAGTTCAACCTCAACTGAGCTTTGTGGCAGGTTTGACGGGATAGCTTCGATTAGGAGTTTCATGAGCGTAATCCTGCAGATCGACAACCTCTCCAAAACCTACGCTTCCGGATTACAAGCGCTTAAACCCACCCAACTTTCCATTGAGCGGGGTGAGATCTTTGCTCTGCTTGGCCCCAATGGTGCGGGTAAGACCACGCTGATCAGCATGGTCTGTGGGTTGCTTAGGGCAAGCACCGGCACGGTGACCGTGGACGGGCACGATATTCAGCGCGATTATCGTGCGGCACGTTCTTTGATCGGTTTGGTGCCGCAGGAACTGGCCACCGAGATGTTTGAAACACCCATGGCGGCCGCGGCCTTCAGCCGTGGTTTGTTCGGGCGCCCGCCGGATCCCGCATTGATCGAACGCGTGTTGCGTGGCTTAAGCCTATGGGATAAACGCAAGGATGGCATTCAAACGCTGTCGGGCGGCATGAAACGGCGCGTGATGATCGCCAAAGCGCTGGCACACGAACCCAGATTATTGTTTCTCGACGAACCCACCGCCGGTGTTGACGTTGAACTGCGGCGCGATATGTGGGCGCTGGTGCGCGCGTTGCGCGATGACGGCGTCACCATCATCCTGACCACGCATTACATCGAAGAAGCCGAAGAAATGGCCGATCGCATTGGTGTGATCGACAAAGGCGAATTGATTCTGGTCGAAGAAAAAGCGCGGTTGATGCGCAAACTAGGCAGTAAAAAATTAACGCTGCAACTGCAGGATCCGCTAACCACGATTCCGGTCGAGTTGGACAATTGGCAGCTGAGCTTGAAAGACGGCGGCCATGTGCTCGAATACCGTTTTGATATTCATGCTGAGCAAAACGGTATACCTAGTTTGCTGCGGCGTTTGCACGAACTCGGTATTGGCTTTCGTGACCTGAATACCGAGCAGAGTTCGCTGGAAGATATTTTTGTCAGTTTGACTTCCAAACAGCCGGCGGTTGTCGCATGAGCACTGGCAAGATCAGCGCACAAGCTTTCGCGGTGCCACGCTTCAATAGGCGTGCCGTTTGGGCAATTTACCGTTTTGAAATGGCGCGTTTTCTGCGCACCGTGGGGCAGAGCTTATTGACTCCGGTCATTACCACCTCGCTGTATTTTGTGGTGTTTGGCGCCGCCATTGGTTCACGCATGGGAGATGTGGACGGCGTCAGTTACGGCGCTTTCATTGTGCCTGGCCTGATCATGTTGTCAGTCCTCACGGAAAGCATCAATAACGCCGCATTCGGAATTTATTTCCCGCGCTGGACCGGGACCAGTTACGAGCTGTTGTCGGCACCCATCTCGCCGTTTGAAATCGTCTGCGGTTATGTGGGTGCTGCTGCGACCAAATCGATCGTCTTGGGTTTAGTTATTCTCGCCACCGCCAGTTTATTCGTATCCTTTCAGGTGGCTCATCCGATCTGGATGTTTGGCTTTTTGGTGTTGACTGCGCTTAGTTTTTGCCTATTTGGATTCATCATCGGCATTTGGGCGCAGAACTGGGAACAGTTACAGGTGATCCCGATGCTGGTGATTACGCCATTGACCTTTCTGGGTGGCGCGTTCTATTCGATCAATATGCTGCCGGGCGTCTGGAAAACTATCGCCTTATTTAATCCGATTGTGTATCTGGTCAGCGGTTTTCGCTGGAGTTTTTTCGGTAGCGCCGATGTCGCCGTGGGTCTGAGCTTGGCGGCCACCTGCGGCTTCTTTATTGTGTGTTTGGCGATTGTTTGGTGGATTTTCCGTAGCGGTTATCGGTTGAAGCAATAACCCTGGAAACCTCAGTTGACCGCTTCCCATCACCCATAACGGGATGATTCTTTTCTCTTTTCAGCACTTTGATCAGTTCACCTATTGGGTGAAAGAGCGAAATTGCTGAAAAGCCAAAAGAATCATCGTGATATGGGTACTAAGAAGCGGTCAACTGAGGTTTCCAGGAGCATGTCAGATGGGGCGTATGCGCAATGCATGGAGGCCGGGAGAGCGCGCGAGGCGCGAGTACGAACCACTCGCGTAACTCATTGATTCGTCATTGCGAGGCATGCGCCGCCGTTAAATCCAGGCGGGCGACAACCTTCAGCGCCTGGCGTGGCAATCCAGTGACTTTCGGGACGCCCAAGGCCAAGTCACTGGATTGCCGCGGTCGCCAAGGCTCCCTCGCAATGACGAGTCTTTGGGGTTCATCCGCGTACATTGTCGGGCTGAAAAAGAGCGCGCTCCGGCCAGACGGCCAGAACCGTGCAATCTGCCCCGTAGCGAAGCTGACCCCGATGGGTGATGCCACGCATCGGCAAAAACCTTATCGAAAGCAACAAGCTATGAACGTCGATGAGCGGTCAACTGAGGTTTCTAGCAGCCTGTCGGGCTTTCCTCGCGAGTGCGCCGGAAGTCCTTTTGGCGATCGTTTTCTGGTGATTCTCGGATTGATTTTGATGGATTTCGATCTACTTTCCAGTCTGCGCTGCCAACAGGCCGTCCGGCGGGCTGCGCGTCTGGACGGCGCCTGCGCGGCGACCTCAACCAGCCAATGGTTCGCCATCGCGCGATCGCCGGCGGCGTGCAGCCGCATCACCTGGCGCAGCAGCACAATCTGCGCCGGCGGCAGCATGACGCAAGCGCTCGCGCAGTTCGACGGCCAGCGCCTTGTCCTTGGGTGCTGCAGGAGCGCCCGGCTTCATGGCCTGATCTGGTCGGGCGTGGACCCGACGCGCGCGATCAGCAAAGCCTTCAGCT